>Ga0335072_10004184_pt1 | contig 21527 bp, 18 predicted proteins | sample Lox_Sample_21_FD_206725 | JGI IMG/M metagenome (GOLD analysis project Ga0335072, IMG submission 206725) | Soil microbial communities from Loxahatchee National Wildlife Refuge, Florida, United States - Lox_Sample_2.1 | ecosystem: Environmental > Terrestrial > Soil > Wetlands | place: USA...
CGACCTTGACCTCTCTCTCGACCACCTTATACATTACAATCATCTTCAGCTGGGACAGCTTTGTTATTTGGAGGCGGCATATGTTAGGGCAGGAGCGGTGGTGACGGTTATATCTTACCCTTCCACAAACTTGTACTTAGGAACAACATCGAACTCAATGCAATAATCAATCACCATGATCACGGCTCTGCTGCTCATAACAGAAATAGCCTCTACACCGTTCCTGAGGATCGATTCTGTTAAGACGGCTCATCATAGTAGCCGAAAAATGGGGACCTCACCTGAGATCTAGCACGATTAGGTATAAAAGTTCTTCTCTCGAACTTTTGAGCTTCTGGTGCAGAGATACCAATTTGTCCCTGTTCCACACAGCTTTAATAGCTGCTTTTAGCGTTGGTAATTTCTCCGACCATTTTGACCCGTCGGTTTCCAAAACATTGAAACCCTCCAGAGAATCCAGCAGGGTTGTAGCTAATGCCACACACTCAGTTGCAACATCCGAGACATCAGTTTCTGAGTCGGATAGCTCTCGGAGCAGTGTATCTTGATTCAGTGACTTGATCAGCCGTGAGTTAGATGAAAGCATCCTTTCTGCAGCCACCTGCAGCTTTTCGAACGCTGCCGGAGTGCCGGTGCGGCTGATGGACTGATACGCATCAATAATGCCAGTTATGCATTTGAAGCTGAAGTCGACGAACTGAACGGCAGCAGCCGTAACGTTGAGTGCAGACATCGGGTCCAACATGGCGAACGAAGATAGACTTTATGGATCGGGTGATGGGAATAGTTGTTAGGAATGCAAATCGTCCCAGGTAAAAGAGGAGGCCGAAGTCAAAATTCTAGCACTTGAGAAAGCGAGCTGAACATTTGCTTGCTCAGTCACATGAGTGCGGTGCGCCTGAGAACAGGTAGGGGAAGGACCAAGCGCGGCATGCTTGCGAATTCCATGCCCGAATCGCGCATCAGAAAGCCGATTCGGCCAGCTTCGATGCAATCGAGCGTTAGAGTAAAAACACCGATTATTCGTCCCCTTCTCCGTTGTGCGTCGTGCGGTACATTAGCTAAGATATCGTACGAGTTGGGTGGACTCAACAGGTATTCCCCTACTCGTAGTCCCGCCGCTATCGAATATCTAATCCTCTTCTATGGTCCTTAGAGTTTATTACAATGTAGTAACATAGGGGATAAAGTACTCGCTGCACTGAGATGTTGTTAGTACAAGAAGGGCACGCAGGATCGAACATTCTTGGATGCAATCTGTATCAGGATCTGTTAGGCCGGTACCCCTTAACCTTCCCCCCTAAGGGGTCAAAAGGACAAGATAATCAAGTTTAGTTCGGTTCTCGCGGGTACCGATACATAAGGTATGGCTCCTCACAATTTGCACCCGTTCTTCTTGCAGCCTCTCGCATTCCATCCCATTTCCTCCCACGGATCCAAATGTCCTGTGTCTTAACAGATACCGAACTCTTGATTTCGTTTTGAACACTCTCAATCAGAATAATTCCTTACAAAATCCACAGGTGGGAGATTTCATATACGAGCCACTTGATCTTAAGAGATCTACATTTCGACTTGTTCGGCTTCTCTACGGCAACGACGACACTATTCAGTGCAGCCTTTTTGAGGCATGGTTCGATCAACTGGAAGATATCATGGACTATGCGGCTGTATCATACACATGGGGTAGCACGGAAAACCCGAATGAAATAACGGTTGACGGAAGCAGAATGGCAGTTACTGAGAATTGATATTCGGTATTGTGTTATTTGCGTCACCCTGAGCAAGACAGAATCTTATGGATTGACGCCATCTGTATATATTCGCATCGATCCAGCATTAAATCCTGCAGAAAATTGAGGTGGGAACCTCAGTTTTCTGAGGGGTTTGATGCAATATTTAGCGTGCTGGATTAGGAAACATTGTACTCCCCGTTTTCAAAATGTGCCTTCCCTCCGATTTTATCTAACGATTCTGCCTTCGCTTCGCCTTGCTTGTCTATGTGCTAGTATGACCAGGCATCCTTGCCTCCTGTCCAGAGCGGTCGTACGTCGCGGTCGCGGATCGTGTGGTGCAGTCGTGTTATGCTCTATGGAGTGCAAAACGTCTGCCGGATTCAGTATCGTCACTTTACCTTTGAGTAAATCTGGCTTCTCAGGTCCCCAGCTAAAACGTATCGTGAAGAAAGAAGTAATGTGTCCAAAGGTGGGAGGAAGGGTCGTTTTGAGGCTTCGGCGCAGGCGGAAAACAACTACTGTCAAGGGGTTTCCGCATACAGTTAGCGTGCGGCTAGTATGCGACTAACCTGATTCACAACATATATAAACCCCTGAGAAACAGGAGAGATCGTTAGGGATTAGTACTACATCTATTTCACTGAATACTACTCCTACTATATTCGATGGTGCCTCCGTGAGCCTGACTTGGCAGCCCTCCGTGACAACTACTTAGTAAGTTGGAACCTTGAGAGTTGGTTCCTGCTTCCATATTCTCATAATCTACATCTTCAAGATCCCGCATCTTAGATTACATTCCAGCGCTTGGTATGTTGGCAACAGCCGCACTCCAGCATGCAGACAAATTGCTGCCTGTTGCGCTGTCATGTTCTAAGTGGCGAAATAAGTTGGCATCCGCCTCCGTGCTAGATCCTCCCCATCGCAATTTATAAGAACCTTACTTTCTTCATCCTAAGTCTATTCGTAATCTACTACCTTTCTACGTCACGACTACTCTACCATCCTGTACCGACACGTGTCTTATCATGGCCACCCTGCCATCCTGCACTGACTGTGTCATACTGTCCGATGACTTTGAGGATCCTTTCGCTGCAGGCTCAGTTCACCTTTATATTAAAGGTTAAAGAGCTTCTACTCCACTCTTGCCTAGTAACATAAATGATTAACTTGTGACAACGCGGGAAGGCGGTGGATATCACCCTAAGGCGCCGTAAGAGCTATTCCCTATAGAGTAGAGGGGCGTTATTGCTAATGTATACAGGGCCGACGGAACAAGACCTTGCTGGCATTGTGGAAGTGATCAGAACGAGTCCGTTTATCTCTGTACAAGCTGCTCTAAGCGGCCCTTCCAGAAGTACGATAATATGGCTTGTGGGTGCCAAGGGCAGCAGTAGGAGGATAGAAGGATACCGGGCAGATACTTCCCTATGGAAACAGTAATACAACCTTGGACTATCGCAAGATGGACACCCCTTTTCGAGATTTGATTGGACAAGAAACTGAAATATTGTATGGAGCTTTGCCCGAAGATACCAGAATGTAAATCGGCCTGATCTCCATTACTTCTATCTTCTCTATCCCCTATTCAGTAATAAGTCTGATTTCCTCCTTAATCCTGTCTGTATCCTCGAACATGCGCTGGTACTCGGTGTGGCTCAAACGCCACATAGGCGCCTCAAGCTGGGGCGGGAAGAAACCCGCATGCTCCCAATCGAATATGCAGATAACCTCCAATGTCTCAGGCGAAACCATGACGTTATGTCGCGCAAGGTCACCATGGCAGAAGACGTATTCATTTTCCATCGACGTCTTAGGCTTCCAAAATGGTTTGGGATGAGTCTCCGCGATATTTCGGTCAAATCTACTCTGTCCATACACCCAGCGAGGTTAGTCAATCTTGGCAAATTACATCAGCAAAATCTTACACGGCTCAACCTCGGCTCAACTCGGCTCAGTCTTGCACTGCCACTGCTCATGCTCTGCTCAGGCCTACTCAAGGTCGCTCGTGCTTGCTCACTCTCTGCTCAGGCTTGATCAAGCCTGCTCATGATTGAAATCTTGGCGCCTCAGGCTACCCATGTTCAACCCCTGTTTTCGCTTGTGGTCCTGATTCTTGTCCCCCCCCAAGCTCCCTGCTCTTGCTCTCCAACTATGGGCAACTTTACACGAATGTACAGCTCATGGTATACCGGCGCTGCATGCTGCCGAATGATTAGACGTTTTAGAGGAACCCGTTTCGGAACCTCCGAAGGCTGGACAGAACACATGGCTTGTTGGGTGACGGTTCCTGTTGGCTGATAATGCCCCGTGATTGTGCCGTGTCCTAGGCGTTATGATTTCAAAGTCTCATGGGGCTTGCGCCTCTTACCAAAGGTGTCAGTGTTTATAGTCAAAGCCATTTCCTGTCGCAAGAGTGAGCTGATTCTCCCTTCTCTCCTTTCCAAACGGCAATACCATACGGGGGGTTTCACTCATTACACTCATAACTTTTACTCACCTTCTTGACTCTCACAATGGCTGTGAAATTGACTATACATGAGCAAGATTTTCTTGCACGCAGCAGTGCAACTATTGCGGCCATGGATCAGTCGAAGGTCAAGAACAAACCACTAGAAGACGACTCAAGTAAACAGTATAAAGCCCATAAGAAGAGACAGGGCAGACGATGGGAGCTGTAAGTCTCTCTGCACCGTTCATGTATGGTCTTAGACATGCTAAAGTCAATAGGTTCAAAATTGGACATCCAGGCGCAAGTTTCGATTGTCTCCGTGACTTAGAAGACTACCAGCTCTTTCAAACGGCTGGTATGAAGGGCAAAAAGGGAGACGACTACTACTTTAAACCGCACAATAGAAGAGACAAAGGCAACAAAGGAAAGAAACAAGTTAGACCTGTCTACAAATCCGCCCGGAGTGCTTGGAACCAATTCTGTGCCTGGTGTGCCGACGAAGGGCACCCGATCTCTGCTGAACATAAGGCGCACATGACACAGGTGAGAGCCTTAGTTGATAAGTTAGTTAGAATGTGGACGGTTTGCTGACAATGGCGTCAAGTTTAATAAAAGATTCCTGAGGAAGGAGCTACACTTACGACACTATGCGAGAGAAGCTAAGTTCTCCGGCGATTTTCACTACGGAATTTTGAGTGTTTACACGTGGAGACGGAGCGCAGTTGTACACGCTAGACCAAGGGTAAGATTTGTTCAGCATCATATAACTACTACGAACTTCTACAGCGCTGGTAGGATTGGCGAATTTGCCAAATCCGACATGAGAGAAGATCCTGAAGAAGATCCGGATGATGATGCTGAACGTGAATTAAGAGGATTGCATTTCCAGGTAACAATCCAGTGAAGCATTTGCAAGACATCTACTAATGGTGACTCTCAGGATGCATACATGTTTGCCATGTTCAACAAGGAAAAGAGAAAGACGGAGCTTTGCATCAGACTTACGAAGGATGAAAAAGGCAAGGGTGATAACCCACAAGACAGGTAATACCCAGTTGTCTTCTAATGTATTCTAATGCTTACCCCTGGTTCAGAGGCTACTGCACATTCTATGAAAACCTAAAAGGCCCTCTTTATCAGAATAACTTTCTGTTTTCTCTAAGCATGTTACTCGCTAGAATGCCCTTTCGTGATTATCAGTCCTCAGATAGAAAGGAGCTCTTGCAAATGCTTCTAGATATCAACATCAAGGAGGAACAAAGATTCGCTCGAATACATTGGAAGGATGAATTTTACAACATTCCTTTCTTTGAATGCGCAGCAACCGATTCTGGTAAGGTCGAAAAGGCAGGAGCAGTTCATCGTAGACACAAAGGAAATTGTTACGGAGCAGGGCTCCCAACTGCTCCAAACTTCCACGATACGCGAAGATTTCAGGCGAGCAAGTCGGGTAAGTCGGAGAGTCCTTTGCCTTATCCTTCATGATGCTAATATCAAGCTTTCAAGATCAAAAGCACTCGGAGTCCTCTCGCATGCGACTTTTAGGTCAGATAAAGCCTGGAATGTTTCGTGGGCACTACCAACCCAGAGAAACTGTTGACGGCGCAGCGAATTTCCTTGGGCTAAAAGAACGGGAAGACGTCCTTGAAATTAGCCAGCAGCTAAACATCCCTTACATTCCGAACCTCCTGCAGTCTTTGCCAGCAAGAAAACTCTACGAACTTCAACAGAGCGACAAATACAAAAAGATAGTAGACCAGATCGAGAGCGGAGCATCGAGTCAGAAAATCAGTCAGCTCAAAAGGCAGCTTGAGTCACTGAAGCTAGAGGAGTTGAAATGGCTACGGGCTGAGCAGGATTTTGACGATGGGCCTGGCTATGAGCATGAAATCTATTCCCGGGTGAGATTTATGTTCTCAGCTGAAAGGCTTCGTCTGGAGATCAATCTGTTTGAAGAAGTTGAGCTAAGGAGCGACATAGGCATACAGACCATCTTGGATTTGACTGCCTACTACCTCCAGCCTAGAGAAGTCATGTTCCGGCCGGGCTTGGAGCCTTCCAAGTGCTCCTGCTCAGGAAATCGAGCGTATGACTGGAGACACATATACGAATGCCATCAGACTTCACAGTCCGGGATTGACAGATTTGTCAACTTTTGCTTCCTCTGCAACATCTGGATTTACAACAAGAATGACTGGCAAATCCATTGTCAATGCCATATTGACGATCTTGAAAGTTTCCCCATATGGGTCGACCCACTGGTGTATGATGGAGTTTTAGCAGTCGCAGGATTTTGCGAGTGCTGCTTAATCAACCCTGGATTGCCCGCTCACTTGCGAATGCGTCAATGGACATGGCGCCATACATGGGCAGATCACTATATGGACCACTTTAACGATCCTCTGCTTGAGAAAAAATGTCGACATGGGTCATTTGATTCCATTCTGGAGTTTAAATTTCACCTTTATGACCATCATGGTGTCCGAATACCTAACCTATGGAGTGACAGCAAAGAGGGCAGCGAGAGCCTACGAACTCCGAATCTGCGCACTGAAAATCACCGTGTACAACAGGTGGTTCCTAAGAAAGAGGGAAAGAAAATTGTGAAATTCGAATTTCGCAATTTCACTGTCAACACGATGGCCACGAGCCCTGCTGAACGGCGATGCTCGTCCCCAAGACGGATCTCACCCAAGTTGGAAACCACCATTTCATCACAAAGCGATTCTCCAAACTTCGTCGATGTCGACTTTGTTGGTTGTGATTCATCGCCTGAACCATACCATTCTGGCTATCCCGTGCCGAAAGCTGAACCGTTTGAAGGAAGCTTTACCCCCCGGTCGACGACCTTGGAGGATCCATATCAAAGTATAGATGGCGATTTCATGGATATCAATGAGTGCAGTGTTATTGACCTTACGGCTGATGATGATGATGCCACTTCCGGGCCGTATTATTCTAGTTATGACATGACAATAACGGAACACTCTGAAACAAAGTTTTCAACCGGAGTCATCTCAAGCCTAGACAGCGATTTCGTCGATATTGACGATTTTACGGATACTTCACCTAGCGAACTTCAAATCAAAGAAGAAGAACTTGAGGCCATAGATCTAACAGGTACAGGTGAGATATATATATGCCAAATCTTCGATATATCTAAGCTGATGAAAGATAGATGATGATAAAGACGACGGCGACATTCGAAGAGCCTCTCGGGACGACTCTGGTTTCGTTTCCCCTAGTCCTACTTCTGAAGATTATCGTCCAGAGTCTTCGCCAGGCGATCATGACATTCCCCGAATCGACCTCTCTTCCATTGATCCAATCTTGACTAAGGGTACGTTTTGCTGCCGTTTAGCAGTATATCAGTCTGACCACTGATAGGTGATTCAACGAAGCATGCAGAGGTCGTACGCATTGATGAAGTTGCCAACATTAGTCTTGAACAACTAGAGACTGACACGAAATCGGAGGAAGATGAAAAATATTTCGACGTTGAAGCCATTACCTGCCACAAGAAAATCAAAGGAGTGATACATTATTGGACAAAATGGGAAGGGTATCCTAGTTCAGAGAATACGTGGGAACCTGTTCATGTTTTCGAGAGGTGCATGGATCTGATAGAAGAGTATCATAGGAAAGCCAATAGAAAGGCTAAGAGGAGAAGGAGATGCAGGAAATAAGATGGCTAATGGAATGCTCGCCGAAGGCGAAAAAGTTCCATAACAAAGAAACTATGGTACTTTCCATTCAAAACAGCCAAAAATCCTCAGATACTTCTGAAATCCCATGGCCCTGCTGCTGCTGCTACCGTTTACTTTCCAAAGGTTCCCAGTCTCGGCCACCATGCTCGAACGAGGACGGGCTTGAGGATTCCGAAGCTCGAAGACGTACCCTAAGTCGCGATCGAGCAAGGTGGTAACTGCGGCGCGAATCGTCGCTGCGAATGACACAGACAAGCAAACACGTTCCAAGCCAACTTTACACACTCGTGGCAGAGATTTGAGATGCTTAAAGGATTTGCTTCGCTGCGCCGTTCTAAGCGACGCGGTAAGGGGCCTTTACGTCTATCAACGATACTTCCTTCTTCAGTTCCTCTAACACTGGGAGTGCTGTTCCCAGTCCTTGGAAACACTTTGAAAGCACATCTTTTAAGTATTCCGTGCTGGCGGCATAGTTATTTACCTGCTCTTGAAGCTGTTGGTTACTTTCATACACCTTACGCAGCTGTTCTTCTGCAAGTTTCACTCGTTTGGATTCTGTGGTTGCCTTCTCCTTCCATGCTTCTATCTCTTGGCACAGTTTTGTGTTAACACCTTGTAGTTGGTCAATCTTCGAGCTGAAGGTAACATCGTTCGATTGTAGCTACATCATGCTATCAGAGAAATCTGACCAGTTCGATGCATTTGACTTACTGAAGTGAGATGATCCAAGCTGCTTGTATTATTTTTCACATTTGGATGTCTAGCCTCAAACGACTTTTCAACGCCTTCACACAGTGCTTTATAAGCATTAATGGAATGCTGACTTAGATTCCTGGAGAAGATCTCCGAGAATGCTCCACGCTTTTCAGCCAGAATTTCCCATTCGTATGGATCATTCGGGCCAGGATTGAGACGCACCTCGGAGGGATCAACATAGATTTTGAGCTTGTTTTCTTCAAGTGTTTTAGCTAGAATCTCTGCCGAAATCTTGTGAACTTACGAATGTGATTCGAGAGTGTTTTTCGACACACCTTTCTCCAGTTATCACGATCGACGTTGCTCTTACGCGCGACGTTGCTCTGAGGCATTTTCCTTCCCTTTTGATTGGTTTCTCTTCTGTAGTAAATGCGGTTATTATTCTACTAACGGGGGGATTTTAACTTTAATATTTGGGGGACCCTTTCTGGTACCCCTAAAAAATTAAAACCTCGCAATTGGTTGGTTCAATGCTCAGGCTCTTCCATATTTGTGCTAGTGCATGACGGACCTTTGAAACCCGGTAACCTGGGAGCGCAACTTACAAGCTGTTGGGTCCCGTTTCTGGGTCCTTTCCATCTGCGGCGCATCCTTCACAACTATTTGCATTCCATTGCAGGGTCTGGTCGAGGGGGCCGCAGTCGCTGCAAGCATTGCGCGAAGACGATGTTGCTGAGCGTTGTGTGGTCAGGCATTGAACATCAGTTGGCAAAGATACGCCGAGAGTGAGGTTCTGAAGCCGTACCTCTGCACGCCTTCATCGTCGCAGACGGTAGCCGCCGCAGCAAGATCGATGGCTACGAAGGGTGTACGGACATCTAGCTGAGCGGTGCAGTGGGTAGGCTTTTCTCGCTTGGGGCTCAATTCCGGGCCCTCATCCCGTCCAACGGTGAGAGCCATAAACCACCACAAATCGGAGCTAGAAATCTATCACTTCCCGATCCACTTGCAATCGTAGATTCAAATATCAATCATGTCCACAAGTCGAGGTAAGTGTTACACAAGGCAATTGGCGTCTGAACGATCTAATGAAGTTTGAAGGGCACAAAACTTCTCCTAGAACCCACTTCATGAACGGCAGTATTACAGATCCACTGTCTCTTATCGTTGCATTTCTCCTTGTCCCATATATACTTACCATCTTCATCATATATAAATACCGTCGGAATTTGTAGATAAGGTATCGACGTCGGAAATGCTTCTTTGAGAAGGATGGACAAGAGCTCGAGGGTTCGATCTTGAAGAACCTTCGACTTTTTAGGGAGTCTAATTTTCGCCTTGATGGATTCGAGGGTGTTGAGTACGTTATGTTCGCCGTGACCTCCGAGTTGCCACTGGCAAAGCATATTCAGAAGCCAAGTAATTAGCGCAATCAAGTTTCAATATCAGGCGGAGATGGTTCTAATTAGTTATAAAAATTCATATTCGAGTAATTACATATCGATGTTTTCAACGCTGAACTTTCTGTAGGATATTTCCAAGGGCGCCTTCGGTTCATGAAGCTATCACAATTGCGGGCCCAGCCAGTGTCCCCAATGCAAGATCGTCAACATCTGCATACTGCTCGGTGGTTAACGCCACGAAAGCGATCCCATTCATTCCTTGAGGCATCCTAGCCGTCCCCGTCCCACTGGATGTCATCGTCAGCGGAGTATACACAGGTGTGTTGACTTGGTTCACCCATCCGGCCAGCAGTTGTTTGTCACCTTCAACAACGAATGGTAACTGAGTTGGATCCCACGTGAATTCTTGCAGCATGATTCCGCTCGTGCTGTTTGTGTTATTTGCGTATGGAGCGACTGTCGCCTCAGCTACCGAAAGGCCGGGAAGCACCGGAATGGGTATTTCAACTGGACACGATCCTGGGACAATGAATGACAGAGCTATGTTATATGCCCAGAGAGCACTGATTCCCGTGTCAAATGGAGCTGGGTTGGGCTCTCTATTCTGAACATCGCGGAAAAACGCGTCGTGGCGTGATTCAACCGTAAGAATCGACGAAACTAGGCTCGCGACTGAAGGATCTGAGAGTGCAAGACGCTGAGATAGTCCGATAGTCGCAGAGATGCCGACTGAGCCAATCAAGTCAGCTAACTCGAAGAATGCATCGGTTGTAGACACTGGGAACGTGTAATTGCAAGGTGGAATCAGTGGCACCTTGTAAGTGTTGAGAATAGTAGTAAGAGTTTCGAGATGGACTTCTTCTTGCTACTAAAGATCAGCTGAGAATGGCTAGGCTCTTTGGAGAGATACTCACCGCAGCAATTCTGTTGACAGTATCCAGCGAACTGTTGGAATATCCATCTGTTCCCCATGTTGAGAGATTTGCGGAACCAGCAGAGAAGAATGAAACTTCCAAGTTCTCAAGGAACTGTGTTAATTGAATATCCTTGGCCCCGTTTACAGAGATTTCTGCGGGAATTGGACTGTTCGGAGGCCCGCCGCCTGCCGTTATCTCAGCGTCGAGACATGGCGCACAGCTAGCAAGAACACCGAAACAGAGACTGATTGCAAAAGTTTGAAGTAGCATGACCGTAGTGATTGCACTGTAAATTAAACTGATTTAATTAAATATTAACAAAAGATTTGAGAGAATGCTTACCAGCTCCGAACATTTATTGTTGTGGGAGGGTCCAGAACTGGGCCCCTGCTAGTAACAGGAGACGCAAATCGCAAACGATTTGCACAGAAGAGCCTTGAGGAACGAAGACAGAAATTAAAGCGGATTTAATCAATCAGAAATGCATTTGTAGAGATGGATTATCCTACGTGTGATTTGCATAGTGAGGCCTGAAACATCGTCTGAATCGTGACATGATGGATGAAACTTCATATGTTTAAAAAGCGGAGACTTTTATTGAGATCAAGGAAATACTATCTACATGGTTGAAATAGCTTAAACCACATCCAAATATTTCCTCGGAGTATTGCGAGCGCGCTGAGGCCGAGATGCATCTTCAGTGACCTGAGTCGAGATCGATGGATCGTCAACGTCGGTAGTGGTTGGTGGAGAAGCGCATTCCGCGATTGTTGGAGGGGTCGAAGAAGTAGCGTTTGAATCAGAGTTTATCGTCTCATCGATGGGTTCGAGAGGGCGCATCTTCTTTGAGAGAGTGGATGAAGAGGCCCGGTCATCCCAGCGCGCAGATCGTTTGGGAGGTGGTGTCGTGGCTGGGGTTGGTATGGTTGTGGCGGAGGTAGACCTTGGTAAGTAGGTTAGATCAAGGACACGAAGAGCGAGGAGGTTCGTGTCAGTTGTGCGGCCGGCCACTTTCGCGGTGATGCTGAGTAAGGTTTCCGTCAGCGGTATCTTGACTCTTTGCCAGCGTTTGGTGTTTTCCAGGAAGCAAGCCACCGAGAACTGGACCGGAGCAGCTTTCGATGCATCGTAAATGGAAGTTTCTATGGTGAACTGACGGGGTTCTGAAAGGTCGGCGGAGTTGTCGCTAGGTGACCGCACGCAGCCGATGATGGTTACCATCGGGCACCATTTTTCAGGTAGGTGTCGGCGGTAGTCTTCGAATTCGGCTACGTCGCCCGGGTGTCTACGCAGATTAGCTAGGGGGAGGTTTTGTAAGACGAGGGAATCTTCGTACCTCATCAAGCTCAGCGCCTGGATGTTGATCTCCAAGTTGTCATCGGCAGACAAGGAGGTGGTGAAGCGACCGTCGGTGTAGAAGAAAGCATTGGGAACGTAGAGGCCTCGTTCTTGCGAAGGCAGATAAGCGCGGATGCGCGTGCGAATCGGTGCAACGATGATGTCAGGGCTGTAGAAGCGGTCTTCGTCGAAGACGTTGATGTCCGTTTGGATCTCGACATAATTTTGAGCGTTCTCTCGAGTCGGATCGTCAGTAATGGCATCGACGAAGTCTCGTACGTGAATTGTGCTAGAGAAGGTCGATTGTCGAGACATTTTGGAAATGGGAACGGCGAAGGATGGAAAAGCAGTGCGGGTTTTGGGGGAAGGTTGGGTTTGGCTGGTTGGATTTGTTCGAGGCCGAGGTAAGCGTCGGGGACACGGTGAGAGGACACAACGAGCGCATGATGTGTACATCGGGTGGATCAAGTCCGGTGTCAGATGTAGCTCGTGAGGATTGGAAAAAGGAAAGTTGACGTTGGAATGGGTACGAGGACTGACTCGAGGGACGGCATGGGTGAAACGAAGATACGATAGGCCACTGGCGTCGTGGGGAGAGGCAGCGGTTGGTGCATGTTGATAGCAGCGCGTTGTGGTAGCGGGTAGAGAAGGAGCCCAAGGGCTGATTGAGATCGATATGAGCGAAGCTGATGCACAGCCATCTTTGAGTGCGTTGTTACGTCGTTTGGACGCACGGAATAGAGAGAACTTAGCACTCGCCGGACTGAGGATACATACGTCAGCGGATATATTTGAGGCCACGCAAAGAGAGCATGAGGAGAGGCGGCAGAGTGTAATCCCCGTCGGATCGGGGCCTTCGTACGATGGTTTGGCGCCGCCCAGAGCAGGGCAAGAGTACGTGAGCCATGTACCGGCCCTGGCCGGGATGGGAAGAGAGGAGGCGCTACGTGCAGTTTTGCAGCGGACAAACGCTGAACGGTTGAAGGAAACGCGTGAGAGTCTCGGATTGCGAACGGCAGCGGAAAGCTTTGAAGCGAATCGGAAGGAACTTGAAGAAGCGAATCGGAAGCAAAGTGAGGAAGCGAATCGGAAGAAACGTGAAGAAGCGAATCGGAAGGAACGTGAACGAGTGTCACGGGAGGGACGCGTGCTTGTATCGCAGAGCGAGATCGAAGAAGCATGGCGGAAACACATCAAGGAATGGCGGCGGATGGAACGTGGAGAGACCAGTGTAGAGGCGTGGCGGAAGAAACATGAAGAAGCGGCTTGGAAGAGGGCAGGGGAAGAAGCGTTGCGGAAGGAGGGCCAAGAATCGTTGAGGAAGGAAAGTGAAGAAGCGATACGGAAGGAGCGCGAAGAAGCGAAGCGGAAAGCAGAAGAGGAATGGCGGAGGAAAGAAGAAGAGGCATGGCAGAAGGATCGAGAAGAGGCGAGTCGTCCATTTCGTAAACGAAGGCGTCTGGCTTCGTCAAGAGAGGTTAGGTTTGGAGAAGTGAACGAGAACAGTCGTGTGCGGATGGCGGCGGCAAGAGTAGTTGGTGAGAGTGTGCGTGACGAGCGACACTCTGAGGAGCCAGGCAGGTCAGGAGGAGAAGCAGTCGGAGTGGGAGCGGAAGGTGGAGGTTTGCGAGGGCGGCCTCCTGGATCGAGGAGTTCACAGTCGAGTAGAGGTGGTATGCATGGACAGTCGAGGTCGGAGCCGGAGGGGGCTTCAGTTCCTTCTGCAGAGGAGGTGGAAGAGCCAGGAAAAGAAAAGGAACTGCTGGATCGAATCGTACAACAGTTGGAAGAAGAATTTGCAGAGAAAAAGCGATTGTCGGATGAGCGGATGTGGTGTAAGGTGGTTTCTCATGAGACGAAAGTGTCGACGGTGCAGGACTTCTATAAGGCGTTTCACCATAAGAAGACGTTGCCGCTTCATACCTGTTTTGTTTGCTATCGCAAATACGGGAGCGTCGAGCTTATGGAAGTCGATTGGCGTCGGTGGGTGCCCATCTCGGTCGGGGTCGGCTCTCGTTCACAGTTCGACTGCCGCAGGTGTTTTCCTGATGGGGAGACGGTTGTGGCATGTTCAAGTTGCATAAAAGAGTCGGAGAGGGGAGTGCTTTCAGCGGCAGCTCGATTGCATGGTCGGTTGGAGTGCGAGCATATGTTTCCGGAAGAGTTGAAAGGGCTTACGCCGGTGGAAGAGAAGCTCATCTCGCTGAACTCCTGCTACGGCTTCATTGCAAGGTATGCCGTGCAAGGAGGGCGGAGGCAGAGCACGGCATATCCGAAGCATATCAAAGGCCACATCACTGTGTTCCCCAACAACGTACAAGAGCTAGTGTCGAACGTGTTACCTCATCCGTTGCTGAAGGTGATGGATGACATCCATGTATCCTGGCATGGGCGAGCGAAGCCAAAGCCGAGTGACCTGTCGCGTCTCTTGTCGGTGCGGCGTCACGTTGTGGAGAGGGCGTTGGTATGGCTCAAGAGGAATAATCCGCTTTATGCCGGCATTGAAATAGATACAGCGGAAATGGAAAGCTGGGGTGCGTCGGAGCATGGGGTGCCGGCTCAAATCTATGAGCGGTTGGAGCGGAATGAGCCATTGGCATCGGAGAAAGCGAGAACGGCAAATGTGGTTCCGCCGACGGAGCGAGGCCTGGAGGCAGGAGAAGAGCTGGATGTGCGAGAGGTGCTGGCAACGCTAAATGAAGAACCGGCTGTAGAGGCGGAGGAGACTGAAATTGGTGAGGTAGGGGTTTTGGATGGTCAGGTTGCGGACGGTAATCAGATGCGGCAGTTGGACGGAGCAGATGCAACTGTTCATGAGATTGGCGCGTCCGGCATGTTCGCTCTCGATGAACAGCCAGATGTTGCGGATGTGGAGAAGGTGAGATACGCGTGTGATGCTTTGGGACTGCATGCTCGTCGGGGAGGAGGAGGAGCTGGTTGTGTTGTGGGAACAGGAACAGCGGAGGTACGTCTTGGCAATGGAACCGAACCATACATTCAAGTGTCGCGAGGTGAGGAGTTTTCGGACACGTACGAAGCTTCTTTTTTTGCAAAAACGTTTCCGACTCTGTTTCCCATGGGAAGAGGAGGGCCGCGGCAGGCGGAGGAAAGTGGTGAGGAGGGGCGGGCGGGAGAGGTGAACGTGTCAGCGGGTATGGAGGCGGCTGCAAGCGGGCTTCTGTCGTCGCGGAATATGAGTCTGGAGAGTTGGGCAAAGGTAGTCCTTGAACGGCATGGCGGTAGGTTCGCCATGCATCATGTGTTTTCTTTTCTCGTCTTCAATCGACTGGTCATGTGGAGGAATCGTCGGGCGAGCATGATGAGTGTTACAAGAAAGAGTTTTCCTGATGTGGAGCGGATTGTAAGGTCACTAAGGGCGGAGAGGCTGGAGGCGGCAAGGGTTGAATTGGAGACGTCGGGCAAGACAAAAGACAAGGATGTGAACAAGCTGCTGCGCAGCCTGTCGCTTTATGGTTTCCGGCAGCCAATGTCTCGAGAGTCCCGTCTAAGTATGCGTCGGAAGATCAAGGCCCTTATAATCCGGTACGGGATCCCAGCGATCTGGTTCACGCTCAACCCGAACGACATTACGAATCCGGTGAAATTGAGGCTTGCGGCATACCGGATCTATGAGCCTGGAGACGCAGAAGAGTTCCTGGGTCAGTTGAACGAGTCGTGTAAGCGCGTGCGGCTGGCCATCTCCGATCCTCTCAGTTCGGCGCTATTCTTTCACAGGGAGGTGACCATGTTCTTTAAGCATTATGTGAGAGTCGGGAAGGAGTCGGTATTCGGGCGCGTCAGTCAGTACTTCGGAGCCGTGGAGACGAATGAGCGGGGAGCGTTGCACCTTCACGGTCTCATTTGGTTGGAAGGAAACATGCATATGAATTCCGTTCTGAGTGACGTGCAGGGTGAAGAGCAGGCGTCGTATCGGGACAGCATTGTTGAATATGTGGATAGCGTGTTTTCCGAGGTGCGAGGGCTAGGACGGTTGAAAGAACTGGTAGCTGACTTGTGATAGGATCTCGATCAGGAGTCTTTTTGCGCGGTCCAGGCGGAAAGATCCGTGGCGTCGGATATATCTTCAATGTTGCAGAATGAGCAACAATTCTCAGCAGCGTTCGAAGAAGAAGCGAATTTTTGTGCAGGAGCGACACAAATCCACACGCACAGTCCGACATGCGTGAAGTACTCCATCAGCAAACCGGTAAAGGGTAGAGAACTGTGTAGATTCAAAGCGCCTTGGACGTTGGTTGAGAAGACCGCGTTTACGGAAGATGGAGTATTGAAGATCCGACGTGGGCATGACATGGTGAATCGATGGAACAAGGCGATGGCGGTCGGGTTGAGACACAACCATGACATATCATTCATTGTGACGCAGAGCAAGGCGATGGCGCTCGTGTTTTATGTAACGAACTATGCGACGAAGCTCGAAGATCCGGTCTGGAAACGGGTGGCAGCAGCAGCAGAAGTGTTCGGCAAGCCGCGGGTCTTGCAGAGTGTGGATCGGGGTGGCATAGCCGGTCAAGGGATGGATGGTGAAGGGCCCGAAAACAAAACGCGACAGTTTTTGATGAGAGTGGCGAATCGAATATTCACGGAGCGGGCCCTGTCGCAAGTGGAGGTTGTTGCTCACCTGTTAGGGTACAGCATGGAATTCACGCATAGCGATGCTTGGACGTTTTTGAACGTGTCAACCCTGTACTGGCACATCTTCCGAAGGTGGGCTCATCTCCGAGGTGAGAGTGGTGGAGATGAAGAGGAGGGTACCGAAGAAACGGTTCTGCTTGAGGAGTCCGGACAGCGGGTGTCTTTGGTGCAGGGCTATCCGCATCGTGGTGAAATCCTGAGGCAGTTGTCGATATACGACTACATGTCCATAATCACGCTGAAGCGGAGACGTAGTGATGCAGCAGTCCGGAGCGAAGTGAGATTTGACAGTGCCTGGTCACTGTCGGAGCAGTGGGTGCAGGTCCTGCGGAGGCCTGGAAAGGAAGCAGTAGTCTGTTTGGATGGCTACTTGAGCATGGATTTTGCCGAAGATGATGAAGTATGCCATAAAAGGTTCGTGGCGGGCTCCAGAAACCTTTATTAGGGGTGTGAGGTGAAGGAAAAGCATACAGACTGACATTGTAGTTGCAGGGCGGCCGTGCAACATCTTGCCATGTTCATTCCTTGGGAAGAGTTCTTGTCGGAGACATCTGGAGACATCAACAGCATTTGGGAGAGACACCGGCGACTCCTGCCGCCAAGGTTGTCATTCCTGGTCGACAACATTCAGCTGCTTCGTCGGTCCGCAGAAGATGCGAAGCGTGATGCTCGACAATGGGCTGCGATGTCTGGGGAAGGTGATTTCGAGGCAGAAGGAATGGAGGCCCATGACGAGGAAGGGTCAGCCGAAGTGTACCGACAAGATCACATCGGCACCGCAACGCGGCTCATTGACGTGTTCAGAAGCACTTTGGGGCCGAATCAGATCACGGCCGGTTCCAACGAGGTTGTGACAATGATAGACGAGCTTCATCGATTTGAGCAAGTCGCGCTAGGTTCAATGGAGGACCTGCGAGCCGTCCAACTCGTGGAGACTGCAGCCGGGGCAGCGAGTAGTCGGGGTGGAATTCTATCGGACGCGGACATACCGGAACAGGAAAAGGTGAGGTCGATCAAGTCGCAGCAGATGAGTCTTTCGAGAGAACGAGAAGGGATGATTCAAGGTATCCAGGAATGGCGAGATAATGATACGAGTAGCGACGCAGCAGCGGTGAACAGATTGCTCGGTAGCTTCGGTGAGGTCATCGACTTTGATCGAGTGCAGACGGAGAATCAGGATCGGAACCGAGGACCGTCGACAATGCTCCAATTCGGCCCGTCAACGTCGTTTTCAGAGGCAGGAAGGCAGCTGGCGTCATGTTTGACACTCAACGTCAGACAGGGCATTGCCCTACGATTAATATGCCGCCAACTTGATAAGGTGCATCGGAGTGAGGGCGGAACTCCTCCTCCACAGCTATGCCAGTTCATCGGAGGAGAGGGTGGCACCGGCAAGTCGCGAATCATCGAGGCGGTCGTCGAGCTGTTTGCAAGCAAGAGGCTATCGCATCGTCTGCTCGTGACGGCGACATCCGGGACGGCGGCCGCGGGTATCAACGGTATCACGATCCATTCGGCGTGCAGCTTTTCAAAGGACAGCTCCCGCTCAGGCGCCAGTAAAAACTTTGACCGATTCACGATGCCGACGCCAGCAAGCCTCCGGGTCGACGGTCAATCCAGAATGCAGTGGCTGGAGAAGTACATGTTGATCATGGACGAGCTGAGCATGCTCGGTGCGCGGACACTGTACAACGTAAACGAGAAGCTGTGCATGTTTCGGGGCTGCGCGGAAGACTTTGGCGGGATCCCCATCGTGCTCTTTCTGGGTGACTTTCGCCAATTCAGACCGGTGCAAGAGCGGACCATCTTGCTCCACAGCAGGGACATTCCCTGGGATGAAGAAAAGACATTTGCGGCAGAGCAAAGGCACCAGCACGATAAGGCTCACGCTCTCTGGAACAGGTTCACGACGGTAGTGATGCTGAAGAAACAAGTTCGCGCGGCGGGTGATCCGCAACTGCAGCAGCTGCTGACGCGGATCCGCCAGGGCGTGCAGGACCAGTCCGACGTGGACCTGATCAACAACACATGTTTCCGAGAGAACAGACGGATCCCATGGGAAAGCGGTATCACGGTAGTGACGCCGCTCAATAGAGACAGGTGGAACTTGAACGTGGAAGCGACGCTGTCCTACCAAAGGCAGCACCGAGCGACGCTCCGCATCTTCATTTCCGAACACAAGTGGAAAAACGGTGAACCGACGGAAGAGGAGGCGCTCATGATCTTGAATTACGGGGACAACAGCGGTATACCGATACCGGCCGTGTTCATGTTCGTGCCGGGGATGCCCATTGTGGTGACGCAGAACACTCACCAAGCCCTCAAGGTCGTGAACGGTGCCAGTTATGCCGCTCTGGATATGGTCCTTGATAAGAAGTTCCCAGGCCACCGCATATCCGCGGATACCATCCTCCACTTCGGGCCTCCAGCCGCAATACTGCTTGAAGGCGAATCGACGAAGGATTTCCATTTCGTCGGTATGCCGCCAGGAACCATCCTCCTCACGCCTCTGAGTAGTCGGATCGAGTGTGCGAGGAAACGGCCATGGCAACGGCACGATGTCGTTCGTAGAGGGCTGCCGTGTACAGCGGCATTTGCCTGCACGGATTACAAAGTGCAAGGCAGGACGTTGGAGAGGGTTGCGCTTGAACTGCGGGGAACGAGGAGCACGATTGTGGACGGCAAACCAGTGCCCAGTCAGTGCGATCCGTACAGCCTCTATGTACAGCTCTCACGATGCCGGTCGCTGGAGGGTATAATGCTTTTGTCGAAAGCTCGAGAGAGGGATGTGGTAGGCAACAGGGTACCGGATTGGATGATGGAGGCAGAGAAGAGGCTGGAGGAGCTCAGTGAGGCGACGATCAATGAAGCGGAATCGTGGGATTGGTAGGACGTGGAAGGGATGAGGAAGCAGAGCGAGGATCGAAACTGGTGCAAAATGGATACGGAGACATGCTAGAGAGGAGTCAGCCGACGATCAGAGACGCGAGACCGTGCTGTGGGATTTGGTAGGGTGTGACGAAGCAGAGCATAGTTTCAAAGGCAGGCGCGAAATTCACGCGCGGTCAGGCGAGAAATGGTGGGGATCACGTGAACCACCGAGCCGAAAAATAGCCGCGAAAAATCGAAGCCTGAGGATTAATTAAGGCAGAAGCTTTTTTGAGGGGTGGTTCGGGCGCGCAGGGCATCTATCCCTTTCGGAACCTTCGTTCCTCAAGGCACTACTTAGCTGAGCGTAGCCACTCAAAAGGGAGCACTTGACCGTCCCGATATTGGGCCTATTTATGAAATATATAGACAGCTAAGTTAGTTACAGTAGTGTTCATCTGCTTTTCCATGACATAAACCCCCCAGAGCGACAATGCATTTACTCATTCTATCCACTGTTCTCTTCAGCACGGCCCTCGCTCACACTTGGAATGAGCAGCTTTCAGTGATTGAGAACGGAATTTTCACTGGAAGCAACGGCTATTCTCGAGGATATGTCTGCCGAACGACTCCAGGCTTTGATGATTATATGATGACATATCAGCTACCTCCACCGCAGGATACGAGTAGGACGAGAATTAACGATTCAGATGTTCTTTGTGCACCAACGCAGAGGGTGGCAAATCAAACCGAGAACTTTCCACGCCTCGCAGTGTCGCCAGGCTCATATATGGCAATGAAATATTTAGAGAATGGGCACGTCACATTACCTGGAAATACACCGGGTAAACCGGTAGGCGGTGGGACGGTCTTTGTGTTTGGGACTTCCCAACCAAGTAATAGTGAGCTGGTAGTTGATGTTCTCCAATGGACAGCTAATGGCACCGGGGGAGACGGACGTGGGCGACTTTTAGCTGCGCAGAACTTTGACGATGGCAGATGCTATCAAATTAACGCTGGGAATATATCGGTTGCTCGACAGCAAGAATTCCCTGATCCTATTCAAGGACAGCCAGGGACTGTTCATGAACAGTGGTGCGAAACTGATGCTTTAATTCCATCTGATGTGATAATCGGTTCGACATATACTGTATATTGGGTATGGCAATGGCCAACAGCTCCAGGAACGCTAGGGGCACTTGAAGGCAAAGACGAGTATTATACAACATGTTCTGATGTCGATATCGTAGGATCTCTTCAACACAGCGTGCCAAATCCGCTGCCGCAACAAGACCCGCAGACAGCTGCTGTTCAGAACTATCAGACACGCACTGCATACAAGCCCAACCCACTCTAAGATGCGTAGGTAGCACAAATTAAATTACATTCTCTTTTCTATCTAACCTCAGTGCCTGTTTTTACTTTGCTTATGTTGCTCTAATGAGAGTAGCGAAGGGAAATTAGACTAAAACGATGTCGAATTGCTGCAGATCAATTGAGTGCTTTGACAATCCCACTCTTTGATGGAAAATTACCTTCGCGGCAGTGTGAATTCTCTAGGTTTAAGACTAAAATTATTCTTGAAATGAAGTAATTAAGTTAGGAGTATTGGTGAGATAAGATCCCCCCCACTATCGCGAGAACCCCACTGTGCCGAAAAAATCGATCGGTACTTTCACTTCAAACAATTCAAACTCTGTGCACAACTCAATATATTCCAAGGTTCTGATTAAATAATATGATTTGATTATTTCTAAATG
>Ga0335072_10004185_pt1 | contig 21523 bp, 18 predicted proteins | sample Lox_Sample_21_FD_206725 | JGI IMG/M metagenome (GOLD analysis project Ga0335072, IMG submission 206725) | Soil microbial communities from Loxahatchee National Wildlife Refuge, Florida, United States - Lox_Sample_2.1 | ecosystem: Environmental > Terrestrial > Soil > Wetlands | place: USA...
ACTATCAGGCGCTGCGCGCGGCTGGGCTGAACCATGTCAGCATTTCGGTGGACAGCCTCGACCCGGCGGCTGCCGAGGCAGCGCGGGCCGGCACCGATTGCCGGCGCCTGACCGAGGCTATCGGGTCGTTGCTGGCGCTATGGCCCGCCGCGACGCTGTCGATCGTGCTGAGCCGCCACAACGCCGCCGAACTGCCGGCACTGCTGCGCCAGCTTTACGCATTGGGCGCGCGCTACATCGAGGTGCAGCCGCTGATCAGCTACGGCGCGGCGGTCCGGCCGCTGTGCCTGACCGCGACGGAGCTGGCAGCGGCCAGGCAGCAGATCGACGCGGCAAAAGCGGCCCTGCCGGGCCTCCAGATGCTGCCTGCGGCCGCGCTGACGCCGAACGGCAACCGCTGCCGCCGCCCGCTGCATGCGGCCTATGTCACGGTGGACGGCTTCCTCACACCCTGCTGTACCACCAACGACGCAGCCCTGCTCGGCCACGCCAACCTGGCGGACATGCCATTCGCCACACTGTGGCAGAGCCAGGGCGTGGCCGCGTGGATGCAGGATTACCTCGACCGCGAGCCGGCCATCTGCCGCGGCTGCGCCTTCAATCCGGCCGGCATGCCGCCGCCGTCCCTGGACGATGCGGAGCAATCGCTGCGCGATGGCCTGCTGGCCTCGGCCGAGGCAGGCTTCGCCGCCATCGCCGGCGGCGCGCAACAGGCGGGCGCGCTGCACGGGCTCGGGCTGGTACGGCTGCAGCAGGGCGACGCGGGGAGCGCGCTGCCCCTGTTGCAGGCGGCGTTCGCCTTGGCGCCGGAGCCACGCACGGGCCACAATCTGGCCTCGGTGCTCGAACGCCTCGGCCGCCTCGACGAGGCGATCGCCGGGGAAGAGCAGGTGACGGCGGCCCACCCGGATTACCCGCCGGCGCAGATGACGCTGGCGGGCATGCTGGCCGCCCGCGGCGCAGCAGGAGACGCGCCGCGCGCCGCCGCATTGCTCTCGGCGCTGTGCGAGCGCGCGGTGGCGGCTCAGCGCTTTGAACTGGCGGAGCAATGTACAGCACGGCTGGCGGATCTGCCGGTTGCCCGCGACATCCGCCTGCGGCTCGCGAACCTGTTGCGCGGCGCCAACCGGCCGGACCTGTCGGTGCGGCTGTTGCAGCCGCTGTTACGCGACGATCCCGCCGACATCGCTGCCCATTTGGTCGCCGCCATGAGCTTGCTCGCCGGCGCGCATGCGTCGGAGCAGGAGGTGGCGCAGCGGCGAGCGGATTACGCCGAGGCGCTGACGGCGCTGGATGAGCGCACGGCCGCTGCCCCCGGCGACCGGCTGGCGACGGCGATCGGGCAGGTCGGCAACGCCAAACCATTCTTCCTCGCCTATCAGGGCGAGGACGACCGGGCATTGCAGCAGACCTATGGCCGCATCGTCAGTCGCATTGCCGGCGCGGCCCGGGCGATGTCGCCGGCCGCACCGATGCCGCCGATCGCGCCGCCGCCAGCGGGACGGCTGCGCGTGGGATTTGCATCCGCCTATTTCCACCTGCACTCGGTGTCGAAGCTGTTTGGCGGCTGGCTGCGGCACCTGGACCGCGAGCGCTTCGAGGTTTTCGGCTATCACCTAGGCGCCGACCAGGATGCGACCAGCGCAGCGCTTGCCGCCTGCTGCACCGCATACCGCAGCGGCGTCGCGTCCGATGCCGCTTGGGCGGCGCGGATCACCGCCGACGGACTGCACGCGCTGATCTATCCGGAGATCGGCATGCATCCGCTGCCGGTGCAACTCGGTTGCCGGCGGCTGGCGCCGGTACAGTGCGTGGCCTGGGGACATCCGGTCACCAGCGGCCTGCCGGAGATCGATTTTTTCCTGTCCAGCGCCCTGATGGAGCCGCCGGACGGCGACAGCCACTACACCGAACGCCTGGTCCGGCTGCCGAACCTGTCGATCGCCTATGCACCGCTCCCCGTCCGCGGCGGGGTGCTGCCGCGCCGGTCGAACGGCCTCGGGGACGATGACGTGGTGTATCTGTGCTGCCAGTCCTTGCCGAAATACCTGCCCCGCTACGACGCGGTGTTTCCGCGGATCGCTGCCCGCGTCCCGGCGGCCCGGTTCGTTTTCATCGGCGCCGGCGCGGTGCCGGCCGAGGCGATGCGAGCCCGGCTGGAGCGTTGCTTTGCCGCGTCGGGCCTCTCCGCCGGGCGTCACGTGCGGTTCATTCCCCCCGTGCCGATCGAAGACTTCCAGCCATTCCTGCGTTGCGGCGATGTGTACCTCGACAGCATCGGCTGGTCCGGCGGCAACACCACGCTGGAGGCGATCGCGGCGGGCTTGCCGGTCGTGACGATTCCCACCGGACTGATGCGCGGACGCCACAGTGCGGCGATCCTGCGACAGATGGGGCTGGACGATCGGATTGCCGCCGACCTGGACGATTTCGTCGCGCGCGCGGTGCGGCTTGCCGATGCAGCGCAACGCAATGCCTTCCGCGACGCGATCGCGCGGCAGCGGCACCTGCTCTGCGACGACCTCACGCCGGTGCGGGCGCTGGAGAGATTCCTGTCCGCAATAGTTGCTGATGGGTCATTCGAATCTATGGCGAGTTGAGTAATCAGGCATCACGTCAAGAATTTGAGATGGACCTGACCGGATGCGCCCGGAAGAAGCCGGTGCGACAGGTCGGTCGAAGGCAGGTTTACTGGCCTGCGGCTGCTCGACTACCCGTATTGCGATGTGACATCGAAATACACTATCTTGTGGCGTGTATCGGAGACATCGCAAATCCCATATTGCGGGTATCAATTCGCGTATGAGTGCCGAGTTGTGCATCGCACGGTGAGAAATAGATCGCAATTTCGTGGTGCGTAAGAATCTGCCGCGGTGCGTAACCCATAGGCGGCGCTGATCAGGACATCGTACAGCGGGTGCGCAGCCGGTTCGGGTCTTGACCGCCATGGCGATGGTGCTCGCGGACCGCAGCATCACGTTGGCGTCAAACCGTGTGAAATTGTAAGATGATTGCAGCCGCAGTCACGATAAACATGTGAAATAGCCGTGAACCCCCATGGCAGTCCGCTGTTGCCGTATCGCCGGATAGTCGGGCGGTTGATGCGATGCCTGGCCGAAATCGAATAGCCCACAATCAATGGTTGTAAATTGGTAGCGCGCATTCCGGTTAGCGTTCGAATTCGGCCAAAACCGGGCTTTCCATAAATTTAACGCTGCAATCTGGTTACCATCTGCCATAGAGATGATAGCAAAACGCGTGGCTTGGCTGGCAACCCGCCACTGTGGAACCGCCGATCCAAGGCGACTGAGCGAAAAGTCATTCGCGCCGATTCAACGGCAAATTCACCGCCTCAATCCTTGCCGTATGAATTTTGATCGCGTTATATTCACCGCCGGTTGCAACGTTTGAGGCATAAGTATCCCCAGCCTTCTCGGAACGGGACACTATGACACCGCGTTGCAATCGAAGTCCCGTAATCTGGGCGAACGACCCGGAGAAGGCGACGGAGGACCGGGTGAACTGCGAGGCTGACGAGCTATGGAGGGAGTGAGAACGTGGGCCGACCGCGCCATTCGCCGCCAAATCGACTTGTCGAATTTGACCGTCGAGCGGGAGCGGGAGTTGCTGTTGACTGTCCACAGAAGCGGCGATGAGCGAGGCCGTCAGGCCGCGCTAACCGAACTGTGGGAGAGTCACAGCAAGCTGGTGGTTGCGATCGCCAGCCGGTATCGCCACCAGAATGTCGACTTGCTCGATCTGATCGGCGCCGGACATCTGGGTCTTTACGCTGCGATCGGCCGGTTCGATCCGCACCGGTTTGAAAGCCGTCTGTCCAGCTATGCCATCGGTTGGATTCGCTGGTACATCCAGGATTACGTCCGCAGGAATTCGGGACCGGTGCGGCTGCCCGGCTCTAACGCACATCGTCAACTGGTACAGTTGCGCGGACGGCTGGTCGCCGAAGCGCGGCGAAGCTGCCAGCGCGAGCAGGTGGAGCCGACTGAATCCGAGCTGTGCGATCGCATTGGCCGCCGCATTGGCATGCCGGCCGAGGAAGTGGCTCGCAGCATGCGCTTGATCCAGGGCGGCGGCAGCCTCAGCCTGCACGGGGAGCGGCCGGATGACAGCGGTGCGCTGAGCCTGGAAGATACGCTGGCCGACGAGACCGCGTCACCGGAAGATGATGTGATCCTGCGGCTTGATCACGCCAAGGCACGCAAGCGCATCGCGACCCTGGTGCAGGAGCTGCTGGGTGAACGCGAGCGCATCGTCTTCCTCGCCCGCTGCATGAACGACAGCGACGACGTCGCCCGGCTGGACTCGCTCGCGGCGCAGTTCGGCGTTTCCCGTGAGCGCGTCTACCAGCTCGAGGCCAGCGCCAAGCGCAAGATCGCAACCGCGCTGACCCAGGAAGGCTATGGCGACTTCGCCCGCGACGGCGCCACGTTCCGTCTGCCGCAGGTGCGCGCGAAGCGCCGCGCCGCGCCGCTGCCGCTGCGCAAGGACCCGGTGCGCGCGCAGACCGCCGCCCAGTCCTGAATCGCCCAGTCCTGAATCGCCCAGTCCTGAATCGCCCAGCCCTGAATCGCCCAGCCCTGAGCCACCCGGTCCTGAATCATCTCTGGTGCTGGCTTTGCCGCTCGTTGGGTGCGCGATAGGCCGCGCAGGACGCTCGCGCCGGACCTACGGCCCACCCAGCGCACAGGCGGCGCCCGCATCCCGAACCTGATGGCAAAATGCCAGCGCCTGCGCTTCGTCGGGAAATCCGGCAGCGCACACGCGCCACGCCGCCGGTCCGGCTTGCTCCGCCTGAATGAACAGTGGTTGCCGGCCGGCGAGCAGCGTCGGGATCTGCTGCTGCAGGCGCTGCCACAGGGCACGGGCAGCGTCCTCGGTCGCAGCGGTGGCGAATTGCACCTGGACACCGGTGGGCAGCGGGGCCGCAGCCGTCAGGGCGATCGCGGAACCACCCGCGGCCGTAGTTGGCGCCAGGCCGGCGGTAGTGCTCGAGCGTGCCGCGGCATAGGCGTCCAGCGCCTGCTGTACTTGCTCCGGGGTCAGGTCGGCGCTGAGGATGCGGGCGGCCTCCGCCCGGTCGCCAGCCATGGTCAGTGCCGCCGCCAGATCGTGCCGCAGCTTGACGGACGCTCCAGGTACCGTTGCGAGCGGCCGCAGCATCCGCACCGCATCGTCGGCCGAACCGGTCATCGCCAGCGACAGCGCCAGGTTCACTTCGGCGGCCGAGTCCTGCGGATCCAGGCCCAGTGCCTTCCGGTACGCCGACTGCGCGCCGGCATGGTTGCCCTGGAGGTCGCGCGCCACGCCCAGGTCGTTCAGCGCCGTCGTGTTGCGCGGATCGTGGTTCAATGCCTCGAGGAACAGGCCCTCGGACCTGGCAGGATCCCTGGGCAGCGACAGCCGGCCGAGGCCGATATCGGCGCCCACCGACAACGGGTTGCGCTGCAACGCGTTGGTGTAGCTGATCCGCGCTTCATCCATGCGGCCAAGGTCGGTGAGCGCGTCGCCCTGCACCACCAGCGCGGCCTCGTTGCCGGGATCGGTTACCAGCACATGCCCGGCGATCTGCAACGCCGTCTGCGGCGAGCCGCCACGCAACGCGGCCTGCGCCACGTCCACGCCGGGCTGCTGCGCGGAAATATCGGTGGCCACGCGCCCGCAGGCGGCCAGCAACACCAGCAGGATGGGGGCCCAGCCGCGCATCAGCGAATCGGACTCAATGATGGAACACGCGCATCACCTGGATCATGGCAGGGCCGCCCGCGATAATAAAGACACAGGGAAGGATGAAAGCGATGGTTGGCATGGTCAGCAGCACCGGCAGCCGCGCCGCCCGTGCCTCGAACCGCGTCAGCATCTCCAGCCGCATTTCCGACGACAGCACCCGCAGCGCATCCGAGATCGGCGTGCCGTATTGCAGCGTCTGCGCCAGCGTGGTGGCAAGCCGCTTCAGCGAATCGAGTCCGGTTCGCGTGCCGAGATTGAGGATGGCGGCCCGGGAGTCGGACATGACGTGCAATTCGTTGGCGGTCTTTTCGAATTCCAGGGCGATCTCGCGGTAGGCATGCTGCAGCTCGCCCGCGACGCGGATCACGGCAGGACCGAGCCCCAGCCCGGCCTGGGTACAGATCACCAGCATGTCCAGCGCGTCGGGCAGGCCTTGCTCGATCTTCGCCAGATAGCGCTTGCGCTGATGGCCGATCACCCAGTCGGGCAGCAGCAGCCCGATCACGCCCGACGCCGCCGGCAGCAGCGTGACCATCATGCCGGTCATGCCCCAATGGCGCAGCAACAGCCAGATCGTGCCGGGCAGCATTACCATCAGCAGCAGCTTGGACCCGATGAACAGCCCGACCCCCTGCGAGCCGCGCAGGCCAGAGGTGGACAAGGTGGTTTCCAGTTCGGACAGCGTGCCCGCCGAAACAATGCCGCTGCGCAGGATCGCCTGCCCCACCGCAGCGACACCATTGAGCACCGCGGCCCGAACGGCTTCGGGCTCGGCTGATTTGCGCGCCGCCGGCGCCTGTCCGTGGATCACGCGGATGCGCGCCGCAAGGCGCGATTCGTGCCGCATCTCCCGCATCATCCAGATGCTGCAAGCACCCATCACGAGAAAGAACAGCAGGCCGCCGCCGATCAGCAAGCCCTCGTTCATGACAGGCTCTTGCGGATGATGGTGCGGATGATGAAGATGCCGATGCACAGCGACAGCACGGCGGCACCGAACAGCTTGCGGCCGGTGGGGTCGGTGAACATCATGCCGACATAGCCTGGGTTCAGCGCCCACAGCCCGCCGCCGGTGACGATCGGCATCGCGGCCAGGACGATCGCGCTGGTGCGTGCCTCCGATGCGAGGGCCTTGCCCTTGGCGGCCAGGGCGACCCGCTTCCGAATCACGTCCGCCAGATTCTCCAAAGTTTCACTCAGGGTGCCACCGGTCTGGTTCTGCAGCGTCAGCGCAGTGGCGAAGAATCGATATTCCGCGATGCCACAGCGGCCGGCCATGTCCAGCACGGCGTCATCCAGCGGCACGCCGATCGACACCTGATCCACCAGGCGGGCAAATTCGGGACCGGTCGGTTCCGGCGATTCGCGTGCGACCGCGCGGACCGCTTCCAGGACCGGAATGCCGACACGGACCGAACGCACGATCATCGCCAGCGCGTCGGGAAATTGCCGCAGCAGGCCCAGCTTGCGGCGGGACTCCGCAGCACCGAAAATATATCGGGACGTGGCGATCCAGACCAGGGGCAGTCCCAGCCAGGAGATGTCGCCGACCAGGTTATCGGCCAGCGATTGGGCGATTTTGCCGACCATGAACGTCGCCGCCAGGATGATCCACCACTTCGCCGGATGGTTCTCCGGCTTGTCGATGTCGAAGCCGAACATCGCGGCAGCGAGCGCCGGCAAGGACCGGGAGGGCCTGGACCGCGCCTGCACAAATGCCGAGACGAACACCGGCGGCGCCTTGACGTGCGGCGACGAGACCGCGGCCATCCGCGCCTCCCGCCTGGCTTTTACCTTCTGCGCCTTCGACACCAGCATGCCGCTCATGCCCAGGCCTGCCAGCGACAGGCAGGACATGATCATCAGCAGCCAGAGCAAGCCATGATCGAGCATCATGAGTCGACGCCGTCGATCGCTGCCTTCCAGGCCTTGTCGAGACCGAAATAGGTCAGCCGCCGCACGAAGGACGGCGGCAGGCGGCTCACGTTGTAGCGGCCGATCAGTTTGCCGTTCGGCGCTTCGCCCTGCACCTCGAACTGGAAAATGTCGTTCATGGTGATGACTTCGCCTTCCATGCCGCAGACTTCCGTGACCTGGGTCACGCGGCGGCCGCCGTCGCGCTGGCGCTCCACCTGCACGATCAGTTCGATCGCGCTGACGATCTGCGTGCGGATGGCTTTCGACGGCAGACCCATCTGGCCCATCTGCACCATGTTCTCGATGCGGGTCAGTGCGTCGCGCGTGGTGTTGGCATGGATGGTGGACATGCTGCCGTCGTGGCCGGTGTTCATCGCCTGCAGCATGTCGAACGCTTCGGCGCCGCGCACCTCGCCGACGATGATGCGATCCGGCCGCATCCGCAGCGCGTTCTTCATCAGGTCGCGCTGGGTGATCTCGCCCTTGCCTTCCAGGCTGGCGGGCCGTGTCTCGAGCCGGACCACATGTGGCTGCTGCAATTGCAGCTCGGCGGTGTCTTCCACCGTCACCACTCGTTCGCCGGGCGCGATCTGCCGCGACAGCGCATTCAGCAGCGTGGTCTTGCCGGAGCCGGTGCCGCCCGAAATGATCACGTTCAGCCGCGCCTGGGACGCAAGCTGCAGCACGCGCGCGACCTGCCGCGTCATCGCGTTCCATTCGACCAGCTTGTCGAAATCGATGTTCTTCTTGCCGAACTTGCGGATCGAGACGTAGGGCCCATCGAGCGCCAGCGGCGGGAACACGATGTTGACGCGCGAGCCATCCTTCAGCCGCGCATCGACCATCGGGCTGGACTCGTCGATGCGGCGCCCGACCGCGGCGGCTATCCGCTGACAGATGTTGCACAGATGCTGCGTGTCGCGGAACCGCACATGCGACAGCATCAGCTTGCCGCTGCGTTCGATGAAGGTCTTGTCCGGACCGTTCACCATGATTTCGCTGACGGTCTCGTCTTCCAGCAAGGGTTCCAGCGGACCCAGCCCCAGGATGTCGTCCACCAGCTCGCCGGCCAGCGCGCGTTGCTCGCGGGCATTGAGCTGCACGCGCCGTTCGCTGGCGATTTCCGAAATCAGCCGCTCGACATCGGCGGTGAGCCGATCCTCCGGCATGGCGGCGACTGCCGCGGGATCCAGCCGGCCCAGGCAGACGTTGCGCAGCTCGATGATGGCTTCTTCCGGCGCACTGCTCGCGGCGGGATGCTGCGGCAGGGGCTCGGGCTTGGGCGCATTTGGCCGCAGCGGAACGATGCCGGGCGTCGGACGGCGCCCGAACGTAGGAGTCAGTGCGTTCATGCGTTCTTCTTGGCAAACAGGTTCCAACGGCGGCGCTTGTCCGAGCCGGACGCGCCGGCGGCAGCCAGTGCCGAATCCAGCAGGCCAACGAACGCGACCTGCCGCGACAGTTCGTTCACGCCGGCGCGGAAGCCGCTCGACGATGTCATGGCCGGTTCGCCCAGCGTCGCGGCGCTGCCGACCTGGCGGGGCAGGTCCGGAATGGCGATATCGACCTTCATCTTCAACGCGTCTTCGACCTGCTTGCGCGTCAGTCCGCCCGGGATCCCCAGGCGATTGAGCACCACGATGGCACGTTGCGCCTGATCGCCGGCAGCCGGCAGCGCCAGCAATCGCAGCGTATCGCGCACCGCGGCCAAGGTGGGTTCCATCACCAGTACGCGCTGGTCCACCAGGTCGAGCAGATCGCGGTACAGCGGCACCGGCGCAAAGGGCACGTCGGCGACGATGAAATTGTAGCGGCCGCGCAGCGCATCCAGCAGCACCTGCGCGGCGCCGGGTGCGGGGTTGGGATAGATCGCCATCGCTTCCTCGCCCGCCAGCACGTGCAGGCGATCGGCGGCCGGCTGCGCGGCGCGCTCGGCCAGCAGCGAGTCCAGCCGTTCCGGCGCTTCCAACGCGACACGCAGGCCGGGTCCGGGCTGCACGTTCAGCAGGAAGGCGGCGCAGCCGCGCTGGATATCCGGATCGAGCAACACCGTGTGGCGGCGCATCACCACGCCGAAGTTCCAGGCGAGGTTCACCGCCAGCGTGGTGGCACCGACGCCGCCGCGCACGCCGGTGATCGAAATCGCCCGGCCACCCAGCGCGGCCTGCGCCGCCGGCGTCTTGCCGCGCAGGAACGCGGAGAAATGCCGCGCCACGATGTCACGCGTCAGCGGCTTGGCCAGGTAGTCCGCCGCACCCATGCCGCGGGTGACCTCGCGGTAGAAATCGACGTTGTTGGTATCGCCGATGACCAGCACGCAGACATCCGGTTCCACCACGTGGGCCAGATCGCTCAGCGCGCTCAGCGGCTGGTCCTCGCCGCTGACATCGACCACCAGCACCTTCGGCGTGGCCGATTTCTGCATCGCGGCAACCGCGGCGCGGATGCCGCCGCGGCGAATGTCGAGTTGCTCGACGGTCACTTCAGCCAGGCCGTCGCGCAGCGCTTCCTCGGAGCGCGCATCGGTGACGAAGCCGATCAGCGATGGCCGGTCGTAGCGCGCCGCTGCAGTATCGCTGAGCTGATCGAGGCTGTCGGAGGCGACGAGCAGGGTACCGGTGTCTGGCATGGCTAGCTTCCCGGGCTGGCCGGCGCACCGGAGCCGCCGCCCGACGGCGCGGCGCCGCCACCTCCGCCACCGCCGGAGAACGCCTTGGGCTGGTCGGTCATGATACGGGTCGCGGCAAGCGACTGGTCGTTCGATTCACGGAATAAATCGCCGTGGCCGCGGATCAAGTCGTGCGGATCGGCAACCATGGCAGCGATGTTGCCGGCGTTCGCGCCCGTCGGTTCCCACCGGTCGGTGCGCAGCATCGGATCGAGCTGGTCGCAGCCGGACAGGGTCAGCAGCCCGGCAAACGCACAGAGTGTCAGCGTGGTGGCTCGCGTCATGATCGTCTCACTGCACCATGAAGCCGGCATCGCCGGGGATATGCACGGGCACCGCCGGCTGCTGCGCGGAAACCTGGCGCAGCAGCAGGAGGCGTTCGAAATCGGTCGGCGGCCGGTAGCCGTCGGTCGGGAGATGCAGGTTGGCGGGATTGTTGACCGGGCGGACGATGTACGGGGTGACCACGATCACCAGTTCGTCGTCCACGTGCTGGAAGCTGTTGTCGCGGAACAAGGCGCCGAGCAGTGGCGTGTCGCCAAGGCCGGGAATGCCGCTGCCGTTGTCCGCCGTGGTCTGCTGCAACAGGCCGGCAATGGCGAAGCTTTGCCCGCTGCCCAGCTCCACCGTGCTTTCGGCGCGGCGGACCGTGAGTGCCGGAACCACGATGCTGGAGTTGCCGGCGCTGAGCTGAATCCCGTCCGCCTTGTCGAGTTCGCTCACCTCCGGCCTGACGTGAATGTTGATCCTGCCGTCGCTCATCACCGTCGGCAGGAAGTTGACGATGATGCCGTACTCCTTGAAATCGATCGACAGGGCGCCGTTGGTCTGACTGATGGGAATCGGGAACTCGCCGCCGACCTGGAAGCTGGCCGACTGTCCGCTCATCACCGTCAGGTTCGGTTCGGCCAGCATGCGCGCCAGGTTGTCCTGCGCCAGGGCATCGATGATGCCGTTGAAGTTGCCGGAATGGCACAGCGGAATCAGGCCGCCGCTGCCGGTGCCGCATTGCACGGTATCGATGTTCGCGTTCAAGGTCAGGGCCGGAAGCCCGCCGATCTGTCCGATGGTGCCCAGCGCCTGCCAGTTCACGCCCAGGTTCCGTACCACGTTGCGGGACATTTCCGCGATCCGGACGTTCAGCGTCACCTGCACCGGCGCCATGATGCTGAGCTGGTTATCGATCGCGGGCGTGTCGCCGGAGTAGTCCTTGGCGATCGTGGCAGCCTGGGCGGCCTCCTGCGGCGTGGATACGGTCCCGGTCAGCAGCATGCCCTTCGCCTGCGCATGGACCTTCACGCTGCTGTCCGGCAGCAGCCGCGCGATCATCGCCTGTGCCGATTGCGCGTTGAATGACGAAGGTTCCACCGTCAGCGCATACTGCGCGAGAACATGGCCGTTGGTGTCGAGCGCCGCGACGGTGGTGTTGCCCGGCGCGATGCCGAACATGAACAACGTCGATGCGCTGGCCGGCCGCACCTCCGCGACCTTGGGGTCGGCGACGAAGATGTTGGTCGCCGCGCCGTTCAGCGTGATCACCTTGCCGCTGCCGGCTTGCAGTGTCAGCGGCTCGTATGTGCCGGCAAGGGGCGCCGCCGGCGCAGCGGCGGGAGCTTCCACGGCGCGGGCCGCCGGCAGCCCAAGCAGCGCTGCCGCGATGCAGATCTCGCAAAGCCATCCGACGACGGTTCTCATCGCGACTTGAACTCCTTCACGTCGCCGCCGCCCTGATAGACCCGGACCACGTTGTCCGGAGGCGTTGGCGCGGCGTCCCCGAGTGCCGGCGACACGTCGACGGCCCAGGTGGTCTTGATGGCGGATGGCTGATGGACGGGCCGCTGCGCGGCTTCTGCCGAACGCACCGACAGCGACAGGCGTCCCAGCCGCACCGCCACGGAGACCCGCTCCGCCTCCAATTCCGTGACCTCGAGAGTCACCGTCTTGGCGAGTTTGTCGGGGGTGGAAACGGCGCCCTGAATGATCTGCTGGTCGATCGCAATCACCCGCGCGTCCGACAGCACCGTTTCGGCCGCGACGTTATGGCCGGGCATCAGATTGGCGCCGGAGATGTTCTCGGTGAGAATCACGTCCACCCGGTCGCCGGGCCAGATCAGCCCCGCGGACCCGCTGGTGTCGTCCACCGCGATGGTGACGGCGCGCATGCCGGGCTCCAGCACGGCGGCAAGGAAGCCGTGATCGCCTGGCCGCATGACATCGCTGTTACGCACGATATCGCCCTGCGCAAGACTGCGGCGCACCATGGCGCCCACCAGGTTGCGCCGCACGTCCGGCGAATCGTCGTTGGCGTCGGCGAGTCCCGGCATGCTGACGGGGATCTGCTTGCCGGTCAGATCCTCGGGCTTGAGCAAGGAACCGGCGGGCACGGCACGGGCGGCGACCAGCACGGTCCGGCTGACCGGCGCGGCGCTGGCGGCCGCGGCAGCAGCCGGCGGGGGCCGGGTGGAGATCCACGCGACAGTGCCAAAGCCCAGCAGGCCGACGGCCATCAGGATGAAGAAAGCGAGCCGCAGCATCATGGCACGTTCCTAGAGTAAAACGAGCAACCCGCCGGCCGCGATTGCGCAGGCGTACGGCAGCGGACCGCCGCGATGGATACGCCAGCGTTCGGCGCGCAGCGCGCGGGCGAGCAGGGTGTGGGGACGCCCGGCGGGGGCCGGCGCGGCAACCAGGCGGCGCGCCGCGAGATAGGCCAGGGCGAGAATGCCGCCGCACAGCGCGACGGCGAGGACGAAGCGAAACTCCAGGGACGGCGGCACGACGATCGCGGTGGCTGCGAGCAGCTTCACGTCGCCGCCGCCCATCCATCCGCGCCGCCAGCAAAGTGCCGCCAGGCAGAACACGACGGCGCCGATCGCCAGCCCCGCGCCCAGGCTGCCGCCGAGGCCGCGCAAGGCGATCCCCGTCACCGCCAACGCCGCGGCCAGCCGGTTGGGTACTGTTCTGGCTGCGATATCATGCAGCGCGGCCACCAACAGCAGAACGGCTCCGGCCAGGACCAGTCCAGATGCGAGCAGCGTTGGCCAGGTGATGGACATCGCGAGCCTTGCATGCCGTTCGAAAGTGAAGCCATTGGAACGCGCGAAGCGGCGGCTTGGGTCGCCACCGCTTCGGGTCGCTACGCAGCCGCCTCTGAAAGCATCAGAGCTCGGCGGCGATCGTCGTGAACTTGCCCTCGATCGAGGTGCCCATCGACACGACGGTCACGGCGATAACGGCCGCAATCGCGCCTGCAATCAGGCCGTATTCAAGAGCCGTGACGGCGCGACGATCGTACTTCAGCTCCAGCCAGATTTTCAGGAATTCGAGCATTGAGATTTACCTTTTTCTGTTGCTTCAGGTGAATGCTGCGCAGCGGCCGGGCGGTTGCGGTTCCATCGCGTTACCGAACGCAAGCAAACGGAGAAAACCACGCTTGAGGTTAAGCCGCGGTTTCAATTCGAATCACTGCTCCGGTGTTCCCAGGTGACATCTGCGATAATGACCACGGCGCTTTCGGCGAAGATCATCGCCCGGGTGTCACGATACGCGGCAGGGCGATGGCAACCGCAGCCGGTACGGCGGCATCGCGAACGGCGGTGGCGCCCGGGATGGCGATGACCTGCTGTGCCGCCGACGCCGGCGCCGGTCCCCAGATCCGTACCCCGGCAATCATCGTGAATTGCGCGGAAGAAACGAGATAACGATCCGCATCGCCGTTCCACGCGGCGAAAACGCGCTCGCGATACGGCGCGCCGAGCGCAGGGGTTGCCGAGTGATATGCCGCAACGGCGTCGGCCCAGTTGCCGAATCGCGCGCGCAGCAAGGCCAGGAACTGCCCGGCATACCTGGCGTTGGCTTCGGGATCGAATGCCTGGGCCAGGGTGGCGAATGCATTCGGATGATACGCCAGGTTGACCTGGAAACAGCCGACATCGATGTTCGGCGAAGTCGCGGCCTGCAATGCGCGCACCGCCGCGATCGCATCGCTGGCGCTGTCGTAGAGCCGGCCCTGTCCGGCGGCGTCCACCGCCCACGGCCAGGGAACCACGCGGCCGAACCGCGCATCCCAGCGCCCGCTTTCGACACGGCCGATCGCCAGCAGAAGCCCGGCCGGCAACGCATATGCCTGCTCCGCGCCACGGCCTGCCTGCTCGCAAACATCGGCGGATTGCGCGTACGCCGCCCGCGCCCCGGCGAGCGCCATCATGACGCACAAGGTCACCCGCGGCAGGCGGCGGGATACGCCGACAGTCATGATAGTGCCGGAAGCAGCGAAGCGGTTTGCGTCGTCAGCAATGCGTTGGGCAATGCGGCGAAGCAATGCGCCGAACGGGAACGCGGCGCCCGATAAAGTGGCGCGGCAATTGCCGACCAGGCGCGCGGCGCCTGGTCGAGCGGCGCGCCAATTGCCGGACGGGATCGCGGCGCAATGGCCGGACGGGAACGTGGCGCCGCTGCGCTGCTGGCAATCACGGGGCGGCGCCGTCCGCGGGGAACGGCGTTCCGTGGTCAGGCCGCGACGGGGACTGGCGAGGCCCAGGCCGGCGGCTGCATCGCCGCCACATCCGGTGCTGCCGTGCTGGGATCGCGCAGAATGTAGCCGCAGCCCCACACCGTATCGATCAGCGTCGGAACGCCGGCAATCGCCAGCTTCTTGCGCAGCCGGCAGATGATGACATCGATTGTCTTCATCTCCGGCTCTTCCATGCCGCAATACAGGTGATTGAGGAACGCGACCTTGTTCAGGATCACGCCTTGCTTCAAGAACAGCAGTTCGAGCACGGCGAATTCGCGGCGCGAGAGGTGAAGCTGCTGGCCATGCACGCGCACTTCGCGCCGGTCCAGGCTGAGCTCCACCGGGCCAAGCCGCAGCATCGATTTCGCATGCCCCTGGCTGCGGCGGACAATGGCGCGGATGCGGGCGAACAGTTCGTCGGCATCGCAGGGGGTGATGATGAAGTCGTCGGCGCCCTGATCCAGCGCCTTCGCCTTGGCCTGGGCCGTAGCGGTATCCGCCAGCATCAGCACCGGCACTTTGAAATCGGCCGCCCGCATCATTCGCACGACCTCGTGGCCCGGCATGTCGGACAGATGCAGGTCCATCATCACCAGATCGTAATCGTAGAGCCGGAGGAACTCCAGCGCATCGCGGCCGTTTTCCGCATGCTCCGCGCGCACGGCATGCTGGCGCAGCGCTGCCATATCGTTACTGTTACGCGCCAACTGCGACTTGCCAACCCGCAACACCAGCATGACCATGTACCCCTTGCCCGCGTTGATCGTTCTGCCGCTATAATCAGTGAAAAAGGCGTTTCCGGACAATCCGCCAGACGGCCGAAACCCCATCGGCCGACGGCCTATACCTAGGCCAAAGGGACTAGACCGCCCGCCTTAGGCAACGCGGCCGATCGGATCATCCGCGTTATTGTGGTTAATATCCCGCGGTTGCGGCGGCCACGGGCCGCGCCGCCGCCACCGTTTCTCGCTTTCTTCGCGCTCCGGACCATGCAATGAGGACCTGGCTTCATTGGGGCAGGCACAGCCGCCGCGGCGTCGCGGCCCTGGAATTCGCGCTGACGTTTCCGGTGGTGCTGTACCTTTTCTCCGGGGTCGCCGACCTCGGTATCGTTTATTACCGTCAAATCGCGCTCTCCAGCTCGGTCTCGGCGGCGGCGCACTACGCGGATGTAACGGACCAAAAAACCGGTTCCGTCACCGCCACAAACGTCCAGACGGTACTGCAAAACGCGGCAGCGCAGTCGATGCCCAGCACGACGGTCAATGCAAGTGCTGCCTGCTATTGCATCACCGGCACCGCGACATCGGACTGGAACACCAGTTCCCCCATCGCCTGCAGCGGCTCATGCGGGTCGGGCACCACGTCGATGAAATACATGCTGATCACGCTGACTCACTCCTACAACGCGATTTTGCCATGGAGCATGGTGGGATCTCCGACGCTCAAGGCATCGACCTGGTTGCCGCTGCTATGAAGGCGCGGCGGATCGTCCGGAAACTGCTGGCCGAGCGCCGGGCCACAACCGCGGTGGAATTCGCCATCGTGGGGCTGCCGCTGATGCTGGTGTCGCTCGGCACCCTCGATCTGGGGCTGATCCTGTGGACCCAGAGTGCGCTGGAGGCGGTCGCCGCGGATGCCGCGCGTTGCGGCGCCATCCAAGGCTCCGCATGCACCGGATCCAACACGATATCGACGTTTGTGGCGAGCTCCACCGAGGCAGGCAGATGGGTGCTCGGCACTATCCTGACGAGCACCGCCACCCCGCTGACGGTCAACGTCAACGGCAACGTCAACACCACGAGTTGCCCCGCGATCACGGTTGGAAACTACGAAACGGTAGAGATCAAGACCGCGTTCTTCGCGCTGGGCCTGCTGCCGCCGCCGTTCGGCAACTACACGATCGATGTCTGCGCATCATACGCGATGTGAATCGCCGGCGCCGCCTTCCCGGCGTGAATTGCGTTGACGGAACGGTTTTGCCGGATGGCCGATTGCCGCGCCGACGCGGCCGGACCCTGTGCCGGCATTGCCGCCAGCGCCACGCTGCGCTGGCGCGAAACCCGGGCGGCGCGGCCGGTTCCGACGCCACCATCAGGTTGGACGGTCAGCCGGTGCGACTGACCGGGTGAGCGCTCAGTTCACGCGCTCACCCAGCGGCGTCGCGGACAAATCCAGCATGCCGGGGACAGCGAACCCGCCGCACGCCTTGGCCATGGCTTCCATGCGGCTGTGCGCGCCCAGCAGCCGATAGATCGCCGCCAGGTGCACCTTCACGGTGCCGACCGCAAGGTTCAACCGCCGCGCAATGGTCTTGGTGGCGCAGCCCTCGGCGAGCAACCGGAACACGTCGCGCTGGCGGTCGGTCAGCGTTGCCAGCAACGGATCGGCAATGATCTCGGAGCGCGCCGCGGCGGCGACCGGCACATGCTGCACCGGCACCCCGGTCAGTGTTGCCGGCGCAAACACACCGCCGGACAGCACCGTTTCGAGCGCCCGCATGAATTGCGACGGGCTGGCGGATTTCAGTACATAGCCCTGCGCCCCGGCCGTCAGGCATTCCAAAATCGTCGCGCGTGCGTCGCTGTCAGCCAGCGCGACGAAACGCTGCGACGGACAAAGAGCCTGCAGCCGGCGCAGGCCGTCCGCCCCGCCCAGTCCCGGAAGTTCCAGATCGACCAGGACCAGGTCGAAGCGACTATCCTGCAGCAGCGTCCACACCTCGTCGAACGTGCTCGCCTCTGCCAGACGCCAACCGGGTCGGCTCTCTTGCAGCAACGACATCATGCCGCGGCGGAAAAACGTGAGGCGATCCGCGATCAGGGCGCCGATGTCTGCGAAATCCTTGTCCATGGACCGGTCATTCTTGTTGTTACGTGCAGCCAGGCTGCGCCATCACCAGACCGCGACCGGGGGCTTCGCTGTATCGAGGTCCCGTTTCGCCAGTGCCACGTGTTAGGCGCACGAGGTCCCAGTTAGGCGGGGTGAAACTTAACTGAAGGCAGGGATGCAAATTCTTTTCAAACTCACCGTCGGGGCGGCCGGCGCGGCGAAACCGGCATTCCGCCGATTCTGCCGGATTGCCTCGCCGTTGACGTGGGTTTGTTTTTTCGCAAAAATCCACGCTCGGTGGTGACGCCCCAAGCGCCGGCGCGGCTTCGGGCAACCGCCGCGGGTTGCCGCGCCCGTTAATCGGCCGCGACGTATTTCAGAAGAGCGACAATTGCGCCTGCGGAGCTTCCGCCCCGATCTGCCCGGGCACGGCGAACTGGCCGCAGTCCAGGCCCTCGCGCGCCTCGTCCAAACCCCATTGGCGCGTGGCGCGCGCGAAGCGGCGCAGCAGCAGGTCGGCATACACCCCCTGCCCTGCCATGCGGTGGTGGAACCGCGGCTCCGACAGCGCGCCGCCCCGGGTCTCCCGGATCAGGCTCAGCACGTGCTTTGCCCGGTCGGGGAAATGCGTCGCCAGCCAGTCCTCGAACATCTGCCGCAGCTCATGCGGCAGGCGCAGCAGGACATAGCCGGCATGCCGGGCGCCGGCACGCGCCGCGGCTTCCAGGATCTTCTCCATCTCGGCGTCGTTCAGCCCCGGGATCATCGGGGCAGTCATCACGCCGCACGGCACGCCGGCACGCGTCAGTTCGGCGATGGCATGCAGGCGGCGCGCCGGGGTGGCGGCGCGGGGCTCCATGATGCGCGCCAGCCCGGCATCCAGCGTGGTGACTGACACGTAGACCCGCGCCAGCCGCCGCTTCGCCATCGCCGTCAGGATATCCAGGTCGCGCAGCACCCCGGCCGACTTGGTCACGATGCTGACCGGGTGGTTGAACCGGTCGAGCACGTGCAGCACGGTCCGCGTCAGCTTCAGCGTCCGTTCCACCGGCTGGTACGGGTCGGTGTTCGAGCCCAGCGCCAGAGTGCGCGGCACATAGCCCGGCTTGCGCAGCTCCTTCTCCAGTTGCTCCGCCACGTCCGGCTTGAATACCAGCCTGGTCTCGAAATCCAGCCCGGGCGAATAGCCGAGATAGGCATGTGTCGGCCGCGCGTAACAATAGATGCAGCCGTGCTCGCAGCCGCGATACGGGTTCACCGCCCGATCGAAGCCGATGTCCGGCGAACTGTTCCAGCTGATCGCCGAGCGCGTGGCATCGCGCTGCAGCGTGGTCGCCAGGCGCGGCAACTCCCCGAATTCCGCGGTCAGCGTGTCCCAGCCGTCGTCGAACGGGCTGGCGACCTGCGAATCGAAGCGGACCGCCGGATTGCGTGTCGCGCCGCGGCCATTGCGCGCCAGGGCGGGCATCGCGGCAGTGGGCGGCGGCTCGGGTGCGCCCGCGCGCTCGAGCGCGGCCAGAGCGTCCAGGTCCTCGCCAGCCTCTACATCCCCGCGCATCTTGCAGTTCCCTATCTGTTCCCAGGACCCGCACACCATGGTGGAACCGCGAACCTGCGTCAAGAACATAGGAAGAACTTTGGGGAGTAGGGACCGTGTGCCGCACCGGCGGCGGACTTCGCCTACAGCGTCGGTCCGGATCAAACTACGCGCAGACCGATCGTGATTGGCCGCGACCCGACCCGCACGGTCATGGCCGATACGGCGAGGTGGACCGCTCCGAACGCGGGGGCTATTTCCCGAAACGCGTCCGATCCCGCCAGCTCCTTCATGCCCGGCAGGAGGGGGCGAAGGGGCAACGTGCCGGCGCTTCGGTGGGGCCCGGCGGAGCGGCGACGGCGGCCCGGCTAGGAACATAGGCCCCTGCACCAGTCGAATTTTGGCAAAGTCACGTAAAGGGATCAATCGGATGCCAGCTTATCAATACGTCTATGTGATGAAGGATTTGACCAAGTCGTTCCCCGGCGGGCGGGACGTTTTCAAGGGCATTACGCTCGCCTTCCTGCCCGGCGTGAAGATCGGCGTGCTGGGCGTGAACGGCGCCGGCAAGTCGACACTGCTCAAGATCATGGCCGGCATCGACACCGAGTTCGGCGGCGAGGCCTGGGCCGCCGAGGGCGTCCGCATCGGCTATCTGGAGCAGGAGCCGCAGCTCGACCCGGCCAGGACGGTGGGACAGAACGTCGAGACGGCGTTTGCCGAACTGAAGGCGACGCTCGACCGGTTCAACGAAATCTCCATGAAATTCGCCGAGCCGATGAGCGACGAGGAGATGAACGATCTACTGGCGGAACAAGCGGACCTGCAGGCCAGGATCGACGCCGAGGATGGCTGGGACCTCGACCGCCGGGTGGACATCGCGCTGGACGCGCTGCGCTGCCCGCCGGCGGACGCCGACGTGACGAAACTGTCCGGCGGCGAGCGGCGCCGCGTCGCGCTGTGCCGGCTGCTGCTGGAAAAGCCCGACCTGCTGCTGCTGGACGAGCCGACCAACCATCTGGACGCCGAAAGCGTCGCCTGGCTGGAGCACACGCTGGAAACCTACCCCGGCACGGTGATGATCGTCACGCACGACCGCTACTTCCTGGACAACGTCACCGGCTGGATTCTCGAAATCGAGCGCGGGCGCGGCTATCCGTTCGAAGGCAACTACTCGTCCTGGCTGGAGCAGAAGCGCAAGCGCCTGGCGCAGGAGGAGAAGGAAGAAAGCGCCCGCCAGCGCGCCCTGGCGATGGAGCAGGAGTGGATTGCGGCGTCGCCGCGGGCGCGGCAGGCGAAGAACCGCGCGCGCATCCAGCGCTACGAGGAGCTGCTGGCGAAGTCGCAGGAGCAAGCGACTGGTGTGGCAGAGATCGTGATTCCGCCGGGGCCGCGGCTGGGCAACGTGGTGATCGAGGCCGAGGGCCTGTCGAAGGGGTATGGCGAGCAGGAGCTGATCGAGGGATTGGATTTCAAACTGCCGCCCGGCGGCATCGTCGGGGTGATTGGCCCGAACGGGGCAGGCAAGACTACCTTGTTCCGCATGATCATCGGGCAGGAGAAACCAGATGCGGGTGCGTTGCGCATCGGCGAGACGGTGCAGTTGGGTTACGTGGACCAGTCGCGCGACAGCCTGAACGCGAACAATACGGTCTGGCAGGAGATCAGCGGCGGCGAGGATATGATCTATCTGGGCAAGCGCGCGGTGCCGTCTCGGGCGTACGTGAGTTCGTTCAATTTCAAGGGGCCGGACCAGCAGAAGAAGGTGGGCATCCTGTCAGGCGGCGAGAGGAATCGCGTGCACCTCGCGAAGATGCTGAAGGCGGAGCACAACGTCATCCTGCTGGACGAGCCCACCAACGATCTGGACGTGGATACGTTGCGGGCGCTGGAGGATGCGCTGACGGAGTTTGCGGGGTGCGCGGTGATCATCAGCCACGACCGGTGGTTTTTGGACCGGTTGGCGACGCACATCCTGTCGTTCGAAGGCGACAGCCACGTGGAGTGGTTCGAGGGGAATTTCGAGGCGTACGAGGAAGACAAGCGGCGGCGGTTGGGGGCGCAGGCGACGGAACCGCACCGGATCAAGTACCGGCCGCTGGTGCGGTAGTCCGTGCGCTGGAAATGGACGGCGCCCGGATAGCGCGCCCCGGTCCACGCCCCATATACAGCGCGTCAGCAAGCAAGGAGCCCGTGCGATGGCCGAGATACCAGCCGCCTTTATGGACCTCATGCAGGAGAAGAAGGCGTTCGCCAATATCGCGACCGTGATGCGGGACGGATCGCCGCAGGTGACGCCGGTGTG
>Ga0335072_10004186_pt1 | contig 21523 bp, 13 predicted proteins | sample Lox_Sample_21_FD_206725 | JGI IMG/M metagenome (GOLD analysis project Ga0335072, IMG submission 206725) | Soil microbial communities from Loxahatchee National Wildlife Refuge, Florida, United States - Lox_Sample_2.1 | ecosystem: Environmental > Terrestrial > Soil > Wetlands | place: USA...
GCTCCCAAAATCCAATTGTGCGGGATCCGTCTAGACGGCTGGTCATTTACTTTCGGAAAAAGACTCTCCCCGGTGAAGAATATTCAGGACGGCAGAGTTTTTTTTGAACCAGGAAGAGCGAGCCATGCGCCTATGCCGCTTGCTGCGCCTGCCCCAGCAATCATGATCAGAGCTAGCTCTCCGTGGGCGAGCCCGACGAGCCCGGACATGGCGGCAGTGGTCGCGGCAAGCAACCCCACCATGAGCCGGGACACGGACCCTCCACCGATCGGTTAGGGAAATGCTACGCCAGGTGTTGACGGCGTCCGTGCTCCCGTAGATGCCGTAGCTGTAGACGCGGGTCTACAGGATCTACAGGGCTCCGACCAGGTCGGGGATGACGTCCTCAACGCCCTTCGCGACGGTCTTGCCAGCGTCCTCTGCCCCTGATCCGACCCGTCACCAGAACCCCGGAGACGACGTGCTGAACTGGGACGGGCTCAGGTTCAGGTTGAGGTCGATGTCCGACCGCGTCGAGGTCGGGGGCGTAGGCGGGCAGGCGGATGACGGTGAGCCATTCGGAGTTCGCCTCGGTGAGCTGCCGCATCTTCTGGCTGCGGTGGGTGCCGCGGTTGTCCCAGACCAGAACGACCGAGCGTTGAGGGCGCGGTGCGCGGCGGTGACCAGGGCGGCGTAGTCGGCCTCGGACATGCTGGCCCGGTCGCCCTTGCGGCGGCGGTGGACCCGGAGGCGGTAGAAGAACCGGCCCGGCCGGCCGGGCTTGAGGCAGGCCAAACCCCCGACCGACAGGCGGCCGGCGTTGCCGGAGACCCGGGCCACGGGGGTGCGCCCGCGGGGCGCCCAGGTGCGGGCCCTACTGGGCCGCAGCGATTGGCCGGCCTCGTCCTCGAAGCACATCCACGCGCCGGTCAGCGCCGCTAGCCTCGTGCCTTGGCACGCCACCCGGCGATCGCGGCCTCGTCCCGCTCGACTGCCCGGTGAACGGGGACCTGGGGCGAGTAGCCGATCCGGTGCAGCAGGAACGACATCCCCCGCAGCGTGTAGGAGGTCCCGAACAGGCGGGCTGCCAAGGCGGCGGCCCCGGCCAGGATCCACCGCTGGTCCTGGCTCCAGCCGTGCGCGGCCTGGCCCGCCTCCAGCGCCGCGCGCAGCTGCCCGAGCTGTCCTTCGTCCAGCCGGCACGCGCTGCCGCCCGGCCCCTTCGAGGCCAGCGCCTCCTGCCCGCCGGCCGCCAGGCGCGACGCCACTGGTCCACCGACTTCGTGCTGACCCGCAGAGACCTGGCGGCCTGCACCGGGTCCGCGTCCTGAGCGAACATCTCCGCGGCCTGCAGCCGCACCCTCTCCCGCCGGGCACGGCCCTCAGCCGTCAGCCCGCCACGACCGGCATACCTCACGAACCAGGCATAGCCCCGCCAGCCGGGCGAATCACGCAGGCTCGCCGGGCGAGAACCGATCCGACATCAGACCTCAACCTTTCAACCTCTGTAATCGGCGCAGACGAAGCTGCCCTCTGGCCCGATGCCGAAGGTCCGCTCGGGACGATCTCGGCCCGAAGAAGTCGGTGCGCTCTACCCACATCGCTGGGCGATCCCCGAGATGTGTGGACGAACTTCTTTGACTCAGCCAAACATGAGATAGGCGTGCTCGCCTACAGCGCGCTGTTCTTGCCGAGGATGCCGGGTTGTTGGGCATCATAGCTACCAAGGCAAATCAAGAAGTGCGAGTTAGGATCGCGCTCGGCGATCCTAACTGCACCGCCGTCGCGAATCACGCGCGAGGAAGGCATCGATGATGCCATGGCCGCGAAGACCCGAAACGCACTCAGACTATTTCGGTCGCTCATGAGCATCGAGCACATCGAGATCCGGATACACGGAGCCATCCTGTACAACTCGATCTACCGCGTTGATGACCGACTTTTCGTCAATCAGCATTTGTACGGGATCCCCGCAGCGCAGTCCCGCGTCTTCTGCTATCGTGATACTGAGGTCGGCGAAATCACCGCCCCGTAGCTTGACAGCTTCGAGGGGGTCTGGACGTCGGCTAAGGCGATAGCACAAGAGCCCGAGTAAAGATTGTTGGCTATCAGGCATACGGCGGCATATCAAGACAAAATTCGCCTGTAGAAACCCGCCGAAGGCTGACATCTTGCGAGCCTCAGGCGTAGCATGGCACGCGACTATTATGCTCGCCTTCCTCCTAGCTGCTCGGCGACGAATCGCGAGCCTGAAATGTTACGAAACCAGGCGGAGGTGCTGTGAGATCCCTATTTCCAGGAACTCCATGTTGAAGAATTTCACTAATAGCCGACGCCTTCCAGACTTTTCCTAGATCCGACTCCCTATTGATGCGGCCAGAATAGACACCCAGCAGGCGACTCATGATTCCGCCGCCCATTATTACACTCCCGTTGGTTAGTCGTCCGTTGTCGGACGGCCCCTTGTAAACTACTACAGGCGAGCCGGATTGCCCCTGTCGAGTTCGCGAATCGATCAGGAAGCACGGGAGGCTGCCATAATCAACCTCCATATCAGTGGCGATCGACCCTTTAGCCCAGATAGCAATCCGAGCAGCGGCAGACTCCCCGAAGGGGAAGCCAATAATATTCACAGAATCGGGAACGTCCGCGGTCAGTACGGCGTTCCCGGAACTACCATCTTCGAGGCTAAACGGCATGAAGCTGATGCCTGTAGTAATGGACAGAGGCAATGCGATCGCGTCGACCTTGCGCCCAAATCTGGGATGCTCCAACCAGAGCGGCGCACCTTCGTCATCAACCAGACGCTCGACGGTAGGTACCCAACTAATTAGATTTGGCATCCCGATGTGGTTATGCCAAATTTTTATCTTGTCGGGAAGCGCACCATGACTAGCCAGTGGCTGCCCATCGTCCGAGCGTCGACCGCTCACGACGTGCCAGTTCGTAATCAGGTAGTTCCGCGAATCATGCTGAACGATGAACCCCGTTGCTACACTCATTTCTTCATCGCCACCACCGGGGAGAGACAAAATCGGAGTCAGCATGAGAGAACTTAGCGACAGTTGCGAAATAGCCATTAATTGCTCTGCGCCCTTTCTTTTACGAAGCGACTTGAGGTCGGAATACGTGGAGAAGTACGGCACCGAACGTGTGCGCTCGGACGATTCGGCCGCCGATCCCAGACGGCCAACCGCGACGAACAGATAGTTAGAATGGCGGTTCATCGGAGTATCCGCTGTCGGACGCCCATGGATCCTCTTCTTTCAATCTCAAAGATTGCCACTCCTTGTAGATCTCGTCAGCCCACTTCTTTTGATCTCTGGAACCTCTTTCAATCAGGAGCTGCACGTCCTCTTCGTTGAAGTATCGCAGCTTATTATGAATAACTGCGCGCAGCGTCTCGATATCCTCTCTTATATACGGGGGAATGGAGGTCTTGGGAGTCATATTCCTTCGTATCTCTTCAAGTGCCTCGCGGACCTGGGTCATTTCTGCTGCGACCGGGTCTTTGGGCGCCAGGTCATCGACTGAGCGGTTAGCTGCCACATCTCTTAGGGGAGACGGTGAGGTGTAGCCGTCGGCAAGTACTATATCGAGACTCTCTCGCAGAGAATCGCTCGCGCGCCTTCCTTGCGCATATCCCAAGCCGCTTGCCGGGTACTCGCCGAGCTCGATGATCCTCTCGTCCTTTGCATCGAATGGAAGGGATTTGGGCGAGTCCGCGATTGAGATTAGCGGCCTGACAAACGAATGCGTAATACCAAGCTCGTAATATACGTTCGGGTTCCGACCGGTTAGGTCGGCAATTACCACTCGCGCCCCCAGGAGCTCTGCAAGCATTTTTGGGGTTATAGGGCCAGGGCTAAGATCTAGATCGGCACGATATGGCTGCAGCCCCGCATCCCTTACTGCAGGAACAACCACAAACTCGTAAATCTCATCGGCACGCTTGCGTTCGGGCGATTCCTTAGCGCCAACCTGCATAATCACGAACGCGCGGTCTTCCATCTCGCCACCCCCTGTGGTTTCGAAGGTTACAATGATACCGCCCATCTGCCACTCTCACGCCCCTATTGCGTGAAAGGATCAAGGCTAGAGACAGGCACTCGATGCCAAATTAAGATCAAGTCGCTTCCACTCGCGGATCCGAGCAGCTAACCCCAATCGTTCAGACGGCTTAAGGTCTGGTCACTGATCGTGCTGGAGTCTGTTTTTCGACATCATGTCTGTTTGTCTTCGGGGCGGGTGATGCATGGTGCGCCCGGTGTGCCCGGGTGCGCACCGGCTCCGACCGCGCCGGGGTGTCCCTGCTTCCTGTCGCTGAGGTCTCTTGTGCTGGTCAGGCGGGTGCTGGCAGTGCGCGGAGCCGCTGCCAGCAGGCCAGGAATTCGTCTTTCCATGGCCAGTGGGTGCTGATGGCGAGGGTGCGCTGCCGGGCGTGGCGGGCCAGGCGGGCTGGCAGGTGCCAGATCCGGTAGCGGAGGGTGTCCGGGTCCGCGTCGCGGAGTTCGCTGTCGTGCAGCCCGCGGAGCCGGGCCCATGCCGTGAGGTTGGGGCGATGATCGCGGCCAGGACCCAGCCGGCGTTGACCTGCCAGGTCTTGGAGGTTGCGCAGGCCCATCGCTTTCGCGGTCCGGACGCCGTCGGTCTCGACGACGGCGGGCTCGCGGTGCAGGACATCGATGTACCGGGCGTGGAGGCTGCCGGAGACGCCGCTGATGCCCTCATCGGGGATGTTCGTGCAGTTGATGGAGTACTTCCAGCCGGTCTTTCTCTCGTAGGCGGTGAGGTTGCGCTGGTGGCGGCGCGACGGCTTCACCCTGCGGGGCGATCCAGCGGAGCCCGTCGGGCCAGTTCCCGGCCCTGGTCATGAGGCCGGTGACCTCTGCGACGTCCTTGTCCTGCTCTGCCTGGCCGTCCTGCGTGATCCCGGGCTTCCACGCGGCGGCGGGAAGCCGCCCGATGGCGTCCTCGCCGGCGAGCATGATGGGCCAGCCGCAGGTGAACAGCACCTCCTTCCTCCGGGAAGACAGGGACAGCAGGTGGCCCATGAGATCGTGGCTGGCGCCGGCCCCGTCAGGATCTTGCGCCGTAACCGGGCCGGGACCTGCTTCAGGGCCGCTGCCAGCACCTCCTTATGGTCGGTGAACGTATTTGACCCGGCATTGCCGGGGCCGCAGCAGCATGTTCAGGCACTAACGGGTGTTCGCGCACCAAGCGGCCAGCGGGTGGCCAGGTCGAGGGAACGGCGGACCGTCGGCCAGACCCTGGCCTTTCAACCTCTGTAGGCAAATGATGGACTGCAGCATAACGATGGCGTGGGGCACGAAGCGTTACGGTGGCCGGCGTGACACTGGATGACTGGCGGTGCGCCCTCGACGCGAGCCCGCGTCTCCGCCTGAGAACCCGGCCGCCGGCGTGTCCTCCGTACGCCCTACGACGACGCTAAGCTTCATTCGTTTGCCTCAGCTTGGTTGCTGGGCGAGTGGCAGTTTTGAAAGGAAGATCAAGACTTGGAAGCACACGCCCGCAGTCCGCGTGACCTCTTCGACGGCAGGCCGCACTACGAGATTCCGCTCTTCCAGCGGCCCTACGTCTGGAACGAAGAAGACCAATGGGCGCCGCTGTGGGATGACGTGATCAGGGTGGCAGAGAGTTATGTCGCTGCCAAGGATGCCAAAACGGCTTCCCTGGTTCCGCATCACTTCCTTGGTGCGATCGTGTACGAGTCAATGCCACCAGTGGTTGGCGACGTGACACGGCACAACGTCATCGACGGGCAGCAGAGGATGACTACTCTCCAGTTGCTGCTTGATGCAGTTCAACAGGTGTTCTCTGAACGCGGTCACGAGCTGATGGCGGAGTCCCTTGAAGACCTAATCCTGAACAAAAACGCTGCCTTCAAGGGGAAGCGGGAACGGTTCAAGCTGTGGCCCTCGCAGGCTGATCGCCATGCATTCGCCCATGTCATGGGCCACCAAGGCGCATGGTCGGGCGAGCATCGGCTCGTCGAGGCTCATGCGTTCTTTCGCAAGGAGGCCGAGCAATGGATCAGCGGAGCTCCGGACAGCGATGGTGCGATTCCACAGGGGAATGAGGAGCTGCGAGTCGAGGCGCTCAGCTCAACCCTTCAGAACCAGTTGCAGATCGTGGCGATCGACCTTACCGGTCATGACGACGCCCAACTCATCTTCGAGACGCTGAACAACCGCGGCACGCCGCTGCTCAAGGCCGATCTGATCAAGAACTGGGTCTTCCGCCGGGGCGAGACGCTCAAGGCGGACGTCGAGAAGTGGTCCGAGACCTACTGGGCCGACTTCGACAGCACATGGTGGCGCGAAGAAATATCCCAAGGCCGCCTGAACCGGTCCAGGATCGACAGCTTCCTTCAGTACTGGCTGACGATGAATCTCCAAGAGGAAGTCAAGGCGGAACAGGTCTTCCGTGCCTTCGCGGACTACGCGGCACCGCTCATGAAGGATTCCGATTCGGCCAACGATTTTCTGAGTGCGCTGCGCAAGGACGCGGACACCTTTCAGGGTTTTGCTCAGTTGGACAAGGCTACAACCGCAGGACGCTTTTACTCTCGAGTCATTGAGACGATGGAGCTGGCGGCCACCACGCCCGTATTCCTATGGCTCCTGTCGGAGAACAATGGCGTCCCGGACGCCCAGCGCCGACTTGGGCTCGACGCCATCGAGAGCTGGGTCATCCGCCGGACTCTGCTGCGTCTCACGACCAAAGACGTCAACAAATTCATGGTGGCCCTGCTTAAGATGCTAAACGGTACCGATCCGGCCAGTTCGGGCGCCAAGATCAAGACCTATCTTTCCGAGCAGACGGCGGATACTCGCTACTGGCCATCAGATGAGCAGCTGATCGAGCAACTGCCCGAGATGAAGTTGTACGCGAACATCCGCCAGGGGCGCCTGCTCGTGATTCTCGAGGCTGTTGAGCAGTACCTGCGCAGCCAAAGCCCCAAGTACGGGGCGGTGGGCCTGCCATCAGGGCTGGAGATAGAGCACATCATGCCGAGGGGCTGGCGCACTCACTGGGACCCGGCGCCCAAGTTGCAGCCCGAGGACGCGATGCAGCGCGACAAGTACGTCAACACGATCGGCAATCTCACGCTGGTGACGAAATCGCTGAACGGATCGCTGTCGAACCGGCCGTGGACGGACCCTGACTCCGCCCCGCTCAAGGAGGGTGGAAGGCCCGGTCAGGGGAAGCGAACTATCCTCGACGATTTCAACCTGCTTGTCCTCAACAAGAAGATCATCGACAGTCACCCCACCGCCTGGACGGATAGCGACATCATCCAGCGCTCTAAGGAGATGGCAGTGGCAATCGCAGACGTATGGCCAGGACCTTCAACCGAGGTCCAGTAAGCCGCGTTTGAAGAAGCAACGGGTTGAGATCCGCACCTGGACGATCGGATACAGCCGGGCTAGCGTGGACGTGATCGCCCGTTTGACGATGCCACGAAGCGACGGCAGGTCCGTCATCCGCGGAAGCAGTCGCAGGGCGACATAACCGGATTATCTATCCATAAGCGGCCCACGTAGCGACAATGGGCAATGGGAGAATCGCATCACCAGCGAGGGGCGCATGAATGCGCCGAAGCGAAAGCCGCTCGGCGCCTCATCACGATCGAGGGCTGTTCTCCGGCATCCCCTTCCTCGAGTAGGCGTCCCCGTGTCCTCGAAGTAAGATATCGGCTACTTTCCCGAGGATGAAGAAGAACTCGTCAGCCGGGCTGCAACGCGGAGTCTGAGCAGACTCTGTCAGTACCGAACACGAGCAATGAGCCTTTTTCATCCTGGTTATGCCGCGTGGATCTCCAGGGCGTGGATGGCCTTGGCGAGCTGTCCGGCGCGCCAGGGGCATCAGCGGAGCTTGCGGAGGATTCTCCAGTTCTTAAGCTGGGCGTTTGCCCTTTCGCCAGGGGCACGTAGCTTCGCGTGAGCACGGTTCGCGTCTTTCTGGGATTCCGGCTTGTTCCTTCCCGGTACGGGATCTTCGCGTGCGCTGCCCCGGTAGCCCTTGTCGGCCAGCGTGACCAGCCCTGCTTTCTCGAGCTCGTCCAGGACGCCCAGACCCACTCGGCCTTCTTATCGTGCACTGAGCCGGGCAGGGCCCCCGACACCCAGAGGACGTCGCCGGTGGGACTGGCGATGACCTGCAGGTTCATCCCGTGCTTCCGGTGCTTGCCCGAGTAGAACGGGCGGTCCGCGGCCACCCGGTCGATCGGGATCAGCGTGCCGTCCAAGACCACGTAGGCGTACCCGGCCCTCTTCGCGTCCCGCACCGCCTGGCGCAGTTTCGGGGCGCGGGCCGCGAGCAGCGCGACGGTCTCGTTCACGTACCGCCAGGCCGTGGCCGTGCCCACCCCGAAACCGCCCGCCAGCTCGGCGAACGTCCCGCCCTTGCGCAGGTAGGCCAGGACCAGCAGCGCCTGCTGCCCCGGGTTCAGCTCCCGCCCCGCCGACCCGATCGAGGCCCGGTGCCGACGGACAATCCCGGCCGCGTAGTTCAGGGTCTTGGACGACAACGGCAGCGCGGCACGGTAGAAAAGCACAGGAAACCCCCGGTGGTGTGGGTCGTTTTGGTCGACTGCCTCACTTACCGGGGGCTTCCTCGTTCTCCGCGGCGACACGCGGCACCATCGTCAGACCGTGACCAACCTGCTACAACAGGATGAAGAAGGCTCAATGGCCAATACATGTGGATCAAGAATTTAGTTGATCATGTTTCGTAGGCGACGAGTTCGACCTCGACGCCGTCGGTGCTGGTGAGGTAGGCGGCGTAGTGGCCGGGGCGCCAGCGGATGCCGATCCAGGAACAGCAGCGTCCAGCTGCGGGCTGGCCCCGGCGGTGCTGAGGGCCACGCTGGCCCGGCTGCCCGCGTGGAACGCGAGATGCTTCATCTTGGGCCAGAGCCGGTCGTGGTCGGCGGCGGTCAGGCGGGTGGCTGCGCGATGACGAGGTAGGTGCCGCCAAGCCGGGACCTCCGGCCGTGTTCCCAGTCCTGAAACTGCTGGTAGCCGAGTTCACCGAGCAGCCAGCCCCACTCCGTGCACGATCGTGGCAGGTCGGGCACCCATAGCTCGACGCGGTGCAGCCGCGCGGTGCGTGTTTCACGCCGCAGCTCCGGCCACTCGCCTTCGCGTTCGGCGAGCCGCCCGTTCACGAAGGCCGCTCCGGCGCCAGTGGACCTCCGACGAGATCCGGAGTCCTGTATCGGGAAGCCAGCGACGATACTCTCATGGCCGTCGCTGGGTGGTGCAGGTGCGGGGACCACGCAGATCTCATCGAGGGCTTGCTGGCCGACTACGGGCTTCGCTACGACGAGGAAGGCTGAGTCGTCGACATGTTCGAGCAAGAGAGATCAGAAGACGGCTGCCTGGCTGGAGGGCTTCCTCCGACATTCCTATCGTCGGTAACGGTCATGGGTCGGCATGCTGCGGAGCTCAGCTGCTGACTGGGCTAGAGTTGCAAGCACGGCTGCCAGGACGGCCACGGAAGGGGTTCGGCGTCTCGCATGTACATCTCGCGTGTCAGGCTGAAAAACATACGGGGGTTCTCAGGCCGCCGGAATGTTGACCTGACGCTCACGCGGCCCGATGGGTCACACGCGGGCTGGACCGTGCTGGCCGGCCGGAACGGCTCGGGTAAGACATCGCTACTGCGGGCCATCGCGCTGACCGTCGGCGGCCCCGGAGTCGCGCCCGGGCTCATCCCTGATCTTCGTACCTGGATGACTGTTGGTTCGAAGACGAGCAGCGCTGTCCTGCAACTCGTGACAGCTCCAGAGGACTTCCAGCCAGTCGATGAAAGAAAAATCAGGGACCTCGACGTTAAGTTGGACTGGCTAGTGGATCCGGACCGGGAGATGTCCCGGCCAAATTCCCAACCGGGGACAACGGGGTCCATTGTCGTTAACACGCCAGGTGGTATCGAATCAGTTCACAGGGCCGTGAGCCCGTGGCAAGCCGACCCGATTGGCTGGTTCTGCGCCGCCTACGGCCCATTCCGGCGTCTGGTGGGTGGTTCCGCAGAAGCGCAGCGACTGATGTCCACTCCCGGTCCGGCGGCACGGCTGGCAAGCCTCTTCTATGAAGACGCGGCCTTGACGGAAGGCGTGCAATGGCTGATCGACAAGCACCTGCGCGCTCTTGAGGGTAAGAACTGGGCCAGTGAGCTCGGGAATGCCGCGATCCGGATCCTGGCCGACGGGTTGCTACCTGACCACTACGAGGTCTCCGAAGTCGATTCCGATGGAATCTGGGTTATAAGCCGCGGTCACCGTTTCCCCTTGCGGGAGATGAGCGATGGGTACCGCAGCGTCGCGGCTCTCGTCGTCGACCTGATCAAGCAGTTCCACGACTGCTACGGTGATCTTCACTTCATTGTTCGTGAAGGCGTTCCTATCGTTACCTCCCCGGGCATCGTCATCATCGACGAGGTTGACGCGCACCTGCACGTGTCCTGGCAGCGCCACATTGGTACCTGGCTGAAGACGCACTTCCCAAATGTCCAGTTTATCGTCACGACCCACAGCCCGTACATCTGCCAGGCTGCCGACCCAGGCGGGCTGATCCGCCTGCCTGGCCCGAGCGACGATGAGCCACCGCAGGTGGTCGACCGAGATCTGTATGACCGTGTCGTCTACGGAAGCGGCGACGACGCGGTGCTGTCCGAGCTGTTCGGCCTGGAGACACCGTACTCGGAGCGAGCTGAGGAACTACGCAAGGAACTTGTCCCACTGGAGGTAGGCGTCCTCGCCGGCGAGGCCAGTGAGGCGGATGTCGAGCGCTACCGGAAGCTTCGGCGCCTGCTGAACAGCTCGCCATCCGCACGGGCCGACGAGGTGAGCGCCCGGCTGCTGCCCACCGATCCGCAACCCGGCGGATGATCCCGATCACCCGCGCGACGCTGCCCGACGAGCTGAGCGTCCAACTCGCCACGCTATCCAAGGAACTGGCCGCCGTCCCAGCCCACAATAGAGCGGAAGCGGCGCGGGCGCTTTGGGAGAAGTCGGGAACCCGCACTCGGGTGTACCGGCCGCTGAAACAGATTCTCCAACATATGGCGCTGGGACTTGAGCAGTGCATGTACTGCGGGGCGGATTTCGGGACTGACGTCGACCATTTCGACCCGATCGCACGGAGTCCGCTGCGCGCCTTCGACTGGCTCAACCACCTGCTCGCGTGCACGACCTGCAATAGCAACCACAAGCGTGACCGATTCCCCACCGATGCCAACGGTCGGCCGTTGCTCATCGACCCGACGGTGGAAGATCCGTTTGAGCACATGACGCTCAGCCTGTCGACCGACGTCTACCATCCGCTCTCGGACAAAGGGATCGCGACCATCGAGGTGTGCGGGCTCAACCGGCGGCAGCTCGTGGACGGGCGACGACGCGCCCGCACGGTTGTCGTGTTCTGCCTGCGAGGATGGGCCGCTGCTGACAGGGCAGACCGGGACGCCAAGCTGGAGGAAGTCGCCCAGCTAATCCGGGAGCAGCCCTTTGGGGATGTCTGCCAGGCGATGCTACGACAAGCCGTCGCCCCCGGGGCTGAGCTCATCTTCTCAGACGCTGAGGTCCCCGGTCTGGAGCCGGACATGCTTGCGCACTTGCGGACGCCTGAAGTCCGCTCAGCGCTGCTCCGTTGACGGCGGCAGAAATGGGCTGGGGGTGCCGTGCCAGGTGATCGCCAGCGAATCGCGGGCCCTCGTGGCGGCGACGAAGAGCAGCGAGCGGGCCTGCTTAAGCTCGCGTTCGTAGCGCACCGGATCGGTATCGCGATGGTCAGCGATGTGGGCGTCGGGGATGAGGCCAGCGCTGACGCCTGCCACCAGCATCTGCTGGTATTCAAGGCCTTTGAAGCGGTGCAGGGTGCCGACGTGGACCGCGTCAGGCTTGCGAGGGCCGTCCGCACCCAGGGTCGTCGCGGGGATGCCGTGGTCGGTGAGGTAGGTTTCCGCCTCGGCCTGCAGACGGCGGGTGGGGACCGCTACGCCAATGGACGGGGGCGTTCCGTCTGTTGGCAGCCACTCCTTGACCTGGCGTGCCATCGCGGCTAGTTCGCCGGCCCAGGCTGGATAGCCGTGCAGTACTGGACGTGGACCGCGCAGCACGGACCGGTATCCGGCTAGGGTGTCGCTCCCGCCGTCCAGGTCGTCCCACGCCTGCCTGCCGAGCAGTGCCTCGGCCGTAGTGAGGATCTCGTGGGTGGAACGATAACTGAGCGTCAGCCTGGCTGAGCGACCGCGGATCGCGATGCCGAGGCTGCCGAGGGAAACATAGCTGTCGTAGATCCGCTGGTGGGTGTCGCCAGCCAGGAACAGGTCGTTCGGCTCCGGGGCGACCATGGCGCGCAATAGCATCCAGTGGGCGGGGCTCAGGTCCTGGGCCTCATCGACCACGACGTGGCTGTAGCGGTGCTTTCCCGTGTCCGCGTGGCCGCGCTCGATCCGGGCCGCCTCAGCCGCCACCTGGCGGAACGTCCACAGGTTCTGCTCGCGCAGCCGCTTGGTGAACTGCTCAACGAGTTGCCAGACCTCGGCGCGCTGCGCCCGGTTGAGGGTGCGGCCGCGGCCCGCCCGACGGGCGCGGAAGTACCCGTCGCGGGAGCCGAGCGCCTGGCCGAGGATGACCTGGGACCATTCGTCGTGCAGGAAGCGGGCATCCCAGCCGGTTACCCCAAGTTCGAGCAGCATCGCCTCCCAGCCTTCGATGGCCTTGGAATCGTCCATCCAGTGCCGACGGACGCCCGGCTCGGCCTCGGCGACGACCTTGGCAGCGAGAGCGTCGATGTTGATGACGTCGACCCGCTCGACGAGATCGCGGCCAGCCAGTTCAAGCAACCGGGATCTAAGATCGGCGGCGAGGTTCTTGTTGAAGGTGGTGAACAGGATGTCCTGGCCCTCCGTGGCGGGCAGCCGGTCGGCCAAGTGGACAACGCGGTGCAGGGCGACGATCGTCTTGCCGGTTCCGGGGCCGCCGCTAACCCGGGCGGGGCCGTTGTAGGATCGCTCGACGATCTTGCGCTGCACAGGATGAAGGAAGATCTGCCAACGGGCAAAGTCTCCCTGGAGGGCCGCTTGCAAGGCAGCGTCGTCGGTGGTGACCAGGGTGGCGGGCCGGGTCATCGCCGCCGCGAGGTCGGTGACGTCAACCGGGTCCTCGGCGCGCACCGGCGCGGTGACCTGCTCTAGGACCTCGTCCGGTGCCATTCCGTCGTGCAGGGCGAACAGCACCTCGGCGGTCAGCGACGGAGCGTACTCCAGTAGGCCGAGCAGTTCCTCCTCGGTCGTGACCTTGGCGATCAGCGGCAACAGCGACTCTGCGACGCCGAGCTCCAGGAGCTGTTCCGGCGTGAACGCCGCGAACAAGAGGACGGGCGAGTCAGCAGCGGCCGCCTCTGGTCGCGGAGGCGCTACTGGCGGCCCGGCGGCCTGCCCAGCCGTACCCGCCGCGATCGCGAGCGCCGCCTCCTCGGTGCTGACGACGTCGATGAACTCGATGCCACCGGAAACCGGATTGACGCCGAATGCGTAGCGGTCAAGGTTCTCGTAGGCCGAGCCGCGCGGCTTGACCGCGACGAGCAGGTACTCGGCGCCAGTCACGCGCAGCAGCAACGCGCGGTAGGCATCCGTAACGCGCGCCGAGTAGAGCTGAGAGTTGCCCTGGAGCTGCTTGAACTGCAGGCCGGGGCTGTCCGGGTCGTCGCGGAACTTACGCTGGAAGTCGTAGATCGCGCCCTTGACTGCCCGCGGCAGCTTGCCGATCTCCTTGTCTGCCTTGTCGAGCAGCCGCAACTGGACGCTCACTGGTCACCTTCCACGTTTCGCTGGGCTAGAATCCGCCCGGCTAGCTCGTCCGGCGGCCAGTCGTCGGGGAGGCGGGCGTCCCAGCCGGCCGCCTGGTAGGCGGCTATGGTGTCGGCCTGGTTGGGGACCTCGGCTTCCTCGCGTGCCGGCGCGATGACCGCTATCAGCCGCGTCGGCCAGGCCAGTTCCGCCTGCCACGCCTGGTCGCCGAGCTCATAGCCGATCTGGTCATCGGTCGGCGTAGCCACCCCACGCGCGGCGAGATCGTGCCCCAGGAGGGCGACCTGAGGGATGAGCATGTCCGCGATATGGGCAGGCCACACCACATCAACCGGCCGCTCCAAGGGCGGCACTGACTGGATGATGCCGAGCATGGCGAGTTCCGCCTCGCTGACCGGATCGGTCGGGGTGAGGATGACGGATGTCGCCAGGCCGGCACCGCCCGCCGCTGCGAGCACTGCCGGGTCGAAGTCAGCCAGCGCGGTCACGGTCAGCTGCGCGGCGTCGCCGCCAGACTCGGCTAGGAACTGGATGAGGTTCCCCCAGTACAGCCAGGCCGCCCATCGGGTCTTGTGCGCGGCGGGGTCGGCGATGATCGTCGACTGCCGGTCGTCGATGATGGTGAACGCACTCCAGGTGCCGAGCGGCGAAGTCTCCCGGTCCCGGCTGCGCTGGTCGATAAGGACCGTGACAGGGCAGCCGCTCGCGTCGGTCGCGCGCAGCACCGCGATGTCGCCGCCGCCCGACGGCAGGGCCGCCCCGCGCAGGGCGGCGGTCACGGCATCAGCCACGCCGCCTGCATGCGTCAGGACGCGTGAACTACCCGGCTGCGTGGGTAGTCCGGCGACGGCGGCCTGAGCGCGCCGGGACCAGGCCGCGAGGTCTGGATCCTTTAGGAACGCGAACACGGTGTCGACCGGCGTGGTCCAGATCAGGCCAGGCAACTCGGCCGGGTCGTGGCCGAGGACCGTGTACGCCTGGCGCGCACTCGCCTCGCCGTTTCCCCGGTAGGGGTGCCATGGCCGGAGTTCACCGGGGTCGGTGACGTCGCCAGCCGCCGCGTCGATGTCGTCCCAGTTGAGCTGGAAGACGACGACCCCGTTGGCCCGCAGTCTGGCGCGCTTGTCGGCGTCGTCGGCGAGCCGGTTGACGTCCGGCGCGGCGTGGTAGCGGTACCCGTCGAGGTAGACCGCGACGGTGAGCGGCGCGTCGTCGACCCGCTTGAACACCACGTCGGGGCGTGTCCCCTCGATGGTGTTCTGCAGGGTGACCTGCCAGTGCAGAACCTGCCCGTTTCCTTGCGTCACGTACAGGTCGGCGGTCAGGTTACCGTCGGCCTTGGGTCCTGGACGGTACAGAACGGAAGGGGCTTCCTGTGTCGCCCAGTCCTTGAGCGCCTGCCCGAAGCGGGCCTCGAGCTCGCTTTCTACCTGGTCCCACAGGGAGATGTGATCGGTGGCGGGGACGCCTTCGGTGTCCCAGTCGCCTAGCAGGTCGTTGAGCATCTCCAGGGCTTCGGCGCGGGAGACTAGGTCGAACTCGGCGTCGCGGACGTGCCCGAGCAGGCAGCGGTGGCAGGCCCGCTTGGCCTCGTGCTGGCAGGGGCAGTCCGCAGCGATGCGGCGGGCCGCTTCGAGGACGACGCGGAACTCGGCCGGGTCGGCCAGCCGCTGCAGGTAGCCGGTGCCGCGCGGCAGGGTGTCGTGCAGGACGAGGAACCTCCGGCTCCGGCCGGTCCCGGTGCCGGGGGCGGTATCGGGCATGCTGGCGGCCACGACGGCCAGGTGGTCGGGGTCGCCGCCGTAGGTCGCCGCGACGCCCGCCATCAGCGCGGCGGAGAAGGACGCCATCCGCTCTTCGACCAGGGCGGTCGCCACAGGCAGCAGGATGCGGAGCGCCTCCGTGTCCAGTACGTGCGCGAGGATGAGGTCCACGTGTTCGCCGACGCGGTCCCGCTCCGGGCACCAGGGGCGGTGGTGATTGCGCGAGGGGTCAAACCCCGACCGGATGAGCCGGTCGCCGCCAAGGTCCCGCTGTGGTCGCTCGAAGGTGGTGCCGCCGCAGGCGGCGCAGGCCCAGAACGGGCTGATCCGGGTCTGGAAGCCGGCGAAGTTGAAGGTCGCCGGACGGTCGGCACGGGCGAGGCCGAGGTTAAAGTGCCGGACGGTCGCGTGCCGTGTGTAGTCGACACCGAAGGTGGCGCGTGAATGCCGCCACGAGCCCGGCTCGATGTCGTCGGGGCGGACGTCGACGGCGACGGCTGTGTCGTAGTAGGCCCGCTGCCGGTCGTCGTCATCGTCGGCGATGCGGGCGTCGTCGCGGCGGTCGCGGGAGGTGACGCGGGCCGGCTTGAGTACCTTGTGCAGCGCCTCGGTGTCTCCGATGCGCGTGTTGCCGCACCGAGGGCAAGGCGTCACGTCGTCGGCGTCGTGGCCCTCACGGACGAACCCGCAGTCCTGGCAAACCCGCCAGCGTTCCCAGGCCAGGTGCTTGGCGCCGCCGAGGTCGAGGCCGGTGACGTAGTGCCGGTAGCCGTGGATGTAGTAGTGGTTGCCTGGCGCAAGCTCGGTGAGCGCCTGGCTGGCGGGGCGGGCGTACTCGCGGAGTTCGGTCACGTACCGCTTGGTGCCGTCGGCGTCTTCCTCGTCCCAGGTGAGGGTCGCCTCCAGGGTGGTCGAGGAGTCGATCAGCGAGTAGTTCGGCAGCAGCCCGAGCTCGACGAGCGCGCTGTGGGCGTCGGTGCGGCCGATCTCGCCGATGCGTTTGGCGATAGCGCGCCGTTCGCCGGCCAGTTCCCGTTTCTGCGCGAACTGCAGCGGGTCGGTGTCGATGAGCAGCCCCGCCGCGTTATCGACCGTCTTCAGGCGGGCGCGGAGGTCGTTGAGGCGGTTGTTCCAGGTGTCTTCCGCCTCGTCGGCCTTGGCCTTGATGTCAACGCGGGCGAACGCGCGAAGCTCGTCGGCGGCTTGTGCCGTGACGTGGTCGCCGAACAGGCCGAGGAATGCCTCAGCGAGTGCCGCGGCCTCCCCCGAGTCGCTGGTCCCGGCACTATCGGAGGCAACTGCGGTGACAAGGCGGCGCAGCCAGCCGGACTCGCTGAACAGCGCAGAGGCGCGCCGCGGCATCGGCAGGACGCCGGGGAGCTGCCGGCGGGCGGCGAGGTCGGCGAGGTGAGCGACGTACTGGCGGCGGAGGATCTCGATGGCCGACAGGTAGCAGCCGGGCGGGATGATCTCCCCGGCGATCATCTGCCGGGGCTCGGCGAAGTAGTACTGCTCGCGCGACCGCCGGGGGTCGGCGAACGTGACGAGGAACGCGTTGCCGGTCTGGCGCCCGGCCCGGCCGGCTCGCTGCACGTAGTTGGCGGGGCGGCGGGGCACCGACGCCAAGAGGACGGCGGACAGGTCGCCGATGTCGATGCCGAGCTCGAGGGTGGGGGTGCAGGACAGCACGTTGGGGTCGTTATAGCGGGTGCCGTCGCGGAAGGCGCGCTCGACCTGCTCCCGCTGGGCGCGGGACATCACGCCGACGTGCTCGGCGGTGACGACCCGATACGGTGTCGCGCGGGTGTACAGGTCGCGGTAGTAGTCGTCAGCCAGGTCGCGGGCGTCGCCATCCAGGGTGGTGAGCTTGCCGGTGCAGGCGTAGCGGGGGCAGGTCCGGCCCGCCCAGTCGGCGCGGCGCTCCGGGGGGACGACCTGCTCCCAGTGACAGGTGTCACAGCCAAGGGTCGCGCGCCGTAGTTCGTTGTCGGCCAGCAGCCGGACGCTGATGTGACCGGGCTGCAGGCCGTAGACCCGGGTGACGCCGTCGCCGGCAACGCGGGCGGCGAGCACGCCCTCGTCGGCGAGCAGGGTCAGCAGGCGCGAGACGTACGGGGCGGCCACGGTGCGCGGGATGCCGAGGCAGCGCGCGGTCCAGTCGGTGTACCAGCCCTGGGCGGTGCCGGCCACGTCGAACTCGGTGCGCTCCTTGCGCTGGGTGAGCAGGAACGCGGGAGCGGACACGCCCCGCCTGGTGCGGCTAGACGTCGGGAACGCGGGCATGCCGTCGGGCCGGTTGCCCCAGATCGCGCCCCACCGCCTGGTGCCCGCGAGCCTGATCCACTCCCCCAGCCAATGGTGCCTGATGCCACCGCTGACCCGCAGGCGCTCAAGGACGCCCCGGATGAGGACGATGAAGTCCTCCTCCGGCGGGAGGCTGGTGAGCGGGGCCGCGGGCCCCGTCACCATGAGGCTTCTGGCCAGCCCGGCCAGCCGCGCGGGATCCGCGACGACGACCTCAGCGGCGGCTGTCCTGGTCAGCTCCAAGGTGCGGCCCTGACGTGACCTGAGACCGAACTCGAGGATCACCTGGAAGGCGAGCCGCTCACTGATCAGCCGCCACGTGTCGGCGTCGCCGGTGGACTCCCCCGCGAGCAGCGCGTCCACCTCCGGGCGGCCCTGCAGGTCGGGCGGCACGACTGCGGGCAGCCAGTCGAGGCTGCTGGCGCGGGTGATCACCTCGGCGATGAGCTCGTTGAGCGACGCCTGTCGCCCGGGGGCTTGTTCCAGGATCGCGGCGAGCAGGGTGCGGAGGGAGAATGAGTAGGACCGGCTGGCGACGAATCCGGCGCGATGGGCCGCGTCCTGGACAGAGTCGTTGAACAGCAGCGTCTTCTTCGGATCGGTGAGCTCGCCGCCAGTGAACAGTTCGGTGATCGCGACCGACGCGAGGCTGGCCAGCCCGGCACCGAGGAACCGGATGCCCTCATCGGTCTCGCAGGCGGGACACCGGTCATGCTCGGCGTTGCGGTTGCCTTCGCGGTCATGCCGCAGCTCGCACAGGACGAAGGCACCGTCAGGCCTGCGCTCTTCGCCGGCGTCGCCGATGCCCAGGTCGCGGGCCGGGTTGAGCGGCCGAATCCGGCGACCGTGCGCCTCAAGGACCGCCACCCGCGGCGCGCCCGGGTCGCCGGCCGCGCATGTCTCGGCTTCCTGCCTGGTGGCGGCAATAAAGGGGCGGACCAGGCGTTTGTCGGTTACGGCGGTCTGGTAAATCTTCTGCGGGTTCGACTCAAGGTCGGCCGGATCGCGCTCGAGGGAGATCGCGGTCCACCCGGACCGGCCGCAGTGACGGCAGTACACGGCGGGCAGCACATCACGTGGCGTGCCGCCGAGGGTGGACTCTGCCTCTGGCGGCGCCTCCCCGTACCAGCCGAACGCGGGCCGGTCGCTGATCAGCCGGACGACCCTGCTCAGCGGCCTGAGCCACAGGTGGGTCTCCACGTGCAGGAACGGACGGTCGCCGGCCTCCCGCGCGTCCGAAAGCAGCGCGGCGAACCGGGCGAGCGCGACGGCCGCCAGGCGGGAGTTCTGCCGGAAGGCCGCGCCCCACGAATACGCGCCGCGGCGCGGCAGGTCCTCAAGGATCTCGTTCGACGTCGACGGGTTGTCGCCCAGGGCTCCGATCAGGGCATGGGTCAGCACGTGGCGGCGCAGGACGTCCGCCAGTTCGTCGGGCGAGAGGCGGGAGCTGCCGGTGACCGCCGCGGCGATCTCCTTCATCGCGTCCGGCCGGAGCCGTGGATCATCGATGCTCGCGAGGGCCTGCGGCTCGGGCAGCGGCAGGCTGATGTCGATTGGCTCAAGGAAGTCGTCCGGCGACTGCCGCCGCTCCCCGATCACCGACTCCGCCGCGAACGGGACGCCGAAGACCTCCTCGGCGACCGCGCGGATCCGGTCGGTGTTGCCCGCCGCCCCCAGGGTCGCGCTGGTGGCGACGGGGCAGATCCGGCCCAGAGGGTTGCCGGGCTCGGTGCCCCCGACCACGGCCGCGAGGCGGCGCAGCAGCATGGCGACGTCGGTGCCCTGCGCACCGTCGTAGGTGTGGAACTCGTCTACCACGATGTAACGGAGGTCGGAGCTCTCCCACAGCGGCACGTCATCGGCGCGCTGCAGCAGGAGGTCGAGCATCTTGTAGTTGGTAACGAGGATGTCCGGCGGGTTCCGGCGGATGTCGGACCGGTCGGTGAGCACCCGCAGGTAAGTCGTATCCGGCTGCTCGCCGACGTAAAGGCCAGCGGTGACACCAGACAGGTCGTGCGCGGTCAGCAGGTCGTTGATTCGGTTGGCCTGGTCGGCGGCTAGAGCATTCATCGGGTAAAGCAGCAGTGCCTTGACGCCCGGCTTCCCGGTAGCCCGCTCGCGGCGGCAGTGATCGAGGACTGGGATCAGGAACGCCTCGGTCTTACCTGACCCCGTGCCGGTCGTGATCAGCGTCGGCTCGGGCTGATGGTCTTTGCTGTTCAGCCGCCGCCACGCCTGCACCTGATGCACATACGGTACGCGCTCGTCCGGCGCCCACTCCAAGATCTCCCGCCACGAGTCGTCCGCCAGGACGAACGGCGCCCTGATCCGCAGGTACGGGCCGCGGAACATACCGTTGGTGGGGTCGTTCAGGAACCGTTCCAGGCTCTCCCGGGCGGGGCGGTCGGCAAGGGCGAACGTCGTGGTGAGGTACTGGGTGAGGTTCCGCTTCAGCTCCTCGGCGGCCAGTGTCGGCCTCATGACCCGGCTCCCTTCATCCGCTCGGTGAAGGCAGCATGCGCCTGACGGTATTCGGCGATTCGGTCGGCCTTGTAGAACGGCGGCGTGTAACCTTCCGGCGGCGGGTTCTTCACCCGGTTTTCGTCGTAGGTCTGGAACTGCTCCCAGTGCTCCTTGGTCTGGCCAGCGCCGAACGCGTTCCAATTGCCCGCGATCTTCCGGCCATTGGCGTCGAACCAGGTGACTTCCTCGTAGTCGCCGAGGACCGGGTACCGGGCCGGGTAGATGGCCTCCAACTGCTCCTCGGTGATGCCGAGCCAAACAGCAACGAGGGCGTCGGGCTCTACGAGGGCGGCGCGCCGCTCGTACTCGGTGCGCAACGGGGTGGGGCGTTCCCACACCGGGCCCACGTTGCCGAGCGGGGCGATATTGGGCCAGACGACGGTCCAGGTCTCGTCGCGCCATGCGTCCTGATAGAGCTCGGACCACAGGTCCGCGTAGGCGTTGGTGAGGCAGTTAAGGCGGAGCGTGCGGAACAGGAGGGGACTGGCCAGTGGATGAGCACCGTCGGGAGCTGGCATGGTGCGAGCGTTCGCTACATCGAAATGTTCGATCCCCGCAATTCGGAGCATATAGTCCAAGGGAATCGCAGACCAGAACCCCGCTACCAAGGCCGTATCACGGTTGGATGGCATCGCCAAGCTACGGACCGCATGGATGTGTGCGGGACCAGGTGGATAGATAGCTGGGAATAGGCTCCGATCCGTGTTATGTGGCGCCATCTCCCGCCACATAACACGGTAGAAAGCTGTGTAAGGACGTATGCGGTCCTGCGCTCTATGATCCGCCCACTTGTCCTGCGCGCCAGTATAGGTATCAAGATCGGTGGCGCGCGAATACTCGGACCTGGGCAGTGCATCGTTGGATAGGGACGTGAGATCTTGCGGGCGTCCCTTGGTACCAGTCTCGGGCGGTTGTTTGAAGAAGGGAGTTGCGACGCCGATCTGTGGGCCTTTGAGGATCACTTCCGACCAGTCTTGAGGATCCCACAGGTTCCACTCGATCAAGCCTTCCCTTTTTGCGCCGGACTCGTGATAACCAGGCGAGATCCGAGGCAAATCGCCGAGTCGACGCTGAACACCCCCGAGTGCAACGATAGCGTCTTGTTCCGCAACGGT
>Ga0335072_10004187_pt1 | contig 21520 bp, 16 predicted proteins | sample Lox_Sample_21_FD_206725 | JGI IMG/M metagenome (GOLD analysis project Ga0335072, IMG submission 206725) | Soil microbial communities from Loxahatchee National Wildlife Refuge, Florida, United States - Lox_Sample_2.1 | ecosystem: Environmental > Terrestrial > Soil > Wetlands | place: USA...
GTCGGAATCGGCGCGCTCGGCGCCGTGATCGTGACCGCGAGGCGCTGCGCCAACGCGAAGGCTTTCCGCGAAAGGGGAAGTGAGGAACCGGCGGCCCTGGCGACGGCTCAGATGCTTGCCGAAGCCCCTAAAGACCGCAGCGCCGACTTGCTGTTCGCCGTCGCGCTGCACGATCCCGCGCTCAAGACGATGCGATCGAGATGTCGATCCGTTTCGATGGCTCGGCGACTCGAATTCGTCGCAGATCCGACATTGTCGTTGCCCGAGCGCGCGCTCGCAGCCTGGTACTCTTCCGGGGTCGAATCGCGGGGAGACCAACGGGTTGGCCCGGGCGATGTGGACGCTCTCACGCGAACCTACGCTGAGCTCGACATTCCTGCACAACTGCTTGAGGCCACCGCCGCGGCGGTCAAGAAAGCCCGCGAGCCGCTCGTTTTGTTGTTGCCCCTGCTTTGGCTGGCGGCTGCCGGGAGCAAGACTGAGCTCCTTGAGTCGCCGCTGATGCATTCCAGTCTGATCAACGGCGTCCCGTTTTATGCCCTCGACAGGCATACGCGCTTAGGGCGTCAAGCCATTAGGCTCTTCTCTCGAGAGAGCGCCGAGATTGCCCAATTTCTGACGGAACGCGGCCGCAGCTCTTGTGACGATGGAGCGCTGCGCATGGCGGTTTTCTACGCCGACGGCGCGCTCACCCGCCCGACCTTGCGGTGGCGACATTCGGCAGAGCTCAGGGCGACCGGCGCCGCGGCCGATTTCCGCAGCGTTAACGTCGAGGCGGAGGTCGGCGCCGAATTGGTCCAACTGGTCGCCGCTCACATCGACCATCTCAACGCGATCCGCAGCCGGCTGCTAAGCCGCGCCCTACCGCTAGATTGTTGATCAGAGAATCCATCCTGTCGTCGCTCGGGGCGATGGTACGAACTTGAAGGAGGGCATAGTGGCTCGGGACTCGAACAAGGCCACCGTAGACCGCCGCCGTTTCATCGGCGGCTCGGATGCTCGGATCATCATGAGTAAGAACGAGACGGCGTTGATTCGGTTGTGGCAGCAAAAGCGGGGCGAAGTCGAGGGTGTGGATTTGAGCGGCGACCTCGTTGTCCAGCTCGGCGTCGCCACCGAGGGGCTGAACCGGAGCTGGTATGAACGTAACACCGGGCAATCAGTCACCGACGTCCAGCGCTGGGTCCAACACCCGGTCCATCGATATCTCGCCGCGACGCTGGACGGGTTCGTCAACGCCCTCGACGCCGTGTTCGAAGCCAAGTTCATGCTGCCCTGGTCGTTCTCCGAAGAGGCCGCGATCGAAAAGCACATGGCCCAGCTCCAGCACAACATGTGGGTGACCAATGCGCGATCCGCGGCGCTGTCGATCATCACCGGCGGGGGCAAATGGATCGAGATGACGGTTCCAGCCGACGCCTTGTACCAGCATTTCCTTATCACCGCCGAGCGTCGATTTTGGCGCTGTGTTCAAAACGGCGAGACGCCAAGGCCCTATGGGATCGAACCGCCGCGGGCTCGCGTCGAAGCGGTTCGCGTGGTCGATATGAGCGGCTCGAATTCGTGGGCGGAACTCGCCGGTATCTTCTGCGCAACTCGCTCGGCGTTCCTCGACCATGAACGCGCCAAGTCCGAACTCAAGGCCCTGATGCCGGAGGACGCAAAAGAAGCAACGGGTCACGGCGTCCGAGCCAGGCGCTCAAAGTCGGGCGCAGTCAGTTTCGATCTTCTCGCGACGGGGGAAAACCATGCAGCGCTCTAGCGAGTCGATCGGTACGATCGCCGCCGCGCTCGCCAAGGCGCAGGCAGAGCTCACCAATCCGGAAAAGTCTCTCATCGCCACCATTCGCGCCTCTCATCCGCGGGAGAACGATCAGACGTTTCGCTACGCCGCGTTGTCCAGCGGCCTCGACATTGTGCGCAAGGCGCTCGGCGGCCATGAGATCGCGACCGTGCAGACTACCGCGATCGACAAGGAGGCAGGCCTCATCCGCCTCACCACGACGCTCGCCCACTCGTCTGGAGAGTGGCTGTCCTCGGAATGGCCGGTGTGCGCAATCACGGAGACGGCGGCGCCGAGGCGAATGGGAGCGGCGCTCACCTATGCCAGACGTTACGCGCTTTTCACGCTCGTGGGCATTGCTGGAGAGGACGATCTCGACGCGCCGGACCTAGGGGCGGGCGGCCGCTCCGATCCGAGAGCCGATCTGGATATTGAACCGTCGCCGAAGCCGGTGGCTGATGAGATGCCTTTTGCCCCATTGGGCGCCAGCCGGAAGGGCAAAGTGATCATGCCCCCCAGGGTCGTGCTGGCCGCGGACCAGTCGGAGGCGCTGCGCGACCGACTGGTCGCCGAGCTCGGCGATCTCAAATGCGTGGACGAAGCCGCCGACTGGGTCCGCAAGAACCTCCCGGCAAAGAATACTTTGACCTCCGCCGATGCTGACAAGGTCGAAGCCAGTTTCCGGGAGCGGCTCGCCACGATCGAGGGAGGACAGCCGGGTGCTGCATCGGGGCAAGCTGTTAACAGTTCGGGCGATGAACCTTCCCGCGAGCAAAGCCGAGTCCCCGACGGCCCTGAGACGCCTGCTCTGGAAACCACAATTGTCCGACGCCGCGGCATTCCGGCCAAGACCATTCGGTTACGCGATAAGGAGCATTGCAAATTCGTCGCCACGCGACCCTGCGTCGTCTGCGGCCGCACGCCCGCCGAAGCGCACCACATTCGCTTTGCTCAACCGCGTGCGCTTAACCGCAAGGTCAGCGACGAGTACACGGTCCCAGTCTGCCGCGTCCATCATCGCGAACTGCACCGATATGGCGATGAAGCCTCGTGGTGGGCAGGAGTAAAAATTGACCCTCTGCCCATCGCGCGCGAACTGTGGCGACGCTCGCGGCCGGCGGAGATCAACAAAGGGACAAACTTCGGACAGACTTCCAAGGCCGCCGAAACGCCGAAACTGTGACAACTAACGGATAAAATATTACATTGAATCCCGGTTGGCATTCCCGCCGGTCTAGCGGCGCGCGCCGCTGCGGCCGATGCGACGTAACATTTCCATTTCCATCTGCGCCACCCCGTGCCGTCGAGCGACCTCGCTCACCATGGCCTCCGGCATCAGTGTCTCTTCAACGATCCGCGACTTCTCGTCCTTGCTCACCCTCTCGCAAACCTCATCGATCGATCAGCGCCCTGATCGACCAATTGCTACTTCGCTACGCCGCGACAATCGTCCTCGTCCAGGACAATCTCAACACCTACGCCGCCGCTTCGCTTTACCAGGCCTTCCCGGCCGCCGAGGCCAGGCGCCTGGTCGAGCGCCTCGAATGGCATTACATGCCCAAACACGGCTCCTGGCTCAATCTGGCCGAATCCGAACTCGGCGTCCTCGCCTCGCAGCCGCATTCCCGACAAGCTGACGATCGCCGATGAGGTCGCCGCCTGGGTCGCCACGCGAAACGCCTCGCAAGCCGGCACCGATGGGCGCTTCACAACCGCAGGCTCTCGCGTCAAGTTGAAAAGCCTATACCCCTCATTATCAGTGAAGCGAGCCACTAGTCTTAGTCTAGTCTAGTGCCTGTCCATAAACGGTTGTTTTTGTTGGTGGAAGTCGGACTGCATTGGCGCTGGAGCGAGGGGGTCGCGACGCGATTGGATCGATTTCCCGATCGCGAGTGGGTTGTCGGCCTCGCTGGGGCGAAAGTTCAGATGAGTTGATCGATCCGGCGATCAGCCAGGCCTCGAACGACTCGGCGGAGGGAAAGCGTCAGGTCGGCCTGAGCCGGGCGAACAGGGCCAGGTTGTAGGCGGCGACCGAGGACCAGACGTAGGCGGCAAAGTGATCGAGCCCGCGCCAGAGACAGCGGGCCAGGCCATAGGCGCGCTTCAGGCACGAGATGTCCGATTCGATGCCGGCGCGGAAGTTGCGCAGCTTGCGATAGACCCAGTTGCTTTTGACCATGTCCATGACGCGCAAGCCGGCCTTCTTGTGGAAGGCCACGTCGCGGACGCCGAGGGTCTTGGCCTGGGCGAGATTGTCGCGGCTGGCGAAGCCGCCGTCGGCGGCTGTCTGTCGAGGCGCCTCGCCATAAAAGGCGATGTGCCGCTCGAGCATGGGCAAGAACCGCTCGCTGTCGGCCGGATTGCCGGCTTCGATGACAAGATCGAGGATCAAGCCGCTTCGGCCGGCGGTCAGATTGAGCTTGTGGCCGTATTGAACGTCGCGGCCGCCTTTGACGATGATATCGGCGTGCGGCTCGAACAGGCTGACGATCTTCTCGCTGGCGGCGACCGTTTCGCTATGAAGAATGCGACGCTCGGTCTGCGCGATGATCCGCTCGACCAGCGGACGATAGTGGCGGAACTCGGCTTGCCACAGCGCGGCGGCGATCGGGTCTGCCGCTCGCGATAACTGCGTTGAGGCCCGATCGACGTAAGCCAGGGTCGACCGGGTCAGCTTGATCAGCTGCCGATAGTGCGGGACCCGCTTCGATCGATCGCGGGCATATTCGATCGCGCGCGCCCGCTTCTTCGCCGCGCGCCGATGATTGCGCCACTCGAGACCGCCGATCGGGGCGTCAGCCGTCTTCAAAAGCCGCACCAATACATGGACCCCATCCCAGAGAAGAGAGCTGTCGCTGGGCTCGTGAATGAGCGCGGCGGTGACGGTGCTGTCGAGCCGCACCACCTTGTCGGCCTCGACTTTCTCCTGACGCGCGCTGACAAGCAGGGCGCGATTGATCGCTTCCCAGGTCTCGGCCCGGATGGCGCTGATCGTCCCCTGCAGCGCCGACTTCTTCGGCGTCCACGCCAGCGGCAGTCGGGCGAAGGCTCGAAAGGAGGCGGAATCTTCAAGATGAAACGCCAGCTCCTCATAGCTCAGCTGGCGATGCTGCTTGAGAAGCGCGCAGCGCAAGACCGACTCGGCTGGCAGGCCTTCCCGCCCGGTCTCCTTGACGCCGTGTCGGCGCAGATCCTCGGCCGCCAGCCCGATCAACTCGCGATGCTCGTCCAGCCACCGCGACATCGCCTTGAGCTCGCGGGCAATCTCGTGCTCGGCGAAGAGATCGAATAGGCTGGCTTGGACGGTGCGTTCCTGACGCATTGTCGGCTCCGGCGGTGGCGGGTTTGTCTTTGGAATCAGTGGTTTGATCCCAAAGCTTAGCCGAAACCGCCGGGCCTCGCACTCAAGAAAATCGAGATTTAATCAATAAATTCAGCAGCTTATCATTTATGGACGGGCACTAGTCTAGCCGTCACCTGGCTATGCAAATCGGGCTATTAGCGGCGCAGAGGGGCGGCTTCCCAAGCCCGCTGGCCGCTTCCACCTGGTCTCCGGTGCTGATCATCCTTGACGTTGGGATAGGCGAAGTAGCTGAAGCCAGCACGACGATCGCGGTAGACGAGGACGACGATCGCACCGAAGGCGACCACGACGAACAACACCGCTATGCCCAAGACGAGGGCCGACACATAGAGGGCGGACCGCACGCTCATGGCGAGCCTCGTCCCTGTTAAGCCAAAACCAAACTGTACACCAATCTTGACTACCTGGCTACGATCTGCGTCACAATCCGGCGGGGAGTCTTTCAGTTTATGTTGTTTTCTTAGCGAAAACGCCCCTTTTTTATTTGAGACTATACTCTAAACTTAGCGCTAGATAATTGACAGCGCGACCGCGTGGGCTATTGTGACACAACTGGCGCGTTGTATGGTCTCCCCCTAGTCCGCGCGCGCCGGTTTGCCCCGCGCCTGAGACCGCATCGGGCGCGGGGATTTTTTTAGCCCAGCGGAACATGGTTTGGCGCGTCGTTCTCGCCTTAGTGGCGCGCTCTTTCGCCTCGCGCTGACCCCGCCGGCTGCGCGGGGCGATTGGCCTTGGTCACCGTTCTTGCTTCGTCCTCTAGCCTGGGCCGTCGTCCGGGCTGGAGGCCGAGCGCATCGTCGATTATCGGCCGCTATTCGTCACGGGCGATCAGAAGCCGAGCCACGACGCGTTGCGAATATGGGCTCGCGGCTTCTGGAGGGCGATGGCGCTTGCGCCCGCGACCTGGAGCAAGTTCGTAGAGGACGAGCGGACTAGGATTATCGTCGAGCCCTTCGTAGGCTTCTTCGATGTCGGCGGCGTCGACCCGCACGAAATCCCCGACGACATCGAAGATTTGCTCGACGCCGAGGCCGCCCTGATCCCACGCATGATCCTTATCCTGCGCAAGCTCGCCCGCATCCGCGAAGCCGCCGGCCGTCCGACGCCGCCAGTTCGCCGGAACAAGATCGGCGCAACGATCCATGCCCTTGCGGGTCGGGAAAGAAATACAAACGCTGCTGCGCTCGCGCCTGACCGCGAGATCCAGCTCGATGCCGTGCGGTCTAAAAGCCGCTCTGATGTCCGAAGTCAAGGCCGCGAGCGCGCAAGATCGCCCGCTTCCGAGGAGCGGCGTGAGGAGGATGGGCGCGCATGGGTGGAGGCGGAACCGATAGGACGTCGGTGATCAAGCCCTGATGCGCGGGTTGGTTGCCGCATTCCCGATTGTGCGTCCGGGGCTGTTCCGATCTTACTGGGGCGTCGGCCATTGCCGGCCACAAAGCGGCTGACGTGTGTTTCGGCGTGCAAAATTGGGCGCCGATCCGGGGTCAGGTTTCTTCACGCCGGATCACATACTTCACGGACGACTGTCGTAGGCGCGCAGACAGGCCTTGCACGAGGTAGACTCGGGGTGAGAGCATCGATAAATCTCTCACCCCGAATAGCGAACCCCCGGACCCCGGTCTCGAAACTCAGCCGAGACCTCTCAGGCGCTGACCTTAAGCTTAGGGTCGGAGATCCTCTTGCGCCACCATCCGTCGGTTAGGGATTCCTCAAGCACCGAGGCCCGAAGACGCCAGCGTGATGATGGTCCCGCCGCGGGCATCCTTACTGAAAGTCCAGGTGGACGACTGGTAATCGCCCTCCAGATACAAGTTCGAGCTGAGTGACGTCCCGTTCGAAATCTGCAGGGCGCCGTCGAGGCTCCCAAAGCCGGCGTCACCGCCCGAGACAGCCGAGGGGGTCGACACCTTCATGTCCGACGGGGTGGCGCTGTTGTACGCGAAGTTCGTCAGATCGATCGAGTCGCCGACGGCCATCTGGTAGATGTTGCCGTAGAACGCCGCGGAATCGTCGAGGATGAGCTGTCCGCCGGAACCCTGGGCGTAACGGACGTCGTTGTCGGCTTCTGCGTGGAACTCGATTGATCCAGTGCCTCTGATAATCGAGAGGCCGGGTCCATAAACGGGGTCCTGCGCATCGACCGTGCTGCCGGTATTGGCGATAAGGTATTGGGAATTATACATCGCGCTGTCGATATTTAATGTGGCGCCGGTGCTTGCCTCCACGGTGCCTCCATTGTTGATGTAGGTAGTCCCGGACGTCGTATCGTAAGGGGTCGCGTTAAGGGTCAGCGTCTTGTATGAGCCCTCAGCCATCGCGTCGACGGTAGAGCCGTAATCGTTCTCGATCGTCATATCGGTGTCGCCTATCGTGCCCGCGCCTTGGATCGTGTTGCCTCGGTTCCTCAGTCCCGTCCCGGCCCCCTGGCTGACGATTGAGTCGTTGAAGCCGTTCAAGGTGACCGTGCCGCCGTCGAGCAGCGTCCAATCGTCGCCCGCTTCAATGTCGATCTGCGCCGCGCCGGCGGCCGTGCCGGCGAGGATCACGGAGCCGGAATTTTGCCAGTGATCATCGACGACGGCGGTCGATTGGTGGGCGACGCCGAACACGCCATTGTTGATCAGGTTGTCCGTCACCGTGTCCGCCGTGTCGCCGGCGGTGGTTTTCATGAAGCCGCCTGCAGAAATCGAGACATAGCCCTGTTCGGTCACCTCGGCATTGTTTTCGAGAACGATCGACCCTCCTGCCGTCACCTCGACGATGCCGCCGCCGGAATAGACGCCCGGGTCGGTGGCGAGGTCCTCGCCATTGATGGTCAGCGCCCCTGTTCCGAGCGCCTCCAGGGTACCCGCATTGTTGAACGCGCCGTCGATCGTGAGTCCACCGGAACCAGTCGTTGCCACCGTGCCGGCATTGTAGTTGTTGCTCTCGCTGCCGGCGGTGACGGCGTTTGCGTCGGCGACGATCGTCAGGCCAAGGGTTTGGTTCGCGTTGATCCTGCCAACAGGCGAATTGTAAAGGCGCAGCCATCCGTCGCCGATCGTCCCCGCGCCGCGGATGATTCCACCGTCATTGCTGAGCTGCCTTCCGGCTCCGTCGCTGACGATCGAATTCTCCGCGCTGTCGGAAAGAAGGATGTAGCCGCCGTAGACGGCTGCGCCGCCGTCGTAGATTTCCAACTTCGTCGGCCCGGTCGAACCGTTCAGCGTCAACGTCCCCATGCTCGAATTGATCAGGGTCGCGTTGAAATTCAGCGTCGAATCGTTGGCTACAGATATTGTGCCGTAATTGTTGATATCCGCGGTCAGCACATCCGCCCCAGTGAAGCTATCGCCCGAACTCGCGAGAAGACCGGGCGTGTCCCCCGAGGACGTGGTCAGCGTTCCGCCCGCCGCCGCCGCCGAACCAATGTCGACGAGGCCGCCGACGGACAACTGGCCGTGGTGGAGCACGATCGTCCCCGTGTTGCTCGTCGTGACGTTTCCCAATCCCTGAACCAAGACGCCGTTGATCGTCAGCGCGCCTGTTCCCGCCGCTACAAGGCTGCCGTTCTGATACATTTGACTATCGATCGTCAGGCCGCCCGCCGTGGTCGTCTCGATCACGCCGCCGTTGGTGATGGCGTTGGCGCCGGTCTCGAGCACCATGGCGTGGGCCGCACCGCTCGCGTCGATCGTGCCAAGTGTGGTGACAACGAGGGTCAGGCCGTCGCCTGCGGGTGCGTTCGCGCCATTGCCGATGTAGCCGCCACCGAAGATGAGGCCGTTGTGGACCGTCAAGTCGCTGGCGCTCGAAGTCGAGCCGAGGATCTGCCCGTCGGCGCTCACCCCGACCTGGGCGCCGCCATAAAGGCCCATATAAGGCGCATTGATCTGCATGGTCGCGATCGTGCCGGCCGTGGTGCCCGTGCCAACCAGGAGGACGGTTCCTGGCCCGTTGATCTCCGTGGTGTCGCCGGAGGCGCTCGCCCCTAACTCCAGCGTCGAGCCGGCACCGACACTGATCTTTCCGAAATCATAAACATTGGAATAAGGATTGACGGTGGAATCGATCGAGAACGTGCTGCCGTCGACGATTGAGAGCGTGACGTTCGTCTCCACCTCGAGGAAGTCGAGGGTGTCATTCAGGTTGCTTGTTACCGTGTAGGCTTGGGATAGCGTGGGAAGGGTCGCGTCGGAGCTTCCCGAATTGGGGACGCCAATTGGCGTCCAATTATCCGAGGTAATAAACACCCCACCATTGCTATTATTCCAGCTGGAAAAACTCGTCATGGAAACGCCTCCCTAAAAATTGCTCGGTGGAGCTAAGGCTGCGCTTCTCCCCACACGTGCCCCTTGGTATAACGGTTAATTGATAGCACATTTTTACAATTTGCAAGGGCTGTAAATTACCCCTTTCCAAAAAATTCCATCGACGAAAGGTGCTTAAGAACAGTACCGATTTGCTATTTATCACTCCTTCAGGACCGCCGATCCGATCTGGGCTGGAGACAGGAGGTAGTTGATGACGCGGTGAGAGTCGGTCTTGATCTCGCGGTGACCGTCATGGCCGGGCCAGCTGGATCATCGCCTGTATCGATCTTCATCGCGGTTTCGTCGAGGGCCATGGGGACCGGGAAAAAGAAACTTTAGAGCCTGACCGGGGGCGGTGCGCGCCGCTAGTGCTACATTGGCGATCGAGTCGGTGACGCTGGAATCCATTTGCTGGCGGGATTCCTAGATGGAAAGTCAAGATGATAATGTCAAATGTATTCAGTATCAGGCATTCCGTGAATGGCCTGACCGGTGGAACCTGTTAATGCCGTTGTCCGGGTGAAGCGTTCGCCGAACAGAATGGCGAACTGGGCCTTGCGCACTCACTGACCATAGAATGCGCTGAAAGCGTACCGCAAAAAGTGTAACGCACAATACTACCAAAAAGCGTTTAGCCTCAACGATAGATTATAATCATATATAAATGAGATCATTGCAAGAAAACTATCGATATTTGGAATCGGTGAAATGGAGCCGCGTAGCGGGACCGCTTGAGGCGGTTTGTTAGTTGGAAGCCGGACCGCTCGTTGTTCCCATCTATCACGCAGCCAGAGGCTGCGTCTGTTGTTGGGGCTGTGGGCATGTGGGCAACGCGGGAGCGTTGTCCATCATGTCCACAGCCTTTGCGCCCGCGACTGCGTCGCGCCAGACGGCCATCGGCGCGCGGTCGGCGAGCGCCTGGTGCGGACGCCGCTCATTGTAGAAGGCGACCCATTCGGTGATGCCGCGTGCGGCCTCGCGGCCGTCGGCGTAGCCCTTGAGATAGACGTCTTCGTACTTCAGCGACCGCCACAGTCGCTCGATGAACACGTTGTCCATCCAGCGGCCGCGCCCGTCCATGGAGATGGCGACGCCGACTTGGGCGAGCGCGCCGGTGAAGGCGGCCGAGGTGAACCGCGAGCCCTGGTCGGTGTTGAAAATCTCTGGTTTGCCGAACATCGCCAGAGCCTCCTCGAGCGCAGTCAGGCAGAACGAGACGTCCATCGTGTTCGACAGCCGCCACGCGAGCACCGCGCGCGACGCCCAGTCGATGATCGCCACGAGCTAGAGAAAGCCGCGCCCGATCGGAATGTAGGTGATGTCGGCCGCCCAGACGTGGTTCGCCCGCTCAATCGCCACGCCGCGCAGGAGATAAGGATAAATCCTGTGGCCGGGCGCGGGCTTGCTCGTTCTCGGCTTCGGCCCGAGAGCGGCGATCCCCATCAGGCGCATCAGTCGCTGCACGCGCTTGCGGTTCACCACCACGCCCTCGGCACGCAGCATTGCAGTCATGCGGCGCGAGCCGAGAAAGGGCCAGGCGGTGAACAGCTCGTCGATCCGGCGCATCAGCGCCGCGTCGTTGTCGTTCGCCGGTTTCCGCGCCCGGTAGACGCCCGAGCGCGCCACGCCCAGAAGCGCCCATTGCCGCCGCACCGACAGCGCCTCGTCGCCCCGGTCGAGCATCGCTCTGCGGTCCGGCGCGCTCATCTTCCGGACCTCCTGGCTAAAAAATCCCGCTCAACCGTCAGCTGCCCGATCTTGGCGTGCAGGCGCTCGATCTCCCGCTCACGTACGGTCTCCTCGTTCCGCCCGACGCCGGGATCGAAGGCGCGCGCCGCCTGATCCTGAAGCTGCTTCTTCCAGGCGTAAATCTGGTTGGGATGGACCTCGTAGCGCTGCGCAAGCTCCGTGGCCGTCGCCTGCTCCCGCAACGCCTCCAGCGCGATCTTCGCCTTCAGCCCAGCGTCGATCCGTCGTCTCGTCTTCTTCGTCATCGTTCGCTCCGTCTACCAAACGGAGCGGCCGGTCTCCAACTTAACCCCTGGTCCAGAAATTGGGGTCCATTTCATCGGTGCAGAGCGTTCGCCCAGGTAAATGGCGGTCCCCTAGCTGATTTAACGAATGGGTCCTATTCATCGGTTGCTGATGGGGTGGACGGCGCCCCGAACGGCATCAAGCGTGCCAAGATGGTTGTCGTTGAGAGCGCCATCTGGAAGGGAGCTGTCCGTGGGCAAGTCTATCATCGATACCTCGTCTGTCACGCGCGTCGCGCTTGATCTGGCCAAGAGGGTCTTCCGCATTCACGCGGTCGACGCAACGGGCTCGATCGTCATTGCCCGCTCGGTCAACCGCCGAACGCTTTTGAAGTTTTTCGACGCGCTTCCGCGGTGTGTCGTGGCGATGGAGGCCTGTTCCTCTGCGCATCGCTGGGGGCGGCAATTGCTGGAACTCGGCTTTGCAGCGAGGCTCATCCCGCCGGCGCATGTGAAGCCCTATGTCCGGCGCAACAAGAACGACGCAGCCGATGCGGCGGCGATTTGCGAGGCGGCGGAGCGTCAAGGCCAGCGCTTCGTCCCCGTGCGCTCTGTCGAGAACCAGGCGGCGCTGATGCGCCATCGCGTGCGCGAGCTGATGGTCGGGCAACGCACGGCGGCGCTCAACGCCCTGCGCGGCCATCTGTCGGAGATCGGCGTGGTCGCCGCACAGGGGGTTCAGAACGCTTACGCGCTCAAGGAGATGGCCGCCGAGGGCTTCGACGAGAACGGCGAGATCGTGGTTCCCGACTGCGTGCGCCTCGCCCTCGCCCCTCTCGTCCGGCAGATCGACGCGCTCGACAAAGCGATCGAGGCGATCGACAGGGAGCTTGAAGCGTCCGCCAGGACCGACGAGGCCGCGAGGTGGCTGATGACCATTCCCGGCGTCGGTCCGGTCACCGCCACGGCGCTTCTCGCCACGATCCAGGACTTCGCCGCATTTTCCAGCGGACGAGAGTTCGCCGCCTTCGTCGGGCTGACCCCGCGCGAGCATTCGAGCGGCGGCAAGCCGCGGCTCGGGCGGATCACCAAGATGGGCGACCGCTACCTGCGCAAGCTTCTGGTCGTGGGCGCGTGCTCCACGCTCGGCGCCCGCAAAGGACACAATGACGCCCAGCGCCGCTGGGCGAGCGGAATGCTCGAGCGCAAGACCGTCAAGTACAAGTTCAAGCTGACCGCGGTGGCGCTCGCCAACAAGCTGGCGCGGATCGTCTATGCGCTCGCGACCAAAGGGGGCCATTACGACGACCATCCGGTCGCGGCCTGAACCAACAAGCTCCGCAGGAACGAGGTTTCGCCGCAAGGCGATCCGCATCGAGGGCGACGGCGAAGCGATGTGACCCAACGGAACGGCTCGGAAGCCCGGTGAAGGGCAGGCGCCATAAAGAGCGCGTTTTGCTGATGGGGCGAAGAGCCATGCGGACCAGCATCAGGGCCAGCGGGACATTCGTTTCCCGCGCCAACAGGCCGAAGACATGACCGCACCCGATACGTTCGCAAAGCCTCAACCAAACCCTTGACGAAGGGGCGCCGTCCAGACATGCCCTTCAACATCGGTCTCGTAAATGTGTGGAACCACCAGAGAGCGCACTATCGCTTAAGGTGTGGTTTGCGAACGGATCCGTCCGCCCCAGACCCGACCATTGATAGCAAGAGGCGAGACACGCCTAATATAACCGCAAGCGAAGCCGCGGCCGGCCACCCGCTCACGCAACGCTAAAGGAATTCGAACCCGCCCTGATTGACGCGCTCGGCGCATCCCGTTTGTCGCTCCGCGTCAATCAGGCCTTGCCAAGCCGCCGCCAGCGACAATCATGCCCACGGCTGCTTCTTCTCATCCTGATTGACGCGCCGTTCCCACCCAGATTGTCGCGCCATATGTTGTCGTAGATGCCGCGCCGTGGCACGCCTGCGAAGACGCGGAAGGCGTGATTATGGATGTCGAACAGCATCTCATGGATCTGCTGCGGGTAGGCCTGGAGGAAGAAGGCGCGGCTGTGGGAGAGCTTGAAGTGAGCGACCTGCAGCTTAGTCCGCTCGCCGGCAATGACCGCCCAATCTTCCGACCAATCGAACTGGAATGCCTCGCCAGGCGGGAATGCCAGCGGCACGAACACGCCACGGCCGCACGTCTGCCGCTCCTGCTGTCGGGCTGCCTTCCAGTCCGCGCGAAAGCCGCCACGCGATTGTACGAGCCGTCGTAGCCGAGGGCGACTAGATCAGCGCGCAATTGCTTGACAGTCCACTTCTGCTTGCGCGACTTTCCCGCTTCCTGACGCAGCATATGCGACAGCTTGTCGGCGTATGGGTCCAGCCTGCTCGGCCGATCTAGCACGGCAAACTTCGGTTCGACGCTGTCCGAGCGCAGCCCAGTGCGTCGAGATATCTCTCGGATCGAGAAATGATCTCGATAATGCCAGCGTCGTATGACGCTCAATAACTGCGTGTCGATCACTCCGATGGCCCTGCCAAGGCCAGGGGACGAGGTTCGAACATGGGTCAGTTCTCGGCGGAAAACCCGTGCCGCCCGGGTCAGTTCTCAGTGGAAATCAATACCGTGAATAATGAATGAATTAGGTAATGTCGCGCGAAATTAAGTACATAGAATTGGGGTAACGCTGAGATAGCTAAAGTGCACAAAAATTAACATGAGATGGCTACTTTAGTTAATCAGACAAGATTACTAACAAAACTGATCATAACGATGTGCCTCGCGAAGCAAAGGGAATAAAATTTAGTCACACCGGTTGACAGTGTCTAATAGTTGTAGGAGTTATCGCTTTATACTGCTGCGATTTGGATTTGGCTTTAACAAGACGGGCGAATCCATGAAGCCGAAGCTTACGAGCAGCGCGCAAGCGCTGGGAGGGGGTATTTCTGTGTCTCCGCCTACCCTGACTGCACTAACGCCGCCAGCGTTGGCCGCAAGTCTCAGCCAATTAAGGATGATCCGATGGCGCTCTGATCATCATTGTCAGCCGTTTTCACGGTCGTTTCGTCGTGGCGAGCCCATGGCGCGCGAGGGTTCCGGTGCGGAACCCAGTCTCAACAAACTAATCTAGAAGGAGTGCTTAAAATGGCTAATAACGTTATTATCCCGTACAGCGGCGTGACCGTTGTGGGTACGGCCCAGGACAAGACCCAGACAGATAATTTTTATCTTCTGGGAGGGTCCAGCAACACGCTCGTCGGCATCGGCGGAAATCTCAACGTCGTCGGTTTGTCGCCTCCCGGAACAGACACCAACAACTCGATCTATCTGTACAGCTATCTCGGCTCCATCTCGGGGGTGACGGACAATTTCACGCTGCATGGAAGCGGAAACCGCCTGACCAACATCATGCCTAAGGGAATGATCACGCCGATCACAGGCTCGACAATCAACGATACCGTCCTCGGCAACGGAGGCAGCAACGCCGTTAACCTCACGGCCGTGTCCAATTCGACAGTTAACGTCAATATCGGCGTCGACCCATCGGCGACCGCCCCTGCGGGCCACAATACCGTCGCCATCGCCAATTCGGGCGCGATGGCGTTCAACACAGTCAACCTGGGTGGGCCCGTCAACACGGTGACGCTGAATGGCGACGCGACCAATACCGTCAACACCTTGACCGGCGGCGGCTCGACCGTGACGATCGGCTCCAAGGATGACGACCTCTTCGGGTGGTCTAGTTCGGTGACGTTCTCCGGAACCGGGAACACGCTTACCGGCGGCGACGAAAACTTCACAGTGAGCGGGAGCGTCGGCTCCAGCACCGTGCACGTGGGCGACGGCGAGAACTCCATCACGTTGGGCGGCGCCGGCAATACCGTCTCGGTGTGGGGCGGCGACAACTTTATCAACGCGGGCGGCGGCGGCTCCCACGTGACGATCCTCGGCCTGGACGGCACGGGCGCTGCGACACCGACCGACTCCGACGCGCCCCCCGGCGACGACGCGCCCGTTCCCTTGAGCCCGACGGACTGGGTGACCATCTCCGGCGCTGGGGACAGCGTTTCGGCGACTTACGAGAACGTCAACATCTGGGGCACGACGATCAGCGGCGCGGTGGTCATGCTCGGGAACGGCAACAACTCGGTCGTCCTCAGCGGAACCGGCGGCGGCAATCATGTCACCGTCGGCAACGGCGGCAACGCCATCAGCGTCACCGGACCCGGCAACACAAGCAGCAACAACGTCATTATCGTTGGCAACGGCGCGAACGGCGTGACATTGAGCGGCAACACAAACACGGTCACCGTGAACGACCCGACGGGCGTCGGCAACGACATCGTGCAACTCGGAGCTGGAACTGGCGACGTTGTCCATCTCGGCGATGCTGCCGGTTCCGTCACCGGGACCGGACTCGGCACGACTACCGTCACCCAGGCCGGCCCAAACACCGTGATGGTCAACCTGAGCGGAATCGGCAACATCACACTGGGGGACGGCAACGACATCGTGAACGTCGGGGGCGCCGGAAGCACGATCACGGCGGGCAACGGTAACAACACCGTCACCGCCAACAATAACAATGACAAGTTTACCTTTGGCAACGGCAACAACAACGTCACCGCCAACGGCAACAACGACACGGGCATGTTCAGCACGCCCTTCTTTGGCGGCAACAACACGCTGGTTGCAACCGGATCCGGGGATGTGTGGACGTTCAAGGAGAACGCCGCCAGCACCGTGACGGCTACGCTTGGATCAAACGACTCGCTCACCCAGGGGCGCGGCTCCCTGGATGCGACGCTGCTTGGATCCGGCGACTCGGTGACCATCAGCATGGTCAACTCCATCGGCACGACGATCACGGCGAATGGAAACAATGACAACTTCGAGTTCATGAACAACTCGGGAGGCGCCCTGGTCCTCAATCCTTCCTCGACGGGCGACAACTTGAGGTTCGACGGAACATCGATGGACTTCACCGGGACAGCCACGGTCTCCGGTCTCAACGCCGAGTCGGGTGCCCTCGCCGACAACGTGTTCATGAACGGCCTGTACACGACAGGCGGCGCGCACATCACGAGTTTCACGCAGATGTCCGACGCCATGAGCTTGACGCCGACCGGGGAGGTGCTCCCGCTCCTGGGCGGCGGCGAGATCAAGTTCGCGGCCAACACCGCCTTCAACCCCGGGTCGTTCCACTACTCCTGACGGCCGGGCTCTCACCGACAACGACAACGGAAGGCGGGCTTTGCCCGCCTTCCTCCCTGCCGGCGCCGGCCCCAGTCTCGTGAGGCGACCTTGACCCAAAATCTGCTCGGGAAAATATCGGGCGAACCGATCACGCATTCTGGGCTCAGGGCCGTGTGCGGGATCGCCGCCTATTATCGGATCTCCGCCGATCCCCTCCATTTGGCCAGAGACCTCGCGATTTTCGACCGGGAGGCCAGCGAGAACGATCTTCTGCGCGCGGCCAAGATCATCGGACTCAAAGCGCACGTCCTCCGACGCCCGTCCTTGGACCGCCTCGCGCGCGCGCCCACTCCGGCGATCCTGCGCTTCAAGTCCGGCGACTATTGCCTGTTCACGGGGCAGACGCCCTCTGGTCTGTTTCGCATCCTCGATCCCATCACGCGGATTCCGCGCGAGCTCCCGATCGCCGAACTTGCGTCGGAAATCGATCCGGTCGTCATCCTGGTCGCGCGCCATTTCCTCGGCACCGGCGTCGACCCGCGCAGCTTCGGGTTCCGCTGGTTCGCGCCGTCCCTGTGGCGATACCGCAAACCGCTCATCCACGTGCTCATCGCCTCCTTCTTCGTGCAGATTTTCGCCCTGGTCTCGCCCCTGTTTTTCCAGGTGGTGATCGACAAGGTGCTGACCCATCGCGGTTACTCGACGCTCCTCGTACTGGTCGCGGGCCTGGCCGCCATCGGCCTGTTCGACGTGGTGCTGCAATACCTGCGCACCTACGCGCTCTCGCACACGACGAACCGCATCGACGTCGAACTGGGCAAGCGCCTGTTTCGCCATCTCGCCCGCTTGCCGGTTTCTTATTTCGAGACGCGGCCGACCGGGCAGACGGTCGCGCGGATGCGTGAGCTGGAAACCATTCGCGCCTTCCTAACCGGCCAGGGTCTTTTCTCCGCGCTCGACCTCTTCTTCGCGTTCGTCTTTTTCGCGGTCCTCTTCGCCTATTCCTGGAAGCTCACGCTGATTGTGCTTGCGACCATACCTTTCTACCTTCTGATCGCGGGGACGGCGAGGCCGCTGCTGCGCGAAAGACTCAACGACAAGTTTAACCGTGGCGCGGAGAGCCAGCAGTTCCTGGTCGAATCCATTGTCGGGATGCAGACGATCAAGGCCTCCGCTGTCGAGCCTGTGGCGGCGGCCCAATGGGAGGAGCGTCTCGCCGCATACGTCCGCTCGGCCTTTCAGACAACCATGTTGGGCGCCAAAGGCCAAAACGCCATCCAGTACGTCAACAAGGTGTCGAGCGCGGCGCTGCTGCTGTTCGGCGCCAAGGCAGTGCTCGACAACGAATTGACGGTTGGCGAACTGGTCGCGTTCAACATGATCGCGGGACAGGTCGCGCAGCCGGTGCTGCGGCTGTCGCAGTTGTGGCAGGACTTCCAGCAGGTCCAGGTTTCGGTGGAGCGGCTCGGCGACATCCTCAACACGCCCGTCGAGCCCAGTCCCGCAGTACGGACACACCTCCCTCCGCCGCGAGGCAAGATCGAATTCCGCAATGTATGCTTCCGCTATCGGCCCGGCGCGCCCGTGGTGCTCAAACACATCTCGATGAGCATCAACCCCGGCTCGGTCGTCGGCATCGTGGGGCCGTCGGGCTCGGGCAAGTCGACGCTGACCAAGCTCATCCAGCGCTTCTACATCCCGGAAGAAGGCCAGGTTCTCGTGGACGACATGGATCTTTCTCATGTCGATCCCTCTTGGCTGCGCGCCAACATCGGCGTCGTGCTCCAAGACAATCTCCTCTTCAACCGCACGATCCACGAGAACATAGCGCTGTCCTCTCCGGCCATGCCTCGGGCGCAGGTGATGGCGGTCGCCAAGCTCGCCGGGGCCAGCGAATTCATCGACAGCCTGCCCCAGGGTTACGACACGATCGTCGAGGAACGCGGTGCCAACCTGTCGGGCGGCCAGCGCCAGCGCCTGGCCATAGCGCGCGCTCTCGCCACCAACCCGCCGATCCTCATCTTCGACGAGGCGACCTCGGCGCTCGACTACGAGAGCGAGCGCATCATCCAAGGGAATATGCGGCAGATCGTCAAAAACCGGACGGTTTTCATCATCGCCCATCGACTCGCGGCTGTGCGCGATTGCGACATCATCATTGGGATGATCGACGGCCGCCTTGTCCAGGCGGGATCGCATGACGAGTTGGTCAAACACCCGACAGGGCTTTACGCACGCCTGTGGGCGATGCAGAGCGAACGGGCCGAGGCATGAGACAGAGTCAGGACCTCGCGAAGGGCTTTCCGCGCAGCCACGGACAATCTGGAGCGCGCGCGATGCGACTAGTAGCGCTCGTTGCGACTGGCCTAGTCGGCTTCGCCATGCTCGCGCAGGCTGTGGCGTCCTTCGCCAATGCCGCCTCGGCTGTTGATCCGGATTTGATATTCATCGGACTTGCGACTCTCTTTCTGGCTGTAAACACGCGTCTGATCACATTCGCCCCAACAACGCTGGGCGCTTGGGCTCGGTCATGCTTTTGGGCTGGAGCCGTCGCGCTGGCGTTGTCGGCGTTCGGACTTGTCTCTCGCGCCGACGGCGCGCTGCAGCAAGAGGCCGCGACACTGTTCTTCGGAGCAGGCGCGGCTCTTCTCGGCGCCTGCCTCTTTCTTTTAGAAACCACTCGAACGCGCGTTCGTTTGCGCAAGCGGAGCGATTTTGAGGAATCGACGAAAGTTCGAGCCGCTCAAGAAACGCCCGTGGCGGATGGGGAGCGGGCGCGCCGTGGCGTGAACGAGGTCAAGACACCCCAAAGAGCTTTGCGCGCGGCTACGGACGACCTGAAGCGAGCGGGTCGCGGCATGAGCGAAGTCGAGAGAAGATTGCCCGTCGTCGCTGACCGCAGGTTCCTTCCGGCTGACCTGGAAATTCTGGAGACACCGCCTTCCCCGGTGCGCCTTGCTCTCATTCTGGTTATTTCTGCCTTTGTCGTCGCCGCTATCGGGTGGGCCTATTTCGGTCGCATCGACATTGTCGCCGTGGCGCAGGGCAAGATCGAACCCACCGGACGGGTTAAGGTGATCCAGCCGCTCGAACCCGGCAAGGTGGCCGCGATCCTCGTCGCCAATGGCCAGCACGTGAAGGCGGGTGAGATCCTGATCGAGATGGACGCCGGTGACGCCAAAGCCGAGGAGGTCGAGGCGCAGGCTGCTTATGATTCCTTCGTCGCCGAGGCCCTGCGTCGTCGCGCCGCCATCGCGGCCGCGCAGGCGCGCCAACTCGACCCGTCCCCGGCGATCGACTGGGACAACAGTGAGCCGGAGCGGCTTCGGGCCCGCGAGGAGCAGGTTTTAGCCGGCGACCTCGGCCAACTCGCCGACACGGTCGCTGGCTACGACGCGCAGATCAAGCAGAAGGAGATCGAGCGCGACCGCACCGCCGAGACTATGGCGGCGCAGGCAAAACTCATCGCCACGTTGCAAGAGCGGGTGGACATGAGATTGACCTTGGCGCAGAGCGGTTCGGGAACAAAGTCGAGCCTCATCGACGCCCAGGAGAACCTACATTATCACCAGACAGAATTGGTCGTCCAAAAGGGGCAAAGGGACGCGGCTGCAGCCAATATCGACGTCTTAACCCGCGAGCGCGAGAGGGCCTACGCCAGCTTCATTGCCGAAAACGCGCAAAAGCTCGCAGAGGCCCAGAAGCAGGCCGATGACTCGCGCGAGAAACTCGTCAAGGCCAAACTGAAATCAGCCCGGATGAACCTAACTAGCCCAATCGACGGCGTCGTTTACGGTTTGTCCGTCACCACAATCGGACAGGTCGTAGCGAGCGGCGACCAATTGATGCGCTTGGTGCCGGAAGGAGAATCGCCAGAGGTCGAAGCCTACCTTGCCAACCAGGACATAGGCTTCGTCAAATCGGCGCAAAGCGCGGTGGTGAAGATCGAATCGTTCCCCTTCACCCGTTACGGCGTCCTGTCGGCGACGGTGACGCGGGTTTCAAGCGACGCCATCCCCGAACCCGACGCGATGCTGAACGAAGCCGACGCGTCGAAGGCGCCCACGGAAAAGACGTTCGCCGGGGCGCAGCCCACGAAGAATCTGGTGTTCCCGGTGACGCTTCATCCCGACCACGACTACATGATGATTGACGGCAAGCGCACGCCGCTAAGCCCCGGCATGGCCGTCACGGTCGAAATCGCGACCGGTAGTCGCCGCATCCTAGAATATGTCTTCTCGCCTCTGGTGGAAACCGCTTCCAACGCGATGAAGGAGAGGTGACGGTCGCGATCGCTGTTACGAGTCGCACGGCACAAGAGCAGTCGACTGACAGCGCGGCAGCGCTCCGGTTCCTGATTGTCTGTATCTGAACTCGCGCGAAACATTTATGTCGGCATGGATCCGCTCGCCACGAGGTCGGAGTGACGTTTCGCGATCAACCCCTAATAGGGTGAGAGCTCCCCCGGCTTTGCCGGGGTGGCGGTAGGAGTTTGACGTTTTCGGAAGCCCACCGCGATTTTTCCCGACGGGAGCCGCCAAGCACACGAAGGGTCAAATCACGATGGACGAATTTGAAAGCCTGAGTCACTCGAAGTGGGAGTGCAAAGATCAGGTCGTTTCATCCCGAAGTTTCGGCGCAAGGTTCTGTATGGCGAGCTGCGCAAACACTTGGGGGAGGTGTTCCGCAAGCTTGCGGAACACCGAGAGAGCCGGATCGAAGAAGGGCATTTGCTGCCCGACCACGTCCACATGACGGTGTCGATTCCGCCGAAGTACGCGGTCAGTCGGGTCGTAGGGTGCATCAAGGGGAAGAGCGCAATCCATTTGGCTCGAGTTTATGGCGAGCGCCACCGAGGGTTCATGGGCCAGCACTTTTGGGCCCGCGGATATTTCGTTTCGACGATGGGTGGCGACG
>Ga0335072_10004188_pt1 | contig 21520 bp, 17 predicted proteins | sample Lox_Sample_21_FD_206725 | JGI IMG/M metagenome (GOLD analysis project Ga0335072, IMG submission 206725) | Soil microbial communities from Loxahatchee National Wildlife Refuge, Florida, United States - Lox_Sample_2.1 | ecosystem: Environmental > Terrestrial > Soil > Wetlands | place: USA...
CGCCGAGCGGGTAGACACCTACACCCTTGAACTCCAGCGTCACGGCCTTGAGTCAGTGGAGCGCGAGGTGCGGTGGCTGAACGAACTGATCGCCTCCGAGCGACGTTCGGAGCAAAGCCGAACCGATGAGGGTCATTCTGTCGGCTCCGCTGAGTAGTGGCCTGACAACCAGCAACATGACTCTCGATAGTGATCCCTTGAGTGAGAAGGAGTAATCCAGATGGGCAAGATACGCGTCGCCATCGTGGGGGTGGGCAACTGCGCGAGCTCGCTCGTCCAGGGCCTTGAGTACTACAAGGACGCCGCGGACGATGCCCGTGTGCCTGGCCTCATGCACGTCAGGTTTGGCGACTACCACGTCGGTGATATCGAGGTCGTCGCCGCCTTCGACGTGGACGCCAAGAAGGTCGGTGTTGACGTCTCCGAGGCGATCTTCGCCAGCGAGAACAACACGATCAAGTTCGCCGAGGTACCGCCGCTCGGCGTGACCGTCCAGCGCGGACCGACCCTCGACGGCCTGGGCCGCTACTACCGGGAGATCGTCGCTGAGTCCGACGAGCCGGCCGTTGACGTGGTCGCGGCACTGCGCGAGACCCAGGCCGACGTGCTGGTGTGCTACCTGCCGGTTGGCTCCGAGGAAGCGGACCGCTTCTACGCCCAGTGCGCTATCGACGCGCGGGTTGCCTTCGTCAACGCGCTGCCGGTCTTCATCGCCTCCGACCCGGTGTGGGCCAAGAAGTTCACGGACGCTGGCGTGCCGATCGTCGGCGACGACATCAAGTCGCAGGTGGGCGCGACCATCACGCACCGCGTGATGGCCAAGCTTTTCGAAGACCGCGGCGTCGAGCTGCTGCACACCTACCAGCTCAACGTCGGCGGCAACATGGACTTCATGAACATGCTGGAGCGCAGCCGCCTGGAGTCGAAGAAGGTCTCCAAGACGCAGTCGGTCACCTCCCAGATCCCGCACGAGATGGCAAAGGCCGACGTCCACATCGGGCCGTCGGACCACGTGCCGTGGCTCACCGACAGGAAGTTCGCGTTCGTGCGGCTTGAGGGCAAGACGTTCGGCGACGTGCCGCTGAACCTGGAGTACAAGCTCGAGGTCTGGGACTCACCGAACTCGGCCGGCGTGATCATCGACGCCGTGCGCGCCGCCAAGATCGCCAAGGACCGTGGCGTCGGCGGCCCGGTCATCTCCGCGAGCTCCTACTTCATGAAGTCGCCGCCCGAGCAGTTCGGTGACGACGTCTGCCGCGACCTGGTCGAGAAGTTCATCGCCGGGGAAGTAGAGCGCTAGCCGCTGGTCGCGCCGCACGGGCCGGAATCCCTGACGGACCCGGCCCGTGGCCCGTTCCGGCCGGAGTTGCCGTTGCGGTCAGAGCGGGCGTTCCGCTCGACACGGAGTGGCCGTTCCGCTCCAAGTAACGGGCAGGTTAAGCTCAGGTAGTGTCCGCGCAGGCAGTGCCGCCCTCAGTAGGCCCCAGCCGGAAGTTGTCGTTCATCTCCGACCTGCGGGTCGTGCTGGCCGAACGGGACTTCCGGAAGCTGTTCGCCGTCCGGCTCGTGGCCCAGGGCGGTGGCGGCGTGTTCAGCGCCGGCTTCGCGGCCTACGTCTTCTTCAGCGCCTCGACGTTCCCTGACGCGCTCGCCGCCGTCGAGGCGTTCGCGGTCCTGTACCTGCCCTACTCGCTGGTAGGCCCGTTCGTCGGTGTCCTCATTGACCGCTGGTCACGCCGTCAGATCATCGTCTGGGGCACGCTCATCCAGGGCCTGCTTGTCGTGGTCGCCTCCCTCATCGTGCTGGCTGGGCAGACACGGCTTCCCTTCTTTATCTGCGTGCTTGCCACCCTGGGCGCGGGCCGGTTCTTCCTCGCGGCGCTCAGCGCGGCCACCCCGCACGTCGTGCAGGCCGACAAGCTGGTGATGGCCAACGCGGTCGCGCCGACCTGCGGGACTATCGTCGGCTTCGTCGGTGGCCTTGTCGGCCTCGGCGTGCGGCTCACGGTCGGCGGTAGCAACGTGGGCTCTGGAGCCACCCTGCTGGTCAGTGCCGTGTTCTACGTGCTGGCGGCGGCCCTGGGGCTACGGATGAGCCGGGATCTCCTCGGGCCCGACAGCCTGCCCGCCGGGCAGCCGCGGGCCAGCATCGCTGCCGAGGTCGGGGCGATCATCAGGGGCCTGTGGGCGGCCCTGCGCCATCTCCGGCAGCGGCGCAAGGCGTCGTATGCCCTCGGCTCACTGGGCGTGCACCACGCGCTTTATGGCCTGATCACCGTCCAGGGCCTGCTGCTTTACCGCAATTACTTCTATCCGAGCGGCAACGGCAACGCCGCACTCAGCCACGCGACCGCGCTCGTGGCCACCAGCGCGATCGGCTTCGGCCTTGCCGCCGTGATCACCCCGATGGGCACCAAGCGCGTCAGCATGGATGCCTGGATCACCGGCTCGCTCGCCGTCGGCGGCCTCGCGACGATCGGCCTCGGCGCCACCTTCAGCCAGATGCCGTTCCTCGTCCTCGGCTTCCTCATGGGCCTGTCCGCTCAGTGCGTGCAGATCTGCGTCGACACCACGCTGCAAAGATGGGCGGACGACGCGTACCTGGGCCGGACGTTCGCCTTGCAGGACATGGTGTACAACGTCAGCTACGTGCTCGGCCCGGCGATCGCCCTGCCGTTCTTGCCGGGCACCGGGAAGTCCTACGCCATCGTCTTCGCCGTTGGCGCCTGCTACCTGGCCGCGGCGGCCGGCTACGGCGCGCTCACGCTCCGGCGGACGGCGGAGGCTCAATCCCCTCAGAGCGCGCCCACTGCAGCAGCTCGGCGATGACCCGGTCCCGGCCCAGCATGCCCTCCTCCATCCTGAGGTCGAGGACGAATTTCCGCGCCTTGCCCACCAGTGGCCCCGGCGGGAGGCCAAGCAGCTCCATGATGTCGTTGCCGTCGATCTCCGGCCGGATGGCGTCGATCTCCTCCTGCTTGCGCAGTTCGTCGATCCGCTCCTCCAGGCTGTCGTAGGCGGCCGCAAGCCTGGCGGCCTTGCGCGCGTTACGCGTCGTGCAGTCCGCCCTTGTCAGCGCGTGCAGCCGGGTCAGCAGCGGGCCGGCATCGGCCACGTAGCGGCGCACCGCCGAGTCAGTCCACTCGCCATCGCCGTATCCGTGGAAGCGCAAGTGCAGCTCGATGAGCTCGGACACGTCGGCCACGACGTCCTTGGGGAAGCGCAGCTCCGTCAGCCGCTTGCGGGCCATCTTGGCCCCCACGACCTCATGATGGTGAAACGCGACCTTGCCGCCGGGCAGCAGCGACCGGGTGCGCGGCTTGCCGATGTCGTGCAAGATCGCCGCCAGCCGCAGCACCAGGTCCCGATCCAGCCCGTAGCGCGGCTCAAGGTCGATTGCCTGCCGCAGCACGGTCAGCGAGTGGGTGTAGACGTCCTTGTGCCGGTGGTGCTCGTCGACCTCCATGCGCAGCGCGGGCAGCTCGGGCAGCACCTGAGCGGCCACCCCGGTCTCGACCAGCAGGTCCAGGCCGTAGGCCGGGTCGGCCGCGACCATCAGCTTGGTCAGCTCGTCGGTGATCCGCTCCGCCGACACGATCGACAGCCGGGAAGCCTGCGCCCCCATGGCCGCCTTGACGTCGTCGACGACGGCGAAGCCGAGCCGGGCCGCGAACCGGGCGGCCCGCAAGATCCGCAGCGGGTCGTCGTTGAATGAGTCCTCGGGACGTCCCGGCGTCCTGATGACCTTGTCCCGCAGGGCGTCGAGGCCGCCGAACGGGTCCACCAGCTCATACGACGGCAGCCGCGCGGCCATCGCGTTGATGGTGAAGTCTCTCCGCCGCAGGTCATCGACCAGCGATGTGCCGTACTTCACCTCGGGCTTGCGGGAGGCACGGTCATAGGCCTCGCTGCGGTAGGTCGTGATCTCGAAGATCGCGTCCTGCTTGCGCAGCCCGACGGTGCCGAACTCGATCCCGATCGTCCACGTCCTGTCGGCCCACCGCGTCGTGATCGCGAGCACCTGCTCGGGTGTCGCGTCGGTGGTCAGGTCCAGGTCACCGGGAATGCCGCCAAGGAACGCGTCCCGCACCGGGCCGCCTACCAGCGCAAGCTCGTGGCCGGCCAGCGCGAACAGCCCGCCTAGCTCCTCGGTCGCGGCCGGAGCGAGCGACCTGAGCACGGCGCCAGCCGCCATACGCTGGTCATTGGTGACCATAAGACCCGATCCTTTCAGAGGTGCTTCCCACCCGGCCGCCCGCCAAGCCGGACTCATCCGGCACCAATGGCCTAACAGCACTAGCATGCCAAGCGTGCGCACCCTCGTTCGTACCTTGATTGCCTGCGCCCTCGCCATTATCGGAACAGGCGCCACCGGGATGGTCCTCGCAGGGCCGGCTTTTGCCGTCCAGCCGGCGAAGACGGCCCAGTTTGGCCTGCCTGCCCAGGCAAGCGGCCAGGGCTCCGCACCCGAGACGGCCCAGGCCACCGCGGCCGAGTCGAGCTCTTCCTCGCTTGCCGTCAGCATTGACTCGGTAGGGCCTAACCGGTACGCGACCCCTGGCTCCACAATCGTGGTCAACGGGACGATCACCAACGATACCGGCGCGCCAGCCGATGATGTTCAGGTGCAGCTGTGGACAAGCAGCGTCGCGTTCGACTCCCCCTCCGTGATGGAGCAGTACTACAACGACGAGACCCCGTTCTACGGCAGCCCCATCCCCGGTGCGATGTATCAGGACTCGGTGGTCCTGCACAGCAACACCACCGTGTCCTGGAGCATCTCCTTCTCGGTTAGCAACACCGGATTCAGCGGCTTCAACGTCTTCCCGCTGGTCGCCCAGGTCTCCTCGTCGACCACGGGTGAGAGCACCAGCCTGGCGCGCACGCTGCTGCCTTATTACCCTGGACCTGGCGCCGCCAACGACGCGCCGCAGAAGCTGTCCGTCGCCTGGATCTGGCCGCTTGAGGACCAGCCGCAGCAGCGAGCCTGCCCGCAGGACCTGGCCACCAATGACCTCGCCGCCAGCTTCCAGTCAGGGGGAAGGCTGAACGGCCTGCTGTCAGCGGGCCTGAAGTACGCCGCGACCACCAAGCTCACGTGGGCGGTGGACCCGGCCCTGCTGTCCGACGCCTCGGTGATGAGCAGCCCTTATAAGATCGGCGCCGACGCGCTGTGCAAGCACACCACGGTCATGCCCGCCAGCCAGCAGGCCGGCACCTGGCTGTCTGCCCTGCGCACTGGCAGCGCCAGCGAGCCAATGTTCGTCACCGGGTACGCCGACCCGGACGTGTCCGCCCTCACCCATGCCGGCCTCGGCTCCCAGATTGCTGAGGCGTACACGCTGGGGAATAACGTGGCCGGGCAGGTGCTCGGCCGGTCATTTGGCAGCGGCGCCAAGGTCGCCTGGCCGGACGGCGGGTACGCCGACGCCAGCGTGCTGAGCACGCTGGCCAAGGAGGCCGGGGTTAGCACGACGGTGGTGAACAGCTCAGAAATGCCGGTCTCTCCCTTTGCCACCTCCTACGTGCCCGACGACGCCGTAGCCCCCCGCGTCGCGACCGGGACGAGCAGCGCGATGAACGTGCTGCTGGCCGACAGTGCCATCAGCACGCTGCTCGGGTCGGCGACGGCATCCTCCTCGGCCAGCGCGCAGTTCGCCGTCACCCAGGACTTCCTGGCCGAGACGGCGATGCTCGTGGCCGAGGCCCCCAGCACGCAGCGCTCCCTTGTCGTCGCGCCACCAAGTCGCTGGGACCCGTCGGAGGCCGAGGCTGCCACGCTGCTCAGCCTGACCAGATCGCCCTGGCTGACGCCAGTCGCGCTGTCCAGCCTGACAAGCAGGAAACCGACCTCGGCGGGCCGGGAGCCGTTGCCCACCAGCCAGGCTGCGCCGCTTGAGCTGGGCAAGAACTACCTGGCCAGCGTCGAGTCGGACCAGCGGCTCGTTGGCGAGTACGACGACCTGCTGGCACCGAGCTCGCAGGCCACCCAGACCGCACAGCAGCTGTCGGCGGCTATCGCCGTCACCGAGTCGGCCGCCTGGCGGGGCTACGCCAGCGTTGGGGGACGGCTCGACCTGGCCAGCCTCCAGGCCTATGTCACCAAGCACGAAGAGCAAGTCAAGATCATCAGTAGCACCAAGGTCCTGCTCGCGGGCACCTCGGGCGACACACCCGTCTCTATCTCCAACGGGCTGCCCAACGCCATCCAGGTCCAGGTGCGGGTCTCAGTCCCGCCGGGCAGCCAGATATCCGTCAGCAACCTCTCACCGATCGTCGTTCCCGAGAACTCGATCAAGACGATCGGCATGAAGGTACACTCGCCCGCCCTCGGCTCCACGCTGGTGCAGCTACAGTTGCTGACAAAGGATGGAACACCGCTGCCTGAGGCAACTCAGTCGCTAAACGTAGAGACCACCAGGTTTGGCCGAACCCTGCTCATCCTGATCGCCTGCGCGCTCGGGGTGCTCGTACTGGCCTCGCTGGCGCGGTGGACACGGCGGAAGGTTGCCAGGCTTCGCAATGGCGGCGGTGGGCACCATGTCAGGGGAAAGAACGTTAAGAGCGGCAGTGCTGGCGATCACGGCGCCGCCCTCAGCAGTGCTAAGACGAGCAGTGCCAGCGTAGCTGGTCGCGGATCGGGAGGAACCGGATGACCAGGCCGTCACGGCCCGCCGTCCCACCCGAGGATGAGCCCGGTTCCGCCCAGCCTGGCTTCGGGGCGCCTGATGAGCCGCGCCCGACATTCACGCCCCGCCCGGCCCAGCCGGGCCAAGGACAGCCGGGCCAAGGACAGCCGGGCCAGCACGCCTCCGGCCCGCAACGACTGGGCAGGTACGAGCCTGGCGCGTACCAGCCTGATCCCTGCGACCCTGGCCCGCCGCGCCCGGGAGGTCACCCGCTTCCTGACGGGTACGCCCAGGGGATGTACCCGCAAGCCGGGCCGCAGCACGCCTCCTATCCGCCGACCCCGGCACCACCTGGCCCGCCGCAGGGATCGATGCCCCCGTCGCGGTCAGACGCCGGGCGTTCCGCCCCCGGACAGACCAGGCCCTCCTTCACGCCACGTGAGCCGGGCGGCCCGGCAGGTCCAGACGATCCTCGCGGCCCGCGCCGCGGCGGCCGGCACGATGGCGGCCGCCCGCGCCCGTCGTTCACGCCCCGCGAGGGGTACATCCCGCCACCGCCGGACTCCCACCGCCGTGCGGCTAACTACCCGCCTCCCTCGGCCTTCCTGCCGCCTCCTGGGTTCCCGCAGCCCACCCAGATCATCGACATGCCGCGGGACGGGGCGCCTCCTGGCACGGTCCCGCCGCGCACCCCGACGCCGGACGCGGATACCAGCCCGAACCTGGCCCGCAACGCCAAGGTGATGGCGCTGGGGACCCTGGCCTCCCGGGTGACCGGCTTCCTGCGGACGTTCATCTTCGTGGTCGCGCTCGGCTCAACCCCGATCGCCGACTCTTACAACAACTCCAACACGCTGCCGAACACGGTCTACTACCTGATGCTCGGCGGCATCTTCACCAGCGTCGTCGTGCCGATGCTCGTCGCCGCGGCCAAGAACGACCCGGACAAGGGCGAGGGCTACGCCGAGCGCATCTTCACCCTCGGCGTCATCGCCCTGCTGACCGTGACCGTAGTCGGCACGGCCCTGGCCAGCCCGCTCGTCTCGCTCTACTCCTCGGTCAACGGCCCGGCCGGCAGCGAGCCCGCAGCCGAGCACCACCTGATGGTGCTGTTCGCCTACTTCTTCATCCCGCAGATCTTCTTCTACGGGATGGACTCGCTCCTCGGCGCGATCCTGAACGTCCGCGGGCGGTTTGGCGCCAACATGTGGACGCCGGTCATCAACAACGTGATCGTCATCCTGGTCGGCGCCTCGTTCATCGTCGCCTACGGCACCGACCTGAGCGACCCGAGGAAGCTGCCCAGCTCCGCGTCGCTGCTGCTGGGCATCGGCACCACCGCGGGCATCCTGGTCCAGTCAATCTGCCTGTTCCCCGTGCTGCGCAAGGCCGGGTTCAGCATGCGGCTGCGGTGGGACCTGCGGCGCTCGGAGATCAGCGAGATCGGCCGTCAGGCTGGCTGGCTGCTTGGGTACGTCATCTCCCAGTCCGCGGGCAACCTGATCGTGCAGCGGGTGGCTAACGTCGCCGGCAGGTACTCGCTCAACCACGGCACCTCACACGGCTATTCGGCCTACTCCTACGCCTGGTCGCTGTTCCAGCTCCCGTACGCGATCGTCGGCATATCGGTCATCAGCGCGCTACTGCCCCGAATGAGCGGGCACGCCACTGACCGGCGCTACTCCAAGGTCAGGGAGGACTTCTCCACTGGGGTCCGACTCGCCTCGGTCATCGTTGTCCCGGCGGCAGTGTTCCTGGCCGTGCTCGGCGCGCCGCTATGCGAGGTCCTGTTCTCCTACGGCGCCGAGTCCGCGAGCAACGCGCAGTTCATCGGCGAGGTATTCGGGGTCTTCTCGCTCGGCCTGGTGCCGTTCATGCTGACCCAGCTCCAGCTGCGGGTGTTCTACTCGTTCCACGAGAACCGCACTCCCGCCCTCATCGGCGTGGTCATGCTCGTCGTCGGCATCGTCGGTGACCTGATCGCGCTGAACGTGCTGCCCGCGAGCGAGGTTGTCATCGGCCTGGCGGCCGCCTACGGCCTCGTCACCCTGGTCGGGGCGGCGATCTCCTGGCCGCTGCTGCTGCGCCGGGTCGGCAGCCTGGACGGCTGGAAGATCACCCGCAGCCTCGTCCGGATGTTCCTGGCGACGCTGCCTGGGCTGGCCCTCATCTTGGTGATCGAGGCGATGTTCGGCTCGTTCATGCATCCTGGCGCGATCTACGGGCTGGTCATCACCGTTATCGGCGGCGGCGGGGCCATGCTCCTCTACGCGGTCTGCGCCAAGATCCTCAAGGTTGAGGAGTTCACCCGGCTGACGCAGACGCTGGCCGGACGGCTCCGCCGGTGACCCTAAAGCGCTCGCTGGCGCCCGCCGGGTGCCGGTTTAACCACAGGCAATCCGAGCAGATGGCACGCGTGTGACAAGATCTAGAACACTCCGGCCCAGATGGGCAATGTTGTGGCACACTGCGTGTGCTGCATGAGATAACAGGGGTAATCGCGTATAACGGTTAGACCGTCCCCGCTTGCTCACACGCCGGGAACAGCTTCACGGTTGGCACTTGGCACTAGCATTAAGGGGTACCCGCGGCGAGTCCGCATGGTAGGCATGGCATCCGGGGCTGGAAGGAGGCCGAGAGCCGGCCCCGCTCTTGGCGCAGACGATGAGCACGTACACCTCTGAACCCGGCACCCGGCTTGCTGGGCGGTATCGCCTTGTGGACCAGGTAAACGCGGGTAGTGGCTGGACCCAGTGGAAGGCCATTGACGAGACCCTCGCCCGCCCGGTTTCCGTGCTCACCTTCGCTCCTGGCTTCCCTCGGGTCGCCGAGGTCGTCACCGCCGCACGGGCCGCCAGTCGGCTCAACGAGCCCCGGCTGGCCCAGGTCTTCGATGTGGAGGACTCCAGCGAGGGCGCCTACGTTGTCATGGAGTGGGTGGCGGGCGACACGCTCAGCGACCTGCTCGCGAGCGGGCCACTCGACGCTGGGCGAGCATGTGTGCTTGCCGGCGACGCCGCACGCGCCCTTGCCAGCGCCCACGGGGCCGGCCTCGCGCACCTGCGGCTCACTCCCTCCTCCCTGCACTGGACGCGCACTGGCGGCGTCAAGATCACCGGCCTCGGTATCGACGCGGCGCTGGCCGGCTCGGGCATCACCGGTGCCGCCGCCCAGGATCCGGCCCTCACCGACACCCAGGGCCTTGCCTCCCTGCTGTACGCGGCGCTGACCGGGTACTGGCCGGGCGAGGAAGAGACTTCCCTGCCGGCCGCCCCACAGGCGGATGGCGCCCCGTGCACCCCCCGTCAGGTGTCCCCCGACGTGTCCGCGGCCATCGACGGCGTCATCTGCCGGGCGTTGCTGCAGCGGACGGCCCGGCATGACCCGCCCATCCTGACCCCGTCCACGTTTGCCGACGCTCTGGTCGCCGTGGCGCCACCGATACCGCTGCCAGAGCCGGCCCAGGCCGCCTGGCAGGGCGGCACGGCCGGCCCGGGCTACCGGGGTAATCCGAACGAGCCGAGAGGCTGGACGCTGCCCTCTCCCGGGCAGGCTGGCCCATATGGCGGCCATCAGCAGGGTTCAGGACGCAGCCCCGCGGCCAAGGGCCTCATCGGCATCGTCGTCGTGCTTGTCCTCGTGGCCATCGCGGCGACCGCCTGGGTAATCAGCACCAGCCTGCACAGTGGGACCACGTCCTCGGCCGGTGGTCAGTCCCCGTCGAGCACCGGTGGCTCCATCACCTCGACGGCGCCTAGCGCGGTACTCAAGCCGGTCGGTGACTCCACCTACAACGCCGACGAGCCGGGCAACGACGAGGACTCCTCGAGGGTCAAGAACGCCATTGACGGTAACTCAAGCACCTACTGGGCGACCGAGTGGTACCAGGGCAATCCGGTGTTCGGCGGCCTCAAGAAGGGCACCGGGCTGATCCTCGACATGGGCAAGTCGGTCAAGCTGAGCCAGGTCCAGGTGACGTTCGGCTCCCAGTGCTGCACGAACGCCGACATCTACATCGGGAACAACAACACGGTTTCGCAAGCGGCCTTCAGCACGTACACCAAGGTCGCGACGGGCGTCAACGTCTCGGGTGCGCACACCTACACGATCAGCAGCACGGCCCAGGGACAGTACGTCGTCATCTGGCTGACCAGCCTGCCGCAAGCGCAGCCGGGGCTGACCTCAGCGCCGGCAGGCTCCTACCAAGGGCTGGTATACGAGGTCACCGTGCGCGGTACTCCAGCCACGTCAGCCGGCTAACGGTCAGGCACGCCGATGGGGCGGCGAAAGCTGAGTGAGATCTGGGCGGGCGACTCCGGCCTGGATGTCGCCGCACCGGGGATGCCGGCCGAGCCGCTGATCGCCAGCCCAAGGCCAGCCCGCCCGCCTGTCATCGCCAGCGACACGGATGGCGAGTTGCTACGGCGCCATGTCGCCGGCGACCCCGAGGCCTTCGGCCAGCTCTTCCTGCGGCACAAGGAGCGGCTATGGGCCGTTGCCCTGCGCACGACCTGCGATCCCGATGACGCCGCCGACGCCCTCCAGGAGGCCATGGTGTCGGCCTTCCGCCGGGCGGCCGACTTCCGTGGCGAGTCGGCCGTCACGACCTGGCTGCACCGCATCGTGGTGAACGCGGCCGTTGACCGGCTGCGCAGAAGGTCCGCCAAGACGGTCAACTGGCCAGCTCAGGAAGGCCCGCTCGACAGCCTGGCCACGCCAGGGCCGCCACCGGTGCCCGACCCGATGGACGCCACCGAGGTCCGGCTGGACGTCACCTCGGCGCTGCGTCATCTGCCCGACCAGCAGCGGATCGCGCTGGTGCTCGTCGACATGCTCGGGTACCCCGTCGCCGAGGCCGCGGAGATCCTCGGAATCTCCGCCGGTACCATCAAGAGCCGGTGCGCCCGTGGCCGGGCCAGGCTGCTGCCGTACCTTTCGCATCTGCGTGGCAACTTCCAGAACCGGAGGGAACCACGCACCGACTCTCAGCGTCTCATCTGAGCCCGAGCGGGAAGGAGACGCATGAGCGAGCAGCGGAACGCGGCCTCGCGGCGGCTACGCCATCCCGATCCAGCGGACCTCGCTAGCCTTCGCGCCGGACTGGTCAGTGCTCGCAGGGGTGAACGGCTCTCCGCGCACACCGCACGCTGCCCACGCTGTGCCCAGGTGTGCACCGAGCTTGATGCCGCGAGCGGAATGCTCGCCTCCGCCCCTGTGCCGCCCATTCCCGCGTCCGTCGAGCGGCAGGTCCTTGATGCCCTGAGCCTTGAGTCCGTGTCGCGGATGCGGCAGCCTGGCCCGCACCCCGGACCGCTGGGCCAGCGTCATCGCCGCGGCGCGAAGCCCGCACGCGGTCCGCGGGTGTCCCCCGAGCCTCCCTCTCGCCGCCCTGCTTCCAGGCCCGCCCGCCGGCGGCTGGCCGCCCGGGTCCCGCGCACGCTCACGATCCCGCAGATCCTCCTCCCAGCCGTGGCGGGACTGCTCGTCCTCGGTGCCGGAGCCGGGTACATGATCGATTCCTGGTCGGAGACCCCGTCGGCGGCCCAGGAGCCCAAGGTCGCGCGCATGGTGGCGTTCGTTGTGACGGACTCAGGGACCAGGTACAGGAAGGCGACCCTGCGGACGCAGGTACTCCAGATGCTGGCCGCCCGGGGATCGGTGCCATCGGTGGCTCCGTTCCAGCCCGATCTGCCGTCCTGGGCAACCACATCCCGTGGCCCCGGTCCGGCCGCCATCAGGCCGGCCCCGAGTCCATCCGCCAGCCACCAGCCCAGCGACGGACATCCGTCAGTTCCCCCATCGCAGGCCCTAGTCGGCTGTGTCATGCACCTCACGGGTAACGTCTCGCCCATGCTCGTTGACCGTGCTACCTATCAGTCCGAGTCCGTTTACGTGATCGCCGTACCTGACGAGGTCTGGGTGGTGGGCGTGGACTGCAGCGCGGCCAACCCGCGGCTGATCACCTCGGTCCCGCTGACTACCCCCAGCTAGTGGACGACCGCAAGTAGCGCGGCTACGGCCAGGCGGGAATCTCCGGGCCCTAAGATCGGTTTTAGCCGGGGCAACGCTTGAGAGAGGCGGCATGCAGTGACCGACGTACGGGACGTCATCGTTATTGGTTCAGGGCCAGCGGGATATACGGCTGCCATCTACGCCGCCAGGGCTAAGCTCAGCCCGCTTGTCTTTGAAGGGTCGGTTACGGCCGGCGGCGCCCTGATGAACACGACGGATGTGGAGAACTTCCCCGGCTTCCCCGACGGTATTCTCGGGCCGGAGCTGATGGACGGGCTGCGCAAGCAGGCCGAGCGGTTCGGTGCCGAGCTCGTGACTGATGATGCCGTAGAAGTTGACCTTAAGGCCAGTCCCAAGGTCGTGAAGACGGCGACGGACACCTATTACGCCAAGTCCGTGATCATCGCCACCGGATCGAGGTACCGCGAGCTCGGGGTCCCCGGCGAGAAGGAGCTTTCTGGTCACGGGGTTTCCTGGTGTGCCACGTGTGACGGCTTCTTCTTCCGCGAGCAGGATATTGCGGTCGTTGGCGGTGGCGACTCGGCCATCGAGGAAGCGACGTTCCTGACTAGGTTCGGGAAGTCGGTCACCGTCATCCATCGTCGCGGCGAGCTGCGCGCGTCCAAGATCATGCAGGACCGCGCCAAGGCGAACCCCAAGATTAAGTTCCTGTGGCACAGCGAGGTCGTCAAGGTCGTGGGCGAGCAGAAGGTGACCGGGCTGCTCATCCAGGACACCCGCGACGGTGAGGAGCAGGTGCTTCCCGTGGGCGGGCTGTTTGTCGCGATCGGGCACCAGCCGCGCAGCGAGCTGTTCGCTGGCCAGCTCGAGACCGATGCCGATGGGTACCTTCTTGTCGAGGGCCGGTCGACAAGGACCGCCATCGATGGCGTCTTCGCCTGCGGTGACGTCGTGGACCACACCTACCGTCAGGCCATCACCGCGGCGGGCAGCGGCTGCTCGGCCGCCATTGACGCCGAGCGCTGGCTGGCCGCCCACGAATCCTGAGTAGCTCTTCTTTCGCCGTCAAGCTTCTTCCATCTACAAGGAAAGGTGTGATCTCGATGGGCTCGACTAAGGCCGTGACTGACGAGACGTTCGATGCCGAGGTGCTGCAGAGCAGCAAGCCGGTCATCGTCGACTACTGGGCAGAATGGTGCGGCCCGTGCCGTCAGGTGGCACCGGTGCTTGAGGAGATTGCCTCCGAGTACGGTGACAAGATCGACGTCGTTAAGCTCAACATCGACGAGAACCCGAACGTCTCCACGCGCTACAAGATCATGGCGATCCCGACCCTGGGCGTGTTCCAGAACGGCGAGGTCGTCAAGCAGATCGTCGGGGCCAAGCCCAAGGCGGCCCTGCTGCGCGACCTGGCGGAGTTCATCTAGCCCCGCCCGATTAGCCAGCCATAACGAGAGCGGCCCCGGTAGATACCGGGGCCGCTCTCGTTATGGATAAATCAGGAAGCGGCCACCGGACGCAGGACGCGATCAGGTGTCATCGAGCCGAGCAGGCGCTCAAGGGCAACCTCGACGTCCTCACGCCAGGTGAGCGCGGTCCGCAGCTCCATCCGCAGGCGAGGATGACGGTGATGCGGCCGCACGGTCTTGAACCCGACCGCCAGCAGGTGGTCGACGGGGAGGACGCAGGCCGGGGCGGTCCACTGCTTGTCGCCGAAGGCCTCGATCGCCTTGACGCCCCGCCGCATCAGGTCCTTGGCCACGCCTTGGATGAGCATCCGGCCAAGCCCGCCGCCGGAGAATTCGCTCATCACCCGTGCGGTCATGAGCAGGACGGCATCCGCACTCACTGGGCTGGTGGGGAAGGCCGCCGACCGGGGCACGTACAGGGGCGGAGCGAACAGCACGAATCCGGCCGGCACGCCGTCCACATAGACGAGCTTGCCGCAGCTACCCCACTCGAGAAGGACCGAGGACATCCACGACTCTTTTTCCAGGGCAGTGTCCGATCCCTCGGCCCGTGCCCTGCTGACCGGGTCAAGCTCCCAGAAGACGCAGGAGCGGCAGGTGGTCGGAAGGTCGCTCAGGTTGTCGAGCGTGATGTTAACAAGACGACGTGACATCCACTTCCCCGGTAAGACATGAGCGACGCTCCTGCTAAGTCGGTCCTATTGTCGCACGCCACCCACTGGTCCGCCTGAATTAGGCTCTAGAGCATGAGCACAGCAGCAATTCCTTTCCCCAATCGCAAGAGCTTCGGCAGCGACAACCACGCTCGGGTCCACCCGGCGATCATGACGGCCATCGCCGAGGCGAACTCCGGCGATGCTCCCCCCTATGGTGCTGACCGCTGGACGTCGGCTGCGGCCAGCGAGCTCAAGCGAATCAGCGGTGCCCAGGGCGAGGTGTACCTAGTCCTCAATGGCACCGGCGCGAACATCCTCGGAATGTCGCTGCTGCTCGGCCGCCATGAGGCGGTGATCTGCGCGGAGTCGGCCCACATCAACACTGACGAGTGTGGCGCGGCTGAGCAGATTCTCGGAACCAAGCTGCTGACCGTCCATGCCCCAGACGGGAAGCTGACACCGGACCTCATCGCGCCCCGGCTAGCTGGCCGGGGGGACGAGCACTTCCCTCAGCCATCAGTCGTCTGTCTCACTCAGGCGACCGAGTTCGGGACCTGCTACTCACTCGAGGAGCTGGCGGCCATTCATCAGTTCTGCGCCGCCAACGGGCTGCACGTGTACCTGGATGGCGCCCGGCTCGCGAACGCTGTCGCGTACCTCGGGTGCGATCTGTCCGCGCTGGCTCAGCATGTTGATGTGTTCAGCTTCGGCGGCACGAAGAACGGGGCGATGGGCGTCGAGGCGCTCGTGGTCATGAGTCCTTCCGACACCCCGAGCGCGCCTTACCTCCGCAAGCAGCAGATGCAGCTGGTCTCTAAGATGCGGTACCTCGGGGCACAGCTTGAAGTCCTGCTCCGTGATGACCTATGGCGACTCAACGCGGCGAACTCCAATGCCATGGCGGCCAGGCTCGCCGCCGGCCTGACCTCGATTCCCGAGGTCGAGATTGTGCATCCGGTTGAGTCCGACGCAGTCTTCGCCCGGCTGTCGCCTGACCATATCGCCGCGCTGCAGAAGGAGTGGACCTTCCACGTCTGGGACGAGGGTGCCTCGGTCGTCCGCTGGATGACGGCCTTCGACACCCAGGAGTCCGAGGTCGATGAATTTCTCGCGGCCATCGCCGCGACCGCCTCCTGATCCTCCTCGTTCCGGTTACCTCGGGGCCGGTTTCACGTGAAACCGGCCCCCACAGTATTTCCCTGGACGCAGTTCGTCCGCGGCTTTGTTTCACGTGAAACAGCTCCTCTCTCGCCGCCGCGCCCGCTGTTCTGCCGCCTCGCTGATATCCGCAGACCGCCCGCCCGATCACTCCGCCGCCTCAAGGACTACACGTTCCGCGGCCCCATGGGCTAGCAATCCCCGGCGGCGGGCGACCCCCGCTCCGCATCAACCTGACCCCAGCGTCCCCGACAAGCGTCAGGCAGCCATTGGCCGTACCGCCGTGAGGCGGCATGGACTCGGCGCCTGATCTCCGGCGTTCGGCAGGCGGCACTCGCGGCTCGGTCGACACCATCCGCCAACACTGGAACGGCCGCAAGGGAGACGACATCAAGGCCAGGCGCATTGCATCGGGCGCCCTCCGAGGAAGAGCGGCGGCTCGCATGTCGGCAACACTCACCAGATGAACCTTCCCCGGACACCGATGGCCCGGTGCCACCATCACCGCGGGGCTGTGTGTCCGGTCGCGGCATTACTGTTGCCCGTAGCCGCCCCCGGGGGGCTGGCCGGTGTCCGACCAGAGTCATCGCGTCGGCTCGCCGTCACCTGACCAACGGGCGTCACCACCGCCGCGCCTGGCGGAGGGCCTCGGCGCTAAGGCCCCGGCTTTGAGGCGAACGCGCTGAGGCTCCTGGCGGCGCTTGGGATCGGCCCGGCTGCACCCGGGCCGAGGATCTCGCCTGGAGACGGCGGCGATGGGATCGGGTGGTCGGACCCCCGGGTGCAAAGGCTGGCCCGTCTTCGGCGGCGCGACAATCTGGCGGATGGCCTCCGCCCGACACACGGTGCTGCCCGACACACGGTGCTGACTGTGCCCGAACTTCGCAAGCCGGCAGGCAGTGGCTGATCCCCGGTCCGGCGCGGGCTCGGCACTCCGTCCGGCACGGGCCCGGCACTCCGTGCGGTGCGGGCTCGGCACCTCCGTCCGGCCGTGCCGGGTACCCCCGACCCATTGGTGTCACCTGCCTGCCGCCCGGGCCAGCCCCCGGCGATGACTCGGCCTGGCCCAGTCCCAGCGGTCGTGTCCGGTCCCATTCCCCGGCGGCCCCGCACATCCATCCACCGGTGATTCGGCTCCGTATACGCATCAGTCGGTGCGGCTGGGCGCCGCTTCGTTTCACGTGAAACCGATTCGGGAGCCGCAAGTCCATTAGACTGACCTTCCCGGGTCCGAGAAGACGACGCGAACCTAAATACGCATGTGGGGAGACGCAGTGGCACCGCAACGACGAGGTCTTGGCAAGGGACTCGGGGCACTCATTCCGGAGGCCCAGGGTCCGGCCACTGCCCACGGGGAGTCCTCGCCATCCAACCGGCCGACCTCGGCCGGCGCGTCGGGAACATCGTCTCGCTCAACTGGACCCTTCGCTGTTGCGCCCGTTGACGGCCCGCTCCAAGGTCCCTCCTATCCCGGGAGCGAGCAGGAACTGCGTCAGGTGGCCGGGGCGTACTTTGAAGAGATCCCGATCGGCGCCATCACGCCCAATGCCCGGCAGCCTCGCCAGACCTTCGACGAGGATGCTCTCGATGAGCTGTCCGCGTCCATTAGTGAGGTGGGCCTGCTGCAGCCGGTTGTAGTCCGCAGCCTTGGCCCTGGACAGTACGAGCTGATCATGGGGGAGCGCCGTTGGCGTGCGTCCCAGCGGGCCGGACTCGATGTCATTCCAGCCATCGTCCGGGAGACCCAGGACGACGCCATGCTGCGCGACGCGCTGATGGAGAACATCCATCGGCAGCAACTTGACCCGCTGGAAGAGGCGGCGGCATACCAGCAGCTGCTCGATGATTTCGGGGCGACGCATGAGCAACTGGCCAAGAAGATCGGTCGGTCTCGCCCGCACATCAGCAACACACTCCGGCTGCTGAACCTGCCGCCAGCGGTCCAGAAGCGTGTCGCGGCTGGAGTCATCAGCGCTGGGCACGCGCGCGCCCTGCTGTCCATCGCTGACCCGCAGGCCCAGGAGCGTCTCGCTCAGCGCATCGTCGCCGAGGGCCTTTCCGTTCGTGCGGTCGAGGAGATCGTCGCCCTCGGGGATGATGTACCGCCGAAGCCGACCAGGAAGACACCAGGGAACCGGCCAGTAGCCCCGGCCCTGCGGGTTCTGGCCGATCGGCTCTCGGATCGTTTTGAGACTCGCGTCAAGGTAGAGCTCGGTCGCAGCAAGGGCAAGATCACTGTCGAGTTCGCCACCATCGACGACCTGGAGCGGATCGTCAAGACGATGGCCCCTGAGGACGCCGCGGCCAAGCCCGCCGACGCTTAATCGCTCGACCTCCCGCCGCCTGGCCTGCCCGGTCCGTTCCCGGGATCAGGTCCCGGGACCTGATCCGCGTGGGCCTTTCGCCGGGCCGCATGCTTTTCGTGGGCGGCTTGGCGACTCACCTGCAAGGCCGTTGCGATGTCCTGCCAGGACCATCCTTGTGCCCGGGCGTTTTCCACATGCCGGTGCTCCAGTGCCTCGAGTAGGTGGCGGAGCTCGCGTACCGCCCGTAGCCCGGCCGCGGTGTCTTGGCCCATCGCTTGGTCCGCCAGTGTGCTGACCGACCTGTTCGCATCCTCCATCGCGTCAAGGTAGCCTGACGCTATCGACACTGTCAAGCAGCCCTGACGATGTCGGGGCTGACTGGGCAATTACGATGACAGCTCCGGGGATGATCCAGGATGGATCCGAGACTTCAAGCCTCCTACCAGGGAAAACACGGAATCGCCGAGGAGAGCATGCCTCCGCCGGGCCGCCACTCAGCTGCGCAGGATCGCGAGCGCAGGATGGCTCTGATACAAGCCAAAAATATAGCGATGACGTCGGTATTCGCCGACGCCACCGCTTGAGGAATATAGAAAGACCGGCGGCCGACCTTACATGGCAGCCGAGCGCATGGCCAGCTCGCGCGCAGCCTCGGCATAGGCCAGGGCTCCACTTGAGGCAGGGTCGTACGTGATCACCGACTGGCCATAGCTTGGCGCCTCAGAGACGCGAACGCTGCGGGGGATGATCGTCTGCAAGACGACCTCGCCGAAGTGCGAGCGAACGTCGTCCGCTACCTGAGTCGCGAGGCGCGTCCGCCCGTCGTACATCGTCAGCAAGATCGTCGAGATCCGCAACTGGTTGTTCAGGTGACCCCGAACGAGCTCGACGGTACGGAGCAGCTGCTCGAGTCCCTCAAGCGCGTAGTACTCACACTGGATGGGGATGAGCACCTCTTCCGCCGCCACGAGTGCATTCACCGTCAGCAGGCCCAGCGACGGCGGGCAGTCGATGAGGACGTAGTCGAGGTTGGAGACGTCCAGCGACTGGATGGCACGCGACAGCCGCTGCTCCCTGGCGACCAGAGGGACGAGCTCGATCTCCGCACCGGCGAGGTCGATGGTGGCCGGCGCGCAGGACAGCCCGGGCATGTCGGGCACGGGAACCACGATCTCCGACAACGGCCGCTCTTCGACGAGCGCATTGTAGACGGACTCGACGCCCACGTGGTGTTCCACGTCCAGGGCCGTTGACGCGTTCCCCTGCGGGTCGAGGTCAACCACCAGCACGCGGGAGCCGTGCTGGGAGAGGCTGGCCGCCAGGTTCACGGCCGTCGTGGTCTTGCCGACGCCGCCCTTCTGGTTGGCGATCGTCATGATCCGGCATCGCTTCGGCCGGGGCCAGTCCTCCCGCCCCTTGACGCTGCCACGCACTCCGACGGCTGCCTCGGCGGCCTGCCCTATCGGAGTATCCGCAGGGTTAGTCCGGACATCCGGCACGACCACCTCCGCATTAACTGAGACGAGGGGCGGGATGTCGTCTCCAGCCCCTCCAGGACCTGGTGTTCCATGTGAGACTGCGGCGGACAGCGCCTGCCGCACCCGCTCCGAACCCGGAATGGTCGACGCGTCCTGACTGTCCAACAGCATACCTCTCAACGTTTCGCCTTCTTGGGAAGGCGAATGCACCGGCTCGGCCGAGCCATGAAGGTCTGTCGAGCCACGAAGGGATGCACTGGCGGTCCCTTCCGCTCGATGTCCGGGCCACCCGAGTCCGGCATCGCCTGCGAATGGACCCAGTGGCCCCCCGTCAGGCCATCCCAGGCCGTCTGCGGTGGGCACGAGCCTGCTCCTCTCGACCGCGTCTTGACATGACAACGCGGACAACCGTGGTCTCAGGTAGCACCTTATCCTGACCGACGTGCAGGATCTCGGCTCTCTCCGCGCCAAGTTGCTCCAATACGGGCTGGGCGGCCACAAGCTCCTCCTCGGCGGACTGCCCCTTGATCGCGAGGATCTCGCCACCGGGCACGAGCAGCCCCGTCGCCCAGCCCGCTAGCTTGTCCAGCGGGGCGACGGCGCGCGCCGTCGCTACATCTGCCCGGAGCTTTCCCGACAATTCCTCAGCTCGTCCCCGCACCACCGAGGTATTTTCCAGGCCCAGCGATTCCACGCACTCTTGCAGGAAGCCCACCCGGCGCAGCATCGGCTCAAGCAAGATCACTTCAAGCTCTGGCTTGACCAAGGCCAGGACGATGCCGGGAAGTCCCGCGCCGCTGCCGATATCCACAAGTCGTCCCGAGCTGGGGAGCAACTCGGCCACCACAGCGCAGTTCAGCAGGTGCCGGTCCCACAGGCGGGTTGTCTCACGCGGGCCGATGAGGCCTCGGGTGACTCCGGCGGTGGCCAGCAGCGCCACGAATTCCTGTGCCTTGTCCAGGGCAGCACCGAAGACCGCGGCCGCCGCCGGTGGAGGAGGCGGCGCGGTCAGGAGGGGTGACTGCCCCGCCTCCTCGGTCATAGGGAAGGTGCCTCAGCCGACAGGGAAGACCACGACCCGGCGGTGCGGCTCCTCGCCTTCGGACTCGCTGCGCAGCCCGGCGACCGCCACGGCGTCGTGAATAATCTTGCGCTCGAACGGTGACATGGGGGCGAGCTTCTTCGGCTCACCCGTCTTCGCCACCTCGGCCGCGACCGAACGGCCAAGCTCGGCCAGTTCTGAGCGGCGCCGCGCCCGAAAGCCTCCAACGTCGAGCATGAGCCGGGCGCGCTCGCCCGTCTGACGGTGGACCGCGAGCCGGGTCAGTTCCTGGAGTGCCTCAAGGACCTCTCCGTCGTCGCCGACAAGCTCGTCGAGGGTCGCGCCAACCACGGAGACGACAGCCCGGTCGCCTTCGACGTCCATGTCGATGTCCCCGTCGAGATCTGCGATGTCGAGCAGGCCCTCGATGTAGTCGGCGGCGATCTCGCCTTCCTGCTCGAGCAGGTTCAGCTCGTCCTCGTCGACGGGACCGCCGTCCTCGTCTTCGTCCTCGTCGTCTTCATCGGCCACGTCGTCTTCATCAGCCTCGTCGGCCTCGTCGTCTTCGTCATCGTCAGCCTCGGCGTCGATGACCTCAGAGTCAATGTCGTCTGGATCGGCGTCCTCATCGAGTTCGTCAAGCTCGTCGTCGTCCTCGAACTCGTCGTCGAGATCCTCGTCATCTGGCTCCAGGTCAGCGACGTCCGAAAGCCCGTCCTCGGTATCTACCACCGCGCCGAACCCCTCACCGGGAACATCCCCCACAGTCGCTCACCTCTTGCCTGAACGCTTGCTGCGTGTCTGCCGGA
>Ga0335072_10004189_pt1 | contig 21518 bp, 14 predicted proteins | sample Lox_Sample_21_FD_206725 | JGI IMG/M metagenome (GOLD analysis project Ga0335072, IMG submission 206725) | Soil microbial communities from Loxahatchee National Wildlife Refuge, Florida, United States - Lox_Sample_2.1 | ecosystem: Environmental > Terrestrial > Soil > Wetlands | place: USA...
CGACGGCGCAGCAGCAACCTGCGCATCATTGGGCGATTGTGGTGCATGGCGGGGCGGGGGTGATCGAGCGGTCGAAACTCGGGCCTGAAGGCGATTCGGCGTATCGCGCTGGAATCAGAAAAGCGATCGAAGCCGGGGCAAAGGTGCTCGACCAGGGTGGCTCGTCGCTGGATGCGGTCGAAGCGGCGATACACGTGTTCGAGATCGATCCGCTGTTCAACGCGGGACGCGGCGCGGTGTTCACTTCGGAGGGCAAGAATGAAATGGACTCGGCGATTATGGACGGGTTCACGCTGAAGGCGGGTGCGGTGGCCGATGTGACGCACACGAAGCATCCCATCAGCCTGGCGCGGGCGGTGATGGAGAAATCGCCTTACGTGATGATGGTTGGGCCGGGGGCGGAGGCATTTGGAGCGAGTGTCGGAGTAGAGCAGGCGGATCCGAGCTACTTTTTCACGGAGAGCCGCTGGCAGTCTCTGGTGAGGCAGTTGACCAAGGAAGGGAAGCCGGTCCCGCCGCGGCCGATTGGAGCGCCTCCTCCGGGGCCGACGGTTCCTGTGGGAATGTTGGAGGAGGGACCGGACACGCACATGTATGGAACCGTGGGCGTGGTCGCGCTGGATAAGGAAGGCCATATTGCAGCGGGCACGTCAACGGGCGGACTGCAGGGCAAGATGCCGGGGCGCGTGGGCGACTCACCGATCATTGGCGCAGGGACCTATGCATCGAATCAGTCCTGCGCGGTGTCGGGGACGGGGACAGGCGAGTTTTTTATCCGGCTGGGAGTAGCGCGCGAGGTATGCAATCTGGTCGAGTTCAGGGGAATGCGGCTGCAGCAGGCGGCCGATGAAGTGATTCACAAAGAACTGGAGGCACTGCATGGAGACGGAGGAGTGATCGCGATTACTCCGGATGGACAGATGGCGTGGAGCTTCAATACGCCAGGGATGTTTCGCGCCAAGCTGGCCGAGGGCGGGAAACTGGAGATCGGCGTATATAACGACGAGCCGTAGCGCCTGAACTGCGCGCTCTGGTTCGCGCCCATCTTCTGCTGAAGCGGTACGGGCAGCAGGTCTGCAAAGCGACAAAGCCGAAATGCGATGACTGCGAGATCAATGCACATTGCGCTGATTTCAACGGAGCGAAGTGCGGTGGCGGTCGTCAAAATGAGATGCAAGCGACTGCACGATAGGGCTAGGAGTCTTGACATGACACTGAAATTCACCACGTCCTACGTCGAAGACGCTCTGGAGATTTTTCGCTATTACAAGAAGCTTGGCGAGCGCGCAATGAACCAGGTGGCTGACAAGGACCTTTTTACTGTGCTTGACGGCGAGGCGAATTCAATCGCGATCATCGTGAAGCATCTAACGGGCAACATGAGATCGCGCTGGACTGATTTTTTGAGAACGGACAGAGAGAAGCCGAACCGCAATCGTGATGCGGAGTTCGTTGATCCTCCGGCGACGCGGGCGGCATTGATGGAAGAGTGGGAAGACGGATGGAACTGCCTGTTCAGGGCGGTCGAACCGCTGACGGATGCGGACCTGGGACGGAAGATCACGATTCGCGGCGAGCCTCATTCGGTGCTGCAAGGGATCAACCGGCAGTTGGCGCATTATCCGCACCACGTGGGTCAGATCGTGCTTCTGGCGAAGCACTTTGCCGGCGATCGATGGGAATCGCTAAGCGTTCCGCGGAATCAGTCGGCGGAGTTCAACCGCAAAGTGGCGTTGGGAGAAGCGAGCCAGCGATGAGCGAGAGTCGATGAAAAAAGCCATCCACAATCGGATGGCTTTTTCATTAAGTGGAATGAATCTTGAAAAGCGATCAAGGCTGAAGAGGTACACCTTCTGAGCCGGAGTTGCGAGCCTGAGCTTTCTCAGCGAGGACCTGATGGGCGTGGTTTTCGAGAGCCTGGGCCTCGGGAATGAAGGTGAGAGCTTTCTGAATCATTGGATCCCATTCGGCAAGAACGCGTAGCCCCTGTTGCTCACCGAACTGGCTGGTGACCAGGTTTTCTTTGATATTGATCTTGACCCAATCCAGGACACCGTTCAAGTCGGCTTCGGTCCAGGGAATGTTCTGGCTGGTAAGGAAATCCTTGAACGATTTGATGACTTCATCGTTCACCTGGAAATCCTTGTCGACGGTGTGGTTGGCGAGGTAATAGGGCGCGAAGTGGAAGAACGCGTAGCGATAGAGCAGTTCGTCCTGAAAGTCGTTGCTCTTTGGAGTTTCAATCTTCTCGTCCGGGGTAATGCCGCCGCCACCGTAGACGGTGCGGCCCGAATCAGTGAACTTGACTTCGCGGTTCGACGAGTTTGGGGCAAGGGCACCAGCGTGATTGTAGTAGTAGTCGTAAAGCGAGACGCCGTTGTAATTGCGCTGGATGAGGCGGCCTGACGGCGTGTAGTAGTGATAGGTCGTCAAAGCGAGACCGGTATCCTGGCTGAGGTTGTAGACGGTCTGCACCAGGCCCTTGCCAAAGGTGGTTTCTCCGACAATCAACGCGCGATCGTGATCCTGCAGTGCGCCGGAGACGATTTCAGCCGCCGATGCGGTGTTGTGGTTTACGAGCACCACAATGGGGAACGTCTTGCCATCGTTGCCGTGGGTCGCGGTATAGACCTGGTCTGGATAGGCGCGCCCGCGCTGCGAGACGATGACCTGTCCCTTGCTGAGAAGGTGGTCGCAGACTTCGACTGCCTGGCTGAGAAGTCCGCCGGGGTTATTACGGAGGTCGAGGACGAGGCCTTTCAGGTTGGGAAAGCTGTTGATGGCATCGATCACCTCCTGTCCCGTGGTTTCCTGGAACTGAGTGAGGTGAATGTAGCCGATGCCCGGACGAATCTCAAAGGCAAGGTCGACCGAGGGATGGGGAATCTCATCGCGGACGAGGTCGAAGACCAGTGGCTTCGGCTGGCCGTCGCGAATCATGGTGACCTGAACGTGCGTACCCTTGGGTCCCTTGAGCGCCTTGGCGACCTGATCGGAGGACATGCCCTTGGCCGATTTTCCATCGATGGCGAAGATTACGTCGCCGGGCCGGATTCCGGCGCGAAACGACGGCGTATTCTCATACGGCGTGATGACATAAACCTTGTCGCCCTGCTGCTGGATGACCATGCCAACGCCGTAATAATGACCGCGCTGATCTTCTCGCATGCGGGCGTAGGCCTTGGGGTCATAAAAATTGGAGTGCGGATCGAGAACGCGGAGCATGCCCGGGATGGCGCCATCGTAGATGGCTGCATCGGCTTTGTCGCCGGTGATGGGCTCGGCGTAATTCTGCTCCACGAGGGCATACACGTCGGTGAAGGTCTTGAGGCTGTCGCGGATCTGGCTCTCATCCTGCGAGGACTGTGCGCCGACCTTGCGCTGCATGATGCTGCCAATGGCTGCGCAGACGGCGAAGAAAAGAATTGTAGTTACGAGTGCCCGGCGGGCGCGGGGAGTCATATGCGGGAGGAACCTCCGGACGTCAGGTGCGGCAGGCGCCGTGAAGGTGCCTCGCAAGGCGGTCTTGTGAAGAAGTATACCACTGGTGTTGGACGGCGGCAGGAGCGATTCGGGTAGCCTCTCTGGGGCCGAAAGCGAGTGAGAATGCCTGCGCCGGCCTGCATCTCGCGCGGGTGAGCTGCGCGGATTGAATCGTCCTGCCTGCCCTGGGGCCAGTGCTGGACATCGCGCTTTTGCTATCCGGGCATTTACAATGACGTCTATGCTTCAGGTGGAGTTGTTTTCCGCCGCGATTGTGCCGACCCTATGAATTTGAGAATTCTTTCGATTTCCGCGACGCTGGTGTGTGGCACAGCGCTGCTTGCAGTTCCCGCGATGGCGCAGACACGTCAGAGCGCACCGGGAAGCCCGTATGGCGGCACAGTGGTGGAAGAAATCGTCGCCCAGGTAAATGACCAGGTCATTACCACTTCAGACTACAACCGCGCGATGAAGGAACTGGACGAGGAAGAGCGCCAGCGCGGTGCGTCGATGCAGGAGATTTCAGAGGCGCACAAAGATCTGCTGCGCAACCTGATCGATCAGCAACTGTGGCTCTCAAAAGGCAAGGAACTGGATATTACCGGTGAGACCGAACTGGTGAACCGGCTGAATGAGATCCGCAAGCAATACAAGCTGGGATCGCTGGAAGACCTGGAAAAGGCTGCCGAGGAACAGGGAGTCTCGTATGAGGACTTCAAGGCCAACATTCGCAACCAGATCATCACCCAGGAAGTGATGCGCGAAGAGGTAGGCCGTAAGATCTCGATGACTCCCGGCGAAGCGGAGCAGTATTTTGAAGAGCACAAGCAGGACTATGCGAGACCGGAGAGCATCCGGCTTTCGGAGATTCTTGTGTCGACGGGCCCCTCGAACGGTGCAGAGACAGAGGATCCGGCAAAGGTTGCGGCAGCAAAGGCCAAAGCGGACGATATAGAGGCCAAGCTGCACAGCGGTGCGGATTTCAGCCAGCTAGCCAAGAGCTTCAGCAACGGAACAACGGCGGCGGAAGGGGGCGACCTGGGGAGCTACAAGCGGGGCGAACTCAACAAAGTATTTGAGGATGCGACGTTCCCGCTGAAAGTCGGGGGTTATACGGAGCCGATTCGCACCAAGCAGGGATTTGTGATTTTCAAAGTAGTCGATCACACCCCGGGTGGAGTTCCGCCTTTCAAGGATGTGGAGCAGGACGTTGAGCAGGCCTATTACATGAGCAAGATGGAGCCTGCGATGCGCGACTATCTGAAGGAGATGCGCCAGGAAGCCGCGATTTTTATTCGGCCGGGGTATGTGGATACGGCGGCCACACCCAACGAATTGCATCCCACCATCAGTTACAGCGCGTATACGCCGCCTTCGGCCAAGAAGAAGAGAAAGGTAGAGCGGACGCGATTCCGCGAGACAACTCGCACTTTCCGCCAGAAGTCACCGCAGGCAGAAGTGGCGCAGTCTACAGCGAAACCGGAGAAGGCAAAGAAGGAAAAGCACGCAAAGGAACAAGCCTCACTGAAGCCGGGCAAGAAGGAAAAGATTCGATTCGGCAAAGCTCCGCAGGAGACGCTGCCCAATTCTCCGGCGATGCAAACCGAGGATGCGGGCGGGGTGCCAAGTGAGGTAGCGAACGCGGATACGAGTCCGGACAATCCGCTGGTGGACGAGCCAAAGCCGAAGAAGACGCGCTTCAGCGATCGCGCGCGGGAGCCGAAAAAGGCCAAGACGAGGACGAGTGCAAAGAAAAAGGCGCTCACTCCGACACCGCCCGACGCGGCCGAAGTAGCTGACCGCCAGGTGCAATCGGCGCCTCTTGGACTGGCAGGCGACACGTCGAAGAAGAAAAAGAAGAAGGGAACGACGACGGGGGAGAAGACGCGCTTGAGCGACGAGAAGAAGAATCCGCCGAGTCAAGAAAAGCAACAGGAGCAGCAACAGCAGCCGACGCCGATTGCTCCCGTGCCGGGGGCCCCGGCACCAACGGGCACTCCGCAACCGTAGTAGTCGAAATAGGAGTTCAACGCGTTACGGGCTGGGAATGCAGATTCCCGGCCCGTGGTGTTTTGGGATGAGTGCGATGGTCAAGTCTCAGGCGGTTTTTCCAGGAAGCACGGTATAGCGGCGGCGAATGATCCAGAGGAGGATACCTACCAGAGCCCAGCCGGTGCCCGCGATCTTGGCGAGGGGGCCGAGATTCCACCACAGGAATGCGCAGGTAAGAAAGCCGCCCAGGGACAAGAGCATGGGAAACCACTGCGCGAAGCGGCCTTCACGCCAGCCGCGCATCATGGAAGAGACATTCACACCCATGAAGGCAAGAAGGGCGCCGTAGTTGAGCAATTCGGTGCCGAGCTGGTAACTGAAGACGAGCGCGCCGGCCAGGCAAACGGCGCCGATGAGGATGACGTTATTGCGTGGGATGCGAGTGCGTGGATGGACCGCTGCGAAGAAGCGTCCAGGAAGCGCTCCATCCTGGCCCATGTTATAGAGCAGGCGCGCCGCACCCATGTGCGAGGCCATGCCGGACCCCATGTTGGCGAGCAGCAACGACGCATTGACAATGAGAAACAGGATGGGACCGCCCATGCGCCCTGAGACATACACGTAGGCGGTGTCGATGTCGGGGAATGCCATGCCGCGCGGCCATACAAGTTGCGCCGCATACACTTCAATGCTGGCCAGCACCCCGGTAGCGAAACATGTGATCACGATGGCGCGGGGAACGCTGCGGCCAGGATCCTTTGCTTCGTCGGTCAGCGTGGAGATGCCGTCGAAGCCGATGTAGGCAAGCACAGCGATGGAAGTGCCACGAAGCAGGCCTCCGGTATTAAAGGTGGAGGGATCGTAGAACGGGTGCAGGAAGAATGATGCACCGGGATGGGAGAGATGCAGGACCCAACGGACCGCAGCGACCAGTACGAGAACAATGACAATGCCCAGGGCGGCAGCCATGCCGGCGTTGATGCGAGCGGAGGTCTCGACTCCGTTGCAATTGAGGGTGGTGAAGAGGACTGCGAAAAAAATGGCCCAGACAATGTAGGGCACCTCCGGCAGGAAGTTGATGGCCGCGCGGCTGCACCAGATGGTGCAGATCAGGGGGTTGAGAACGTAATCCATGACTAGGCACCAACCGGTGAGATAACCGAGGCTGGTATGGATCTCCTTGCCGACATAGAGGAAAGCCGAGCCGCCGTGGGGATATGCGCGGGCCATGCGGCCGTAACTGATCGAGGTAAAGAGCATGGCCACCATGGCAAGCAGGATGGCAAGGACAGCATGGCCGCGCGTCTCTGTGTAGACGACGCCAAATACCGGCATGGGCGCCGTCGGCTGGATGAGAACAATCCCATAGAGAAGCAGATCCCAGAAGCTCAAGCTGCGCTTGAGGCCGACGCCTTCGGGGCGGGTAGTTTCCGATGTGCCGGCCATGCGGGTTCCTAGCGGGCCGCCATGCCAGCGGTGGGAGTCAGGGTGATTGAAGCGACATTCCAGCCATCCACATGAATGACCGGCGAGGACGAATCGTTGTCAGGCAGCTGCGCGGTGAGCGTAGTGGATTCGCCCGGGGTGAGCTCGATCCAGTTATCTGACCAGAAGACGGGCGCGATCAGAGCTCCGGAAGTTGTGCGTGCGGCGGCACGAACCTGGAAGGCGAGCTTGTCGGACGTGTTGTTGAGGTGAAGGTGAACTTCGCGGCCGTTCGCGGTGGTTTCAATATCCGCGGTAGCCTCCAGACTGGCCGCCGGAAGGTTTGTGAGCGCAGAGAGATCGGCGTGACGCAAGGCTGGAGTGGTGGTGTATTCGGTGCGTTCCCAATCGAATGTGGTGAGCGTGCCGGGCACCCAGTAGAAGTTGTGGCTTACGACACGGCCGGAGCCGTCGGTAAGAGTGAGGTCGATAAAGAAGATGCGCTCTGACCCGGAGTACAGACTATCGGGAATCTGGAAGACGCGCTGGGAACTGTCGGAGGCGGCATCGACCGGAGCATCAGCCTTGTAGAGCTCCTTCCATGCGATGTCGTGGACATTGACGGTGGCATGGAGGCCCGTAACGGGCTTGTAGGTGCTGTTGACGACGACGATCGAGCGGTCGTCGTAGGAGTACTGGATGTGGAGCGGCTCGCAAGCCTTCTTGGCGCCGAAGTATCCGCCTCCTGCATCGAGGTAATAGTCGTAAAGATGCCAGATCATCGAAGGCCAGGCATTGTTGAGCATCCACTGAATGACGCCGGTGGAGTCATATTTGTTCTTGCTGTACGCCTCAAACATGGCACGCTCGGAGTCGTATTCCATGGTCTGCGCCATGCGCGTGTAATCAGCGGCGGAATGAGGAGTGGCGTAGATGGCGTCCATTGCCTCGTTGAATACGTTCAGGCTGGTGAATCCACCACCGCCATAGTGCAAGCTCCAATCGGCAGTGGGCGGCCAGGCATTGGGATCGGGTAAAAACTTTTCGCGGCTCGCGAGCGAGGGAATCGCAGGGCCGGGGCTGGTTTCAGTGTTGAAACCCACCGCTCCTCCATAGTGAACCCCAAAGTACCAGTAACTTGGCGCGACCCAGTCGTATGGACCGGTCATTTTGACTCCGCTTTCGCCAGTGACGGTGGTCGGCGTCGATGAGGCAGAGGAAAGGATTGGATTGGGCCAGTGGGTTTCCGCCTCGACTTTCAGGTATGCGGTTTCAACGTCAGCGGGAGGCGGGTTGTCGCTGCCGTTAAGCCAGACAAGCAGGCTGGGATGTTGGCGAAGGCGCAGCATCTGCGCACGCAGCGAGGCTGTTGCGATCTGCAGGTCCTCCGGTGTCCATGACTTCCAGCGCTCCCAGTGGTCGCAGCAGCACCAACCCAGCATCACGAGAATGCCTTCACGATCGGTGAGGCGGAAAAAATCGTCGGTTTCGAGCTTGCCTTCGAGGCGAATGGTATTGAGGTGCATATCGCGGACGAGGTGAATCTCATCGCGAAGGCGGGTTTCGTTGGTGCGGAGGAGCATGTCCTGCGACCAGCCGGCGCCACGAATGAGGATCCGCTTGCCGTTGACCCGGAACAGCCGGCTGCCGTTGGTTGTGAATTCAGAGGTGATCTCGCGAATACCGAAGTCCACGGATTGCTCGTCGCTCACATGTCCCTGCTCGCTGAAGCTCATCTTCAGCTGTTCAAGGTGCGGGTCGCCCATCTGGTAGGGCCACCAGGGCTTTGGATTGTGAATGCGCAGGGCAGGAAATTGTTGCGGCGAAAAGACGATGGCGCGGTCCTCGTTGGCTGCCAGCTCGACGGATTGTTCGAATTGCGCGCCCGCGGCGGTTCCAGAAACAACGCCTTTGATGGCGTGGTCACTCGCATTGTGCAACTCGGCGTAAACGGTGAGGTCGGCGACAGCGAGTGTGTCATCTTCAAAATGCGTGACTGCCATGGGCGAACGGAGCGTGACGGGGCCGGAGGTGACCAGATTTACCGCGCCCCACAGGCCCATGTCCTTGTCCGGAGGGCATGGATTCCAGTCGACCCAATTGATCCCGAGGTCTTTGTCGGTCGGGGCAAACGTCTCAACCGCGAGCACATTGGATTTCCCCGGCTTGAGAACGTCGGTGACGTCGAAGTCGTAGGTGCGATAGGCACCGGCCACCTTGGTGGCGTCGGCGACCTTGTGGCCATTCACCCATATCTCGGCGCGATAGTTGATGCCGCCAAAGTGCAGCCAGAAGCGCTGATTATGCGCTGCGGCTGCGGGGGCCGTGAATTCGGTGCGATACCACCAGCCGCAAGCGTAAGGGCTGTCAGGGGACATGGGCAGATTGGAGAAATTGCGACCGATTGGATAGGTGGTGCCGGGAATCTTGCGCAAATTGTCGCCGAAATACGGATCGGGAAAGACACCGTCTGCGGTCTGCGCAGCGAGAACGGTGCTGGGGACGGAGGCCTTGAGCCAGCCGTCTGCTGCGAATCCCGGCGCCGAGATGGCTTCCCCGGCAGCCTGCAGCTTGCAGGCTGATTGCAGCCGCCAGCCATCGTGGAGCGGGGTCACCGTTTGTGAATGCAGAGCGAGAGGCAAAATAAGCAGCGCGAGAAGCAATGGCGATCTGGAATGTGTCATGTGTCTCACAAATTCTTTCGGGCCAAGGAACGGTTGAAGTTCAATGATTCGTTCATTCAGGTTTTTCGCCAGTGTCTGCTGTTGCGCTCATGTGCGAACGCCAGCAATGGCTTTTTGTCTTGATGGCGCGCAGGTCGACTTGCGCACGACGAGTTCAGGCATCGCTTTGTGCAGCTTTGGCCGTGAGACGGCACCCGGCCCTCTTGCGTCGAGAGCGCGAAGAGCCCAATCCACGGCCTGCAGTCCCATCTCTTTCAACGGCTGTCGCACGGTAGTGATGGCCGGGGTGGAGACCAGCGCCGGCAGAACATCGTCAAAGCCAAGGACGGAGCAGTCTTCGGGGACGCGCACGCCCGCATGGGTCAAACCGCGCACGACGCCCAGCGCAGTGAGATCGTCGAAAGCGAGGACGGCGGAAAATGGGCAGGCCGCGGCAAGCATCTCTTTTGCGCAACGCATTCCACCCTCGAAACTGGAGATGGAATCGACGAGGTTGGGAAGTTGAAAGACAAGGCGGGAGTCGAGGTGAATCCCCATTTCGGAGGCGGCTCGCTGCACTCCAGCCCAGCGCGGGGCGCTATCGAAGAGTTCCTCGGGGCCGCGGATGACCGCGATGCGGCGATGGCCCAACTCGCAGAGATGGCGCATGGCGATCGCGCCGCCGGCCTCGTTGTCGACGAACACGGAACTGATTCTGCGGCGGGTGAGGTCGCGGCCCACGATGATGATGGGGACGTGATTCTTCTCGATGTCGGCAAGAAGATTCGTTTCCTCGAAGATCCAGCTGGCGATTACGATGACGCCCTCGGCGCGGCGCTCGAGAATCATTTTCAGGTAGGTATCGAAGAGTTTGCGCTGGGTTTGCGCATCCATCAGCAGGGGCAGGTAATTGGAGGGGTGCAGTCCGGATTGAATTCCGCGCACGATGGGAATGCAAAACGGGTCAGTGAGGTCGTAGGCGAGCACACCGATGGTCTGGCTATGACGGCGGCGCAGCGAGCGGGCAAATGCGTCCGGATGATATCCGAGTTGCTTTGCCATGGACCTGATCTGTTCACGGGTGGTAGCAGCGACGTTCTGCGAAAGAGGCGCTTCGCTCAACACGATGGAAACCGTGGAGACAGAGAATCCGCAGGCGCGTGCAATGTCGAGCAACGTAACGTGGCCGGATTTTTGCTGAGGCAAGGTTTGCCTCCTTCGCGCACCCGTCTGCCTGCCGCCTGTTGCGACAGGGCGGCGCTGCGTTTTCCGCCGAGCGGCTGCGACGCCCCGATCAAGTGCGGGGCCGTCTTTGGTCGCCGAAGCGGGCCGATCTTTTCTCTTGACAGTCGAGGCGTTTGCTCCTAGATTTGCAGTTCTAATATTCAAACGTTTGAATGTCAACAACAAACTACGGAGATGGCCAATGAAAACCCGGAAGCCAAGCGCCCACATAGTGCGCACTCTTCTCTGCGTTTCGTTCCTTGTTCTCTGCATCTGCGGGACTGGCCTGGCCCAGGCGGGCAGAGGCGGGATCAGCGGACTCATCACCGATCCGACCGGGGCGATTGTCCCGGGCGCCAAGATAACGCTGCAGGATCAGGCAACCGGTGTGAAACTCTCCACGGTGTCAACGGCGGCCGGCCTCTATTCATTTGTCTCTCTTTCGCCCGGGAGCTACCAGGTGACCGCGAATGCCAAGGGGTTTGAAACGGCAGTGCACAACAATGTGCGGGTGACCGTGGACCAGGTTTCGACTGCCAACGTGACTCTGACACTTGGCAAGGTGACCGAGGTAGTGACAGTCAACGAAGCCACATCCCTTGTGGACACCAGCAACTCGACCGTGGGCCAGTTGATTTCGGCCGATACCATCGACCGCGTTCCGCTGCTCACCCGCAATGTGTTCGACCTGATCCAGTTGAGCGCCGGTGTGACGCCGGCGAATGGCGCGCCCAATTCTTCCAGTTCATTTGCGATTGAGAACATATCGAGCGGGCGTCCGGGCGTGGATGTTTCCTCCTACACGATCAACGGCGCCATTGTGGGGTCGGTCTATTACATGGTGGATGGCAGTCCTCTGGGAATCGCAGAGAACAACGTGGGCGCCATCATTCCGGCGCTGGATATTCCCGAAGACGGAGTGGACGAAACGCGCGTTGAGACACAGAACACCCCTGCCTCATACCAGAGCGGCGGGGCGGGTGTGATCAGCCTTGTGACCAAGTCGGGCACGAATCAATTCCATGGGGATGCGTTTGGGGTTTTCAGGCCTAATGTGCTGGCGGCGAATGAATACTTCAACAAGCAAAGTGAACTGAGCAACGGGACTTCGAATACGCCCCCTGCATTCCATCGCTACCAGGAGGGAGGATCGATCGGCGGACCGATTCTGCACAGCAAGCTCTTCTTCTTCGGCGACTACGAAGCAACGCAGCAGCAGCAGTTTGATGGGTCGAACTACTTTACAGTTCCGACGACGGCGGAGCGCACGGGCGACTTCTCGGCGGACTCATTCACCATTTACAACCCGCTGGTGCCTGACAATCCGGACGGAACCCGCCAGGCATTCGGGGGCAACGTAGTCACCAATCCCAATCCGATTGCACTGAAGTTTCTTTCGGAGTTTCCCAAGTGCAATTTTCCTGATCCGAGCACGTGCGACTCAAGCTCTGACGACGTTTCGCTGAACTACTTCAAGCCGGGCCTGGACCCGACCACGGCGCAACGGTTTGACATTCGCATGGATTGGGACAAGAGCGAGAAACAGCGCATCTTCGGGCGTTTTTCGTTCGATCGGCTGTTCAATTCCACGTTTAACGCGTTCGGAAACATGTGGGACCTGAACTACGCGCAGAATGTCACAAACGGGCGCAACGTTTTGCTGGGCGATGATCTGACGCTGAGCCCGAGCACCTTTGTGCAGTTGCGTTACTCGTTTACCCGCCACTACGAAAATCAAGGCGGGGATCCTTCGCAGGTTGGCTTTGACATCACCACACTTGGGTTCCCGGCCTCACTTGCCTCGCAGGAGGTCTACAAACTATTGCCGTTTGTCATCTTCAACGACAACGGCAGCGGGATTGGTGGTACGGCCGACTACAACACGTTCCAATATGCAAGTGAAAACAGTGACGCGGATGCTTCGATGACGAAAGTGGTTGGGAAGCACGAGATTTCTGCCGGGTTCGAATATATGAAGCGGTTTTTGAACGTGGGGCAACCACCCGCGCCATCCGGATCCTACCTTTTTGATATTTCGGCCACGGACCAGACAGTGAGCTCGGCCAACGGCGGCAGCGACTTTGCATCTCTCCTGGTTGGAATGGGAACAACGCCAGGCAGCGAATCGAGTGACTACCCCAATTTCACGAAAGACCTGTTTGCCGCCGAATCGAACCCATACTATGCCGCTTTTGTTGAAGACACGTTCCGGCCCAACAAAGCGCTCACCATTACGGCGGGGCTGCGGTGGGATATCTTTGGCGGCAAAACGGAGCGGCACAATCGGTTCGAGTATTTCGATCCGACCGCGACCAATACCCTGGACGGGGTGGCATACACCGGCGCGGAGATTTACGCGAGCAGCGGCAACCGCTCGCCCTTCACCACCAATCTGACGAACTTCGGGCCGCGGCTGGGCTTCTCGTGGCAGGCGGCGAGCCGACTGGTGGTGCGCGGCGGGGCTGGCTTCTATTACGGTCCCAGCGCGGAGATGGTGGGCGGCACGGGGCTCGACAGCGACGGATACTCGTCGCAAACCACGTGGAACGCAACCAACTGGAATGAAGATCCGAATACGATTGCATGGGATTGCGCGAATGCGAACGTGTGCAGCGGCGATCAGGGCAATACCGTGGAAATCAGCTCGATCAGCAACCCGTTTCCTAATGGTGTTGTTCCGACGATCAGTAATCCGACCGGCCTGGGGAACAACCTGGGCAATAGTCTCAGCGTCATGCTGCATTCGCAACGCACCGTGACCACTTACAACTTCAACTTTGGGCTTGAATACGAACTCCCGCACCAGGTGGTGCTGAGCGCAGGGTATGTGGGCAGCCGAGGTTTGTTTCTCCCGTTAGGGGCATTTGATTTGAACCAGTTGGACCTGGGCACGATTGCGGCAAACCAGGATGCTCTGCTGAACTCCAGCGTTCCCAACCAGTGGGAGGCAATTCAACCCTCTACCAATGCGAATTATGGTTCGCCGACGGTGCCGCTATGGGTCTCGCTGCAGGAGTTTCCGCAGTTTGGCAACGGCAGTTATGGTTCAGGCAACGGGGTGGTCGTGCACGGCTATCCGGGCGGCGACTCGGAATACAGCTCGCTGCAGACCAAGGTGCAGAAGCGCTTGACACAGCACTTTACCGCGCTGGCGAGCTTTACGTGGGCCAAACTGATGACCGATGATGGCAATCCGCCGCTGGGGTTTGTCGGGACCCACAACGGCTCGCCGCAGGATGCAAAGAACATCAGTCTTGAGCACTCCATCAGCCCGCAGGATGTGAAGTATCAGTTCACGGGCCAGGCTTCGTATGACCTGCCAGTGGGTCATGGGCGCTCAGTGAATCTGAACGGCGCGGGCGACGCCATTCTGGGGGGATGGACGGCAAACATGATTGCCTATCTGAGCACGGGAGTGCCCGTTGCCTCGCCGAGCGTAGGCGCGGGGACATCCTATTTCAACCAGAGGCCGGACTTGACCTGCAACCCTGGTAGCGGCGCTCCACACACCGCTGCGACGTGGTTCAATTACAACTGCTTCGCCATTCCCAGCAGCCCATTTGTGGCCGGCACTGCCCCCGCGTATCTTGACCATGTTCGGACGATGGGGGCGAATGACTTTGATATCTCGCTGTACAAGCACTTTACCTGGGGCAAGGAGAAGGATATCCGGTTCGAGATTTCGTCTTACAACATAGCCAACAGAGCGCAACTGGGAACACCCGGCACGCCGAGCATTACGGCGGTGCAGAGCGATCCTTCGCAGGCGGCGATTTTTGGTCAGATCACCGGGACGGTGAATTCGCCGCGGCAATTTCAATTTGGCGGCCGGTTCACGTTTTAGAGCCGCGAGGAGCAGGCGGGGCCCGGTTCCCGCCCGCTGGTTCTCAAGCCCGGTCATCGGGCCGCTGAGTGCATGCCGCCAATCAGGCGAGTGCAGGACGGGCACGCAATTTCGGAGCGGAGGCATTATGCTCAGTAAGAACTCCAATGAAGGATATCTTTGTCTCCGATCTCGCAGGTTTCGACGAAGGAAGGGTCTTTGACGGCTTCTTCCTGCTGCTTTCGCGGCAGCAACGCTCAACCAAGAGCAACAAACCCTATCTGAATCTTATTCTGGGTGACAAGACGGGCCAGCTCGAAGGCCGCGTTTGGGATCTCAGCGATCCACGCATCATGAAGGATGCCGTCAAGGGCGACATTGTGAAGGCGCGGGGCTGCGTGGCGCGGTTTGAAGACCGGCTGCAGATGAAAGTCGAGCAGTTGCGCCGAGCGACACTGTGCGAAGTGGACAAGACGGACCTGCTGCCCGGGACCACGTACGATGTGAGCGAGTTGTGGCAGAAGCTGCTCGCATACGTGGAGAGCTTTACCGAACCGAACCTGAAGCTTCTGCTGACTACGATCCTTGCGGACTCTCGGATGGCTGAGCTGTATCGCGAGGCGCCTGCCGCACGGCAACTGCACCATGCCTGGCTGGGCGGATTGCTGGAACATGTGGTAAGTCTGCTCAACCTGGGCGATCGTGTTGCACCGCACTATCCGATGCTGCATCGTGATTTGCTGCTGACCGGCATCATCCTGCACGATATCGGCAAAGTTCGCGAGCTCTCCTGGGCAGTGGGATTCGACTATACCGTGGAAGGAACGTTGCTGGGACATATTCAGATGGGCGTCGAGATGGTGGAGAAGGTGATCGACGGTCTTCCCGATTTTCCTCCGCGTTTGAGGACGCTGGTGGTGCACATGATCCTGTCGCATCACGGCAAGCTGGAATTCGGCTCGCCCAAGCTGCCCATGATTCCCGAAGCTCTAGTGCTGAATTTTCTGGATGATCTCGACGCCAAGATGCAGGCCATGGCAAGCGAGTTTGAGAAGTCTTCGCGGGAGGGCAGAGCTGCCGACGAACTTACGGGCAAGGTCTGGGCGCTGGACAACCGGCAGATGTTGAATACGCGGGCGTGGCTTGAAGGTGGAGACGCGCCGGCGAATCGCACGAAGTCTTGATTGGGTCGGGTCAGGCTGCTTGAATCAGGCGAGGAACCACATCCACTGCTCCTCGGTAAGCGGCACGACGGAGAGCCGGCCGATCTGAACCAGTGGCGAGGTTCTGAAGAGGGGCTCGGCCTTGATGGCGGCGAGGGTTTTGGGATTCTCGAGCCGCTTGCCCGGCTTGACCCGGACGATGGGGACTTTTGGATTGCTCGCGTCCACGCTAACGACGGAGCCGGTGCCAACGGCAGTGCGCTCATCGCCGGTGTGGTAGAAGATCCACTTTGTCCCCGCCTTCATCTCGCGCAGGTTTTTGACGGCGGTCGGATTGGTAACCCCATCCCAGACTGTCTCCTTGTCGCGGACAAGGTTGTCGAAGGAGTAGACGTCGGGCTCGGACTTAAAGAGGAAGTACGCCATGCGAATCATCCTATGACATTCAAGTTGCCGCGCGAAACGGATTTGTGACGGATTAAGAGGATCGGCCGCAATTATGAGAAGCGACCCAAGTTAAGGCTGGCGAGAATGGCCGAAGCTCGGTTTTCCCCGGTTACAATCAAGAACATATGATCCGATTTTCTACCGCCGGGGAGTCGCATGGGGAGGCATTGATTGCGCTTATCTCGGGATTGCCCGCGGGTGTGCCGGTGGACCTGGAATTTGTTAACCGGGAACTTTGGCGGCGGCAGCAGGGCTATGGCCGCGGCGGGCGGATGAAGATTGAATCGGACAAAGTGCATATCCTCTCAGGTGTTCGCCACGGAAAGACGATTGGGTCGCCTGTGGCGATCGAGATTGTGAACCGGGACTGGAAAAACTGGGAAGAGAAGCTACCAGTGGAAGCCGGCGACCCGGCGAAACATCAGCCGGTGGCGTCGCCGCGGCCGGGGCATGCGGATCTTGCGGGGGCGCTGAAATACAACTTTCCCGATGCGCGCTATGTGCTGGAGCGCGCTTCTGCGCGTGAATCCGCGGCTCGCGTAGCTGCGGGAGCGTTTGCCAAGCTGCTGTTGCGGCAGATCGGGATCGAGGTGGCCAGCCATGTGATCCGCGTGGGGCGCGTGGAACTGGACCGGGCTGCAGCCTGGGAAGAGATTGTCGCGGTTGCGGCACGCGACGAGATCGTGCTGAGCTGCGTGGACGCAAAGACGGAAGCGCGGATGAAGGAAGAAGTCGAAATGGCGTCGCGCACCGGCGACACGGTTGGCGGCGTGTTTGAAGTGGTAGCGCACGAAGTGCCCGCCGGACTTGGCACCTACGCGAATTGGGATGAGCGGCTTGACGGGTTGCTGGCGTGGTCGGTGATGAGCCTGCAAGCGGTGAAGGCAGTCGAGATCGGGCGGGGCGTGGTGGCGGCGGAGTCGTTTGGTTCCACCGTGCATGACGCCATTCACTATGCGAGCGAGGGCAGCGAGAGACCGACGCGCTTCACGCGTTCGCGGAACAACGCCGGTGGGATCGAGGGCGGCATCTCGAACGGCGAAGACGTGGTGGTGCGTGGCTACCTGAAGCCCATTTCGACATTGCGCAGACCGCTTGAATCGGTGCGGTTCGATACGCGCGAGGCGACCAGCGCCAGCTACGAGCGCAGCGATATTTGCGTGGTTCCCGCTGCGGGGGTAGCGGCTGAAGCCATGGTGGCTCTTACAGTTGCAGGGCTGGCGCACGAGAAATTCGGGGGAGATTCAGCCCTGGAACTGAAACGAAATTTCGATGGATACATCGAACAGATACGGAGCTTTTAAGACAGAGGAAATGATTCTCACGATCGTTAAATATCCCGAGCCGGTGTTGCGACAACCTGGCGAACCGGTAACCGAATTCAACGACGAATTGCGCAAGTTCGTCGCCGACCTGTTTGAGACGATGTATGCCTCGCAGGGCATTGGCCTGGCTGCGCAGCAGGTGGGCGTAGCGAAGAGGGTGACAGTGATCGATCTGAGCCAAGGCAAGGACCCCGCTCAGAAGCTGGTGCTCGTCAATCCCGAGGTGATTTACCGCGAAGGCAAGCAATACGAAGAAGAGGGCTGCCTGAGCTTTCCCGAGATTCGCGAAAAAGTTTCGCGGGCAGCCAAGGTGCGCATTCGCGCCCAGAACGAGCACGGCAAGTGGTTTGAAATGGATGGCGAAGAGCTGCTGTCACGCGCCTTTCAGCATGAGATCGACCACCTTGACGGCACACTTTTCATTTTCAGGATGAGCGCGTTGAAACGGGACCTGGTTCTGCGCAAGATTCGCAAAATGCAGCGTGAAGGAACCTGGTAGAGCCGTGAAGGTGGTCTTCTGCGGCACTCCGCAGTTTGCCGTTCCCACGCTGGAGGCGTTGCTGGCGGCGGGCCATCAAATCGCTCTCGTTGTCACGCAGCCGGACAGGCCGGCGGGCCGGAGCCAGGAACTGGTGGCGCCAGCGGTGAAGCAGACCGCGCTCGGGGCCGGCCTTGAAGTCACGCAGCCAGAGAAAATCAAGAACAACCTGGAGTTTCGATCCCGCCTGGAAGCGATTATGCCCGATGCGATTGTGGTGGTCGCTTACGGGCGCATTATTCCTCCCTGGATGCTGGCGTTGCCACGGCTGGGATGCATCAACCTGCATGCGTCGTTGCTGCCCAAGTATCGGGGCGCGGCGCCGATCCAGTGGGCCGTGGCGATGGGTGAGGCGGTCACGGGGAATACGACGATGCTGCTGGAAGAAGGGCTGGATACGGGGCCGATTCTGTTGCAGCAGGAAGTGGAGATTCGCGCAGACCAGACGGCAGCGGATTTATTTGACGTGCTGTCGCGCGCCGGCGGGCCGCTGATGATTGAAACTCTGCGCGGACTTGGCGACGGAACGATTCATCCGCAGGCACAGGACAACGAGCGGGCAACGCTGGCGCCACTGCTGGATCGTGAAGACGGACGCATGGATTTTGCGGCGCATACGGCCAGGGAACTCTGGAATCGATGGCGCGGGTTTCAGCCGTGGCCGGGGGCCTTTACGCAACTCAATGGGAAGAAGCTGATTGTGCACCGTATGGCGGTGGCGGATGCGGTGCAAATCGACGTCGCGGGCGCGGAGCCGGGACAGGCGATTGTGCGCGATGGCCTAATGCTTGTCCTGTGCGCGCAAGGGACCTGGCTTAAGTTGGAAGAAGTGCAGCTCGAGGGCAAAAGGCGGTTGGCAGCCCCTGAGTTCCTGCGGGGCATGCAACTCGCAGCTGGTGCGCGGCTGGGTTGAAGTCCATGGCGAATATCTCTCCCGCACGCAGGGCCGCCTTTCAGATCCTGATGGCGGTGGAGCGCGGATCGGCGCATGCCGACGATTTGCTGCGCGCGCCAACGGTTTCGAGCCTCTCGGACGCGGATCGCAATCTGACGACGGCTCTCGTGATGGGTGTGCTGCGTTGGCAGCTTCGGCTGGACCATCAGGTCAAAGGACTACTCAGAAAGCCAGGCGCGAAGCTCGATACGGAAGTCCTGATTGCCCTTCGCATCGGCACATTTCAACTGCAACACATGGATCGCATTCCCGCACATGCTGCGATCGATGAAAGCGTGGAACTGGCCAGGCAGGCGGGACATCATTATGCTTCGCGCATGGTGAACTCGGTGCTGCGCAAGCTGGCTGCCGCCGGGAGCACGGAATTCCCGAAAGAAACAGCGGGAGAATTGGCGATGGAGTGGGCACATCCTGCCTGGATGGTCGAACGCTGGGCGAAGTTCTACGGGATTGAAGCTGCACGCATGATCTGCCGCTACGGACAAAGCCAACCTGCGCAGAGTGTGCGGGTGAAAGAAGCGGCAGTTGAAGAGGAGTTTGCGCAGGCCGGGATTGTTCTCGATCCGGGCGAGTTGCTCGCCGCTGCACGCATCGTAGTTTCGGGGGACATTGCGGCGACGGCCGCATTTCTCGAAGGTCGCGTGCGATTGCAGGATGAGGGCTCGCAGTTGGTGGCCGAATTGGCTGGTGGATATCCGAAACAAAAGGTGGAAAAGATTCTGGACGCATGCGCGGCGCCGGGCGGGAAGACGCTGATCCTCGCGGAGCGCAACCCGGGAGCGCGGATCGTGGCGTGCGAGCGAAGCCCGCAACGGCTGGCGGCACTGCGTAATCGACTTGCGGCGTTTGGCGCACGGATCGAATGCCGGCTGGCGGATGCGAGCGCGCTGGAGGAAGAATCGGAGTTTGACCTGGTGCTGGCCGACGTCCCGTGCAGCGGGACGGGCACGCTGGGACGAAACCCCGAGATTCGGCATCGGCTCGCGCTGGAGGATTTTCCGCGCCAGGCGGAAAGGCAGGAGGGGATTTTTGAGGCCGCATTGCGCGCTGTGCGTCCGGGAGGGTGCGTGGTTTACTCAACCTGTTCGCTGGAGCCGGAGGAGAACGAAGATGTTGTCGCATCGGTTCTGAAACGAACTCCAAATTCCAAGGTGATTCCGGTGCTGAACCGATTGGTTCAATTGAGAAGCGCCGGCGTGCTGACGGAATCCGGCGCGGAGCGGCTGCGCCAATGTTTGACGCCGGAAGGATATTTGCGCCTGATGCCGGGGGCGTTTCGCGGCGACGGATTTTTTATTGCAATGGTCGAGCGAACTTCGTGAGGCTTGCAGAATCGGGCCGACGACATCAATTTCCACGAATCGAGACTATTCCCGACTGCCAATGCGCGTGACTAATCGGGTGGAAGACGAAGTGAGGCGTGATCCTTGTCGAGCAATGCGCAGAGAGCTTCTACGACGAGTTCATGGTCAGCGCGCTGGGGCAATCCGGAAACCGTTGAACTGCCGACTACGCCAGCGCCTGCAACGGCAAGCGGGAACGAGCCGCCATGGGTAGCGTAGTCGGCAACCGGCAACCCCTGCGACTCGGCCAGCGTTACGTTCTTCAACTTCTCACGCAGGCCTACGGCATACGAACTGCAATGGAAGCGCGCCACTACGTTGCTTTTGCGCCGCACCCATTCGACCTGGTCGGGGGTGGTGCCATCGAGAGCGGAGTAAAACAGCGGCTGCCCGAAGCGTCGCACGTCAATGACCACCGAGAGCTTGCGTTCCACAGCCATGTTTCTCAGAAGCGATCCGATCTGCCATGCCATCTGCGCATCGAGGCGCGGCAGCACGAGTTCACGTTCCTGAAGCGCGATTCGTTCGATGTCCTCGTTCATTCCCATAAGGCGTGATCCTTTCGTGTGGTTGTGATCATAGAGCGAGAGAGCGGCCAGCGCGGAGCGGAGCGATCACTCAGCTTTCTCCGCTTTCTTCGATTGCAAGGTTGGTTTGGGGCACGATGCCAAGTCGTTCGTAGATGGGCCGCATCTGTTTGCGTACGGTCTTGAGGCGCGACCAGAACCAGAGCGATCCAAGGATGCAGGCGATGCCGCTGACCATGACAGTGTGAGGCGCGCCGATGGCATGAGCCAGCAGCCCGGCCAGCAGGCTGCCAAAGGGCGCCATACCGACGAACGCCATGGTGTAGTAACTCATCACGCGACCGCGCATGTGCTCGTCTACGAGAGTCTGCAGGATGGTATTGCTGGCGACCATGCCTTGCATCATGCCGAAACCGGTGACCAGCATCATGAGAAGCGAAAGCCAGAAATTTTTCGAGAGCCCGAAGCAAATGAGTCCGACGCCGAATATCGCCGCAGCAATGGGAATCATCTTGGTTAATCCGCGCACAGAACGGCGAATTACGAGCGTCAATGCGGAGATGAGCGAGCCCACGCCGACCGCACCCATGAGGAATCCCAGAGTGTGCGG
>Ga0335072_10004190_pt1 | contig 21516 bp, 17 predicted proteins | sample Lox_Sample_21_FD_206725 | JGI IMG/M metagenome (GOLD analysis project Ga0335072, IMG submission 206725) | Soil microbial communities from Loxahatchee National Wildlife Refuge, Florida, United States - Lox_Sample_2.1 | ecosystem: Environmental > Terrestrial > Soil > Wetlands | place: USA...
CCGACCGCACACGAGCCTCAACGGGCTCACACCCACCGAGTTCGTAGCACGCCCCAAGGAGGGGCAAAACTGGAACAGACTCTCCTTATGAACGAGGGCAAATTGGGGAGCAGGTCACTGCCCTGCGCCAGAGCGTTCGAACCAGCCAGTGCCGCCAGCAAAGTTCCCGCTGCGATAATACGAATCATGAAGTCCTCCACCGGCTCCCGTCCTGGGACTTAACTTAACATGAAAGGTCAAAGCATCCGCCTTTGCCGGTTTCAGCCGGAGGCGGATTTGCACAATAATAGGCAAATCACCGCAAGAATGATCAGCCCATTTCGTGATCGCGCAACTTAGGCCGACGACCGCGCCGCACCCTTTCGCCGCCGCCGACCAACGCCCATCATGCTCAGGTTTATCGCTCGCCCTCGTCGTCATCCTTTTCTGAATTAGGGGCAGCGGCGACCTTCACCTCTTCAATCTCATTTACACGCACGACGTTCGGGATCGGCTTGTCAATGGGTTGTTCCACTCGGAGCTATTTTAAACCTTTGTCGAGCCAACGGCTGTCGCCGCTCGGAGGAGAAAACATAGTTTGTTGTATTCCGCGCGTATTACGTCTTCGTGGTCTAGGATGCGTAAAATGACTGCGAGCGTAGCATTTGCTGATTGAGTCCCACTCCCGGTATGATACCCGCGCATTGCTTGGGCGGCTGTAACTGTCAAAAGCAATATCTCATCATCCGAGAGGCGCGCTTTGGCGCTGGTGCGCCGAAGGAGTTCTAATGCTTCCGGCAAGAAATATTGCTCGCCGACCTCCAGCAGCGCACTCACGCTGTTATGGAGCGTATCGTTGCCCTTGTTCAAATCCGGGGAGCCATTGTCCGGCATCGCAAAAAGAACCCGGCGCGGAAAAGGTGTATAACCCTCTGCGACGACCACGATCGCGGTCAAGCGTTGTGTTCACATCGTTGCGGGAGGGTGCGCTGGCCTTCCCGATAAGTGTTCACCAGCCAAGCATTGAACTGCAATAGGGTCGTCTCCAACCTGTTGTAGAGGTCTTCCTCGATCGTCGGCATGAATCGCGAGCGCTTTCCGGTCTGCACACCGTTGTTGACCGGGATGTCCTGGAGCCAGATCTTTCGCGCTCCCTCCTGGACGACAGAGGTCCGTTGCTTGAAGTCCGGCAGGCCGATCGTACTCTTCGGAAGCAGCCATCCGCCGGCCGTCACCCGGTCGTTCGATGCCATGGTCGCATCGGCGGCAACGGGGCTGATGAGCTGGTAGGCGATCGCGCCAGGGGCGAAGACCAGTGTCATGCTCGGCGGGAGCAGCGCAAAGGTCAAACGGCGGCGTTGCTCGGACGACAGCGTTTCGATTGCAGGGAACATGGCGTTCTCACCCCAACCGTCGGCCGTCATGCCGCCGTCCGGCCGCAGCAGCGGAACGCTTCTCACGATCGCGTTGTCGCCTGGCGCGAACGCAGTGAATTGCACGCCGCCGTCGGGGTGCACGCTGGGTGCGAAGTCGTGCGTACCCACATGGACGAATTCAGGATGATACGCGTCGGTGAAGTTCTCAGCGTGAATCTTCCAGTTCCAGGGCAGCGGATTGGCAAGCGAGGCCGGCGGCACCGCTCGAAGGTCCGCCTCTTCGTATCCAGCCCAGAATGGTTCGAGCTTCGCGAGGCTGGGAGCCAGGGGTGCCGCGTTATCGTCCAGGTTCACGAACAGGAAGCCGTGCCAGATTTCCAGACGGATCGCCGGGAGCTTTATCTTCTTGCGTAGCTTGCCGATGTCGTCCATCCGCGGCGCTCCGAGCAGACGTCCGTTCAAATCATAGGTCCAGAAATGCAATGGGCATCTGAACGAGCGCGCGGCGGAGCCAGGCCCACAGGCAACGATCTGGCCGCGATGCTGGCATACCGCGCTCATCGCGCGGATCGCTCCCTCCGCCGTCCGGACGACAATGATGGGTTCGCCGGCGATGTTCGGTGTCAGGAAATCGCCGGGCTTCGGCAGCTGGTCCTGATGGCCTACGCATGTCCACGAGCGAGCAAACACCGCATCCCGCTCGAAATCAAAAAAATCCGGCGACGTGTAACAGCCCCGCGGAAGCATCGGAGCCGTCTGCCCATTGTTTGTGACTACGGGAAGTTGGTCCAGGATCGACTGAACTTCCGGGCTGACACTGAAGTGCTGCGACATTGGACCGTTCCCCTCCGGCGCCATTACCGACCGCCCGGAATTCGTGCTACCGATCCGGGCTCGATGGCGGCTGCAAAGCATTCGGCGGCGTCGATCGATGCGAATGCCGTACAGAGAGCGCGTTTCGCATGCGAATCTTTTGGACTCATCAAAGCTATGATGAAAGCTGATGCGACAAACAAAGCCGCTGCCCAGATTACCGCGATCGGCACCCGACGCTGTCCAGGACTCATCACCTGCCTCCGATTGAGGTGATGCGTAGGCAAGCTCCGTGCCAAGTCCGCCTTGCCTCGCTGACAATTCGTAAGGATCAACCGGCTCGGAGGGCGCCATTTTGCAGCGGCGGCTCGTCACGGTCCCACGTCGCACGGCGGCAGCTCACACCGCGCGGGCATCTTCCACGGTCGGCATCACAAAGAGGTTCTGTGCACGGCAAGAAGGTCGAGCTTACGCGGACGCTCGACTACGGTGGGCGTGCTTGGATAATGGTGGCCGTTGTAGTAGGCGACTACGATTCGGTGCCTTCACAGTGTAACGCGTTCCGCAGAGGATCTAGCGAAACAAGGTTGTGCGGGAGGGAGACGATTGGTTCTAACAGGCATCGCAACTTAACGATCCCGAATCGTCAAATCTCGTCACCCCGAGCACGCCGCCCAAAGCCTGTCTCATAGCTCAGTTTGTCGTCGGTCACCTCTCGGAATTTATAAATTCTCGCGGCGCGGGCAAACGCAGCGAAATTTATAAATAGGCAGGCACTAACAAGCCCGCTTTCGCCAGGACCAGTCGAAGTTTCACATTGGATTAGCAGTGTCAGGGCACCATCTTCCGCGGGCGCCCAATGGCATGGTCTTTGCTTGCGATGGCGAGACGTCGGCGTTGCCACGTCCAGGCCGGGGAGCTCGAGAAATGGCTGGCATCATTCTTCGCGGAAAGGCGGTGAGCGACGAACAGCGTGCCGCCTATGTGAAAAAATTCGCAGCGGCAAAGCGTGCCCAAGCGATCAAAAAGATGGGCGCGTCCGAAAAACGCGGGGGCAAGAAGAGGCTCGCCGAGGCGCTGGATATTCCCGGGACGGTTCTCTCCGACGAAGTCAATAAGCCGGGCGCGAATCACTACCTGCGCAAACTTTCTAAGGGAGCGCATCTGCGCATCATCGATTTGGGCGGCCAGCAGGCGGTCGATTTCCTTTGCTTCGACCTCGCCGATACCCAGATCCGTTACAACGCGGCCAATTCGATCAAGCTCAATGAGACAATTCACGTGTCCACAGGCTTTAGACTCTTTTCCGACACGGCTGAAGTTCTGATGACCGTCGTTGCCGATACCGTGGGGAAACACGACACGATCGGCGGAGCTTGCAGCAATCAAGTGAATTATCTTCGCTACGGCATCAAGAATACGTGCAGTTGTCGAGACAATTTTATCGCCGCGCTCAAGACTGTCGGATTGGAGCCGCGTGACATTCACGCCAATATCAATTTTTTCATGCATGTCCCGGTCGCAAAAAGCGGCCGGACCGGCATTCGCGAAGGCCTCTCGCGTCCCGGCGACTTCGTCGAGCTGCGTGCGGACAAGGACGTCCTCGTAGTCATGTCAAATTGCCCACAATTCTATAACCCATGCTCAGGTTGGAACCCGACCCCAATCCGCATCATTGAGTGGCGTCCAGACTGAGCCTCGCTGACCGCCGGCAAGGATACGGGCGCGGACTGGTCTATTCACTTATTCGACATCTTTGGCGGCTTGCCGACCGTGAGGGGGCCCAGCGTCTCCCGAGCGCTTGCCATCTGGGCTCTGGAGCCGCGACGAAAAAACATTTATAAATTTCGGGTCAGGCGGGCAGTCGGTGACTTAGACGCACTTTTTCTAGGCAACGGTATTTATGCGTGGTCGGTCTGGAAAAGCGGGACCTATGCGCATCTTGCAAAGCAAGGCAGAACGCACGCAAGTCGACCAGCAACTTACCGCGGAAGCTGGCGAGGCGCGATCGATCGCCGAATTTGCGCTCCAACGATTGCGCTCCGACATTTTGTCGACGCGCCTTGCACCCGGCACAAAGCTTCGCCTCGGGTTTCTCACTGCGGAATATCAAGTAGGCATTAGCCCGCTGCGCGATGCCTTGGCCCAGCTGGCGGGGGATGGGTTGGTCATTCTCGAATCGCAACGCGGATTTCGAGTCGCGTCGGCGTCACGCGAGGATCTATGCGATGTATCGGGCGCACGCAAACGCATCGAGCTCGCCGCGCTTGAAATGTCGGTCGGACAGGGCGACGAAAATTGGGACGCGCGAGTGCGCCTGGCCTATTCGAGGTTCTCGCAGATTAAGCAGAAGGTTGGCGACGTTAATCCGATCAACGAGGAATGGGAAAAGAGGCATCGCGAATTTCATCTAACGCTGCTGTCGGGCTGCTCGTCGCCCGTGCTGCTTCACTTTTGTTCGCAGCTGCACGACCGCTTCGACCGCTATCGTCGTCTGGCCTTACCTTCAATGTCCCACATGGCAGCGATCGGCGAGGATCACCTGGAGATCATGGATGCGGCACTGCACCGCGGCAAGCAAAAGGCACTCGCGCTTCTTGACTGTCACCTCGAAGCCAGCGCAAGTTTGCTCGCAGAGCATTTTAGGCCGACGCAATTACGCCTCTGAGGGCGCAAAAAGTGTGGAGTTGCCTGCTTCTCACCGAGGCTCCCTTACAAAACAATCAGCATTGGTGGCTCTTGCGCCGAACACGCACTGGTCGCGAGAAGGTGTGACTCCAGCTCTGCCGTCCAACATGATCGCGGTATCGGCAAGGCCTAAACGACGCGCTCGCGCGTCAGCTTCTTCATGAACAATTTCCGGCGCAAAGGGCTCATAGCATATGACAGGGCAGGGAACCTCATCGTGCGAAATGAGCTGCGTAAAGGACTGCAAGACTCTGAATGACGCGTCAGTTCGTCGACGCCTTGGCTACTCGGAATGACGCTTTGCGCACGGCGGTATGCATTCGAAGAGTTGTTTGAGCGACCTATGCAATGCAAGGCCGCTCTGCTTCATTGAAGTGGTCGGCCCGGTATCCTCTATCTAACTGGTTGGTCCGGCGTCGCGCTGTCAATGCTATTGAATCCAACCCATGTGCAACCACCATGGGTATAGAAGGACGCCCAATGTGATTGGCGTCGCGACGAACATCGCAACCCCGTATTTGAAAACGTCCCGAGCGCTCCAAAGCCCATAAGCCAGGCCGAAGATCAGGCCAGCGTTCTGGTAGCTGAAGAAATATTGCCCGACCACCGTGACATAAGCGACGAAACTGACCAGCTCCTTCGACATGCCGATGGTCTGTCCGTAAGTCGATAGCGACGGTACGGCCAGCGCCATCGAGGTCCCGAGACTGCCGAGCGGAACGTGCAACAGTTCCGCCATCGCGGAGATTGCCATGAGGGACAGCATGGGATTGTGCGGCATCGTGGTGGGTAGGATGTGGCTCCAAATCCAATGCGCAAATCCGGTCGAACTCAGGTCGCCGATGGCAAAAATTCCCATCAGCATGAAGACGACGTTCCAGTTGGTGCCTTCCGCGAATTGCTTGAAACTGACCAAACCGATCCCGGGCAGCATCATGCCGGCGGCGGCGAGGACAGCCACCCAGCCCGCGCTAATGCCGGTCCGCGGTCCGGTCGCCCAGAGGGCCACCGTCGCAACAAGCCAAACAACGGTCTTCATTTCTAGTCCAGTGACCGGGCCAAGCTTTTTTAATTCCTCTTGCTCCGCGGTAAAGTCGAAATGCTCACCGCGCGGTGGCATAAAGAGGAAATAGATAATAAAGAACGACATCAGATTGAAGACCAGAGCTGGAACAAAAAACCAAGCAAACCAGGTTCCGAAGTCGACGTTAAACCCTCCCATGCGGCCGAGGACCAAGTTCCACGAGAAGCCGGGATAGACAAGAAGACCAGTATTGGTCGATAGCGCGGCGATCATGAAGCCAAGATGGCGAAGATAGGGATCGTCCTTGGACATCTTCGATAACGCACCGAAAGAAGCCACAAGCGGAAGAAGGAGCGCCATCTTCGGAAATGCTGAATTCATGCCGACTAGCGAAAACAGGGCGTTGATCAGGAGTAGCCCGAGATCTATCAAGATCAGGCGTCGAGGCGAAAATACGTAGACCGAAAGCCGGTGCCCGAGCCCGCTGACCTCCATGATAGTGGAGAAAATGAAGCAGACGAGGATGAACCACATCGAATCCGACGTCCAAAACTCGAGGAACGTGTGGGGCGGTACTTCGGGCATGAAGCAGAGGACGATTGCGATCATCAGGAGAGCGGCGACGCCGGTCGGCACCGCCTCTGTAATCCACAAAAGAACGGTCATCAGAACAACCGCCATGGCGTGTTGGCCGGTAATCGTTAGCCCTTGCAGCGGCGGCATGAACCAAATGACGAGGCCCACAAAAGCTGAAACTGCCAAACCTACGATATGGCGCCTCGGAATCAGCAATGTAGGTGTTTCGGCGGCGGCTTTAGCATCGGTCATGGAATTCCCCCAGTCCCGCTGTAATGTAATTCATATGCAAACAGGGTGAGCGCCTACGGGCGACTATGCGTTGTCGGTCCGCGAATATCCGGCGCCCATTGCCCAACTTTGCGGGTAATAGGGACGGCCGACTTCACGGCACCAGTTCTCCCAGCCGCGTTCGAGCGTGAACCCGGCGCGGCCCCGTGTGTTGGCGGCGATTTCGCCGTCACTCAAATACGTCACCTCGCCCCAGGTGAGCGCTTTGCCGAGCATTTCCGCGTTGATTTCCATATACACGGACGTGAAGACCACCTCGCGCAACGATTTGCCAACCACGGTGCTGCCGTGGCCGCGCATCATTGCCATGGTCCGCGAGCCCAGCGTCTTGGCGAAGTCGCGCCCCATTTCCATGTTGGTGACAAGAAGATTGGTGCAGTCCCCGAAATTCTCGCGGATGTCCCAGTTCGGCACATGGCTACCCACAGGCGATGCCATATGCATGATCGCGCCGAACTGCATCGACTTCACGACAGAGAACGGCACGATGTTGCGGCTATGGTTGTGGACGACCGCCATGACATCCAGGCGTGCTTCGAATACTGCCCCATGGATAAATCGTTCGGAATACGGCTTGCCGGGCTCCGGGCCGACGATCTTGCCGTCGAGGGTAAATTCCATGATGTCGCCAATCTCGACGCACATCGGCGCGCGTGCGCGTGACATGAGGAAGTGGGAAGGATCGTCCGGGTGCCGGATTGATATGTGCCCAAACGAGTCGAGCACATTGTTCGCCGAGAGAATACGGTTGGCGGTGACAAGATCGTCCTTCAGTTGACTAAGATCGGTCATGGAATGCCCCTCAAAGAGAAGCGAATTTCTAGCGATCACCAGAGTCTCTACCTTGATTCAGATCAAACGCGCCCTCCAAGTAAGGGCACTGCATCGTCCGCGCTCCAGAACGAACTATTGTTCGATCCAGGATGAGTGATTGGGGCCTTCGCCCTTTGACCAAAAAGATGGATTGGCTATCGCCGCTCTCGCTCGCGGAATTGAAACGAGATAGGTGGACGTCAAGGGGGGGCTGAGGCGCGGTAATGACCAAAAGTGGTGCTGGCGCACTCAACGCATAGGAAACTGCTCTGCTTTCGAGTTCTCGCGCTGCCGTGTCGCGCTTAATCGACGAAGAAGTACTCCAGCAACGTCGTGCGCAGGGCGCGACGAGCCGGTGAATTCGATTCTTACTGCCAGCCCCGTTGAAGCGGCGGCCTCAGCCTGGCCGGCGGCGAGCTGCTAGACATGCGCTAGCCGGTGCGACGAGTGACTTGCGCGGCCTCAGCCTCGCGCGATTCGCTATTCGTAACGAAGCGCCTCGATCGGATCGAGGCGGGCGGCTTTGCGCGCCGGATAGTAGCCGAAGAAGACGCCGACCGCGGCGGAAAACAAAAATCCACCGACGATTGCCGTTAGAGAAATCGGCGCGAGCCACCCCGACAGCTCTGAAATGCCGATGGAGCACGCGATTCCCGTTACGATGCCGGCAAGACCACCGCTGACGCTGAGAAAGACCGCCTCGGCCAGAAACTGCAGGAGCACGTGCAGCCGGCGCGCGCCGATCGCCATACGCAGTCCGATTTCGCGAGTGCGCTCGGTCACCGACACCAACAGGATGTTCATAATGCCGATGCCGCCGACGATCAGCGAAATCGATGCGACTGCGGCAAGCAGGAGTGCCATGATGCGGCTCGAGTTTTCGGCGGTCTCAACGAACTGGCTAAGGTTGCGGACGTCGAAGTCGGTGGGCTGCCCAGGCTTTATGCGATGCCGCAGCATCAGCGTGTCGGTCATTTGCCGGATCGCCGGCTGCACCTGCGGCTGGCTTGCCGCCTGAATGAAGATTGCGTTGGTGAAGCCCTCTAGGCGGGCCTGCAAATTGTACGGGTTGGGCGGCGCCAGGTAGGGCCAGTTGAGCGGCGCCTGCGTTTGCGTCGGCGCCGCAACGCCGAGCACTTTGCGCTCAGCGGTCGTAAACGGAAGCATGACCAGATCATCCTGATCGGTGCCGAAAGCCGACTGTCCCTTGGCAACAAGGACGCCGATTACTTGCAACGGAACGCTTTTGACTTGGATGAAAGCGCCGACCGGATTCTCGCCCGGACTGAACAGCTGGCGATAAACGGTTTGCCCGATGACGACGACGAGGGCCGCCTTATTCTCATCCTCTCGGCTGATGGCACGGCCCGCGGCGATGCGCCAGTTTGTGATTGGCGGGTAGCTTGTGCTTACTCCTTGGATATTGGTCGTCCAATTCTGACTGGAATACTGAACTTGTCCCTGCTGACGAATCAAGTAACCGACTTTTGCGACGGCTGGATCCTCGCGGCGGATGGCGCGAGCGTCCGAAACCGTCAAGGTACTTGCGCTGCCGAAGCCCCCATGAATGCCGGCCGTCGTCAGCGCGCCGGGAAGTATCACGACGACATTGGTGCCGAGGCTTTCAATCTGCTTGCGGACCGCCTCGTTGGCGCCTTGTCCGATGGCAACCATTGTGATTAGTGCCGCTACCCCGATGAACACGCCCAGCATCGTCAGCGCCGAGCGCATCTTGTTGCGCCCTATCGCCTGCGCGGCGGCCGACAGGACCATGAGCCCGAACGAAAGATGCGCGCCGGCGGGAATCGGTGCAGCCTGGGTCATGCGCGGCTGTGAGGCGACACCGGGCGGCAAGCTCGTCTCCGAGCTGCGCCGCTCATCGCGTCGGGACGGGGGATCGCCGGTTTGCCCGTTTTTTGGTCGGAAATGATCTGGCCGTCGCGCATGGTCACGACGCGGTCCGCATAGGCGGCGATGTCTGTCTCGTGAGTCACCAAAACGATGGTGACACTCTGTCGGCGATTGAGCGAGACCAGCGTCTCCATAATTTCATGCGACGTACGTGTGTCGAGATTGCCGGTCGGCTCGTCAGCGAGAAGAATTCTGGGTGAGTTGATCAGCGCGCGCGCGATCGCCACGCGCTGCTGCTGGCCGCCGGAGAGCTGACCCGGCGTATTGCGCTCACGTTCGCCGAGGCCGAGCAAGCGCAACGATTCGCGCGCCCGCACGTCGCGCACTGCACTGCTGGTCGGGCCCGAAACGGCATAGTAGAGGGGTAGGCCGACGTTCTCGATAGCGCTGGTGCGTGCCAGAAGATTGAAGCTCTGGAACACGAATCCGAGCCGTTCGCTGCGCATGCGGGCAAGTTCGGGCTCCTGTAGCGCCGCAACATCGACGTCCTCGAGCAGATAATGTCCGCTGGTCGGCCGATCGAGGCAGCCGAGAATATTCATCAGCGTCGATTTACCGGAGCCCGACGAGCCCATAATTGCGACGAACTCGCCGCGTCGAATGGTTAGAGTGATGCCGCGCAGCGCGTCAACCCTGACGTCGCCATCGACAAATGTACGCGTGAGATCCTCGACCGTGATCACTTCGCGCGATGCGACCCGGCTCTGTTGCATCGAACCGACCCTTAAATGCGCGGCGGCGGAGGCGTATCGGACGGGCTGCGTCCTGCAGATCCGGTTCCTTCGGCAGTGATAACCAGGTCACCCTCCTGCAGCTCGCCTTGGACGACCTCCGTGAAGTTGCCGTCGTCGAGGCCGGTGGTGATGGAGACTTCGGCAGCCTGGCCGTTGCGCAGCACCCAGACATGTTGTCCGGTTCGCGCCGCGGCGGCGGCTGCGCCGGAAAGGCCGGTCGGGGCGTAGCGTAGCGCCTGATCGGGCACACGGAGCACGTTGTCCCGCTCGTCGACGACAATCTCGGTTGATGCGGTCATGCCCGGCACCAGCGCGAGATCACTATTATCGATGCCGATTACGACGTCGTAAGTCACGACGTTTTGGACGGTGTTCGGCGATTGGCGAACCTGTGTCACCGCGCCGTGAAACATTCGTTGCGGATAGGCGTCGACGGTAAAGCTTGCCTTGTCTCCGACCTTGATACCGCCCATGTCGCCTTCGCTGGTGTTGGTATCAACTTCCATCTGCTTGAGGTCGGTGGCGATGAGAAACAGCGTGGGCGTCTGGAAGCTGGCAGCGACGGTCTGTCCGCCGGTCACGTTTCGCGACACGACGGTGCCGTCGACAGGCGATACAATGTCAGTGTAGTTGAGATTGAGCTTGGCGCTCTCCACCAGCGCCTGATCGAGTTTTACTGTGCCCTCGTCCTGATTGACCATGAAGGCCTGATCCTCCGCCTGCTGGCGGGCGATCGAGTTCTGCGCCGCGAGCTGCTGATACCGCGCGAGATCCTGGCGATCCTTCTCGATGATGGCCTGATCGCGCGCGAGTTGGCCGGTATATTGATCGAGTGTCGCTTGATAAGGCCGCGGATCGATCTTGGCGCAGATTTGGCCCGCCCTTACGTGCGTATTGTAGTCGCAATAAATGTCCTGAATTACGCCGGAGACATAGGTGCCGACAATGATTGTCAGCACAGGGTTGACCGTGCCGGTCGCTGTCGACGTTCGTGCTACTGCGCCGCGAATGACCTGCGCGGTGACATACCGCACATTGCTCCTGGTACCGAGGAACCAAATCAGCGCGCCTATACCGCCAATCAAGAGGACCGCGACCGTCATCCCGATGGCCAAATACTTTCCGCGCATCGATTTCAGCCGACGTGCGGCAATATCCGATACGGGGAAATGCAGCACCTTGCCACATGGGTCGACGTGCGGCGCATCCAAGCTGACGCTCATCGGTGACTCTCGTGTTCGACTGGCCAGCGCATGTGGCTTATCCGCGTAGAGCTGAACTGTTGCTGATCTCGTCGCCGAAACCGCCGACAAGCGCATTGATTTTGGTCAACGAGCGTGCGCCGGTGCGCGATCCCGGTTTTTATTGGCTAGGGCTCGAGGCAGGGTTCGCCCGGCATTGCCCGTATTGGGTCGTGACCTGATCAGTCGAATATTGCTGCCAAACCATGCCGAGAGATGATCGATCGATGCCGAGGCTGACGTCATCGACGTAGCCGCTTATCGCGACGTTGCTTATCGACACATTGCCGAAGATGTAGCTCTGATCTCGCAGCTGCACCTGCAGGGCGTTAGCCGTGTCGTCGAAGATGACGATGATCGGCTGGTTCTTCGCCGCCGGCTGTTTACTGCCGGCCAGTAAGCAGTTGAGCTGCTGGGGCATCGCGTGCGACGTGCAAGGCGACATGGCTATAGATATTGCAGCCGAGAAGGCAACCGCCGTGAGCCGAGTTCGCTGCATTGGAGTTCGAACCTCATATTTATTAATTTATGCATTTGGCATCGTCCGAGGGCATTGATTCAAGTCAATATGCGGTCACCCAATAGCAGCGTAGCGCAGATGCGTCTCCGAGAATTGCGTCAGCATTGATTGTGATTAACTTGGCAGGTAGTCATTTGGGCCTGACAACGGCGACATCGAGTGAGATTTGGACCCGCGATGGCAAAAGACTTAGCGCCCTTATCCGGGAAGATTGCGATTCCACAGCCAGCGCACCCCGACAGGCGACAACAACCACTACCCTGGCACAAACCGAAGTCGGCTAACGAGGACCCCGATGCTCCTTCGAGAGTGAGGGCAATTCTCGAGAGCCCGAGCTATGTCCTGCCAGAGCAGGATCTGGCGTTCCTGGCGCACGACGAGGCGCGCGGCGTGCGCCTGCAGATCGAGTATCTCAAGCCGGAGACTTTGCTTCAGGAGCATGCCATTCGCGATACCATCGTGGTGTTTGGCAGCACGCGAATTTCGGAACCCGCGGCGGCCGGACGAAGTGTCGAGGCGCTACGCCAGGCTCTCGAAACCGATCCCCACAATAGCGTCCTGATCCGCGAGCTCGCGGTGGCCGAGCGGATTCTGGCAATGAGCCGCTACTATGAGGTCGCGCGCGAATTCGGACGGTTGGTAGGAAGCTGCTGCGATAGCGATGGGGCTCGGCTGGTGATCATGACCGGAGGTGGCCCGGGGATCATGGAAGCCGCAAACCGCGGCGCCTTCGAGGTCGGTGCAAAATCGGTCGGTCTGAATATCAGTCTGCCGCATGAGCAATATCCCAATCCCTACATTACCCCGGAGCTGTGTTTTCGATTTCACTACTTTGCCCTGCGCAAGATGCATTTACTGCAGCGCGCGAAGGCGCTGGTCGCGTTCCCCGGTGGTTTTGGGACGATCGACGAGTTGTTCGAGGTCCTGACCCTAGTGCAGACGCGCAAGATCAAGCCGGTTCCGATCGTGCTGGTCGGTGAAGAATACTGGCGCCGCGCCGTCGACGTCGGGTTCCTAGCCGACGAAGGTGTCATCGACGCCGAGGACCGCGAGCTATTCTGGTTCGCCGAAACGGCGGATGAGATTTGGGGCAGCATCTTGGATTGGTACGACGCATGCGGTGCCCCACTCGACCTGAGGGGCTGATCGCTTCTGTCGATACGCTGTATCGCTTTTCGCAGGAGAAATGGTTTGAGGCTGTCGTTTCATGGTGCTGATCGCGACGTTACTGGGTCATGTCACCTCGTCGAGTGCGCCGGCCGGCGATTTTTGATCGACTGCGGGCTGTATCAGGGTAGCCGCGAGCTAGCTGAAGAAAACGCCGGCGACTTTGGGTTCGATCCCGCCAGTGTCAATTTTGTACTGCTGACGCATGCCCACCTTGATCATTGTGGGCGGCTGCCTCTGCTGACGAAGCGCGGGTTTCACGGCGAAATCATAGCGACGAGTGCCACATGTGAACTCGCTCGGCTGGTCATGCTCGACGCGGCTCACCTGCAGGAGGAGGAGGTTGCAAACTTCCATCGACTGCGACACGGCGCGGATAACATACCTGCCGGGCCTTTGTACACGGTGGCTGATACGCTAAAGAGTCTGGAGCTGTTCAAGCACGGTGTCCGGTATGGCGAACCGACCGATCTCGCCGAAGGCATCCGCGCGACTTTTGTTGACGCTGGACATATTCTTGGCTCGGCCAGCATCCTCCTTGAACTGACGGAAGCCGGCCAAACGTTGCGGCTACTGTTCTCAGGTGACCTCGGCAACGGCACAGACCCCTTGCTTCTGTCACCGGCACCGCCGCCGCGTGCGGATGTGGTCGTGATCGAGACAACATACGGCGATCGACTCCACAAGCCGATGGATGCGTCGATCGAAGAGCTGTACAGCGCGATTTCCGACGCGCTTGAGCGCGGTGGCAACGTCATCATCCCGGCCTTTGCCTTGGAGCGGGCTCAGGAGCTCCTCTTTCTGCTCAACCGGGGCAGCGAAAAAAGCCGATTGATCCCGTCAATGCAGGTTTTCCTCGATTCGCCGATGGCGATTTCGGCGACCGAGATCTTTGGCCGTTACCGCGAATGCTTGCAGCGCGAAGCTGCCCGGCTGTTCCGGGAGGGCCACGACCCGTTTGCGTTACCCGGCCTGCACTTCACCCGGGAAAGGGTGGAATCGGTCGCGCTGAACAATGTCCGCGGTGGGGCGATCATCATGGCTGGGTCTGGAATGGCCACTGGGGGACGGGTGCGCCACCACCTCAAACACAATATTTCGCGCCAGGAGTGCAGTGTGATTTTCGTCGGCTTTGCCGCCAAGGGAACCCTGGCGCGGCAGATTATCGATGGCCGAAATCCAATCCATATCCTTGGGGACGATATCTCGGTAAGAGCCAGGATCCACACGATCAACGGATTCTCGGCGCACGCCGATCAGGCCGAGCTGTTGAGGTGGCATGGGTATACAGGTGCGGCGCGCACGTTCCTTACCCACGGGGAGCAGGACGCAATGCAGGCGCTCGCGTCGCGACTTAGCAAAACGCAGGTCGAAATGCCCAAGCTTAATCAGCGCTTCGATATATAGCCAAGCCGCACTATTCGCGCCTGCACTGGATCGACCGCCGAGCGGCCTTTCATTTTGCTGCCCTGCACCCTTCGCTCTTGGCACGCGTCGGCCGTTCGAGATGCACCCAGTATGTCGGCGATTGGGGGCATAGCCGACCTCTGGTCGGAGAGCCAAAACGGCGCTGGATCCTCCTTCGACATCAGCCCGCGTGCTCGCAGGTGACCATAGCGCTATCGCGGTCAAAGGTGTCTTTACCCAACGATTCATTTCAGCGCTTCGCATTTTTATCCTTTTTCGTGATGAAGCGTTTTCCAGGCGATGGAACAGAGCGTCCGAAAGTAAGTTTTACAGGATGGTGCGTCGCATCATTACATGGCTTGTTATCTTATGGATGGCCGTCTCCCCGACTTGGGGCGGGGAAGCCACGACCGCAGATGATGTGCGCACAGGCCACTTCTTGGCGATCACGCTATGCTCAACTTGTCATGTGGCAGGGGCCGATCAGCCTGAAGAGCCAATAATGCAACCACCGGCCCCATCATTTGAATCAATAGCCCAACGCAAGGATGTCAGTGCTTCTTCACTACAAAACTTTATAAACACAACGCATAGGGGTTTAGATAATCCGAAAGGTATGCCGAACCCGTCTTTGCCTGATTGGCAATTAAAGCCGATTATCTCTTATATTCTGAGCCTACGCAAATAACGGCGACTGCTCGCAGCATAAAACTCGCTCCGCGAGGCTGCGGCCATGGTCTCCTACGCGCTGTGTCAAAAACCCGATCGTATATCAATCTCGGCACGCTATGAATTCAGCGCCAAAAGCCATTTCCTGCATTCGTACACTAGTATGCCTGCGCTCCATTCCCACGTCAGCCATGGGGAAATCGCTTCGAGAATGCGTGGCCCGCGTTTCCTTGCGCAGCAACGAGGCGGAAACAATGGCTTCGGCCACAATCGCCAAGTTGCTCGCCTCAATCGCTTCGAAAGCGTTTGCGGCAGATACGCCAGATTCAATTTGCCGCCTGATGTCACCGATCTCCTTAAGCGCCATCTGCAATCCCTGCCCATCCTTGACTATGCCCGCATGTTGCCACGTGATCTCTTGAACGCGGTGAATGCAATCGCTGGCTTTGGTGGCCCCAGATGCTGTGGCTGGCCTCGCAGAGCCACTGCAGGTGGCCGCTGTCTGCGCACCGCGATGCCATTCGCTTTGGCGGCGCCTTGCGCAACGAGCTGCGCCGGCTCCGGCTAGGTGTCCGAAAACCTGAGTTTCGAGGAAGGCAGCACCCTGCAAACGATCGCCGCCGTGGAAGCCACCGGCACTTTCCCCGGCAACGAAAAGTCCTTCTATGGCAGTCGAGGCATCGTCTTTGATATGCGCCCCTCCAAGGAGTCTCTGGAAAGTGATCGTGATCGGCGGCCGCTGTCCTGCCTTGTACGCTTTAACGTAGTCCTTGTACTCTGAGGGGGAAAATGCCGCTACGCGCTCGCTCTCGGGCGTGATTTCCATGTAGATTGGTCCGTTGCCTGCCTGCATCTCGCGATAGAGCGCCTCAACAACCTTGCCGCGCGGCGCATGCTCGCCCATAGGATGATAGCTGGTCATGAACGGATTACCCTTTGCATTGATGTAGCGCGCGCCGAGGCGCGATGCGGGCGGCGAGTTGCGGAAGTTCGCCATCTCCATGTCGACCAAATTTAGTCCGGCGCGTAAGGCAAGTACAAACGCATCCCCGGTGGTGCGGTATTTTTCATCAGCAATGCGTGGCACAACATTTGGGAAAATGCGATTTGCACCACCGGCCGCGAGAACGACCGCCTTGGCTTGAAAGATTTGTTGATTTTCATCGAGATCGATGCCACGCGCCCCGAAAATGCGTCCGTTCTCAACCATCAGGTCCATAATCATCACGCGTTCGACGAGTATTACACCCCGTTTCCAAGCCTCGTTCGCGAGCACGCTGACAACGTTGAGTCCATTTTCTTCCGCATCAAATGTCAGACCATGCGGCACGGAGTGGCCGTCCCCACGATAGACGTCGTAGCGGCCGTCTCGAACGCGGTGGAAATGAAGCCCAATCTTTTCGAGCCGCGCAGGCTCGTTGGTAGCCTCATGGACGGCTTTGCGCACAAGATCGTAGTCGTTCAAATCCCCTCCTGTCCTCACGATGTCCCCAAAGAGGGCTTCTTCCGAATCGCTTGGGTGCAAGGTTGTCACTATTCCGTGGAGCCCGGGCGGACTCGTACCGCTTCGGCCGGGCTCGCCTTTGTCGACCAAGATGACGCGCAGGTCCGGCTGCGCTGCGGCGACGGCGGCGCGCATCGCGGCTGCTCCGCCACCAATCACGAGGACATCGCATTCGTGCAGCATCGTCCAACTCTCCACAGGCGGGCATAACGTTCCTGGTCATCTCCAGAACGGAACCAGCACGAAGAGCAGGACCGTGAACAGTGCGACCTGCCATCCGACCCATTTCAACCCGATCGCAAACACTTTCCAATCGTCACCGGCTTTAATGTCGACGAGATTGGCGATGAAGCGCACGTTCGGTGGCTTGCAGGCATTCGTTACACCGATGCCGCCAACCACAACCATGCCGAGGAGGAGCGTTAGCGGAAGCCCAAATTCCTGCACTGCAGGAAGTTGCATCGTCGAAAAGGTAAAGATCGTCGGCGTGCCAGATCCAAAGATGGTGCCTCCCGCCACTACCAGAGCCGAATCCAGCAACTTGAATAAGAACTCGCCGCCGCTCGACATAATCGTACCGAGAAAGTCGATCTGCTTGGTGTAAACCAGCAGGTACATGACTCCGACACCAAACATGAACGTCAGCAGCGGGGAAAATCCGCGGTAGAATCCCTCCCATAAATCTCTGGCAATGTTTGAGTGTTCAGTACGGAACAGATAAGCGCTCAAAGCACCGACCAAGACCGGCATGGCTGGAGTATTGAATATGTTCACTTCGACCGGTTTGAAGCCCCAGGCGGACACTGTAAAGCTCAGATGGGCCAAAACGGAGCTGCCTCGAGAACTGAGCATGAATGCCGCATAAACAAAGCCAACTAGCAGCGGACCCCAGCCACGCAGCATAAGTGACCAAGTCATGGCGCTAGTTGTCGCCGGAGTCGCAGCGGCTGAAAGGCTTTGCGGTTGAGGCTGTACATCGTCCCTATATGCTGCCAGTTTCATGACGCCCCGCTTGCGGATCATGCCGTACACATAGAGGCACGCGATATTCAGCACAGCACCCAAGATCAGCCCGAGGGCGTAGAATTGCGGCCAGATTTGCGTGAACGCCAGAATGGCCGCGACGTAGGGCAGGGTTGTCATCCAGAAATAAATCTGCGACTCGCGTGCGAAAAACTTCAGATCCAAGATCCTGAAAGTTGCATAGGTACAGAGGAAAACGTCTGGAATGGCAAACTGACCCACTGCGGTGGCGATGTTTGGGATCGGTACGTGTGTGGCTAGATTGGCGATAATTGCCCCAATCATCAGACCTTGAAACGGCATGATCCAAGTCAAAAACACCAAGGCTGCGCCGCTCGCTTGAATCGGATTGTAGCCGAGTTCGACAAGGCCGGGCACGACAACCGGATAGGCAGCCCGTGCCTCGAAGTTAGAGAAGACTCCGGATACAGGACCGAGAAGCGCGCAGGCGTGACCGGTGACCTCATTTCTCGGCAGCAATTCGGAGATCGAGTCGAGCATCACCCGCATTAGGCCGGTCTTGCGGTAGCAGTAGCCAAAAATTTGTGCAGTGAAGGTGATGAGGAGTGTCGGCCAAACCGCAACGCTGCCCCACAGGGCAGCCTCCGCACTTTGCAACGGGGAGGCTTTGAAATAGGCGACAGCGATAATGAATTCGATGACACAGGTAACGACCACCGTCTTCAAAGATCCCCAGTGAAATATGAGGAAGCCGCCGAACAGCGATAAAAACGGTAAAAGCGCGAGCGCGACTTTCAGGATTGTTGCTATATCCATAATCTCCCCCGAGCCGTTCTTTGGATCAGTGCGGGCTCTTATCGGACTTCGTGCGGAGTACGCCTTGATTTCGATCAAGCGCACGCTGGACAGCGTAATCGCGCCAAAGCGTGTCAGGGTAATATCAGGGAGCCACACGCTCGGTGGGGTACTTCTCTTTACCGCTTCCCCCTTCTATGGCTGAGTATTGCAAGCCCGTGCTTTGTGCGGCGCCGTCGCTATTTCTGGTGGGCACTTGCGCGTTGCAAAAGGCAGGATCAGAGTTGTATTTAGCGTCGCGGATTACAATGCAATATCGGCAGCCTTCCCGCGATGCGCAATACATCCAAGGCGGATGACGGTGAGCCCGGCGACTAAGGTCGGCAAAGCGGCCACAAAAAGGATCATCTCGGTTGACCAATTGAGCGAGAGCAGCAGCCCTCCCACTAAGGGTGAGGCAATTTGGGCGGAATTTCCGATGCCGATGGCCCAACCCGCACCTGTCGATCGCATGGCTGTCGGATAGATCGTTGCGGCAATGGCATTGGCGGTGTTCTGCGTCCCGTAGGTGAAGAATCCCGCCATTGCTGCCGTAACGAACGCAGGGACCGCACCGCCCGGGTAAGCCAGGGCGGCAATACACAGGCCGCCCAGCACAAATGCCGGTCCCAGGATGTAAAAGCGAAAGTCCTCATAATGGTCGCACAGCTCCGAAACAATAATGCCTCCGATGATGCCGCCGGCATTCGTGCTTGCGGCGATAATAATGGCGTAGTTCTTCGCAATTCCCATCCTCACCAGCAAAGTAGCGAGCCAACTATTGAGAAATACCAGGGCTGCGATATTTGCGAAAAACATTAACCAAAGTAGAAGCGTGAGCTGGGCACGCCTCTTACGAAACAGCAACGAAACTGGAAATCCAGTTTCATCTTTCTCCGCAAGTGTGAAGCGCGCGCCGTTCGCGAAGTCGGCTTTTGGACAAAGTCGACGCAGGATGCCTTTTATCTTGTTGTCAGAGGCATGTGTCTCGCAGAGGTAATCGAGCGATTCCGGGAGCCAAACTGCGGTGATTATTGCTACCGTCAGCGCCAAGGTGCCGTTGACCAGAAACAACGCCCGCCAGTCGTTCGAAAACGCCAGCGACGCAGCGAGAACGCCAGCAACCATGGAACCGATGTTGAAACCGATCCACACCAGCATGGTCATCGTCACACGGGAATGCGTGGGCATGAACTCACCGGCGAGCGCCAGCACGATCGGTACGCTGCCCATGAGGCCGAAGCCAGCAAAATACAATCGCCACATGACGCCGAGCACCGATGCGGCCGTCTGCATCAGCAAGAGAAACGGTGTGGCCATTAGCAACCCACCGATAATGACAGGTTTACGCCCGATACGGTCCGCCAGTGGGGTACACACAAGGCTGCCAGAAATGACACCAAAACCCATTGCCATAAACGCTGGTCCCAACGCGCCTGCTGGCAAACTCATGGCAACTGATGCGATCGGCGCGGTAAACCCTAACGCTACCGTGTAAAAGCCCGATATGAAGCAGCACGCGCCGCACAAGAACAGGACGCGAATGTGAAATCCGCCGATCCTTTGATTGTCGATCAGCGCCGTCAGATTGACATCGGATGCCATATTGGTCATTCGGTGATGCGGTTGAACGTTTTGACACTGGCGACGATGCGGCCACGCATCGCGCCCAGCGAACAGTCCTTAGCAAATCGTCGACCGCGGCAGCGCGCGGCCCAGAACGAAACGCCTATTGCAATTCGAAGATCTTCTCGGGGAATTTGTGCATGCGCTCCGCGCCTCTGTCGGTAATAAGGAAGTCGTCGCAGCAGGTGGCGAAGAACTGCTTGGTCATGTAGGTCGGGTGGCATGCGAAATACATGCCCTTCTCGATCTTCATGGATTCGTCCTTGCGCACGAGCGGCCGCTCGACCAAGTCGTAACCCTGGCCGTGGAAGAACAGTCGCTGCTCTTCCGGCCGGCCATGTTTGCGCATGAAGTCGTTGTAGGCATTCCAGATGTCGACACAGGAGGCGCCCGGCGTCGCCAGGCTTAGGGCATAATTTCGCGCCTCGAGCACGAAGGCGAATTCATCCTTAAGCTCCTGGCTTGCCTTGCCGAGAGCGATCGTCCGGCTGATCTCCGTATAGTAGCCGCCAGGACCGTTGGTCTCGACCAACAGCGTGTAGACGTCGCCACTCTGCATGGTCCGCTGCTGATTGTGCCGCGGCACGTGCCCGGAGGGCGCGCCGGGCTTGTAGGACGAGCACAGATAGATGCCCTGTTCGCCGCCAAGGTCGAGCACGACCTCTTCGGCGACGGCGCCGATTTCAATGTCCTTCTTGCCCGGCGCGGCAGCCTTCATCGCTGCCTCGATGGCCGCGTCCTGAACCGCTGCTGTGCGGCGCGCCAGCACGATCTCCTCGTCGCTTTTGACGCATTTGATGGAGTCGACCATATCGGTGGCGTTGACCAGTTTCGCCCGTGGAAACTGCTTGCGGATGTAGTCAACCATCGAGACTGGCAACGTGCCGCGGCTCACCATGCCGATCGTACCCTCGGCGCACGACTTCAACGCCTTGCATGCAAGTTCGGAATCATAGTCGACGCTGTAGTCGGCGCTGGCGAAACTGGGCGTCCCGAGCAATTCCTTCACGCCGCGGTATTCGCCATTGCCGCCCGACGCTAGCCGCAGGTCGAGATCGAAAGGTCCCTGACTAACCACGGTCATGCCCTCATCCTTGGGGAAGATCACGGTCATTGGATACCCATTGCCGGCTGGAATATCGGTAAAATACTTCACATAACCGCCCATGTGATCGTTGTTGTTCTGCATCAGCAAAACGTCGATCTTCTGTTCGGCCATCGCCCAGCGGATGGAGTTCCATCGGCGATCGAGCTCCTTGTCCGAAATGGGCGTGTTGATGCGTTCTGATGCCCTAGCCATAGCGTACCTCCTTTTAGGCGTGTTCGAATTGCTTCGCTTCGCGTTTGAGCTGATGCTCG
>Ga0335072_10004191_pt1 | contig 21514 bp, 30 predicted proteins | sample Lox_Sample_21_FD_206725 | JGI IMG/M metagenome (GOLD analysis project Ga0335072, IMG submission 206725) | Soil microbial communities from Loxahatchee National Wildlife Refuge, Florida, United States - Lox_Sample_2.1 | ecosystem: Environmental > Terrestrial > Soil > Wetlands | place: USA...
GCTGAGCGAGAAGCAACGTCAACCATATGAGGCAAAGGCCCAGGCCGATAAGAAGCGCTACGAGGATGAGAAGGCCAAATACAACGTTAGTTGCAGGCTCCCATATCACCTATGCTAAGCCTTCTAACTAACATATTACAGGCTGGTGAGGCAGAGGAGGAATCCGATTAAAGCCTTTTCAACGGGAACAGCTCGCCTACAACATCACGCGAAGCTTTCTTCGGTCTCACTCGAAGTTTCCTTGTCTTCCATCACAATGGTCTGGTCTGCAAATGGGGTGGGTGATGCTCTAGTCCCTTCATGGTTCACGATGGATTTTCCTTTGGCTCGTCACGTGGGGGGTGGGTTAAGGTGCTTGAGGGACATTTTCACAATCTGGTTCTGCTAGCCAATGTCGCAGGAGCACAAGACCGGAAAAGTAGGCCCAGAACAACTTGCTGTACACTATCAAGTCAGTCCTCAGCATCACATCGTAGTCTATTGACATTTGCGGTCCTTATTTCCTCGTAAGTATATTTAAGTTGTAATTCCATGCAGTGATGACAATATCCTGTACAGTGCAAAACAATCTGCCTTAGAAATGTTCTATTTCACCGACGCGTTCTGTGGATAAGGGCCGCCAATCACTCTGCCAGAGTGTGGCCCCCCAGGGAAAGAAGTGTGCCTCAGGCAACATGGTTCAGGATGGGGCCGAAAGTTGATTTCAACCTCATCTCACATGCATCACTCTTTCTTGCATTCTTCGCAAGACCTATCTTTGCAGTTCATTCTTCTGAATTCATTCTCTCTTACTCCTCCCCACCGAAGGTTGGCATTCAGGCTTGCCTTTTGAGCGGAGACCAATCAAGCTGCACTGCCCCCAAAGACGAATCGATCACAAAAGCAGCGCAACGTGTTCTCCTGAGATAGAACAAAACCATGCTTTATCCACGGTGTATCTTGCGCAAGGCTCAGCATCATCAGTAGCTAACAGCCATACAAGAAAAGATGTGCCCAAACGCAGTGGAGAGTATGCGTTGCCCATGCAAGTATCGCTTATTTGCAGTCCTCAATTCTGCCAGTTCTAGGCTTTCAACTGTACGATAAAACTGATATCCACTTACAAAGGCTTCTACATGCCCAAGAAAGTTTTTGCCTCACGAAAGCTTGGGGCCAGAATGGCCTAATGCTATTACCATGCAGAACGAGACGACAGAATGCTCCGTGCCAAAGCTACAATATGCAGGCCTAAGCCGCAGACAAATCGGCACGCCGTTACATTCGACGGCGGAATTCTTCCATTTGCTCCCAGACTGACACGTCAACCGACCCTTGGAACCCTCCGAATTTTTCCACAATTCTTACAAGACGACTAATACCAGAGCATGCTGACCAAAAGAGCCTCGGATTCAATCGTTGTCCCTTCAAACTCATTGCAAAAGAACAATTGACAGCTTGTTGAATCACTGCGATGTTTCCCCGCTCTTTTCTTTGCGCATGACCGGCTTGATGTCGATTACTCCACTATGACGTTAACTGCAGAGGCAGAGAGGGCCGAGGACATTGGCGATGCATTCGGCAAGTTCAAGGTGGCCGTTGATGACCAAGCAGCAGAGGTCACCGCGCTTGTTTCCGAGCTGTACGCGGTGGGATCTGCACTTCGCGCGATTGATGATGCTTCACAATTGCCTGACTATAGTCTGAATCTTTACCTCATTGAGGATGACTTGGGTCTCGTGCGGGACAGCTTAACATACACACTCAACGATATCTTCCGCATTCTCGGGAAGATTGGGAATGGCGATCGATTCTTGACCATGGCGGCGTACCGTCAGACATGGAAGGACATTACTTATCACTTCCAGCGCCGGGTTGGAGGACGTTTGTGCTCTGTGGTCGAGACGTACCGCCGCTTTCTTCTGGCACTGTGCAACAAACTCAAAGGGTCCTCCGGCATATTCCCCCTACTCTGCGGTTTCGGAAAAGCTAACATGCCCGCAGAATTGGTCCAGAACCCGCCCAATATGGCATCCTCCGCCGTCAAATTCGTGACCTAGTTGACGATCATATTCATTATCCCGACAACCCCGCTGCAGAGGTCGGCGGAATCTCCTTGGCTCCTCCACGTAGGGATACATCTTTCGATATGGCATCGTTCATGCTAACATTGCTAGTTTTGATCAATCGACATCGCTCTTATGAGCGGGAACGACCTCAAATCCCCCCAACATCTCCTCGTGATGCAGTCCCACCGCAAGCCCCGGATATCTCGAGCCAGTCGACCGATACCCACTCCACTTCCACCGACACTAGTCAGACTTCCACCACAAGTTCGGAACTTGATCATTGGGCCAAACGGGTATTTGTTGATGATATGTCAACGACTCTCCTCACACAGTCCGGCGACCCGTAAGCATTTACCTATTATCGCGGGCTGTCATACAATGACTGAGGAAACACATAGGTCGAAATGCTTTGGGGAACATGTTCCAGATGCTCGGGCTCGGCTGGGTGATTGGGAAAAGCTTCTGGAAATGTACGTGTCGAGTTTGGGAGTGGAAAAAAAATTGGCTAACATCAGCAGCACGCCCGAAAACAGCAGCAGTGGATTACTCGTGCGACTCTATCTGCGTGAGGAAGATAATCGAGCCAGAATCCTTTGCAAATGGCGTAGTCGATATGGAGGGACTCGCTACTCAACCCTTCCTCTCAACACACTCCACATCTACAGGGAAGGGCCTACCCTGTTGCTTTGTCGACGCATTTTTGACTCATATAAGGTTGAAATGTGGGCAAGGTTGAAATTCCCTTCAATGGAGAGTAAGCAGTCTCTAAGGGATGATATGATACCTGCCTGACATCTGCCCAGGACTTGTCGTTTTCTACTGTACCCTACTTGCCCTTCGATCGCAGGACGATGGTAGGCCTGTCGAACATATTCAAGACCACGAGTTGAAGGGCGAGGAGGAGCTCTTTGCAGGGTAAAGAAGCAGCAACTTGCATCACACTTCCTTCGCTAATTCGGCCCAGGCAAATTGTTGACGATGACTTCCTCCACGCTCTACGAATATATCGCGATCGAAACTCACGAGCCGTACGCTTGCAAGCCTCAGTCCTACATGGCGAAATGAAGAGGTTTGTGGATTGTCAGAATGCTGATTTAGAGAGTAACCTGTACTGACATTGCTAGTAGAGCTCCAGTCTGGACAGCTTTCATTACGAACTACTTGCGTTCCTATCGGTGGCTGACACGAGCTGCGTCCGATGTAGTGTATTTGACAGAGTTGCGCCGCTATATCTTCTCTTCAGCATATGTCCCAGAGCAGACGGACCGCGGTGAGCACATCCTCAAGTTTACATCTGACCATGGTAAGTTTTACCTCCCCATGGCGAGAACGTGATATTGATGCTCCCCGCTCGAAGACGCCGAGGACTTTGTACGAACGATTAGAGATCTTGCCAGATTTGAACGACGATACTGATGGGATGCGGCGTATGGTCGAAAATTTTTACGACTTCACGATGTGATGATATGGGAGGCTGCCTATGCACTTGGTCTCGCCTTCATGATACCCAGTATCTGTGTTCCTAGCGTCCTGATGTGCACTTTCGGGGGGCCTCATTTAGCCAGACACATGTTTCTTCCCCATGATGTATGCTCTCTTCTCTAGGCGTTTCGCAACATTCGCATCGAATCTCGCAGTTCACCATCAAAAGTATTATTCGCTATAAGTTAGTAGAAGCTCCCTCTTACATAGAACAGTGGAGATACACGCTCTATCTCCGAGGTGTTGGAGAAGGACGCCAACTTCTGATTAATGACACCCCCCACGCCACAAACACACAACACGGGCGCAGCACCGGCGAACCTCCCGAATTCTCGATCACGTTAACAATATTTGATCTCCAATCGCTTAGCGAGCTTAATACTTAGTCCAGATCAATGCCTAATCCAATACTTTTCAGTATGGCTCTCATATCTTCCCAGCTCCATGGAACATGTCGATGGAGAAAGCGCCGACGGCCCATGCTCCAAAAGGACGCCCCATAAGGAGCGCCCGTATTCAACCCCTCTCACCGGATGCCAACCTAGAAGCAAAAGCAGCTTCTGAGAAGGTTTCGCCCTGGCGTGCGCTTTACAGCCTTGTGGGATATGTTCCACCATGGTGTCGATACGACCCAGAGCACCCGGCCAAGTTCTCTCTGGGCCTCAACATCTTGTTCGGCAAGTACATCCAACTTCTAACATCCTGAATCCGGCTGATCATTCCTCCAGCGTTCGCCGGATGCTTCACAGTTGCGAACCTATACTACAGTCACCCAATCTTGAATAAGCTGGCGCGCGACTTCGACGTCACAGATGAACAGTCTTCATACATCCCTACACTGGCGCAGGCAGGTTATGCGGCGGGACTGTTGTTCTTATGTCCCCTCGGGGATTTGTTGAAGAGGAGGCCCTTCGTTCTATGGCTGGTCTGGTTCACCAGCACGTTGTGGTACTGATACCCCGAGTCAGCTTCAATATTCCTCTGCTTACTCCTACAGGGTCGGGCTTTGTGTCACGAAATCCTTTGCTGCATTTTGCACCATTTCCTTCATCACATCCGTCACCACCGTAACGCCTCAGCTCATGCTCCCACTCGTAGGTGATCTCGCACCTCCCCACCGCCGCTCAACTGCGCTTAGCATCGTCGTCTCGGGCATGCTCCTTGGCATGCTCACTGCGCGTCTCCTTTCCGGCGTAGTTACAGAATTCATTGGGTGGCGCTACATCTACTGGATAGCCTTTGGCCTTCAACTTCTCATCCTTGTCCTCCTCTTCCTCTTCATGCCAGACTATCCCTCTACGAACCCCGATATGGGTCTCATACATAAATACCCGGGCCTCCTCTTCGATATTCTAAGAATGTCCTTCAGATACCCTGTACTTGTCCAAGCTTGCTTGATTGGCTTCTTTACGGCAAGCATCTTTACCTCATACTGGACAACTCTGACTTTCCTCCTCGCTGGGAATCCATACCACTATTCTTCCCTTGTCATCGGCCTCTTCTCACTTGTTAGCATAGGCAGCGTGGCGTGGGGACCGATTTTTGCCCGCACCGTTATGGAAAGGCATGAACCCTTGTTCTCGATCCTCATAGGCGAAACCATATGTCTGGCTGGGGCCATCATTGGAACTTACACGGGCCTACACGCCGTGGCTGGTCCAATCATCGAGGCTGCCTGCATCGACATTGGCCTGCAAACGAGTCAGATCGCAAATCGAACTGCAATTTTCGAAGTTGAACCCAAAGGTCGCAATCGTGTCAATACTGCCTACATGGTGAGCGTGTTCTGTGGGCAACTCATGGGCACAGCTGTAGGCAATTATCTTTACGCACAGGGAGGTTGGGTCTGGTCTGGTTCTGCAAGCGTCGGCTTTGCATGTGCCGCGCTTGTTATCTGCTTCTCGAGAGGACCACATGAGCAGGGCTGGGTTGGCTGGGGAGGAGGTTGCAAGATGCGAAAGCCAAGGGTTGTCAAGCAGGCGCAGAAAGATGAGGAGAAGGGTGTTACGGACGATCAGGTTCCCAAGCCGTTTACGAGTGGTCAAGCCAACACCGAAGACCGGGGCGACAATAAGGATGTGTTGGTGGATTTGAGGGCCTCTGGTCATTCTGTCAGCGGTAACGCCTCGGACAAGACGCTGACGCTTTCACAAGACGATTATTGTACGATAGACGCAAGGAACGTAGCCAAAGACAATGCAGAATGAGCAATAGCTTTTGTTACTTTCATATCAGCCTAGTGTTCATCCACTCGGCGGCGGCGAATGAAAGGACGATGAGCATTTGAAGATCCGCATGCACCCACTACACAGAGAGGCTTATACCAACATTAAGGGGTATCGGCAGATCTTCCGCTCTCAAGACTATGACTACAGGTTGAGCCATCGCAAGGACAATTCATTGCTGCCAAACAGCTTTGTACATTCTCGAACGAACAGTCATACCTGCCAAATCGTCGCATGGAAGACTTCACTGATTTAGGCAGGCAAACAGTATCAGGTACTCCATTAAGGATACCGAAACGGCCAGCAAACGAAAAGATGCTAGGAGTCTTGTGGCACGCGTCCACAGCCCTGAAGGATCTTATGTAGTTGAAATACGGATTACAATTGGTCAGGCTAGAAATCTGAGATGAGAGCGCGCATAATAGAAATTCTTAGTCCATAGAGGAGAATGAAGAGTTCAAGGTGCATGATCAACGCCGGGCATACAAAAGACTTGGAATCGAGAGAAATAAATTAGACGTGCGGAGACGCGTGGGTGTTTTCATCCTTAAGCAACTCGAAGAACTCAATCCTACTACGTTGCTATCCATCATCGCGTCCTATATGTCGTGCGGCCCTCACTGCCAGAATCCTCGTTGCATCTAAAGTCCAGTGCTATCGGCAGGACTGTCTTAAGGCAACCGGTAGGAAGTCCAATAGGTTCGCAAACTACCGCGCCAATTCAGGGTTGATACTATGCTCGTGAAATTTAAGTAGTTGTTGGCTATGGTGACTAATGCAAGTTTGTGTTTTGTTGTGAATCTTCAACTGGGCCAGGCAGCAACGCTCCTGCCTACCTGACAACAAATCAAATGCCAACATCCTAGTTTTCACCGCTTTGCCATCTTACTCGAAAAACGCACTCATTTAAGGAACTGGAGATTTTCGAGAGGCTTTGTTACCAACATGGCTCTAGGATCCCTTGAGGTCGAGCTCCTCTCAGCCATTCTCGAATATGTGGACGACGAATCCCCAAATACCACGAAGTCTGTAAGTCTCGTCAACAAGCACTTGCACGCAACAGCGCGAAGGATCCGATTCCGTCGCCAGACTCTCGATCTCAGCAATCCTGGTAGAGCCCGATCTTGTCTGTCTGTATGGCTTGTGGAGCCAGATGCCTTACGCTACATTCGTCATCTCACCATCGTGGACAATGTACACAGTAACCCTCTCGGACTACCTGAGTTACAGTCCACTTATGCATTTTTGGCCTGGCTCATCCGAGACCTTGCAAACTTGAGAGGCATCGTATGGCGATGTGCAAGCCAGATACCTCTTAACATCCTCGATGCAATCCATCAGTGTCAACCTAGGGCGGCCCTCAAGGTTTACAACTGGTGCCGTGAAGCTGATGGAGCCGATCACACTGACCCAGCCGAGCTAGCTCTTGCCCATTCCTCAGCCCTGACATGTTTGCAGGCAAGCATATGGAATAGTGGCGGCGGGCATCCTGATCTCCGGGAAGCAGCTTGCAAACGAATCATAGCCAATGCCCCCAACCTCCAATACGCCTCTATCACGACTGGCAGATCAGGCTGCGTGTTTACCTTGCTGTCAGCGGCAGAGGAAGCAGAACTAGCTGCACGGGAAGAACAATTCTATACCCACAAACGACCAAGCACATCCCTGAAGACATTGACATTGGACGGGTATGGATTGTCGAAAGACACCATTGATCACTGGGGTAGATTTCTGAACTTCTCCAAGCTGGAGAGTCTCAAGTGCTCGCGTGGATTCGTGCCGGACAAGAGCTACTTCGAGCTCGCGCCAACACTTCTCACAAGCTTGAAACATGTCAGTCTGAACTTCTCGTACAACAAAGACGCCGACATCGCCGCGGCAGCGGACAACTACCTAGCTACATGCTCTCCGCTTGAGACATTGAGTCTTTGGAGCTGGATGAACGTCATTTCTCTACAATCAATCCTGAAACACGGCCCTACGTTGAAGATTCTGCAGCTCCACGAGCGTGAGAGCACTCACGTTGATGTTCCACGCGCTTTACTCACGTCTACTGATGTGGCTGATATTCGCCGGGCGTGCCCTATACTGCGAGATTTCACCATGGATATTGATCGTGAAGCTCTCGACTGGGAGCAAGAAGTGAACAATCAAACAATTTACGCCGAACTTGCCCTATTCTCACTAGACAAGTTACAGCTCTATTTCAACCTCGGCATCGCCGCTCAGATCTCGAGAGCCACGTCAGCTCTGAATGACGCCGATGCGTCGCCAGACTCGGAGTTTTGCGAAAGCGACAGTGGGAGCCCTTTAGCCAAAAGGAGGAAGCGCCATCACAGTCTTTCAACCAGAGAAAAGGCCTTGCTACCTTTGCGGACAGCAGAGGATACTGTTGCCCAGGTCAAGTCCATATGGAGGACGATTTTCAAGCACCGCAGGACCGGTGAAAGGGCATTGGACATCAAAATCGGGGAATGGGAGCGGAAGATGGGACTTGGCTATCCAGCTCATTGGGTTTTATGGGAGCAACGTAATCGGTCATTCCTCAAGCTCAGACCAAACGAGAGAGACGATATGTTGGATGAGGTCGTTTTGACTTGTCAAGGGGGTCTCCAAGGGAAGATTTGATCATCTACGAAAATTCTGAGCCCACACAAAGCTACATTAGCATTAAGCATTCAATCCCGGCATACCTTGCGAACCTCCTACCTCCTCCCAGAACTTCGCAAAATCCACACCGGCCTCGTTAAACATCCTTCTCGCTTCTTGCATTGCTCTTGCCTGCCTCCCTTCTGTGAAACCGCTCGGCATGGTACTCTCATACTGCACAAGTTCGACCCATCGATAGAACAGATCCTCGTGTCCCATAGCTGTAAGCTTGTCCTTGAATTTCAATAGTGTGTCTCTTTGCTCCGCGGTCTTTGGCATATCTTCCCGGCCAATTTCCCAGATCATCCATGACTTCATTGGTTGATGATATACCACCACGGCCTTCTCAAAATCGTCTAATTTCAGCTTTCCCTCTTGCACAAGCTGAGATGCCTGCACCATCGATGCGAAGTCAAGATCCCAATCCTTGTCCAATAGCAAGTAACCAGACTTGGCCAGCTTATCCTTCTGCACCGCAGGCATTATTTTGTACTTCAGCGTCAATTCATCGTCTAGAGTCCAGTTCGGCACCAAATTCTTATCCCACTTCTTAGAACTCCGCACAATGATCTCCTTGTCCCTGAATCCCAAATACCAACGCCATTTCGTGGGTGAACCGTACCGGGCCTCTGCCGTGCCAAAGACGAAGTTCCACGGCCACGACCCAAGCAAAGAGAAGAGCACATAATCACCGAGCAGAAGCATTGTCCTACTCGCGGTGATGCCGAGAAGCGTGCCATACTCAGATTGTTTCACGTCGACTTTCGCTTCAGAAGGGTAGCCGAGGGTGGCAATGAGTAGAGCGAGGTAGACTGGGAAGGCGAAGTAGGCGCGAACGAGGAGGCCGAGGGTTATGACGATGTTCATGCATACTGGGACGAGAAAGACACGGCGTTTGAGGGTGAAGGGTGTGGTGTCGACGTGGAGGATATAGACGTGGGATTGCGGGAGGGTGGATAGGAATTCCGTTGTTAATGACGACGAGGGCGGAACGAAGGGAGAGGGAAGGTCGGCGTTCTTGGGTGCTGCCTTGGGCGCGTTGGGCGTCGTACTCACTTTCGGTCCCTTCTTGGTGGAAGAGCGAGCCATGATCTTTGTAAAGAAGGCAATGACAAGTTCATCGTACAGTACAGGGTTACACCAAAATTGTGTTAAGGTATGATAGCTGGGGCATCATAGCGTGCAAGGTAAAATCGTTGCTGCAAGTCCCAGCATTGGTCTTGGTATTTTTCCTCGTAGCAAGCAACTTTTTTTGTTGCCGTACATTGCCCTGAATGGCAGGTGCGGCGAATAAACTGCTCTGCTTTTTGGCACGCCAATTGCTCGACTCGCAGCCTGGCAGCGACGGCCATTGCTCAAAGGGTCTTTTGGCACTCGAAGCCTCCCACCTGCTGTACGGAAGTAAGTCAGCAACAGCCCTTCTCTTTAGGAACTTCGCCTATGCCAATATTCTCGTTCTGCTCGTATGCTCGTGTATATGCAGGCAAATCACGTGTCCGGCCTCCTCCTCGGTCATCAGTGGCCCGAAAAAAAGGAAGTAAGCCCAATGGAGCTAAATGCGACAAGCCGCCCATGCTTAGCATTGCTTACGGAGGTGGTGCTGCTAAATCAGGAGTTTTTCGGAGCCTAAATGCTCCATCGCTCCCCCTTAGTTCTTACCTGATTCGCGCCAGTCCTAGCTTGCCAGACGCAGCTGAGTTGTAGCAGGATGCGGGAGGATGGATGAGCCTCCTTTGGATAAGCATTCGGCTTTCAGCTGATTTTCTCTTGTCCTTCATAAGCTCAGGCACTCGCAACTTCGCCTCTCTCACGTCGTGTTCCTGACGCCAAAGTTCTTGAGACGCTCATTACTGTCGCTCTCTGTCAACTTCGTTTGAACCCCTCGTCACCATTAATACCTTCCTCTTCCGCGTATCAACTCGCAGTTCAATCTTCAAGGAACATGGAGAACCTCCCAGACCGTGTCGCCGCAGACCACAACCTAGCCGTCCGTGCTGCCAGCGCAGGCAACACAATCCTTGCAACAGGAACCCACTTCAGCTCCTACTACTCGAATACAAACGACCGCCTGCAGCCTCATCAATCAACCACGAGGAATTGGAAGCTTCCAGTCATAATTGTTGCCTGCATTGTGGGCGCGATCTTGATTGCAGCTGCCATTTTCTTCCTTATCAAGCGAAACAAACGCGGTGCTTCCTACAGAAATCTTGAGAAGCCAAATATGGGAGAACACAGGGATGTCTTCGATGCTCGGATAACGGAGGCGCTCGAGAACGATGCCGGACACTCACTGGCGAGGGACCACGGCGATGGAGACTATGCACACCCCTACGGGGATGCTGATGTTGCCGGAAGAAGGGCAAGCTCATATGGCGATGTAGATACATCTTATCGAGGCCCGGAAAAGACATACTCTGAGAAAGCACAAGATCACGGAGCATGAGCTTGAATCTGGATTTCGTCCTGTATCACACATGGGGCTATAGGGGTGGAGAAGTGGGACAATTCATGTACAGAGACCGTTGGAGAATTAGAGGACTAGTATTTGGGGCAAGGCGTGCTGGGGCAACTGTCATCGAAACCGCAAATTTGTCCACTTTCAATGCACAGTAATGTTTTCTCACATTTTTGAACTCCCCCTTCCTGTGTTACAAGCAAATCGGGGTGCCTGTCGCTTTGGGTGGTATAAAGATCCTCGCCGCCCTCACTCTTACTCACCTACTATCACTTACCATCAACCATTTACTGTCCGCTCGATCAGTCATCTTACCTATTATAGGCCCTTGGCCAATGAACCCAAAATAGGCGTTCTCGTTTCTGGGTTGCACGGCATTTAACCGTCTTTCGATTCCTCTTTCACATCCTCGAACTCTTCAATTTTCTTTCACTCGTACCGACTTTGACATCCTGTCATCGCTCTTCTCTACCGACCTGTTCAAACAGATCAAGAAGTCAACCATCATCTCGTTCTGGTCGGCGGTTGGTCTCGCTGGCTCTTTCAAGTCTGATGCCATTGGGTCGGAAGACATCAATGAATGGAAGTGGTCCAGCCCCTGAGTCCAGAGGCTTATCTCTCTTTTTCGGTCGTCGCTGGTGACGGCTGCATGGCGACTTGCGACGGTCTGGGAGGAGAAAGGACGGAATATGTAGGTGAGGCCATCACGGAGTTAGGCGAGGGTAGGTATCTCGAGTGTGAGGAAGGAGTGTCTAGGTGATGGCTTCAGTGAATGATGCTTCTCTAGGTATTGTTTGAACTCCATTGAGCCGGTGAACTGGCGCCACTCGTTCAATTCGGCCATCGCAGCTGGCGACCCTATAGCCGGATTCTCCTCTTGAAGCTTTGGTGTCGGAGATCCATAGTGGGCAGCGACTCTAAAGGCCGAGGCGAGGTCCTTTCGCATTAACCGACGCGCGGGGTGGTGTTGGAGTATTATCGGTTGAGTCTAGGAAGGGGCTTACTGCCATTAGAGCAAGTGGTTGTTGGTAAGGGCTTGTCAAATGGTTATTTCCGTGATGCAATGCCCTGGCGCTGTCTATTTGAAGTCGTCCTGCTCGGTTTCTGGGTAGTGCGGTAGGGGCTTCTGTGGGGCCGCCGGTGGTAGAGATGGACTGACTTTGGAGGCGAGAAGCATGTTGTGGACTTCCTAGACTAGCTGTAACAAAAGTTCGTTTGACTGTAGTGCTTGGTTCTGTAGCTCCTGCATCTTCTCGGCATGGATTTCCCGTCGGCCTCGATGCGATGGGTTACGGACCTAGAGCTTGTTCAGTTCGTCTAAATTCAAGATCGCGAAAGGTACAGAACAGACCATAAGAAAGTACTCAAGACAATGTTGATGACACCAGTGTGTGCCTGCAGCTTCTCTCTATATTCACCCATGGAGTAGTGTTTAACATCCCAGCGTATCTTCCTCCAATTCACTCGAATGTCTTATTCAATCTGGCCACCGAACGCTTTTGCTTCGGATTGGTCGATATCGTAGCAGCAGGCAACCCAGCTGGCCCGTCATGTACGACATCGCTTTCGGCTGGGTCAGCGGCTTCCCTATATTTCTTCATCACAGATTCCAGTTCCTGGAGAGTGGCACCACAAGAAGCAATCATAGCGTCCAGTTTGCGTCGATGCGTCACCAATCCTCTGCACTGCAATTTTAGCGTGGATGAAGGGAATTCTCAACGCTGGGCTAAAGCGGCGAGGCGCACGCGTTGGAGTGCGGTGGAAGGGACGCCCGAAAACTGCCCCCAAAGCCGCCGTTTTCTACCACCAAATAGACTTATTCGGTTAAGGGGACGCCGAGTTCATCGGAGGAAGAGGACATATTAGTGAGGATGTGTAAGGAAATGTGGAAGAAAAATGTAAGGGTACCCGTCTTACCCTCCACCTAATCGGGAAGGCGCTACAATACATCTACTCCTGTATGCGAGATTGGCCCCCTCGGTACGTAAAAACCCCCTATCTATTGACCCATAATTCGGCATCACCGGTAAGGTCACTATTGGTTGCGCACCCTGTCTCAGAGTATTTTCCAGAGTACCATGTAGAATAGCATTAATGGTCACCCTCTAGAAGAACCTTGTCAAGTCGAAATATCAGCCGAGTGCCAGTTCGACTTTCCAAGACCGATATATTTCGCCTCCCTTCATGTCAGCGTGCGACAAATTGTAAGGGAAGAGCAGGTCCAATTATGCTGTCACCTGAATTCCGTAGCAGCACAGCTCCTCAAAGTCATCAAGATATGCTGCCAAGTTATAGAGGACTCAAATGTTATCTACGGAGAATGTACCACACCACCAGGAGAGTCTCTACAGCGAAACCAGTGACTGGCATCCTCCGACGGGTGCGATTGATTACCTGGCGAAGTTCTTCAAAAGAAGACAGCGAAGCAGCCTGAAGCTGATCAGAGATTCAATAGCGGAATGCTAATGAATTGTAGATCATGGTAAGGACTGATTTCGATAACAGGTCGTGTTGACTTGCTGAGATGATCTTCCGAATGCAATGGATTAGCAGTTTGAGGTCTAATACTGTGTCCGAGCAGGAAGCCGTCCGGGATCCTGCTTATCATATTCTTCACTATTGAAAATCTGCATGAGCTGCCGCCTTGAATGGGAAGTGTATTCCATCGCCGACATGGATATTGTTGCTTCCGCTTAGATGGATTTGGGAGGAGCACTGCCCAACGTAGTCTAGGCTTTCAGGTGCAGTTAACACGGTCACACAACGAGGTATATTGACTCAAAATGGCCATCGAGCTGACAGCGGCCTTCACGCCCGTCTAAATTCTTGGGCTCTAGTTCTCAGCTATCCAAATGATGGCTTTACTTAGGATTTCATCAGCTGGTTTTCGAATTTGATCACTAACATTACAACTTCTGCTAATGCATAGTTCGTATTAGCCGGCTTGTATTAGGGTACACAATTGAACGGCTTATCGGCCGGGTACACAATTCGGGTAAGGAGGCGGCTAGGCTTCTGGCATAGCTTTTCATAGGCAATCGCACTGTAGAATATGCTTTCTGTCCGCTCTTCATCGTCCCCCATTACCGCGCGTGCGGGGGCTGCATCCTGTCCGTGGTGAGGGTTAGAGGTGCTCATTTTGTTTGATGGAGCGAGTCGACGTCGTCGTCGAGGGTGAGATTAATTGTCGACTTCGAACGGGCGATGATCTTCCTGGCGGAGGGGAAATTGTGTGCCCGGATACTTCCCACTAATTAGCACCACCTAGATCTCCGGCTCCGCCAAGCTAGAAGTTGCGCGTCTTCCCCGAGCGTCGAATCCAACATGCAAATGCAAGCACAACCTCCAAAGCTCCCTCTTCTGTAATAGGTCATCGAAAAATCTCAGAAGACGTGTCAATATGCCTCCTAAAGCGAAGCTGAATGTGCACAACTTTCCTCGCCCGCCCTTGCTCGAACGAACTCCTCGTCACCTTGTCGTCAAATGGAATGATACTGTCATTGCTGACACCAAAGAGGCATACTGGGTCCTAGAGACTACTCACCCTCCAAGTACGCAGCTAACCAAGCTCTATTCATAACCCCGCATTTCTGGCACTTGCATTAGTCCGCAATATAGCGGATGTCTAGCTACTCGCCCTAGGCTTCCACACTTAAAGAATGACTTCTCACCTAAACTCTAGCATACTACCTCCCTCAATCTGCATTCAGCTCGGCCGTCAATTTAACACAGGTGCCGGGAAAAACTTCACTCTGTGAATGGAAGGGAAGGGCCACATATTGGAATATCAGGTTACTGGATACAAATGAAGAGGTGAAGGGCAGGATATGGAGCTACGAGTCGCCAACACCGCCTTTCAAGGACATCAAAGGCTATCTTTCAATATACGCCTCAGGAGTGCCATGGGAATGCTACGTCGACGACGAGAAGGTGCAACCGCAAGAGGGTACAGGACCATTTCAGCGAATGTTAATTACCAATGCTAACAACACTAGGTGACTTTTATGGAGGATGGGTGACAAGCGAGCTCGAAGGCCCTATGAAGGGCGGACCTGGGACATGGGGATGGTAATCACATGTCTGCATAGAACTGGGCGCTTTGGCCCAGACAGTCAGGCATTCTTGGTATGATTGTCCTGTAGCTTGACATCACATTCCTCCAAATTGTTGCCCTGACATCGCTTCCAGGTATGTTGACGTCCTCTCACGGACATATTAAATTACCCCCTAGGCTCACTTTCTGTGCACTCAGTAAAGGTCGGGGTTTTACTTCAATCCGCTCGCTCTTTTTATGCAAATCCTTCGTGCGCGTGAGCTCAATCGGTCGCTTTCATGCAAATCCACTTCCTCGCAGCATTTGCTGCATTGGCCGCTCCATTAGCTTTTGCTCAGAGTCTGTCGGACCTACCTGCCTGTGCTGTAAGTATCGGCGACTTCCGAGTACAGGCCCGCGCTGATGATTGGACCTATAGCAACAAGCCGGACTATCCGGAATTGAAGCGACAGGATGCAGCGTCACCGATATCCAATGCATCTGCAATTCCGTCCCTTTCATCAATACCCTGAGAGCTTACATCATGGCGCAATGTGATGCCTCAGACCAAGAGGGTTCGCCTGGCGGATTCCTGGCCTTTTCACTACATATCCTCTAACAAATGACCTAGGAGCCTTGTTGTTTGCACAAAAGCTATGTGAGACTGTTGGTATTGTCATCTCAGCTACCGTGCCCGGCTTGTCAATGTCATCCACTACTGTGATGCCTACCAATACGCCCATGAGCGTAGTTGTGGTCACAAGCCGAAGCGGTATCGCCACATCGACCATATCTCATACCAACATGGGTGTGGCCTCCGTGTTGTCGACTCAACCCATGGCATCCGAATCCATGACAGGAAGCACGTCTGCGCCGATCACTCAATTCACTGGTGGAGCGGGACATCTTAGCCACGAGCTGGTTGCTGCCGTTGTGGCTGTCGGAGCTTTCATGGCGGCATTCTAGGCACCGCGTGGATCTGGGTTGTTGTCTTGTCGCATAATACTAGCACCCTCTGGCTGCCTTTCTTCTCCTGTCAATTCCTCTTCCAATGCCATGACATTTCTAGAGCTGCACGACTTCCTAGAACGTGGGTCCAGCTGAAAGCCACGCGCAACACCGTCTATCCTGTCAATGTGATCTAGGCGCGCTTCCACCCACTCTCTGCCCTCAACTCCCGCAGTTCTCTCGCCGCGATCAGCTGCCTCATAGCAAGATACGACTTCCTCCTCTCCGTCATGTCGTCCCCTATGCACCAAAGTTAGCACCAAGTTCCCTTCCCATGACTTCCGTCGTGCGTCTACTATTTTGGCCGTATTCGCATTCATCTCTTCGCCCCCGTCCATGTAACAAGAAGATCGTCACTCACAAAACAAAACAATAGTCTCCTCATCCAACCTTGTCGCCCTAACCAACATCCTCGTCTCCGCCGCATTTAGATCCGGATGCCTTTCATAGACACTGAATAGAAACTCCTGCGTCTCCGGTGTCAGGCCTAAGTCGTGCCGGCTGATGCTCTCAAAAAGCGTATCTGTGCGACTAGAACCACACCTCCTGTCAGCATCTCTACAGTGCCCCTATACATCACCTCCTTTAGTTCAACAGGTAGGCTCACCTCATGATCAACTCCCTGACTCCTGCTCTAAACACCGCCTCATTGCCGTATTTCTCACAGTGATGACCCAACAATAGCTTCGCCTCCTGTGCATAGAGCCCAAACACGCGGTCCATGCTCTCAAACAGATCTTGTGGGATCATCGCGTCGGCATTAAGCACGAAGGAGCGGTCGAGGTGAAAGTCCAGGCCATCGGGCGGAGGTGCAACGAGCTCGGCAGACTCGGCGTCGACTGTTCGACCATTTTCGCCTCTGCCTGGTCCAAACTCCGGCCAGCTCTGTGAGGAGCTTGGAAGCCTTGGAGTGTGTTGGCTGTAGGGCAGGGCTGGGGCCAATCTGTCTGGATTCCGTAGTGGTAAATCCTCATCAAAGGCCATTCCTTCTTCACCCATCTCGAGAAAGTTCTTGACATTATGGCGTAGACGTGCTTGGTTGCCAAGCTGGGCATACTCTTGGAATATCGTGCGTGTTTCGGCGGTGATCTTGGTGCGAGTCGCGCGTGGTTGCGCGTGGAAGCGTTGTTCGGCGATGCGGGATAGCGCGTCAAGTTCTTGGGTTAGCGACTGGAGGTTCTCCATTTCCTGTCGGTGTTGAGTGATATACAAGACTGGTGCCTGGGAGAGGGGACTGACATCGCTGTAGGTATGTAGGATTAGGGGATTTATTTGTGGCGGTCGCGGCAAGTGATAAAAGAAGGAAGAGTGAATTTGTTGTCGTAGCGAGACTGTCAACTGGAAGATGTTTGTGAAAAAAGCTTGGTCGTGTTTGATTCACGGTTTTTGCATAAGACACTGGGGCATCAGCTGGCAAGAGACTTCCAGTGTTCCCCTGGCGACTCGTGGGTGCACGAAAGCAAAAGTCGCTATCACTTTTCGAGAAAGATGCAAGATTAAAGGAAAACCAGATTGTGGCAATTGTATTGATGACCAGCGATGATCCAAAGACCAGGTCATCCCCAAACATGATCTATCCCACACCCAATGCTTCCATTAGTAGATCCACTAGGAAATGGGTTGCAGCTCAGGAGAGTTTCGACCCTGCAAAGAAAAGATCCTCGCCATATTTACACCACGTTGAAGTCCCCAGCATTACCCATGATTAAAGCCTCTCACTCGTCAGGCATCTCGTAATGCCAACGGTGAGCCACGCAAACATTCGCACCAGGAGTGAGAGAAGCCACACAACAAACTTTAGGCCAACGAACATGAACTCGAGAATTCCTCTGGCAACTCCAGGTAGCTCTTCGCCTTCACGACTGCCAGCCTGGTAGTGTCCATACTTTTCAAGGTCGAATTCGCTTACCACAACCTTTCTCGTCTTCTTCTTGTTGGATTTTGACTTTTTGCCCCAGAATGACGATTTATCCGCTTTGTTTTTGGTGTCGTCTTTGTGTAGCTGACGCATTAGCTTCGCTTCTTCTTCAGCTTCCTCGCGCTCTGCGATCGTGGCATATAGCACGCTTCCAGTGTAACTCTTGCCGCCAATCGAGCCGGCTACTGAACCACCAAACACGGATGCTGGAGCTCTAGGCGTACGAGGCGTCCACAATTCCATACCTGCCATGATGGGATTGGTAGTTTCGTCCGCTACCGCGACAGCTAGGATGGCCGCCACCACAGAATCCACGGCATAAAGTGACGGCGCAACTCGAAGGATCTGCGATGCTGAAATATGCATGGTCATGGTCTCAAAGTCCAATGAGGCAAGGGGCTCTTCCGTGTCCGATACCGGTAGCGTTGACATGCGGATTTCGGCGGGAGAAGAGCTTTGAGCAGATACTGAAGAGTTAGGATTGGTGACGAGAATGACTGGAGGCGCCGAAGTAGTGCTTAGTGGAGAACGTAGTCCATCTGATGTGACCGTAATATGCAAGACAGGCTGTTCTGCTAGAATTGGAGAGGTAGGGGACGTGGCAAAGTGAGGTGATTTCTCCGGATCTCGACCAATAGCTGGGTGTGCAAGTTCGTATCTTCTGCATCTCTCATTCCATATGAGATGACAGGCTTCTTGCGCTGCAGCTCGTTCAACAGCGTCCGATTGCATTTCTTCTCGCTCTGACGGGGCAAGTCTGTGTTTGGCGGCCAAAGCTGTACTTTGGTCAATGGCGAGCATGGCAGCTAGCTTTGGGAAAATGTAGGTCACAAGCCCATCGTTCGGAGGCTGACGACGTTCAATAGGCTCAAGAGGGAGGAGAAGTATAGGAACAGTCTTTGTCGGCTTGCGAGGGTGAGTGCGAGAAATTGACAGTTCACCGGTGTCAAACGTCTCGAGGGTGTAGAATGGTAATGACGGGGTGGAACCAAAGGTGAAAACTGCGTCGCTGGTTCTACTACCAGTCAGTGAACCCGTAAGTGAAGACAAAGGCCTTGAGGCTCATACCTTGACATTCTCAGATCGAAATCTCCAACCACAATCTCGGGGTCGTGGCCACCATTGGTTGCAGCCCATAGCCTTTCAAGTTCGGGTATACTTGAGAATGTCGGCTCCCTCCTAGCGAAAATGTCGACAGGAAAATCGACAACGCTTGCAGGGGCAGTTCTTGGGCCGAGCGATTCGTCTAGTCTGGATGGTGACCTGCTAGGAATATATTCTTCTCTTGACACATTTTCTCTCTGTATATCAGTGGCTCGCTGGGGGAAGTACTGTTGTTGACTGAGACGGATGCTTGGATTGTAGGTCGGAAACATTGATCGTATTGGTACGACTGGAGACGTCGGGGAAGAGTCAATGCACGTCGACCGATCATGTTGTGGAGGGGGAGGTTTCTCGAGTTTTGCCGAGGGAGGTATGGTGATTGAAGGTGGCTTGTGTCCGTCTATTGGCGACGCCGGGACTGTCTCCTGCTCCATTTCTGGAGAAGGAGATCTCGAACCTCCCTCCTCGTTGTAATAGGCTTCTGGATCCTCGATTGTCTTGACCATCATAGACTCTGCGTTGGGCGATTTGACTACACCTTCCATGGGCGAAGGGTCCGTCTTCCTGGAAAAGTTCACGACGAGGTCGGACTGAGAAGTGTTGGCCTTGGTCTTGGGAACAGATGCTGGGAAGAGCTGGAAGTGGGTACTGGCAGTGGCCATCGTCCAGATGGCAGTTTGATGGCTCACTCAAGCACGACAACGGAAGATCGAGTGGGGAATGAAGCGAAAGGACGCCTGCGCTCATCAATGGGTCAAAGGAACGCCTGCGTTTCAGATCGCAGAAGATGAAAGGAAGAAAGAACGTCTCGAGCACCGCGCCAGCGTAGACTTGTCACACATGAAGGAATGTATAGAAAGGATCTGGAGGTTGGTTAGGACCTTCACGGGCGGGGCCTCTGACATTTGCGGCATCACGGCGGGCCCTATACCTGTGCTTGGCGGCGGTAAGAGAAGGCGCGAACGGTGGAGGGGCCCCAAGCAGAGTGCGGTAAGCTCATCACGCTCCGCATTCCGTACATTGGGCGTTGCCGCAATTGGACAGCGTTATAACCCGGCAGATGAGGGATCTTGTTGGAAATGTCCAAGGCAAGGGGAGTGGGAAGCGTTGATTGGGACGTCTACGCGCTGGGTAGGTCAAAGCTTCCTGTTCCTAGATTTGGCCCACGTGCGACCGGGGTTGTGATTGGGAGCCAGATGCGGCACAGATGCAATACTTGGGCACTTGTCACATGCTCCACAATCTATTTTAAACCAGCAGCACAAACTCAACCCTCTCCACGTTCCTCAGACTTGTCCTAGGGACTCTTTACAGCGATTCTGTTGGCACTATTTCGCTCTCTCGTTCTACGTGGGCCACGTTTCCGTTAAAGGAGGTCAAGGAGTGGGTGAAAGCTCGGCCATACCATTTTACGTCCGTTGATATTTTTAGGCGTCTCAATTCTAGCCCAATAATCCCGTCTATTCCATGTTGAAGTCGACCACCATCCTGCCGGCTACCTTGCCATTCTTCAATGCCTGACATGCTTCATTGAATTTGGAGATCCCCACAACTGTAGGTTGCAAACGCAGTTTGCCTGGCCGCGTTAGTAGAGCTCAACATGCAGCGGTTCGGCGACATAGCCCCTACCTCTCTTCGCGAAGTTAAGCGTCTCATCCACATCGGCCATGTTACTGACAAGGGTGCCCTGCACCGATTGGTTTCTGAAGACCACAGCAGCCGGGACGACAGTCATCTGTAACATTTAGCTTAGTGCAAGAGGCTTCTTGTACCACGGGAAATTTACATTATTGGTTCCTGCTGACGGAAGCGCAATGCACATGACCTGGTTCGCTGTTAGAGTATCACCGAAAGCTGTTGCAGTGTAGAAAAAACCATATACCTTGCCTCCAACCCTTGAACCCAAGTAGCTCAGCGCTGAGGGATAAGACTGAGGTGCAGTCACGAAGACGCCATGTGCCCCCATGCCATCTGCGATCTTGACAATCTCAGCTGCAACATTCTCGACCTTCTTGAAGTCAATGAAGTGTTCCGCTCCCAGGCTTTTGGCCAGTTTCTCTTTGTCATCGCCTGTATCAACGACAATAGGACGCAAGCCCATAGCATCCGCTAGTTGGACACCTTGGATGCCAACGCCGCCGCCACCACCGGGAAAGACAGCCCATTGTCCCGGTCTCAGGTTTGCCGTCTTCAGTGAAGTGTAGATTGTTGAGGCTGAGCACATAATAGGACCAGCTACATAGTCCGAGACTCCATCTGGGATGAGGGTAGTGTACCGCTCTGGGCTTTTGACGTACTGTTTGTAGCTGCCTGTGTATCCGATCAGCAACATGCCCAAGAGCAACCAAGGCTTAGGCACAGAGTGCGAGGAAGTCTTTTGGGGGAGATGTATCATACCATCGCAGTGGAAACCAGTGTAAACTGCCTTAGCACAGTAGCACTCCTTGTCAGTGCGGCATAGATCACACACCCCACACGTGTCTGCAACAGGCTTGAAGCCTGCTCGCTGACCAACCTTGAGGTTTTTGACTTGATCGCCGACTTTGACGATGACGCCGGCGCCTTCATGGCCAGCACATATTGTTCCATGTTGGG
>Ga0335072_10004192_pt1 | contig 21513 bp, 23 predicted proteins | sample Lox_Sample_21_FD_206725 | JGI IMG/M metagenome (GOLD analysis project Ga0335072, IMG submission 206725) | Soil microbial communities from Loxahatchee National Wildlife Refuge, Florida, United States - Lox_Sample_2.1 | ecosystem: Environmental > Terrestrial > Soil > Wetlands | place: USA...
ATGATTTTGGATCGAGTGGGCCGATAGTTCAGTGGTAGCCTCGGTTTATGTGCGGGCGATACGGGCGGAGAGCGGACAAGCAGCGAATCGCAGAGTGGTTCCACACCCATAACACAGATGTGTTCAACGACGAGTATTACGAGATCAACAGCACCCGCCTCGCGCCGTCCTACAACATTGCCCCGGAAAGCATTCAGCCGGTGGTCCGACTCGATCGCGATACGGGCGAACGTGTTTTGGCGCTCATGAAGTGGGGCCTGGTGCCTTATTGGTCGAAGGCGCCTAAGGCCAATTTCAGTTCGATCAACGCGCGCTCCGACAAGCTTGAGAGGAGCGGAGCGTGGCGAGAGCCCTGGAAGCATCGCCGTTGCCTCATCCCAGCCAATTTCTTCTTTGAGTGGGAGCCACTAACCAAAGAGGAGGAAAAGAAGAAGCTCAGCAAGCCATGGGCGGTATCGCTTGCGGATGAAGGTCTTTTCGCCTTCGGAGGGACCTGGGACAGATGGAAGGGTCTAAACGAAAACAACAACGAGATTATTGTCGAAAGCTTCAGCATCATTACGACGGACCCGAATGAAGTTCTGGAGCCGTTCCACAACCGTTGCCCCCTCATCATCGAACCGAAGGACTACGAACGGTGGCTCGCGCCGGCGGAACCATCCCATCTGCCTATTGACCTGGTAAGGACTCCACCATCGGAAGTGATGAAAGCCTGGAGGGTGTCGAAGCTGCAGGGAGACGGCCCTCATCTTTTGGAAGCTGCGGCGGGCCCGTCGAACCCAACCCAAACTCCTGCGCTCGGCGGTGCGTTTCAAGACGCCCTTCCGTTCAGCGAAGATTAGTGACGAATTTGCAGCTAGATGTCACCCTCTGCTTCAGAGCGGCGCTACGCCTTCCAGCGTCGATGCCTTTCATCATTTAAGCATCTGGTAGCGCCGGATATACCCAGCTAATTCGCGTTTCGGCAGACGGATCGCCGGGTCCACCGCAAGTTGCGAGAGTGCTGCGTGAAGCTGCGCTGCGGTAGAGAGCTTACCTTCGAAAAGTTGGTCGCAGACCCAAAGAAGTCCGTGCACCTCTATACGACTGCTCTCAGCCAGCGACCGCAGCTCTGAGTCTCCAGTGAGCAGGATACAGCCTGAGTGGGTCTCCGCTAATGCGAAGGCAAATCCGTCGTGAATACTGAGGCGGGGCCGAGCGCGAATCACTTCACGGGCCCGGGAGACCTGCGTTCCTGGCAGATCCACGACTTTCAGGCCGTCCTTAATCAGAGACCGCTTCTCATCTGCGGTGAAGCTCAGCAGCTCATCTTCAAATAGGGTGTTGGGGATGAGGATCTCAAATGGCAGCCGGAGAAAGGCCGCGAGCAGGGCAGCTTTGCGGAGATGGATGAGGCAGCTGGTGTCACTGATGATGATCCGCATGGTCGATCTGCGGTCCTTTCAGGCCGGCCTCGACCTTCGGTAAGGGAATCCTCAGCAGTTCGGCCGCCTTGCTCAGCGACACAAAGTCTTCCGCCAGGGCGCGGTAGCACAGCCGTTCAAACCGCTGCGGGCGTTCGCGCTGGCCGCGGGTATCCTCCTGTTCAAGCTCCTCTGGTTCTTGAGTCCGCCAGCCTCGCGCGATCGTCTGGAAAGCGTAGGTCAGAATGGACTCATTGATCACGCCGATTTGTTTGAGGCGCATGAGCAGCGCCGCCCCGCTGACGCGGTAGAGCCGTTTCAGGGCAATGAGTTCCTTGTATCCCAGGGCATTGCGCTGCTTGCCGACCTCGCGCAGCAGGTGTTCGCGTGGCATCAGGAACGCTCCGGCGAAGAGGTTGGCTGCCTTCTCTTCCTCTTTGTCGGGGAGGCTGTTCGGATCGAAGACGCGATGGGCGAGTTCGTGAGCCAGGGTCAGGCGGCGGCGTTCGAGTGGAAACTGCCGATTGACGACGATGACCGGCAACCCAGGGGAACCCTTCTCGCGCGCCACAATGCAGGTGAAACCGGAGACCCTTTCGGGCAGGTCTACGATGAGAACCTTCAGACCTTTCTCTTCGAGCAGCTCGGTCATGTTTGGGATGGGATCGGTTCCGAGCATCCATTTGGAGCGGACCTCGCGGGCCAGATCCTCCGCATCTTCGATCCTTTGGAGTCTTCTCGGGGTGGCGAAGGGCGGCTTCCACTCTGCGCTGTCCAGATCGAGGATGTGCTCGATCTGGAGGTAGCGTTCGATCCATTCGAGGACTTCGGTTTCAACGGTGGCCCGGTCGGCGGCGGTAGTGCTGGCCTTGGTGCGGAACTCGACGCCGGAGAGCACAAGTCCCTGGGTATCCATGAGATACGTGACGGATACCTCGAGGGCTTTGGCCAGGGCGATCAGGACGCCGGAGCTGGGGATATCCTCTCCCCTCTCGTACTTGCCGATGGCCTGGGCGGTGACCCGGTTATCCATCTTGGCGGCCAGATCCCGTAGCGAGAGGCCCGCTTTGCGGCGGGCAAGCAGGATGCGGTCAGCGATCATGGTGGTGTCTCCGTCGGTTTACAATTTGACTTCTATTATATGTCCTGTAAACTAGGAATGGAAGATGATTGATCTGGTTCTTCCCGACTGATCCCCTTCTGGAGACGAGAGATTCATGAGCCATTCCGATGGTGTAGCGCGCCAGTGTCCTTTGCCCAACGCCGACTTTAATAGGGCGTGGGATTCGATCATGCTTGCCGAGGGAATCCGTGAGCGGCTTCTGGCGCAGTCGCTCTTGTCGTTCACGGTCCGGCAGAAGCTGCCGTTTGAATCCGCTCCGCTCCACGGCCTCATCCTCCTGACCGGTGCTCCCGGCACGGGCAAGACGACCCTTGCCCGCGGCCTCGCCAACCAGGTCGCCAACCAGATAAAGGGGACAAAGTGCACGTATGTGGAGATCGATCCGCATGCGTTGATGAGCTCCGCGCACGGTCGCAGCCAGCAAGCGGTCTCCAAGCTATTCGAGCAGACCATCCCCGAGTTGGCAATGAACGGCGCGGCCATTGTGCTCCTTGACGAGGTCGAGACCTTGGCGGTGTCGCGCCACAAGCTCAGCCTGGACGCCAACCCGATCGACGTCCATCGCGCCACGGACGCGGCACTAGCCGGCATGGACCGATTAACGCGAGAGCACAGGAACGTGTTGCTTATCGCGACGACAAACTTCCCGAAGGCGTTGGACCGTGCAGTGCTCTCTCGCGCCGATCACGTCGAGGAGATCGAACTTCCCAACGAATCCGCGCGGCGGGAGATTATCACCGATACCCTTCAGTCAATTGGGACGGCTTGGTCCCGTGTCGCCTCCCTCGCGAAGGACGCCGGACGTCTGGCCAAAGCCTCAGAGGGGCTTGATGGCCGGCGCATCCGCAAAGAGATCTTTGTCGCCATTGGCTCGGACATCGCAACGGCGAAGGACCCCAATCGCCTGACGGCGGCGCAGATTGAGGCCGCTTTCGCGCTGTCCCTCAAAATCCAGCAGGAGATGATGGCATGAGAATACGCCGCGACATCAGTTCCATCCCTTTGCGCTCGGCCAGCGAGACCTGGCAGCGGATCGTCACGCTCATTACGGGCAGCGGATCGAAGGATGTCGCGCAGCTCACCGGCGCCGCGGGAATCATAGCCTCCATCATCACGGACGAACATCCCGCCACGCGCGCCATCATCGTGGAAGGAGTGGGCGCGCAACTGCGAATCTATTGCCGCTACGGAATGGCGGCCATCGAAGAGGGCGGCGAGGTCGATTCGCTGACGTGGAACCCGACTGCGGGCGACTGGACCATGCACGTCCCCTGCGACGAGGAGAACCTCGACTGGGTAAAGAAGTCGCTCGCGAAGGTCGCGTCCCGGATTAAGGTTTTCGACGTCGCGGAGGCTGAGTGGGCCGAAGAAGAAGGGAGCTCCGCAGCACAGGGCGAAGGCATTCATATCGACTGGAACATTCAGGGAGGTCTGTAACCGATGGGCACCTATGCTTATTCCCAGAGTTATGCGATCACGCACAGCATTGTTTTCATGAGCGACAACCTGCGCAATTCATTGCGCGAGGTCATCCGCGAGAACGGCCTCAGTCCGGAGAAACTCATGCAGGATTGGGGCGACATCGAGCGCGGCATCAAGACCTGGCTCGATTCCGGTCATCTGACCGGCATCGTGGTCGAATTCTTCCGACCCGGAGCGTCGACCGCCTCCGCGCGTTGGGACTTCCCGGTGAGCTACATTGGTTCGGGAGTCGACGACGATATGTGGCTTGACAAGGACTACCTTCGTCAACTCATCGCGAAATCGGCGAAGCCGTCCTCGGACTGCACCTATCGCGTTCTGCTCTGCACGAGCTACGGGGCCCCTTCGGTCTCCGGCCTCTCCCATACTCCGTTTCTTTCCACCGGTCAGCTCTCTGCCCGGCAAGCCGGGACGGTGATTGCAACAGGCCACATGACAGCTGGCGCAACCTACTGGAGATAGGACAATGCTGACGACTACAGAAGCCTTTGAGAAGTTCCGGCAGCGGCTGGAATTGAGCGACACAGAGAGCAAGGATGCGGCGCGCCGGCATACCGATGTGCGCGAGTGCATCCGCGGCGGCTTCGAAATCGCGAACGACTTCCTCTCCGGCTCCTACCGGCGCCACACCAAGACTAAACCGCTCAAGGATGTTGATATTTTCTTTCTCCTCGGCGAGAAAGAGCGGTGGCGGCGCAACCAGGCTCCTATCGAGACCTTGCAGGCGTTCGAGAAGTGTCTGAAGGGCGAGTTCGACGAGACCGAGCTCTGCCGCCGAGCGGTCACGGTCACGTTTGAGAAGAGTTATTACCCCGACGGGCATGACGGCAAGGTGATGAGCATCGATGCCGTGCCCGCCTTCCTTGCCGACACCGAGGTCTATGAGATCCCCGACAAGGTCCTGGGAAAGTGGATCAAGACGAACCCTAAGAAGCACGCGGAGCAAGCGACGGCCAAGAACGCGGAGCTGGGCGGCAAGTGGATCCCTTTGGTAAAGATGGTGAAGGGATGGAACCGGGCCAACGGTAAGCCGATCAAGCCGTCGTTCCTGGTCGAAGTTATGGCCGAGGGATTGGCAGAGGCGCCTTTTTCGAACTACGCGAATGAGGTGCGCAATCTCTTTGCCGCGATGGAGGCGAACGTGGGTCAGGTGTGGCCGGACCCTGCGGGTCTCGGACCTCCGGTCTCCGACCAGATGACTACCGATCTAGTCGCCAGCGCAAAGAAGGCATTGCAGGAGGCGCAGCGGAAGGCTGCCCTGGCCATGCGGGCCGAACAGACCGGCCGCCAGGGAGAGGCATTGCAGATCTGGCGCGAGATTCTGGGCGACTATTTTCCGTTGTCCTGAGGGAGTGCGATCTATGAGTGAGTGGTCCCTGGTAAAGCTTCTCTCGGGCCTGCATGACGATATTCAGGCCCGCTTGGCGATTGCGCGCAAGACTCTGGATCATCCGGTGACCAAGGGCGATGCGAGCGAAGGCATCTGGCTCGAGCTGCTGCAAACGTACCTGCCGCAGCGTTACCGGGCGGCGAAGGCCCATGTCGTCGACAGCCTCGGGGTTTTCAGCGAGCAGATCGATGTGCTGATCTTTGACCGCCAGTACTCTCCGTTCATCTTCACCTACGAGGGACAGATGATCGTCCCGGCCGAGAGCGTCTACGCCGTCTTCGAGGCGAAACAGACGATCACAGCCTCTCTCGTGGAGTATGCGAAAAAGAAGGTGGCGAGCGTGCGCCGCCTGCACCGCACCAGTCTGCCGATTCCTCATGCCGGTGGCATCTATCCTCCCAAGCCTCCCGGACATATTCTTGGCGGATTGCTGACGCTCGAGAGCGAATGGAGCCCTGCGCTTGGAGAGGCCCTGAGAGATGCCCTTTCCTGTGATGAGGCGGACGGGACGCTGAACTTGGGCTGTGTGGCCGCCCATGGGACGTTCAGTTGCGATGAAAACCGGCAGCCTGTCCTCAGTCCACAGGAGAAGCCAGCGACGGCCTTCCTGCTCGAACTCATCGCTCGGCTGCAAAACACGGCCACCGTGCCGATGATTGACATCCGCGCCTACGCTAAGTGGTTGACGAAATGACTACGCACGGCGACAGTCAGCAAGCCACCTACGATGCAGCGGAATACCAAACTCGACTGACCGAGTTTGCGAACCAGCTGGCGTTGAAGCGCCCGGATCTCCGCTTGTTGCGCGGCCATCCCCGCGAAGAGTTTCCCGTCATCACAGAGAGCCTTGAGTACCTTCTTAAGGAGCGGGATGCGCAGCGCAAACTTGTGCTGCCGAATCTGGCAGCTTTTAACAACGATGCGGTTGGCATCTTCTCAGATTATTCGGGTGAGAACTCTGGAAGCTATATGACCTACACCGTGCTGGTTTGTGGCTACAACTTCATCAGTGCTTATAGCGAGAAGATGAGGAGAATCCGGGAGCGTTACGGCCTCGGTGAGAAGGAGATTGGTTTCAAGTCGTTTGGGATGGGCCAGGTCCAGGCGTCACTGAGCGATTTTTTGGCGGCCGCGGATACGTTGCCCGGTTTCCTCTGCACCATGGCAATCGACAAGCGGATTGCCACGGTCTTCGGCCCGCACAACAAGCCGCAGCATGAAAGACTCGCTCAAGCGCTCGATGGGATTGGACTCGGCGGCCGTAAGCCGTATGTCGTCGAGAAGCTGCTTCGGATCGTTCACATGAGCGCGTTCCTTACGGCGCTGCTCGCCCACGATGGGCAGAAGATCTTCTGGATGAGCGACCACGACTCGATCTGTGCCAATCCCGAGCAGCATCATTCGATGATGGGGGTCTTTCAACGCGTTCTTCCGATCTATGCGCGGCCAGGGGTAAAGTTTGCTCTTCTCGGCGGCGCTCTTCCGTTTGAGCCCCGAAGTGTGGAGATGAACGATCTGCTCAGTATTGCCGACGTCTACGCCGGTGCCATCGCTCAGTACCTTTCGAAATACGAGACCACGAAGAAAGAGGAGATTGTCCTGAAGGCTGGTGCGGAGAAGGTGTTGTCCTCGCTTGCAGGCGACGGCGTGGGACTCAAGAAGGCTACTTTCCTAATCCGCCTCAATGGTCGGGGCATGGTCGAACGAGGCCAAGTCGAGGTTTCGCTCGTCCATCCGCCGATTGATGCCATGTTCATCCCAATCTTCGACTAGGTTATGGATTCAATCATGGCTATAGGCCGTTACGCCCTGCTTGATCCCTTTTCTCCATTGCACCACCAGTGAACCGCTTGGATATTGTCGGGATGATCGTCCCTCCACGCTCCTCCCATTCCACGAGGATTGATGTGGTCCGGAACGATGTCACTGTAATCCGTGAATTGTCCCTTGCAGAGAGCGCACACGCCATTTTGGGCGGAGATCTTTCTGTCCATTAGCTTCCGCATCTCGGCGTTTGAGCGGATCTCGCCATATCCCCGAGGGTGTTGAGGATCGTCAACGCGGCGGACTCCCATCTGAGGCGATCGCCTTTGCTTGGGGATGGGCTCTCGCCTGCAGCAAGCAAAGGAACGGTGAATTGGACATAGTTGATTTCGACGGAGTCTCATATATCTCCTCCAGGCTGGATGTGTGCGTTTAAAGGATTTGCTGAAAGGATCGAGGTTGGATCATGGCGACCAGCTCGGACACGGGGTGTCTCGCGTAATCATGCAAACACCTCATTTGTGCACAGTGAACGATGAACTCTTTCGAAGGACTCTCCCTTCCCTTTGTTCGTCTAGTCGCGACCGGTTGTGTGAGAACTACGTTTGCAATCGGGGTACGGCCTGAACAGAGAAAATCGCAAACCCTAAGTTTCCCTTTTCACGGTCACCGGAGTGGTGTATTGTGGTGCAGAGGCGGCAAATGGCAGCAGGGAAAAAAGTTAGAAAGGAAGCGGGGGACGCCTCCGGTCTGAAAATCAGGGTCTCCATCGGCTTCCCGCCAGAGATCCATGAGACGCTGGGCAAAATCGCCAAAGAGAAGAAGGTCTCGCTCGGCTGGGTTGTCCGCGAGGCGGTTGACAAATACATTGCCGACAAATGGCCGCTCTTCGCCGGAAAGTAGGGATGGCGATGACGATGGCCCCTGGAGAAAAAAAAAGCCGAAGCAGTGCAGCGGGGCGGGCTTTGCGCTTCATCGATTTATTCGCCGGCTTGGGCGGGTTCCATATCGCGCTCAAAGGCCTGGGGCATGAGTGTGTCTTCGCTTGTGAGGTTAACGAGGATCTGGCTTCCCTCTATGAGCAGAATTTCGGCTTGCGTCCGCATGGCGATATTCGGAAGCTGGACATCTCGACAATCCCGGCTCACGACATTTTGTGCGCGGGATTTCCGTGCCAGCCGTTCTCGAAAGCCGGCGGCCAGGAAGGCTTCGCTTGTCCTCAGTGGGGCGACCTTTTTGATTACATAATTCAGATTCTGCGCTCGCATAGGCCGCGCTACTTCATCATCGAGAATGTTCCGAATCTGGTGCGCCACAAGCGCGGCAAGACGTGGCGGAGCATCGAGCATCGGCTGCGTCTGGCCGGGTACAGCGTGAGCGACAAGATTCTGTCTCCGCACCAATTTGGTGTCCCGCAGATTCGCGAGCGCGCATTTATCGTTGGGCGCCGCGGCGGGCTCCCAGCCTTCGCGTGGCCGGAGCCGTCGAAGCAGGCGAAGCTGTCGATCCGCTCGGTGCTGGACGAGGAGCCCGCTGGAGCAAAGATGCTGGGAGACCAGTTTCTCAAGTATCTGCGCGCTTGGCAGAAATTCCTCGATCAGTTTCCCAAGGACGAGCAGCTGCCGTCGTTTCCCATTTGGGCCATGGAGTTCGGCGCGACCTATCCCTATGAAGAACTGTCGCCCGAGGGTACGGGGCTCACGTCCCTTGGCTCATACCGGGGCAGCTTCGGAGTGTCCCTCAGAGGACTTTCGAAGGACGACGTGCTGGCCGCCCTGCCTCCCTACGCGCGCGGCCGTGCGAAAGCCTTCCCAAAGTGGAAGGTCGATTTCATTCGCCAGAATCGAGAGCTATACAAGCGCCACAAGAAATGGATCGACGAGTGGATACCCGCCATCCTTGATTTTTCGCCTAGTTTCCAGAAATTCGAATGGAATTGCAAAGGTGAGAAGAGAAGCGTGTGGGATTACGTGATTCAGTTTCGAGCCTCTGGGATTCGGCTGAAGCGCCCGACGACAGCGCCTTCGCTCGTAGCGATGACGACCAGCCAGGTTCCTGTCATCGGATGGGAGCGGCGCTACATGACAATTCGTGAGTGCAGCCGGCTTCAGAGCATGGGCGAGCTTGAGCATTTGCCTGAGACGCGCGGCGGCGCGTTCAAGGCTTTGGGAAATGCGGTAAATGCAACAGTGGTTCGCAAGATCTTGGAAAGCCTCCTTATCTGCGATGCGGCCGCGAATGTGCCTGTCGCTTATCGTGCGAGGAGGGTGCGCTCACCAAAGGCTAAGTCGAGCGTGTCCAGGAAAGCGGCCTAGGTTCTCAATGCTGTTGGCGATGGATGGCGATCATTGGCTGTGCCAATTAAGAAAGTAGATATTCGGCCCGGAGTCAGCGTGCTCGCAGTCTTGCGGCACCTGAACTATAGGCCGTGGTTCGCTCTTGGTGAGTTTGTCGACAATGCGGTGGAGAGCTTTATCCGGCACAAATGTGCGCTGGAAAAAGTCGAAGGCAAAGACCTGAAGCTGCGCGTTGCAATCGACATTGACACCGCATCGCCCGCGCGCATCACGATCCGCGACAATGCTGCCGGCATCTTTGAGAGCGAGTATTCCCGCGCGTTTCGCCCGGCAGCGATTCCGCCGGACCGCTCGGGACTCGCTGAGTTTGGGATGGGGATGAAGAGCGCGGCGTGCTGGTTTGCGCCGCGATGGACCGTTCGCACATCGGCGCTCGGCGAGCCGGTCGCCCGGTCGGTCCACTTCGATATTGAAGACATCGTCAACGACGATATTGAAGAGCTGACCATCAGCGAGACGCCTGAGAAGCCGAACACCCATTACACAGCAGTGATGCTGCAGGACATCTTTCATGTACCCCTGGGGCGAACAGTGGCAAAACTGAAGGAGCACCTCACCGACATCTACCGCGGCTACATAGGGGATGGCCTCCTGGAACTGAGATTCGGGGACGAGGTCCTGGTCTACAAAGAGCCGAAGATCTTCAAGGCTCCCTATTACAAAGATAAGAACGGCCCGGAGAAGCTCTGGCGCAAGAAGATCGAGTTTGATTTCGGTGACGGGCTGCGCGTGCATGGTTTTGCCGCACTGAGGGAGACGGCGAGCGTGGCGAGGGCAGGCTTCTCCCTCTTCCGCCGGGGCCGCGTCATTCAGGGGTCGGGAGACGAAGGCTACAGGCCTCCTTTCATTTTCGGCAGCGCAAACAGCTATCGCTACCAGCGCCTGTTCGGAGAACTGCATCTGGATGGCTTCGAGGTCAGCCACACGAAAGACGGATTCCGATGGGACGAGAATGAGCAGCCGTTCTTGGAATTGCTGCGGGACCATCTCGACAGCGAAGAGTTGCCGCTATTGAAGCAAGCCGAGAATTATCGAGTTAGAGCTACCCGAGCCCAGCTTGCGACTGTGGCGAAGCATGCCGTCACGAATACCGCGCAGGCTATGGAGACAAAGCTACCGGAGGTGCTTCCGGCCGTTGCCTCGGCAAGTCCGGTAGACACGCCCGTGGAGGAAGCACCCCATAAATCGATTTTGGCGAGCCGAAAGTTTGATATAAGCTTCCGAGATAAGACTTGGTCGATCAACGTGGAGTTGAGCGATGATCCGGCAGAGAGTCAGTGGCTCTCGGTCAGCGATACGCCCGAGACGCGATCGGGTCCTCGGAAGCTCGATCTTCGCGTGTCGCTGGCCCATCCCTTCATGGTGCGGTTTGCGCAGAGTGACACCGAGGATGTGGAAGCGCTTCTTCGCGTCGCGGCTGCGCTGGGACTTGCGGAGGTGCTCGCTCGTGACTCGGGCGTGCGGATGGCTGGCACGGTGCGTCGGAACGTTAACGATATTCTTCGAGATGCGCTATCGGAGCCTTAAGGGAGATTCGGGGGATCTATGGGGGACGGCAGGCAGATAATCGTTGAGCCAAATCCGGAGGAGGGCGGCCCTCAAGGTAAATGGGTGCCGATCGTCGGTCCGGAAGGCATCGAGTTTCTCGAGAGGTTTGTCCCGGCCGAGAGCCGGGACAGCGTCCGCGAAGCCGCAGTCGCCATTCTCGCCAAAGGTACTTCTCCTACTGAAGAAATAGGCCAGGAGACCGGGCTCGTAGTCGGCTACGTGCAGAGCGGCAAAACAATGTCATTCGAAACAGTCGCAGCGCTGGCGCGTGACAATCGCCTGCACATGGTCATTGTTATAGCTGGAACGTCGAATCCGCTGTTCGAGCAGTCAACTGGTCGGCTGCGGCGGGACTTGAGGCTCGACGAGGAGAGGCGCGAGCGCCGCTGGATTCATTTTCCCAATCCGAGCGCGGACGATACGACAATTCAAGCCATTCGCGACGTCTTGGAAGACTGGCGCGACACGGGGACACCGGAGGAATTTAAGAAGACAATTCTGGTGACGGTTTTGAAGAACCATCGGCGATTGCAGAATCTTAGAGACCTTCTGCGAGCAGTGGGCATGGGTCAAACGCCCGTTCTTATCATCGACGATGAAGCGGACCAAGCGAGCTTGAACACAGAGGTAGCACAGGGGCAAGAAAGCACCACATATCGCTGCTTGATGGAATTGCGCCAGGAGTTGCCGAACCAGACCTATTTGCAGTACACGGCGACGCCGCAAGCCCCATTGCTCATCAGCATTATTGACTCCCTCTCGCCGAGTTTTGTGCAAGTGCTCGAACCCGGAACGGAGTATGTTGGTGGCCGCGAGTTCTTTGGCGAAAATGGGGCCTTCGCTCGTGTCATTCCGCCTCAAGATGTTCCGACGAACACCAACCCGCTTACAGAGCCGCCCGACTCTCTTCTCACGGCTTCGAAGGTATTCATGGTCGGCGTGACGGCGGGGATACGCGAGGGCCGCAATACCGGGAACCGCTCGATGCTGGTGCATCCGTCGCATCGTACGGCACAGCATCGCGAATACTACAACTGGGTTCGGGATATCTTTGAGGAATGGAAGCGCGTGCTGGCGCTGCCGGACGGCGATCCGGATAAACAGCAATTGATCGAGGAGTTTCGCGAAGCGCATGACGATCTCAGGCAGACCGTAGGCGCCGAGCTCCCAGCGTTCGACGATCTGGTGCCGTCGTTCCGTTTTGCCTTTCGCAACACGCGTCTGATGGAAGTCAACGCTGTCGGCGGCCGGACGCCCGAAATCGACTGGCGCAGCGCCTACGGCTGGATTCTCGTTGGCGGCCAGGCGATGGATCGAGGATTTACCGTTGAAGGGCTGACTGTCACCTACATGCCGCGCGGCATCGGCGTTGGCAACGCGGACACCGTTCAGCAGCGGGCGCGCTTCTTTGGTTACAAACGGCGCTATTTCGGATACTGCCGTGTTTACCTGGAGCAGGGGACGATTGCGGCGTTCGAGAGTTATGTGGAGCACGAAGAGGATATCCGCGGGCAGCTGAGAGAATTCCAGGAGAACGGAAGACCTCTCAGCGAGTGGAAGCGCGCGTTTGTTTTGGACACGGCGCTGCGGCCGTGCCGGAACAATGTCTTGGAGTTCGACTTCATGCAGGGACGGTTCGCCGACGACTGGGTGGCGCCACGCGTCGTCCTCTCGCCAGACTCTGTCATCCAGGCCAACCGGGAAGTCGTGGCAAGCTTCGTGCAGGAACTTGAATTCAGGGATAATGACGGGCATCCGGCGCGAACGGACGTGCAAAGGCACTCCGTCTGCACGGGTATCTCGCTGCGTGATGCCGTTGAGCGGCTCCTTGTGCGGATGCGCGTTACCGGCACGACCGATTCGCAGCGTTATACAGGCATGCTGCTTCAGCTTAGCAAGGCCCTCGAAGACAACCCCGACGAGATATGTACGGTCTTTCGCATGAGCCCGGCCGCGCGTCGCCGACGCGGCATCGACGAGAACGGAGAGGTCACGAACCTTTTCCAAGGCGCAGCACCGGTACAGCCCCGCGAGCGGCGCGGCGAAGTTTATCCAGGAGACAGCGCGATCCGCGAAGACGGCGATGTGACAATTCAGCTTCACACTCTTGACCTGACGCGCGACGAAGGCGGCGCACAGCGGGTCGTCATGGAGAATGTGCCTGTGATCGCGGTGTGGGTGCCTGCACGACTAGCGCGCGGATGGCTGGATCAGAACCAGCCGGACCAGACCAGATGATTTCCGCGCGTCTTGAAAGCATTTTCGATCTCCTCGTCGCTCCGTTCGACGAAGCTCCGGAGAGGCCCGTGTATGCGGCCCTACCGATCCCTGGATACAGAAGCTATCTGATGGGGAAGGACTGTGACGGGCATGCATGCCTTTTGATCGCGACTGCCGGCGCAGAAGGGCGGCTTACTCCGCCGATCCGGCTGGAGAAGCTCGATGTTCAGTTTGCACTCAAATGTCATTTGAAAAGAGGCACGGAGGCTGAGCAGGCGGGTATCTTCACGGCCGTTCGGTGTCGTACCCTTGACCGCGAGACGGTCCGATATTTTTTATCGGTCTGCGACGCGATCATCGGCATGATGGGTGACGGGCCGGCGTTGCGGGATGTCTCCACGGCAGTTCACCGCGTCGCAGCTATCTTTCAGAAGATCCAAAACCTTCCAGCCCGCACGCTGAATGGCTTGTTTGGCGAGCTTTACGTGATTTGTCAAAGTGCAAGCCCGGCAACGGCGCTGGCAGCCTGGCGGGTTGACGAAACAGCCAGATTCGACTTCTCGCTAGGAAACTTACGATTGGATGTAAAGACGGCTTCCGGTCGAGTGAGGGCACATGGCTTCTCGTACGAGCAGTGTAATCCTCCGCCGGGCACGGTTGCGGTGGTGGCGTCCATGTTTGTTGAGAGGGTTTCCATTGGCTTGACACTACGAGTTCTCCTGGAACAGATCGAAGAAAGTGCTTCTACATTCCCGGATCTGATCATGAAGCTCCACGAGGTCGTGGCTGCTACTCTGGGCACAAGCCTAGGCGAGGCATTGGGGATCGCAATTGATCCCAAGCTCGCAGAATCGTCTCTGCGGTTTTACAGCCTTGCCGAGATTCCTGGAATTCGCTCGCCATTGCCGATAGGCGTAAGCGACGTGCATTTTCGGTCGGATATCTCCGCCTGCGCCGCTTTAAGCCCACAGGCTCTACTGGATCGCGATTTGAGCTTTGAGGAGTTCCTGCCTCGAGGCATGAGGGATATGGGCTGAGCGGATTTAGCTGGCTGGACAGCGGCACACGAGGGGTGCAGACACCTATAATTTCTTGAGCACACAGGACTTCAATATGCCCACCGCACCACGCATTCAATACGAGTCTGTTGACGAGCTATTGCTCGATCCGACCAATCCCCGCCTCGGGCGACGGGTTGCTTCTCCGAAGCTCTCGCAAGGAAAGGTTCTAGACATTATGAGCGACTGGACGCTCGAGGAACTTGCGGAGTCTTTCCTGTCTAACGGATTCTGGCCCCAAGAGGCGTTGATCGCAGTCAACGAAGACTTGTACGGCAAATCGAGTCTCGTCGTCGTTGAGGGCAACCGAAGACTCGCTGCCCTCAAATATCTTCAGAAAGCCGTTGATGGGGATCATGTTTCAAAACGATGGGAAAAGCTCCTCGATGGAAGAAGAGTTCCCAAAGAGCTGCTTGAGTCGGTGCCTTATATTCTCATGCCGAGTAGGAAACAGGTTGCCTCTTACCTTGGATTCCGGCACGTAACGGGCATCAAAGAATGGAACCCCGCCGAGAAGGCCGAATACATCGCAAAGCTAATCGAGGAGAATAACCTCTCCTATGAGGACGTCCGCAGGCAGATCGGTAGTAAGACGCCCACCGTTCGGCAGAACTATATCTCGTATCGATTGCTGCTTCAAATGGAACAACAGGAGGATGTGTCGGTTGAAGCGGTGGAAGAGAAGTTCAGTGTCCTTTACCTTTCGCTAAGGACACAGGGTGCGCAAAGTTATTTGCACATCGACATACAAGCACCTCCCGCCAAGGCAAAGAATCCGGTTCCAAAAGCTCATTTGGAAAACCTCGCTAACTTTGCCCGCTGGCTATTCGGCGATGAAAAGCGCCCTCCGCTCTTTACGGATTCTCGAAATGTCGATAACTTCGGCAAGGTTCTTGAGAGTACCGAAGCGATTGAATATCTAGAGCGAACGGAGAATCCTCGCTTTGAGATGGCTCTCCGAAAGGCCGGGGTCGGTGAAGATGAGATCATCGACTTAATCTCAGGAGCATCCGACAACATTCAATTGGCGCAGACCGATGCATTCCGGTACCGGAAGTCTTCCATCGTCCAAAAAGCGGTTCGCCGTCTTGGCACCGACGTTACCGCGCTCTTGAACGTTTTTCCAGCAGTCAAAAAGGAAGTCTTAGAGGAGATGGAGGAAGATGCTGGGACTGCCTGAGAAAGGGATGGCGCGGTCAGTCAAGCAGCATAATGTCGATCTCAACGTCATCTGCGACTGGATCGAAGCAAGCGCTGTTTTTGACGATAGTCCAATCACCAACTCCGAAGCTGTCGATGTTTTGATGGAGAATGGGGTCTATGAAAAGCAGGACTTTGCAGCTGCGATTGTTGGTCAAGGATGGGCGATCGTCTCTGAACGAATTAAGCTTCTTGGAGCGCCTCTCGGCCTCAAGGCGTCAAAGAACCGCATCACTCGCTTATCAGATTGGAAAACATCTCCAGCGTATAGCTTTTGCATGGCTCTTTCATGTGGCGTTCTCTATCCCAAATGGGCTGACAACTGGGATGCCCCTTCAGTAAGGGGAGAGCTATTCGAGGAGTTGACAGAGGAATCCCTAAGCAAATCATTTGCAGGGTGGGCTATTCGGCGCGTCGGATGGTCGCCTGACAATTCCGTCAAGCTAAAGGATACGATCTCGAAAATTATCTCTGACTTGAACGAAGTGCCGGGTGCGGAGATGGACCTCTACGTGGATTCGCATGCGAACGAATTAGGGTTGGATTTGCTGGCGTATTATTCGTTCGGTGATCCTCATGCTTCAATTCCCGTGCTACTGGTGCAATGCGCAAGCGGATGGAACTGGAGGCAAAAGCGCCATACACCAGACCTCAACATTTGGCATAAGGTCGTGAGTTTCAACTCTAATCCGGTGAAGGCGTTTGCGATGCCATTCGCGTTTGCAGACCCAGTTGAATTCCGAAAAGACACGATGACCGTCAAAGGCATTTTTGTGGATCGCAATCGTCTGATCCGTGCATTGCGTAACGAGGCTGGCCAAGTATCGGAGGCGCTCGGCGAGAAGCTTGTCAAGTGGGTCGGGCGCTATATCGACACTGTTCCGCGCGATCAGGAGTGACTTTGTCGGCGCAATTAATCACGCCGATTTGCGAGGATCTTCTGAACCTTGTCGGCCACCCCTTCTGGATCGGCCTTGATATCGCTCTCCCACAAGCGGACAACGCGCCAGCACATATGTTCAAGCAATCGCGTGGTGCTGCGGTCACGTAGGATGTTCGCCCGGATCTTTCTGTGCCAATACCCAGCATTAAACCCGCCCCGCAGATGAGACGAAAGCTCCCGCCAGTTCCGGCCATGCCAGAAATCGCCATCGCAGAAGATCGCCAAACGCGCCTTTGTGAAGACGATGTCTGGCTTTCCGGGAAGCGCTGCCAGGTTCTTCCGAAACCGCAAGCCGCGGTGCCAGAGCGTTCGCCGCAAGAGTCGCTCGTGCGCGGTATCGGAACTCCGATTCTGCCGCTTCGAGGCAGACGTTGCTGAAGAGGCCGGCTTCAGTCCTTTAAATGAAGGTGCCTTCATTGCCGCTATTCTATTCCGCGTGTAATTCGGTCCTCATACCCCGGCAAGGATCGCGCCATTCCTGACAGACGGTTCGAGCAGGGCTTTCGCCGTTCCCGCGACATCCTCGGAGTCGCTGTGCCAGTCTGTGCTGATCGAGGCAATCTGCCGACCTCTCTCGTCCGTGATTGCCGCGCCCCAAGTAATGTCGGCGGTTCCCCAGGAGATCTCGCCCCCGTCGGCGCGGGGAATAACAATGCAGACAATGCCGCCGCCGGTGTCCTGGGCACTGGCGTCAAGTCCCAGACCTGTCAGTGCCTTGGCGATCCGCTCCTCGCGATCTTCCTCAATCCGTTGCTGCGTCGAAGTCGTCATGATAAGCCTCCTTCGGCCTTGGCGGCCTTCACTAGGAGGTTCTTTGCAAAACTTTCCGCGCTCGGCCAGTCGGCAGAAACATAGAGGCTCTGCGGCGAAGAGCTCTGGATTTCGCTCACGACGAAAAATGATCGCAGATTGGGGTTCAGCCGGACGTCCTCTCTGGCTGAGTCCAGGAGTTCCTCCCACAGGAAATCGGCGCGCTGCGGATCGTTTGGAGAGGGCAGATCAGCCGGATCGTAGGTCCGCTCGATATCCAGTGACCTCCAGAGAATGGCCTGCGCGTCATCCCCCATTTCCTCGAAGACTTCACGGGCATAGGACGGGTCGTACGTCTTTAGCACCTGAATGCGCCGGTCGCCTGAGGTCTGCTCAAAAAACACTTCCTGCTGTGGCATGGCGGAACCTCTCCCACTCATTATCAGTCCACGCTCTCGATGAGTCCAGGCCATCAAAGACGCTCTCTCTGGGCGCAGCTGAGCAGAAAAGCCGGCGCGCGCTGCGGGCCCGGGCCTCAGCTAGATCTTGGGATATTCATCGGCGTCGCTGGAGGTGATTCGGGGCGTAACGAAGATTCCGTATTCTTCCTGAATCACTTGCTTCCTCTGTTCATCCGCATCAGACCAGCTCTCGGCGTAGAGGTGAACGAAGTCATGGCTCCGGTTGCTCTTTCCAGTTGCTACTCCTATGACTCGCTTGTTCATTGGTGGCAGTCCCCTCGCAACCTGGCACATAAGACTCAGCATCTCCTGGCGCCGCGGGGACGGATATTCGTCATCGTTGGTAATGAAAAAGCAATAGGTCGTATCCCCGACAGGCATGTACCGGCGGAGCATCTCGTGGTTCGAGCTGACCAACTCTCTATATGCTTCGTAGAATGATTCGCTCAGAACGCGCCTTGTGAACCTGTCGGGTCGCGCCAGTTCACGCGCGACGCGCTCGTAATGCGACGAGCCCTCGTGAGCTCGATCGATCATGCTGTCCCAGCCGTAGCTCACCTGATCGAGCTTCTTCTTCGCGATGAACTCCGGCTTCTTCTGAATCGCCGGCCAGATCGTGTCGTCGATCATGATGATGTCGTAATTCTTCATCCAATCGAAGGTTCGGCCGGCGTGGAGATACTTGCCGAGCAGGTTTTCCTCGCCGCCATCAATCCGGATCTCCTTCTCTGCAATCGCCTCCTTCGCGGCGAGATAGGCCGTGAAGTCGCTGATGGTATCGAGCTCCTTCAGGACGATGTCGGCAAATTGGCGGGTGAAGACATGGACCTTGAACTCCTTGATCGAGTCCATGAATGGAAACGGGCCTTCACCATCGCCCATCAGGACGGAGATGAGATGCACCTTCTTGATCTTTGAGGGGTCGAATAGTTCCTCTCCACGGCGTGGATTGGAGAGCTTGACCAGGGATTTGATGTCGAAGAGTGTCCGCCTGGCGCCTGATATCTGCCGGAGATTCTTGTCAACTTCGGCCTGTTTATAACGCCCGTTCTCGTCAACCCTCAGGTCCTTGATCTGCCAAATAATTGCCGTGTCGTCGAATACGACAAGCAGGTCACATAGTTCTTTTCCGCCCGGTCGCGGAGGGTTCGGATAGCACCAGTCCGTGAAAAAGGTCTTGATCGAAAGATCGTGGATGATCTTCTCGGCTTTGGTGCCCTTCTCGCGAAAATAGTGTCCCGATTCCAATGCCAACGGTTTGCAAATCGATCTCACGCAACGCGCAGGTGCTCACCCCGGCGCACTTCGGCTCCCGGCACTACTTCATTCCGCGCTACCGCTGCTTTGATGGCGTCATTGTCCGGTCGGCTCTCCTGAACTGACGATTCAAGCGCCGTTGATAGTTCTTCCGGCAACACTGAGAGCACCGTCTCCCAGATGACACCCGAGATTCGCGCCTCAATCCTCCGATAGCACATCGGTAACGCCGCCTCATCGATGATCCGCACAGAGTCCTGGCTATTCTTCTGAGCCCGCAAGGTGAATTGCTGCCCTTCAATTTTCTTCAGGTCCCGGCTGAGCAGGTAGTAAAGCGCCATGTTCTTGGTACGCTCGATCCTGTTTGCTGCGGCGCGTGCGCGATCGCCCAGACGGGTGGCTTCGCTGCGGCAGAATTGTTCGCGGGCTTCCATCATGCGAACGAAACGGCCGATCCGATCGACCTTCTCGCCACGAGCCTCGCAGAACCCCTGGAATCGAGCTACTAATTCTTCGGAGGGCTCCCCCTCGGACTCAATTTGCAGCTCAATCTCGTCCAGGAGCCCGTCCAACTCCATATCAATCTCAAACAACGAATTCGCTTCAGCAATCGAAGCCATGTCAGGTACTCCTTCTATGAATTTTTTTTGAGTGGCTACGCCGCGGCTCTTTCCCTCAACCAAAGGGCGCGGGCGGCCTGGTATGCAAGCGAATCAGCGCGAGTCTGATCGCGATGGCCGTTGTGCCCTTTCAGCCACACCCACCGGACATCACGCTTCGCATTGAGCAAAATGAGTTCGGCCCACAGATGCTGGTGCTGGATCTGATAGCCTCGACGGTTCCGCCATCCATCGCGCTCCCACTTGGAGATAAAGCAGCGCATGCCGTAGATCAGGTACTGCGAATCTGAGTGGAGATCGACCGGCACTCCGATCGGCAGTGAACGAAGCGCTTCAACCGCAGCAACGAGTTCCATTTCCGAAACGGTCGTTCTGGTGTACCCGCCAGACAACTCCCGGCGCCTCGTTCCGTTCATCACGACGGCACCCCATCCACCAGGACCCGGATTGCCTATCGAGGAGCCGTCCGTGAAAATGCGATAAGTCTGATCCACAGAGAGCCTCCTTCCCGAAAACCAACTTGGGGCGTCATCGAAAGACCGGAGTGAGATCGAGATTTGTGTTTGCACTGCGGACGCGTGGCAAAGTCTAGGCCCATGGAACTAGGCAGCCTGCATCGGAATGACCGCGCCAAAGGGGGCCTTCTGGCTTCCGGTCGAAGCCCACAGTATGGGATAGACGGGAGCTGACGGTGGGAACGAGCCATACAGATCCGTCAGAAAGACGAGGGTCTGTGGCAGAATCCCGTGGTCATCGAGCCAATCAAAACATGGGCCAAATTCGGTGCCTCCGCCGCCCACGGGGTTAAGGTGGACCGGTTGGCCGGCTGCGTATGTCTCAACGTTGTGGACCGTTGCGTCAAAGTACAAGACATGCACGCGCTGAGGCCGCTGGCCTTCGAGAATCGAACGCACCTCGGCCTCGAAGAGCCTCAGTTGCCGCGCATTCACAGAGCCGGAGCAGTCGACGGCGATCGCGATCTCCCCGACGCCCTCGCGTGTCACTCCTGGCAAGTAGAGACCTGCCCAGACATGGCGGCGGTTAGGCCACATCCAGCTATAGTCAGCCGGGATCGTATCCGACCAGAGCCGTCGCAGCAGTTCTCGCCAATCGACTGCGGCTTCGGCCGCCCCTTCCAGGGTCCGGTTCAGGCCGGCCGGAACCTTGCCCGCCTGCCGGGCAACCGTTGTGGCCTGATTGACCGCCACATTCCACTCCCGCGCCTGTTCTTCAATGGTTGGGGTTCCCCCGTCCGGCTGTGGCGCATCGAGGACCTGGCCAATTCCGCCTTCGGTAGCGGGAGCGGAAGGTTCGTTTGAATCGCCACCAGGGGCCGTCTCGTCCTTCGATCCCTCGCCTCCGGTCTCGTCGTCTTCACCCTTTTTGCCTGAGCCTTGCTCTGTTTCCGATTCCGATTCAAGGATGTTGTAGATTTGTTCCGCGCTCATTCCACGGAAGCGGTCGTCGATGAGCACGCCTTCGGGTAGCGAGAGTCCGGCGTCAACAAGCAAGGGATTGACGGCGAAGTCGCACGCCACATTCCACCGTTTCGGATCGCGCCCGGAGCGGCGCACATGATGGTGCAGGGCGGGGTGCATGATTTCGTGAGCCAGGGTTCCGGCCAGAGTCGCCGAGTTCAGCGTTTCAACAAAGTCAGGGTTGTAGAAGAGCGACACGCCATCCGTGGCCATCGTTGGAATCGATCGGCATTCGTGTCCCTTCAAGCGGAACAGGAGCGAGCCGAAGAAGGGATGGTCCAGAATGAGAGAAGTACGCGCTTTCTGAATACGCAGTGAAGTTGGCGTCTCGTGTTGTGATTTGAAGCATAAGTTGTCATCTCGGTAGCCATAAGTTGTCATCAATGTACCCGTAAGCTGGCAGTGACGAGCAACCGTCACATGCTTAATGAAAATTCAGGGCGAAAAGCGCCTGGATGT
>Ga0335072_10004193_pt1 | contig 21511 bp, 21 predicted proteins | sample Lox_Sample_21_FD_206725 | JGI IMG/M metagenome (GOLD analysis project Ga0335072, IMG submission 206725) | Soil microbial communities from Loxahatchee National Wildlife Refuge, Florida, United States - Lox_Sample_2.1 | ecosystem: Environmental > Terrestrial > Soil > Wetlands | place: USA...
TACGAACTCCTCGAGCCGAGCCCGGCCGGCGGCCAGGTCGGACCAGGCGCACTCGAAGGACAGGGTGGCCAGTGCGCCCGTCGGGAACTTTCGCTTCATCGCTTCCCGCTGGGGATCGTCACGACCTGAGAGGTCGTGATTGCTCAGCCGCAGGACGAGGATCTGGACGGTCGGGTTGTGGCCGATCAGCATCGCCGAGGTGATGTCTTCGGGAAGCTGTTGCAGGCGCACGAGGACCTCCTCACAAGTGGCGGAGTAGAGCGCCGGCTCGACCAGGTGCTTCCCGCCGACGGCGATGCCGTCGAGCGTCTCGCGAGTCCGTCGTGAACTCGAGCACAGGACCAGCTGCGGCTTGATGCCGCTGGACTGCAGATAGGAGGACATGACCTCGACGGCACGCTGACCACGCGGAGCCAGGGGGCGCTCGTGATCGTCGAGCCCCGGGTTGTCCCAGCTCGACTTGGCGTGGCGCATCACGAACAGGCGCTTAGCTGAACTCATCCCAGTCTCGATTCTGCTGCTCGGGGCGACATTCCCTGCCGCGGACGCAGCTACCCAATTTTCCAGGATCACGCGTCGTCCGTGCGAGGAAACCAACGTTGTCACAAGGCCCGGACATCACCGCCCGCCCCGTTGCTGGGCACCGACAACTCGCTAGCATCGCTCGCCCACGGCGAGATAGCTCAGTTGGTAGAGCACACGACTGAAAATCGTGGTGTCCCCGGTTCAAGTCCGGGTCTCGCCATCATCATCGTCGAAGCGATCGCACGCCGGCGCCTCGGGAACGGCTTCAGCCCGCGTTCAGGTCAACGACAAGCGCACTGACGAGCGCAGCGATGTCGTCACGGGTCGCGCGGACCTCGGCGATCGGACGGCCTTTTGGGTCCGGCAGATCCCAGTCGATGTAGCGCTTGCCCGGTATGAACGGGCACTCATCGCCGCAGCCCATCGTGACGACCACGTCCGCGCGCTCGGCCAGTTCGCGCGTGAGGAGCCGAGGTGTCCGATCCGCGAGGTCGATCCCAAGCTCACGCATCACCTCGACGACCTCGGGGTGCACTCGCTCGCCGGGCGTGGTGCCCGCCGAGAGCGCGTGGTGGCGTCCCGCGGCGGCGCGCTCGAACAGCGCCTCGCTCATCTGCGAGCGTCCGGCGTTGTGCAGGCACACGAACAGAACGGTGCTCATCTCGGCGGCAGTCTAAAGATTGACAAACATCACTTCAATCGGTATTCGTGTATATAGATGGCTGTCGATCTGGAGCTGATCCCGAAGCAGAAGCGCCCGGCGGGAGAGCGGTGCTGCGAGCCGGTCGTGTACCCGGACGTGGAGCGCGAGGAGGCGATTCGGATGGCCGAGGTCGCCAAGGCGCTCGGCGACCCGGTGCGGCTCCAGTTGGTCGACGTGCTCAAGAAGCACGCCGGCAAGGTGTGCGTATGCGAGCTCGTCCCCCTCTTCGATCTCTCCCAGCCGACCGTGTCCCATCACCTCAAGGTGTTGCGCGCGGCCGGGATCGTCGGCTCGGAGCGCCAGGGCTTGTGGGCCTACTACTACGTCATCCCGGACGCACTGGAGGAGCTGTCGACATGGCTGAGCTGACCGACATTCGCGAGACCGTCCGACGGAAGTACGCCGAGGCCGCCGAGGCGGCCGCCCGCGGCGAGTTCACGCCGGCGCGCGCGCTCGAGTCGGGCTGCTGCGGCTCGGGCGAGCTCTATTGCTGCAGCCCGGCGGATGAGGCCGGCGTGTTTGGATCTGCCCTGTATGACGAGGCGCGGGGCGAGGAGCTCCCCGACGACGCCGTCAAGGCCTCGCTGGGGTGCGGCGTGCCGACGGCGGTCGCCGACCTATCGGAGGGGGAAACCGTCCTGGATCTCGGGTCCGGGGCCGGGGCGGACGTGCTGATCTCCGCCCGCCGGGTCGGACCGACCGGTAAGGCAGTCGGCCTGGACATGACCGATGAGATGCTCGAGCTCGCACGCGCCAATGCCGCGAAGGCCGGCGTGGAAAACGTGGAGTTCCTCAAGGGCTACCTCGAAGACGTGCCGCTCGGCGACGAGTCGGTCGACGTCGTCATCTCCAACTGCGTGATCAATCTGTCCGGCGACAAAGCGCGGGTCATTCGCGAGGCCGCGCGCGTGCTTCGTCCCGGCGGGCGCTTCGCCGTCTCCGACGTCATCGCGGATCCCGATATGGACGAGCAGACCCGTGCCGACATGGCCGCCTGGACCGGTTGCATTGCCGGAGCGCTCACCGAGACCGAGTTCCGCTCCATCCTCGAGGGGGCCGGCTTCACCGAGATCGAGATCACCCAGACCCACCGCGTGCACGAGCACGCCGGCTCGGCCATCGTCCGCGCCCGCAAGCTCTCTCTCGGTCAGCAGGCGGGGCGCGCCACGGGCGGAGACCGCGTGCCGGCAGAAAATGCGGTAGACACGCGGGCGTCGGCCGTGGACGGGCAGGCTGAGGTCGGGCCGACGAGCACGACCGCCGCGGCCCGCGAGACGCTGGACAGCCCGGCCACCGTGGCCCGGTCGGAAACGACCAGCCGTCCACTCTGAGACGGGGTCGCCGACACGTTGAAGCCGACCGTCTGGCCCGGCGCCAGCGAGGCGATGTCCAGGCAGTACTCGCCACGGAGGCGGAACGTGCCGGGGGCCTCAACCTGCAGCAGGCTGCTCGGAGGTCGGCTACATAGCCGGACGCCCCGAGCCGTGGAGGACGAGATGCCGGCAACGGTGGCGCGATAGCTGAAGCGGGTGCCGAAGGGGACGAATGACGGTGCGCTGATGCCGGCGCGTACGGGTGTGTCGGGCACGGTCGTCACGCCGGCCTCGGCCATGTTGTTGGCGGTGTTGGGATCGTCGGTATCCGAGGAAACGACGACGACACTGCGCAGCGCGGCCGTCACGAGGATGCGGGTGCGCGTTCGGATCGTGACGGTGGCGCCCGGGGCGAGCGTGCCGAGAACGCAGCGCACAGGCCGCCGCTGGGTGCAGTGCCCGGTGGTTGTGCTCAGCGTGAGAACGTGGGCGACGCTGTTGGCCTGCTGGGGGCGGAACTGCGGGATCTCCCGGGCCACCACTCCAACCGCCGCGTCCGGCCCGAGATTGCGGACCACGGTCACGGTCTGGATGACGCCGTCGACGCGCAGCCGCCCCGGCGTGACCCGATGGGTGATCGAAAGGTCGGCGCCCGAGACGTTGCCCATCAGGTCGGGCCCTTCCGGCGGGTCCGGCGCGCCCGGCGGCAGCGTCGGCTGCTCGGGTTCTGGCCCCGGCGTGCCCGGTCCGGTGCTCGGGGCGTAGATGTTGGTCACGATCACGATCTCGTCCTGACCATCGATGATCTCGACCGGGTTCAGATTCACTGTCACCTCCTGCGCGCCGTTCGTGTCGTCCTCGGAGATCGTGTAAGGCAGGCCTCCGACGACCTGGTCGATGGGTGCGGTGCCCGGCTGATAGCCGCCGCGTACGGTGACCGTGTCGTAATCGCCGGCCGCCAGGTTGAGCACCGTCGTCTGGCTTCCGTCACGCCCTCCGGTGAGCCGGACCGGCCAGGTCACGCCCGCCGGGGCGTCTCCCTCGGTGAGCAGGTGGACGGTGATCTGCCCGGAGCACTCCTCATCGGTGCCCGACGCGTTAACCACGGTGGCCCCGGCGGTGGCGCGTATGCGGCTGGCGCCCGAGCCGCCCATGACGATGAAGAACAGGTCGCTGTGCGCGGGCACGTCGAACTGGCCGAAATCGGCGCCGGTCAGATCCACCCAGTCGCCGGAGCGAGCGGTGTCGCCGGTGTTGCGCAGGCGCATGTCGAGGTCCCCGTTGGAGTCGATGCAGAGCGCCGTCAGGCTGAGGGTGTCGTCCTCTGGAGCCGGCGGCTCAGGAGGCACGGGCGGTGGCAGGCAGACGGCCAGCTTGACCTCGTTGATCACGAGGTCGGTCGAGGGGATGGTCGCGGCGATCAGCTGGCCACTCAGCTGCGGGTGGGAGCTCGTGGTCACGGTGGCGTTGGGGGCGAGGATTGAGCCCTGCCAGCTCACGCCGTGGTTGATGGCCAGGCCCGTGGCCAGTGCCATGTTCCAGAGGATCCCCGCTGCGGTGGCGCTGCCCTGGAGCGTCATGTACTGGGGGGCGAGCGTCAACAGCGTGTCGCTCGTGACGTTGATCAGCGCCGTCGCGCCGGGCTGCGTGAGGTCGATGACGATGCCGGCCGCCTGAGTCAGCTCGGTCGCGCTCACCGTGAACACGTTCAGGCCCGAGTCAGTGCCGGTGAGCTGGAGAGCGTTCGAGTACGGGTTCAGGCTGACGCTCGCGCCGGCGGTCTGGCTGAGGTCCGCAAGCGAAGCGCTCAGCTCCCGCAGGTTCACGAACTCGGAGTCGAACGCGAAAGGGGGCGCTGCGTGCGTCAAGCCACCGGACACCGTGAAGTTCTGCGCGACGTCCGCGGTACCCCCGTACGTCACTCCGCCGTTCACGGTTCCGCCCGCGCCGGTGGTGCGACCCGCGGTGAAGTTCCCGCCCGCGACGATTTCGGGACTCGCTTCACCAGGGGGTGGGCCAACGCTGACGCCGTCGAGCGTCACATCGCCTGCAGCGGCGATCCGACCGCTGATGCTCGTGCCGAGCGACATGAAGTCGCCGTCGCTGAACACGGCGAAGTTGCCGGCCTGCCCCAGATCAGCGCAGTCGGCCGGTCTGGCCGGCACCCCGCCGTGGCGCGCAGCACCCACAGCCGGTGCCGGCGATGCCGTGAGCAGCACCGCCGCCGCGACCCACCCCAAAGTCCTCCGGCCGGGCATGTGCGGCCGAGCCTATGCGCTGCCGGCGCAAACGTCCAGTCACGCTGTCTCGGCGGCAGCCCTCCGAATGGGTTCCGGCTGATCGGAACCCGCGTCCGCTTCGCCCTCGGCGTCGTTGCTCGAAGCATCGGGGGGCTGGCCAGCGTGCGAGGGTTTGGCGCGCCTCGCGGGAAAGCGGCCGGCGCGCCGGGCCCGCTCGGCGAGCAGGTACTCGATCTGGGCATTGACACTGCGCAGGTCGTCATCGGCCCAGCCGCGGAGCGCGTCGAAGAGCCGTGGGTCGAGGCGGAGCAGGAATCGTTTGGGAGGGGCCATCTCGGTCTCAGGTGTAAAGCGATGCGGTGTTGATGACCGGCCTGGGCGGGCGGTCGCTGCAGAGGGCAACCAGGAGGTTGGAGGCCATCGCGGCTTTGCGCTCGGGGTCGAGCTCGACGAGATCGGATGCTTCCAGCTGCGAGACCGCCATCTGCGCGAGGCCGGTCGCGCCGGCGGCGATCGCCCTGCGGGCAGCGATGATGGCGTCGGCCTGCTGGCGGCGAAGCATCAGCGCGGCGATCTCGGACGCATACGCGAGGTGCGTGAGGCGAGTCTCGAGAACCTCGATGCCCGCCATATCCAACCGGCTCTGGAGCTCCGCCTGCAGCTTCTCGTGGACCTCCTCGGTGTCGCCGCGCAGGGAGCGCGGCTCCTGCCCCCGATCGTCATATGCGTACCGGCCGGCCAGCTGGCGCAGTGCGGTCTCGCTCTGCACGGGCACGAACTGCTCGTAGTCGTCGACGTCGAATACGGCCTTGGCCGTGTCGGTCACGCGCCACACGACGACCGCCGCGATCTCGATCGGGTTGCCGGCGGCGTCATTGACCTTGATCGTCTCGGTCTGGAAGCTGCGCACGCGCAGCGAGACCTTGCGGCGCTTGGTGAACGGGTTGCAGCACCAGAAGCCGGGCTCGGTCACCGACCCGAGGTAGCGGCCGAAAAGGATCACCACCTGCGCCTGGTTGGGCTGAACGACGAGCAGGCCGCCCCAGCCCAGGCTCCCGATCACGTAGAGCAGCACGCCAAGCCCGGGTGCCCCGTTGCCGGCGAATTCGAGCACGGTGGCGAGCGCGTAGGCGGCGATCTGGCCGAGAATGATGGGCGTGCCGGGGATGACCGGAGCGGGTCGCTCCTGATGGGCGTGCCCTGGCGGAGGCGCCTGGGGATCGTGCGCGTTCCCAGTGGGGCTCGTCCGCGATATCACAGTTATATTGTTGCACAATCAGCAATGTGATATCGTCACGCTATTATTTTGCTATGAGCGGGGTCATCGTGGCGCTGGGGATCCCGGCGGCCCTGTCGATCACGATCCTCGTCGGCCTGGGAGCGCTCGCCTACGGCCTCGGGCTGTGCGCGCGGGCCTTTACGTGCCGCTTCAGGAGACCCACTCGGCGGCGCTCGACGACATCGCCGAGGTGTGGCCGCCGCCGCCTGTTCCGCTGGGAATAGGCGCGGGCGGCGCGACCGGTCAGCGCCTACTCGGGATCCCAGTCGTACTCGATCTGACGCGCCGTCCGCACCGCCAGCTCGCGGCCGGCGAACCGGTCGACGAGGTGCAGGGCCATGGCGATCCCCGAGCTGAGTCCGCCCGAGGTGACGACGCGGCCCTCGTCCACCCAGCGCACCCAGGCCTCTCCGGTTCCCGCCGTACGGGCCGCCAGGTCAGGGACGTCCTCCCAGTGAGTCGTCCACCGCCGGCCTTCGAGCAATCCGAGCCGGCCGAGGACAAACGCGCCCGTACACACGGACGCGACGGTCCGTGCCCGCTCGGCCGCCGCGCCGACCGCGCGCATGAGCGCCTCGTCGGCGAGGACATCGTCGATGGCGATCGCGCCTGGGACCACGAGCAGGTCGAGGGGACCGGCTTCAGCCATCGCCATGTGAGGGGTCAGTCGCAGCCCGCCGTAGGCCGTGACCGGATCGCCGGTGAGACCGACCGTGACCACGTCGAAGGTCGGCTCGACGCCGTCGCGAACCTCGAGGCGAGAGGCGGTCAGGAACACCTCGTAGGGACCCCCGACGTCGAGGAGGTCCACCTGCTCGAAGACGAGGAGCCCGACCCTCATTCGGGGAGAGTGACCGGTTGGATGAAGGAGACGACCTCGGTTCCGCGCACGGCGTGGATCGCGAACGCGGCCGACTCGTCGGACAACTCGAGCTCATCGGCCTCGAAGCGCGGGCGGGCCTGGACGTAGGTGCTGGGGGCGGACAAGGCGACGCAACCGGCCAGCTCCCCCGTGAGCGGGCAATGGACGTGACCGGCCACCATCCTGACCACGTTCCGATGGCGGCCGACGACGTCGCCCAACGCTGCTCGATCGGGTGGCGCGAGACCGATCGCGTCCCATGCCCGCATGCCCGTGGCGAAGGGCGGATGGTGCATGGCCAGCACCGTGGTCTCGTCCGGGGCGGCGGCGAGCTCGGCCTCGAGCCACTCGAGCTGGCGCCCGTCGATCTGGCCGGAATCGCGTCCCGGCCAGGTGGTGTCGAGCACGACGAGCCGGACAGGCCCGAGGTCAACCGCGTAGTGCACCGGTTCGTCCGCCTCGCCGCCGAGCCGGAACTGCTCGCGGAGGCGGGCCCGATCGTCGTGGTTTCCCGCGAGAACGTGTGCCGGCAGATCGAGGGCGTCGAGCGCGGACTTGACGACCGCGTACTCATCGTCGGTCCCGTGCTCGACGAGATCGCCGGAGACGAGGACCGCGTCCGCCCGATCGGGGAGTGAAGCGACCGACTCGATCGCCGCTTGCCATCTGGCGGCGGGATCGCCACGTGTCCACGTGGCGCCGATGTGCGGATCGCTGAGCTGGACGAGGAGAAACGGCTTGGACACGGGGGTTCAGTAGATCATCACGTGCCCGGAGGAAACGTGTAGGAGTGGTGCGGCGGGACGTAGGGCCCGACTTCGAGCACGATCTCGGCATGCCGAGCCAGCGGCACGTCGCCCGGCGAGCCATGCCAGCGTCGTCCGGCGACGAACGTCGCGACCTGCGTACCGCGCGGCGCGGAGAACGAGGCGACACGGTGCGGCGACAGCGGCCGTCCCCAGGAGCGGAACAGCGTCGCCACGGTGAGCCGCACCCCCGGGGGCACGAGCACGACCCCGGTCGGCTCGAGCGTCACCAGATCGCCGTAGCAGCGGGCCCCTGAGATCCGGCCGGCCGAGTAGGTCCGGGGTGGGAGTGTGCCGATCCCGGCCGGGACGATCACGACGCGGTTCTCGGCAAAGACCTCCAGGTGGACGCCGATGCGGGGGCCGAGGGTGCGTCGGCAGGGGCCGATGACCGGGCCGGACACGGGCGGTTGGAAGCGTGGGCCGACACCGACTGGGCGGGCCTCGCTCAGCAGGGCCGGCGGGATTCCGGCCGTTGCCACGGTCCTTGTCGCCGTGGTCGTCGCCGTGGTCGTCGCCGTGGTCGTCGCCGTGGATCGCGTGGACGAACTGCATCCCGCCGCGAGCGCAAGCGCGGCGCCGATCGATGCCGCGAGCGGTGTGCCGGCGATCCGCCGACGGCTCACGAAGGCACGCCCGGAGCGTGCCGGAGCGGCTCGCCGTCGGTCGCGTCAGCCGCCTCAACGGGCGTTTTTCGGGCCGCGCGCGCTGGATGATCGGCAAGTCGGAACACGAGCAGGAGCAGTCCGACGCCGGCGCCCAGGCAGACCGCACACGCGGCGCGGGCCACGAAGGCCGGCACCGCGATCAGGACGAATCCGTAAAGCAAGGTCGTGATCAGCTCGCCTCCGATCCAGAGGGCGGCGATCCCGATCAGGAAGAACGTGAAGTAGCCAGCGCGCCGCGAGAGAACACGGATCGAGGCCCAGGCGACGAAGGCCAAGATCGCCGCGAGCTCGACAAGCTGGAAGATCGACACCGTGGGCCGTCCGTGAAGCTCGAGCCCCAACCCCCCGGCGACGATCGCGGTCAGCGCCGCCACGGCCAGCGCGTGCGCCACGCTCCGGTCGAGCCCAGGCCGGCGGACGCGCCAGGCCGCGAGCACGCACATCACGATCACGACGATCGGCCAGAACCAGACGAGCGGAGGGTCAGGCGCGTGCCAGAGGCCGCCCAGGATCTGCGTGAGATGTCCGTCGATGCGTAGCGGGAGGTTCCACCGGCCGACGTAAGACGTGCCGGGGGCGATGGCCACGGCCGCCAGGGCGCCAAGCCGGCCGTCGTGCCATTCGTAGGCGTGGCCGCTCGTCACCAGCTGCCAGTCCGGCCGGGTCGTGCTCGACAGGTCGAGTGGCGGCACCGCCGGTACCGGGATCTGATTCAGGTAGAACATCGAGGAGTTGTGATTGACGGCGACGCCCGAGGGGGAGAAGCGCAAGTAGGGCGCACCGCGATAATCGAGGACCACCACGGTGTCGGTCGGCGGAACCTTCAGCCACATCCGCAGATCCCCATCAACCACCTTGGCCTCGAGCCCGGCCGGAACGCTCGTCGGCCTGGCCACATAGCGCGACGCCGCCGGAGCGATCGGCCCGTGGGCTTGGGCCACGCCGGGGAGCAGGCCGAAGGCGAGCAGGCCGCTGACCGTGGCGATCGCGAGCGAGCGCCAGCGGACCCTAGACTTCGTCGCGGCCGGACTTGCCCCCCTAACCGTCCAGCGTGTCGTCGGCATCGAAGTCATCACAGCTGCGCAAGCGCCCGAGCGTCTTCGGGCCGCGCCCTCGCCGGCGATTGCCGGCGAGGCTGGTCGTGTTGGCGCTGACGGTGGCCTTGGCGGCGGCGTGGACTCCGTCGACCGCACGGGCCGACGGAGACCCGGCGAGCGACGTCCTCGTCTCGCAATCGGTGTTCTTGCCCGCGGACGCAGGCGCCTCGGCGAAGGAACAGGCCCAGCTGGGTGGCCTTCTCGAGGAAGCCCACAGGGATGGATTCCAGATCCGCGTCGCGTTGATCGCCTCGGCTTCCGATCTGGGCTCGATTACGCCGTTGTGGCGCCAGCCACAGACCTACGCCCAGTTCCTGGGTGAGGAGCTCTCGCTGGTCTATCGGGGCACGGTGCTGATCGTGATGCCGAACGGCTTCGGTCTGTATCACGCCGGCTCGCCGACCGCGGCTGAGCGCGCCGCCCTGGCGGGGGTCCGGGCCCCGGGCTCGACCGGCGGCCTGGTGAGCGGAGCACTCGCTGCGGTGCAACGCCTGGCGGCCGCATCCGGTCATTCGCTCACGCTGGCAGGCGCCCCAGCGCCGGCGGCGCCGGCCGCGACTTCGAACTCCCGCGCAACCGTGTCGTGGCTCGTCTTCGCGATCGGCGGTGTGCTGATAGGGGCGGCGTGGATAGCGAGCCTGCGTGCTCGGCCACTGCGCGCCGGAGACCGGACGGTGTCGTCGTCCTGACCGCCATGAGCGCCGGCGGGTACCAGCGCCTCGCAGAAAACCCCCCTGAGTGAGATCATCGGCGGCGTGCGCGGCACGACTCAGCGCGTCCATCGCGCGGGATGTAATCAGAGGCCGCGACGTCGGCAACCACTGGCCATCTGGGAGCCCAGGGCCTGGGCGCTCATCCTCGTGGCGGTGATGCTGGTCGCCGGCGCGTTGGCCCCGTCGGCTCGTGCCGACGGCGATCCGGCGAGCGACGTGCTCGTCGGCCAGGCGCTGTTCCTACCCGCGGACGCCGGGGTGTCCGGCAGACAGCAGGCCCAGCTCGAGGCGTTTCTCCGGGCGGCGCGAAGCGCCGGCTTCCCGATTCGCGTGGCGATAATCCCTGACGCCTACGACCTGGGCTCGGTCAGCGTGTTGTGGCGCAAGCCGCAAACGTACGCGGAGTTCCTGGGAGTCGAGCTGTCGTTGGTCTACAAGCAGCGCCTGCTCGTGGTGATGCCCAACGGGTTCGGCCTGAACTGGCCGGGCCATTCGGCCACCTCCGCGCAGCGGCTGCTGGCCCAGACGACCGTCCCTCCGGGTGGTGCTGGACTCCTCGCGGGTACCGAAGCAGCGGTCCGCGAGCTGGCGAGCGCCAGCGGCATCAAGATCGCCGCGAACCGTCCTGGGACCGGGTCGGGCGACACCGCCGAGATCGCGATCGCGAGCGGGGCCGCGATCGTCCTCATCCTGCTCGGGGGCCTGGCGGCGCGGCGGGGCGTTTTCCGCCGCCGAGTCGTCCCGCATCTACCGAGCTTCCGGCGGCCGCGGATCTCCTCTTCACCGCTCGGCCGGTGGTCGCTCGAGCCGCGCTGGGCGGTTCCCGGGGTGGCGTTGGTTTGCTGCGCGGCGCTCGGCGTCCCCATCCTCGCGGTGTCGCTGATCCGCGGGACCGGCAATGCCTCAGGGACGACGACGCCCACCTCGGTGGCCACGCCGTACACGTTCCCCGCGGGCGAGCGGCGAGCGCCGGAGCTCGTGCTCACTGACCAGAATGGGCATCCGGTGTCGCTCGTCGCGTATCGCGGGCGCCCCGTGATCGTGACCTTCATCGACCCCCTGTGCCGGAATCTATGCCCGCTGGCGGCACAGGTGCTCGACCAGGTCGACCGCCAGCTCCCAGCATCTCAGCGCATCCCGATCATCGCGGTGAGCGTCGACGTCTATGCCGACACGCGCGCGAACCTGCTGCTCGATTTCCAGAAATGGCGGCTCGTGCCCCAGTGGCAATGGGCGGTCGGGGCTCCGGTGCGGCTGGCGGAGGTTTGGAACCGGTGGCAGGTTGGCGTGTCGGTCGCAACGAAACGCATCGCGGGGACGACGGTTCACTTCATCACGCACGACGAGGTGGCGTTCCTCGTCGACCGAGCTGGGTTCGTACGCGACGTGTTCGCTTGGCCGTACGAGCCGCAGAACATCGAGATGGCGCTCCGACAGCTGGCTCGTTCGTGACAGGTATGGCGGCGTCAGGAACTGCGAGCGTTTCCGGGCGGATGAGCCGGCGGCTACTCATGCTTGGGCTCGCGCTCCTCGTCACCGTTGTCGTCGCGGGGTTCCCGTCTTCGGCTTGGGCGGACGGTGACCCTGGGAGTGACGTGCTCGTGTACCAGAACCTGTTCGTCGGCGCCGACGCCGGGCTGTCGGTGGCGCAGCAGGCTGAGCTCGGCGACCTGCTGACCTCGGCCGGTCGTGCAGGGTTCCCGATCCGCGTCGCGATCATTGCCACCAAGACCGATCTGGGCGCCGTCACCGCGCTCTGGGGCCAGCCTCGCGCGTATGCGAGCTTCCTTGGGATCGAGTTGTCGCTGGCCTACAAGCAGCGGCTGCTGGTGGTGATGCCTGACGGCTATGGGTTCAACTGGCCGGGACATTCGCCCACCTCGTCCTACCAGGCGCTGGCGAAAATCCGGATCGGTCCGGGAGGAACGGGGTTGCTCGACGCGGCCCGGGAAGCGGTGACGTCACTAGCCGGCGCCGAGGGCATCAAACTCTCCGGCGCAAGCGGCGGTGCCAAGCAGCCGGCGAGCACGGCGGGGGCCGCCGGCAACGGCGCGGTGGCGGCGACGTCGGGATCGAGTGCCGGGACCGCGGCGTCGGGATCCGTTGCCGGCACGACGACGCCTGGATCGAGCGCCGACACGACCGTCACGGTGGTCACGGTGGGCGTGGCCTTGCTCGCCGCCGTGCTGTTCGGCGTTCGACTCGCCGTCGCGCGTCGGAGACGTTCTCGCCAGGCGGCGGGCGAAGTCCCGAACCATTTTCGCCTTCCACTCCCCCGAACCCGCCGGCGCCGTTGGGTGTCCGGTGTCGCGCTCGTGTTCAGCGTCGCGGTGGCAGGCCCGATCCTCCTGCTGGGTGCGCTCGGGTCGGGTACCTCTCAGGAAGCCGCGCTCGAATACAACCAGTATCTGGATCCGGGAACAACGATCTCGGGCGTGGCTCCCGATTTCACCCTGACCGATCAGTTCGGGCAGCCGGTGTCACTGCATTCCTACCAGGGGAAGGTCGTCCTCCTCGCCTTCATCGACTCGGAGTGCAGCACGATCTGCCCGATGACCACGACCGCGATGCTCGACGCGAAGGCAATGCTCGGCAAGGCCGGTTCGCAGGTGCAACTCGTGGGGATCGACGCCAACCCGGCGTCGACATCGCTCGAGGACGTGCTCTCCTATTCCGAGCTGCACGGGATGCTGCGCCAGTGGCATTTCCTGACCGGGTCCTTGGCCCAGTTGCGACCGGTCTGGAAGGCCTATGGCGTCGAGGCGGCGATCGACAGCGGAGAGGTCACGCACACCCCCGCCCTGTTCGTGATCGGTCCCCGCGGTGAAGAGGCCAAGGTTTATCTGACACAGCAGTCCTATGCGGCCGTCGGGCAGCTTGGGCAACTGCTCGCCCAGGAGAGCTCGAGCCTGCTGCCGAGCCATCCACGCGTGCACTCGAACCTGTCCTACGCGCAGATTCCGGTCGTCAGCCCGACGTCCAGCGTGGCGCTGCCCCGCGCCGGCGGAGGGAGCATCCATCTCGGTCCGGGGACCTCGCCGCATCTATACGTCTTCTTCGCCACCTGGGATCAGGAGATCACCAGCCTGGCCGGCCAGCTCGATGCGCTCAACCGATATGCGGCGTCGGCCGGCGCTTCCAAGCTTCCGCCATTGACCGCTGTCGACGAAGGGAGTGTGGAGCCGTCGCCCGCGGCGCTCGGCGGCTTCCTGGATCGACTGCCCCAGCCCCTGTCCTACCCGGTCGCGATCGACCGCACCGGCCAGGTGGGTGACGGATATCAGGTCCAGGGCGTTCCGTGGCTCGTGCTCACCTCGGCCACGGGGCGGATCCTGTGGTACTGGCAGGTGTCCACGTCGGGCTGGCCGAGTACCAGCGCCCTCGGCCGCGACATCCGCGCCGCGCTGGCGGCCGCCCCAGGCGACGCGACCCGCGGCGGGTTGCTCGCGCAGGAGCTGGCTGGCTCACCCGGCCCGCTCGCTGCGCTGCACGCACAGGCCAGCAGGCTCGTGGGGTCAGACTCGGCCTTCGCGGCGAGGCTCCGAGCGTTGCGCGGCTATCCCATCGTCGTCAACGCCTGGGCCTCGTGGTGCACGGCCTGCCGGTCCGAGTTCAGCCTGTTCGCCGCCGCATCCGCAGAGTACGGCCGCCGTGTGGCCTTCGTGGGCGCCGATACCGATGACTCGGCGGGCGACGCCCGCGCCTTCCTAGCCCAGCATCCCGTCAGCTACCCGAGTTACGAGACGGCCGATTCCGCCCTCGGGTCGCTGGCGGTGGTCGAAGGTCTGCCGACGACGATCTTCATCAATCCCGCCGGTAAGGTCGTCTACGTACACGACGGCGAGTACGATTCCGAGGGGACGCTTGAGCAGGACATCAGCAGCTACGCTCTGGCGGGCTGAGGTGCAGACGCCTCCCATGTCGCGTGATGATCGGTAAGCCGCTGTCGATGCGCCATCCGGCAACTCGACCGAGCCGCCGAGTCCCGATCGGCGCATCCGCGGCGGTGGCGTTGTTGCCACCTGCCGCGTTCGCCGTCCATCAACTGCGCTACATGCTGGCCTTCGGCGGCAATGCCGGAATCGAGCTGCAGCGAACGGGGCACTCGTACCTGCACTCGGTCGTGCCTTGGCTGGTCGTGCTGATGGCGCTGGTCGCGGGCGGATTCCTGCGCGCCCTGGGCCGCGCGTTCGAGGGGCATACGTCGCTACCGCGATACACATCCTCGCTGGTGGGGCTGTGGTTGGCCTGCGCAGCGTGCCTGGTGGCGATCTTCGCTGCGCAAGAGCTGTTGGAAGGCTTCTTCCTGACCGGGCATCCCGCCGGTTGGGTGGGAGTCTTCGGTTACGGCGGGTGGTGGTCGATCCCGGCGGCGTTGTGCGTTGGCTTCGTGCTTGCCGCGCTGCTTCACGGCGCCCACTGGGTGGTGCGACGCGTGGAGGAGAGTCGATCGCAGGTCAAAAGAGCTTGGAGTGGCGCGCCGCTCCCAGTCGCGCGGCCGCTCGACGTGCTCGTCGCATCGCCGGCGCCGTTGGTCGGGGGCTGGTCGGACCGCGGGCCGCCAAAGCGCGGGTGAGCCACACGGTGCTCGCGTCCACGAGCATCCACTGTCGACCCGGCCACCCCCTGAACGGCGCGGGCGCGTCAGCGCCCGAACGGTTCTACGTGCGCCCTTCAGGCGTTGGCGCCCGCTACCGATAGGAGTGACAAGAGCAATGAGCACAGGGGCCGCCGACCTTGCTGCGAGAACCGGTGGCGCTCCACTTCACGTGGGCACCGTTGCCGGTGCGCGCGCTTACTTCGCGTCAGACAGCCGCCGAACGATCCAGACCGTCCTCGGATTGATCTGGCTGCTCGACGGCGGACTGCAGTTCCAGTCGTTCATGTACGGGAACGGCTTCGTCCAGATGATCAAGGCGATGGCCCCCGGCCAGCCCTACTGGATCAGCAGCAGCGTGAACTGGGGAGCGAACACGATGGATCACCATCAGGTTCTGCTCAACACCGCCTTTGCGCTGGTGCAGGTCGCGATCGGGCTTGGGCTCCTTTATCGCCGCACGGTCGAGCCGGCGCTCCTCGTGTCGTTCGGCTGGGCGTTCATCGTGTGGTGGTTTGGCGAGGCCTTCGGGATGATGTTCATGAATATGGCGAACCCGCTCACCGGCGCTCCGGGAGCGGTCATCATTTACGCGTTGATCGGTCTGATCGTGTGGCCGAACGGGCGTCCGGGGGGCCTGCTGGGTGTCGTCGGCGCCCGGATCGCCTGGGGAGTGCTGTGGGTCCTCATGGGTGGGCTGTGGCTACTCGCGGTCAATAGCAGTGCGAACGCGACGCGCACGCTCATCAACGCCGCCCCCTCGGGCATGAGCTGGCTCAGCAGCGTCCAGGACTGGGCGGCCGGTGCCGCGAAGGGCAACGGCCTGATCATCGCGCTCGTGCTCGCGTTCCTGTCGTTCGCCATCGGGATCGCGGTCGCGGCAAACTGGCACCCGCGCACCTTCCTAGTCGTGGCGGTTATCCTCAACCTCGCGTACTGGGTGTTCGGTCAGGGCTTCGGCGGGATCTTCCAGGGCGGTGCCACCGATCCCAACGCAGGGCCGCTGTTCATCCTGTTCGCATGTGCGCTCTACGCGCTTCTGCCGTTCGAACGTCCCGCTGCCAGCTGGAGCGCGGGAGGCTCAAGACTTACCTGGAGGCAAGATGCACAGACCCCGTAGACCCCGTCTGTTCGTGACACGCGTGCTGCCGGTCCTGGTGGCCGCCATGGCCCTCGCCGGCTGCGCCAGCGCGGACAAGACAAACTCGGCCACGACGTCGGCAGCCGCCAGTTCCGGCAGCTCGCAGGGCACGTCGACCGCCTCGAGTGGAATGGCCGGCATGAACATGGGGACCGGCACGAGCACGAGCGCCAGCAGTGTCTCCGCGGGCGGCATCAAGCCGGTGCCCATACAAATCCTCGGCTCGGCCCTCTGGCAGGGCATGAAGATCACCGCTGAGGTGACGACCCCGGTCCCGTTCGTGGTCTACAACGGGACGAGCGAGCAGATGGTCAAGCCGACCCCGAAGACGAGCTTTCACCTGATGATAATGCTCAGCGACGCACAAACCAATGTCGCAATACCGTATGCGAGCGTATGGGCGACGATCACCCATAACGGGAAGATCGACTTCGACGAGCGGCAATGGCCGATGATCTCCCGTTACATGGGTCCTCACTACGGCAATGACGTGTCACTGCCTGGTGCGGGGGAGTACAAACTCAGCTTGCTGGTCAGCCCGCCGGTGTCGGCGCGGCATGTCGAGTATGAGAACGTGTGGCTACACCCGCACCGGGTGAATTTCGCGTTCCACTGGGCCGCCACGACGTGAACGGGCGACCGGCGCTCCCCGAGGCGTGGCGATGCTGACCCGCCGGCGTTTCCTGCTGGGCGCCACGGCCGTCGCCGCCGGTGGCGTGGGCGTCGGGGTGGGGGTGAGCCAAGCCCTGAATGGGGAAGGCAAACCCGTGCCGCTCGTCCCCCTCGGGACCGAGCCGGCGGGCCTGCCCGCGAGCCAGCACGCGTGGGAGGCGTGGCTGGCTCGCGACCCTGATGGGAACCCGATCTCGCCCCAATTCGACCGGCTGTTGTTCTTCGACGTCGACGGTACTCCGTCGCCCGCGCAAGCACGTGTCCTCGAGGCCGCACTGCGCACGCTCGAACGTACCTATCAGTGGGGACCGGGAGGACTGCTGTTCACCGCCGGCTGGAGCCCCAATTACTTCGAGGGACTCCTGGGCGTCCACTCGCCGATCCCTTACGCGCAGGCACTGTCCGACTTCGAGCTGCCGGCGATCGACACCTACCACCTGTGTCTTCACCTCGCCGGCGATCACGAGGACCGGCTGGCTTCCGTCGAGGCGGCGCTGATCCACGGTGCCTCGCTCCCGGGAGCGGACGGGCCGCTCGACATCTCGAGCGCACTGCGCTGGCGTGAGACGCGCACCGGCTTCACGGGCCCGGGTCTGCCCGCCCGGCATCAGAACGTCGGTGGGATCCCGCCCGGCGACCCGGTGGCGAAGAGCGCTCCCCTGTTCATGGGGTTCAAGTCCAGCCTGAAGCGCAACCAGGCCAGTGAGGACGACGTGACGATCCGCACGGGTCAATTTGCCGGCGGGACCACGTTGCAGGTCAGCTACATGCGCCTGCGTCTGGACAGCTGGTATCAGGATCTCGACGAGCCCCAACGGGTCGCCCGCATGTATGCGCCGCAGGTGACGCCCGAGCAGGCCGCGGACTTCACCACCGACGCGGAAAGCGATCCCAACCTGCTCGAGCAGGCGATTACGCGCTACGGCGTGATCGGGCATGCCCAGACATCGGCGCGGGCCCGTCGCAACGGCAAGCCGCTGATCCTCCGCCGCGATTTCAACACGGTCGACGGCGGCCAGGCGGGGCTGCACTTCGTCTCGGTTCAGCGGAGCATCCAGGACTTCGTCACGACGCGCAACGCGATGAACGCGACCTCGGCCCAGCTCCAGAATCCCGCGATCACCGACACGGTCAACAACGGCATCAACGAGTTCATGTTCGTCCTCAAGCGCGCCAACTACGTGCTTCCGACCCGCGCTCAGCGCTCCTTCCCGCTGCTGCCCGGGCGCGAGCGCCTGCTGGAGTGACGCGGAGGCAGCACGGACTCGGACAGCCGGCGCGTTCGCCGGCGCAGAACGATCGCGATCGAGGCGCCCAGCACGGCGAGGGCGCCCAGTGCCGCGAACCCGATCGCGGACGACGGGGTCCCTGGGGACGGCGCGCCCGCGCTTGCCGGTGCGCTCGCCGAGACCGCCTTCCCGGACGCGCGGGCGATGCGCGCTACCGCCACGATCGCGGACCGCGTCAGCCCATTGGAGCGTTGTACCGCGTCGGTCTTCAGGCCCGCCAGCGCGCCCGGCGGCCCCGCGTGCGAGAGGCCGAAGCCCTGTGGCATGACCACCAGCAGCGGTTGCGGGCCGGTGAACGAGATCTCGCGCTCGAGGAAGTTCGCGTACGTCTGAGGCTTGCCGAACAGGACCGGGATCGCGCCGAGGTCCACCCGGCTCCCGATGATCGCCACCTTCAGGTGCAGGCCCTGGTGCATCAGCTCGGTTAGCTCCGCCTGGAGCTGACGTTGCAGTGAGGTGGCGACGGCCGGCTCGTACGGATAGAAAACCGGAAGCGCCAACAGCACGTCGCTGGCCGGGTCGGCGTCCGCCGACGCTCGCCGCGGGAGCAGCGCGGCGCACGCGACGGTGGCTACGAGCACCACGCTCAGCGCGGCGATGTTCCGACGCCCGGTGTTAGGCTGGATGGCCACGCCAACCGGGGAAACGAGCAGAAGGAGGGGCAGTGGCCGAGTGCACGCACACGGACCAGATGGTCGTGGAACGTCCGGACCACGTCGAGGGGTGTGAGGAGTGCCTCGCGACCGGCAGCACGTGGGTGGAGCTCAGGGTCTGCCGGACGTGCGGCCACGTCGGTTGCTGCGACTCGTCGCCGGGCGCGCACGCCACCAAACACTTCAAGCAAACGGGCCACCCGATCATGAGCTCGGCCATGCCGGGCGCAACGTGGTCCTACTGCTACGTGGACGAGGCCATGGTGTCCTAGTCACAGCAGGTGATTGAGCAGCAGATCGTGCAGGTCGCGGTTGTGCAGCGCGCGCCCCCGCGCCCAGTCGTGCTCCAGCGGTCGCGAGACGATGATCGGCACGGTTCGCTCGTGCAGGCCGCCATGCGAGCGGAGCCTGCCGTTTAGCCTGCTGAGGTCGTGCGCGCCCTCGGACCTGCCGAGCGCGGTGCCGGCGCCGGCGAGCACCACCAGATCACCGATCCGGTCGGCGGGCAGCTCGAAGCCCTCCGCCGCCGCGCACCGGTCGAGCACTCCCTCGACTCCCGGCAGCGAGGCGAGGACGCCGCGGGCGCGGTCGAGCTCATCGAGGTCGTCGAGGTGGACCCAGGCCAGTGAGCCGAGCGCGGCGTGGTGGACGACGTACGGGTCGGTGATCGGGCACACGGTGTGGGCGCCGATGACGCCGGCGGCGACGAGCGCGTCGTCCAGGAAGCGGATGTTCGGGCTGCCGTCCGCGGCCGTCTTGGCGCGCATCCCGTGGTCGGCCACCAGCCCGACGACGAATCCCGCGTCGAGCGCGCGTCCGATGGCTCGGTCGAGCGCGCGGTGAAACTCATCCGACAGCGGCTCCCCCGGCGCCGCGGAGTGCTGGACGTAGTCAGTCAACGACGCGTACACCAACCGGCTTTCCAGCCGGCGGGCCAGCGCGAGCGCCAGATCGATCGTGTAGATCGAGAGGCGCCAGTCGTAGATGTCCGGATTTGGCGCTCCCGCGGCCTCCAGTAGCGGCGTGCCGTCAGGCAGCGTCTGTTCGTGCGCACGCTCGGCGCTGAACGCGGGAACCCCGCCGGCGGCGAGCAGTCGGCGAAGTTTGTCCTTGGCAGTTACGCACAGCGCGGGCACGCCCGCCGCTTGCGCCGCGGCGTGGATCGTCGTGGCGCGCAGGAAGCTCGGATCGGTGACCTGGACCTCTTCGCCGGAAGGGCCGCGGTAGTGGTTGCCCGCGACCCCGTTGCGCGCGGCGCAGACGCCGGTCACGATCGCGACGTTGTTGGGGTTGGTGAACGTGGGGACCTGGGCGTGTCCGAGCACGTAGGCTCCGCCGGACACGAGCTCGGCGACGCGCGGGATCAGCCCACGCGCGAGCGCGTCGTCGACGTACTCCGGATCCCACCCGTCGACGCACACCGCGAGCACCGGCTCGCTCGGGACCTTGTACACCCGGTGGTTCGCCGCGAACGTCTGCCCCATGGTCTGACGCCGATCCTAAAGGGGCCCCGCGTGGGAGACTCTGCCGCCGTGGTCCTCGCCGCCTACAACATCAAGGGAGGCGTGGGCAAGACCTCAGCCGCGGTGAACCTCGCCTACCTCGCCGCGCGCGATGGGGCGCCGACGCTGCTGTGGGACCTCGACCCCCAAGGGGCCAGCACCTACCTGCTGCGGGTCAAGCCGAAGGTCAAGGGCGGCGGGCGCCGGCTGGTGACGGGCAGGACCGACCCCGACGCGCGGATCAAGGGCACCGATTACGAGCAGCTCGATCTCCTTCCGGCCGACTTCTCCTACCGTCACATGGACATCCATCTCGACAGCGCCAAGCGCCCGCGCCGCCAGCTGGCCCGTGTGCTCGAGCCGCTCGAGGCCGAGTACGACTACGTCTTCCTCGACTGCCCGCCGAGCATCTCGCTCGCCTCCGAGAGCATGTTCAAGGCCGCCCACGCGCTGCTTATCCCGCTGCTTCCGGCCGAGCTCTCCGCGCGTCCGCTCGACCGCATCGACGAGGTGGCCGGGCCCGGCCTGCGGCTGCTGCCCTTCTTCTCCATGGTCGACTCGCGCAAGCGCATGCACCGCGAGGTGATGGAGCGATACGTCGCCGAGCGCCCGGAGATGCTCCGCAGCGTCGTGCCGCTCGCCGCCGATGTCGAGCGGATGGGCCAGGCGCGCGCGCCGCTCGAGGAATTCGCGCCCCGGGGTCGCGCAGCGGCGGCGTTCCGCGAGCTGTGGGAGGAGATCCGCGAGCGGCTGGGCGAGGCCCATCGGCCTTAACCGGATCGTTACAGCCCGCTCGGGGATGTGGCCGATCATCGATACAGATGAGCTACGCCGAAATCCACTTCCACCTGCTCCCCGGGATCGATGACGGCCCGTCGTCGATCGAGGAGAGCGTTGCGCTGGCCGCCGCCGCGGCGGCCGAGGGCACCCGGACGATCGTGGCCACCCCGCACGTCCATCCCCAGTTCGTCACCGGTCCGGCAACGCTGGCGGCTCGGGTACACGAAGTCCAGGCTCGGCTGAGCGCCGAGCGGATCCCGATCGAGGTGAGGTGCGGCGGCGAGCTCGACCTCGCCATGCCGGAGCGTCTCTCCGACGCGGAGCTCGACACGATCGCCCACGGTCCTCGGGGCCGGCGCTGGGTTCTGCTCGAGGCGCCGCTGCGCGGGCTCGAGGACGACTACACGGTCGTCGCAGACGAGCTGCGCGAGCGCGGCTTCGCCGTGGTCGTGGCCCACCCCGAGCGGTCGTTCACACATCCCGACGCGGCCTGGCGCGCGGTCGAGCACGAGCTGGCCGCCGGGAGCGCGCTCCAGATCAACGCGTGGTCGGTCGCCGGCCTGTACGGCGAGCGGGTGCGCGCGACCGCGATGGCGCTGCTGCGCCGCGCGCCGCACGTGGCCGTCGCCTCGGACGCGCACGGCGAGGCGAGGATGCCCGCGCTGCGGCTC
>Ga0335072_10004195_pt1 | contig 21507 bp, 17 predicted proteins | sample Lox_Sample_21_FD_206725 | JGI IMG/M metagenome (GOLD analysis project Ga0335072, IMG submission 206725) | Soil microbial communities from Loxahatchee National Wildlife Refuge, Florida, United States - Lox_Sample_2.1 | ecosystem: Environmental > Terrestrial > Soil > Wetlands | place: USA...
GGATCATTCCACGCAATCCCCGATTCCGCCTTGTTGCTGTAAATGCCGGTCACCTTGTACTGGATCTCCGCTACATCTGATAGCACGCAAAAGCCTCTCGCAAATCCTGCGGGCGCCCACACCTGTCGCCGGTTCTCAGCCGACGCCTCTACACCCACCCATTTCCCTAGCGTCGGCGAGCCCTTGCGAATGTCCACTGCCACGAGGAACGCCTTCCCGATGGTCACGCGCATCAATTTCCCCATTGGCGGTTCCCATTGGAAATGCAATCCACGTACCACTCCTTTTGACGAACGAGAGTGGTTATCTTGAACAAAATGATGGGGTAAGCCCAGTTCCCGGAACTTATCCTCCCGGAAAACTTCCATAAAAAACCCACGGCTGTCCTGAAATATGTCCGGTACTACCACTACCACGTCCGGTATCGTCTGCTTTTCGACCTTGAATTCCATTCGCCTCGACCCTCACCTCAAAATTTCACACGGACAGACGGCCGCCGCCCAAATAACTCGCCCAAATGTTTCAGAAGTCCCTGCGTGCTACCGATCGAGCACCCGGCTCGTCAACTTCACACTCAACTCCGGTTCCTCGCCCGTCTGCGCCAAGCGCACCGGATCGACGCGGTAATTCCATTCCAGCATCGTGCGCACCAGCTCCAACTTCTGCTTGCTCGCCTCGCTGGGTTTCACCAAATGCTGCACACTCGCCGCCATCCAACGCAGCACCAGCCCGGTCACATTTGACCGCCTCGCGCTCCGCGCCCCGCGTGCGCCGAAGTGCTTGTAAAAATAAAGGTACCGCGTCACCTGCTGATCGATCGCAAACCCGATCGGCGGAAACTTCTTATTTGTCGACGCCCCGCCCAGATGCGTAATGCTCACGCTCGGCGTATAGAGCACCGGATATCCCGCATCCCAAATCCGCCGGCACAAATCCGTCTCTTCGTAGTAATAGAAAAATTGCGGATCAAACGCGCCCACCCGCCTCAGCAGCTCGCTCCTCACCAACAGGCAGCATCCCGCCGGATAACCCACCGTCCGCTCCGTCTCGCCCTTCCACTTCACATACTCATCCGCCGTGAACCACTCCGAAAAGTGCGCCAACCACTTCATCCCCAACGCTCTCGCCCACTCCCCATGCAGCGTCGGGAACGGCCGTATGCACCCCTGATAACTCCCATCGGCATTCAACACCCGGCATCCAAACGCCCCCGCCTCGGGATGCTTGTCTGCATACCTCACCAGCCCGTCGAACGCCCCTTCATGTATGATCGTGTCCGGATTCAGTATCAGTACGTATTCGCCCTCGCTCGCCTCGATCCCGACGTTATTCCCCTTCGCAAACCGCAAATTCTTCCCGTTCTCGATCACCTTCACCCGCGGGTACTCTCTCCGGATAAGCTCCATCGACCCGTCCGTCGACCCGTTATCCGAAACGATCACCTCAAATTCCATCTTCCTCGTCGTTTCGTAGATCGACTTCAGGCAGTCCCCGATCACCTTCATATCGTTCCAGCATAGGATGACAACCGATAGCTTCATGGTCCGCCGCGTCGCCTTATCCTTGCACGCCTCCGCGCCGCGTTCCATCGTTTCAACACCCGCCTGTGAATAATCCGCCATCTTATTGGCCCCTTTTGCTTCCATTTCCCACCGCTTGCAAACCCGCTCCGGCCCGCGCGTCTCTCACCGGCCGAAACGCAGGCCTGCTTCCGAATCCCATCCCGACCGTCGCCGCCTCCAACTCCACTCGCTCCGCCCCTCCCACCTTCGCCGCCGCCGCTTGACGGCTCCACACTGCCATCGTCATCGCCGAAATCATCGCCAGCACCATGTACCACGGCACGATCGTCTGGTCGAAATAGCTGATCCCCATGAACGCCACCACATTCCCGAAAAGTGACGCCCCGAGCGCCCACACAAAGAACTCCAGGTTCTTATCTCCCTCCCTCTCCGCCACTCGCCTCATTCTCCCCACATACTTGAACCCGTACACCAGTATCGCCAGCAACGCAATGAACGGTATTAGCCCCGCCGTATCCGCCGTCCCAACATACTGATTGCTCAGATCCCACATGTCCCAACCCCAGTTCCCGTAATCCTTTGTCCCGATGAGCGCCCAGGTAAAAAAATGCCGGATGCATTGGTCAACCAGCATGTATCGGTGATACGACGACGAATCCTGCGATAGGCTCACGTCTGAAATGATGTGCCACACCGGCGACTTCATCACGCACTGCAAGCCCCCTAGCGTCGCCACGATGCCCCACCGGATCAACTTCATTTTGCCTCGAAGAGGCCACAGGCCAAACGCGATCAGTCCTCCGATCAAGGCAAACAGTGCCGTGCTCGACCCTGTAGCTATCGGAATCGTCAGCGCTCCAATAATTCCCAGGCCCGCCCATTTTCTCGTGGACTTCTCTCTCCCCCACCACCCCACAAACAGCGGGAGTATGAACCCGCCGAATGATCCGGCCAGATTAGGGTGCGCGAAAACACCTCGCGCGCGAAAGGCGTCCGCACGATCGATCGCTGTCGAAAAATCCGGGCGGGCGCCGCCAAGTAATGCGAAATACGGATTCCGTCCGGTCGCGTGCTCGTACGTCATCAGCAACCCGACTGCGAAAGCCACCACCGCCAGCGTTCGAAGCGCCTGCTTTACGTCCGCTTCGTCGCGGATCAGATACCGCAATAAAAAGTAAACCCCAAAGACAGCGAGTATGTTTCCAAGTTGATAGACAAGCTGGCTTGTGGACTGCCAAAGCAGGACCCCGTCGAGAGTGATGAACAGGGTCAGGACGATTACGGCCCAATCGATTCCATTCATCCCACCGCTGAATACTTTCTCTTTTCCGGAGAACTTAGCCCGCGCCAGCCGCACAAACCCAAATACCGCCAGCAACCGAATCATCGGGAAATGCACGCCGCCGAGCACTAGCACCTGGTCGTACGGAATCAGTATCCCGGCTGCCAGAAACGGGCCGATCACCTTCGTCCTCGGCCGGACGCAGATCAGAATCCCTACAAGCAGTATCACCCCCAGCGCTATCGGGCTTACGGCGCTGTCCGCCACTCCTCCGCCGAAATTTAGGTTCTCCGGCTGCAATTTCTCCCCTCTAGCTTTGGCTCGGCCGTAACACGGGAATCCGAAACAATGCAGTTCGCTCTTCTTTCGTGATTCCTACGAACACCGAAATCAGTCCATAAACACCGAGAGACACGATGCATAACAGCGCAAGGCTCATCAGGCTGTCCGCGTACCGCCGGAACACGAACAGAAACGCAAACTGAGCCGAGGCACACAGCAGCGGCCTCATCACGCCGTGGGTCAAAATCTCCCACAGCGAAAATTTGATCATGCGGGTCGTCTGGTAGACGAAGGGCGGAACGATCACCGCCTGAGCCAATAGCGAGGCCACGGCCGCGCCATTGATCCCGTAGCGAGGAATAAGCACGAAGTTCGAAACCAGGTTGATCACCGAAGAGCCAAAAGCGTACATCGCGGGCATCCAAGCCTCACCCACGCCCAGCGAAGTTACCGTCGGTACCGCGCTCATCGCGTTGAGAAGCGTTGCGATTCCAAGAACAGCCAACGTAAAGGCGCCCTGCACAGCGTACTCAGGCCCCAGCCAATACCTCAGAATCAAGCCGGGAACGGCCACTAAAATCGCTGTGATCGGCATTGTCACCAGCATCAGGATCTTCGTAGACCGAAGATAGAGCTCGTGAACCTTCCCGTGGTCGCCCATCGAGTGCAGCTCGCTCGTAAACGGAAACACTACCGAGGTTATATTCGCTACCCCGAGCGAAGCCTTTTCCGAAATCGAATACGGCAACGTATAGAAGGTCACCGCCGCTAGCGGCATGTAGTAGGCCAGAATGAACCGGTCCACACGCGCCACGATCAGCGCAAATAGGGTCGAAAGCAACAGCGGAAGGGAAAACGAAAAGAGCTTCCGGAAAGCAGGCCAATTGAACTTCGGCACGAGGCTAAGGCCCGGAATTAGCTTGCGGCTGACTAGGGCAAATGCCACAACCGCCAGCATATTGCCCGCCAGCACGACCACAAGAACGGACCGGATGGAATACCCCATCGCGAGCACAATCACTGGGCCCACTTGCCGGACCGTCCCGGAGACGACGTTTACCGAGTTGAAGATGTCGAACCTCTGCAGCGCGGAGGGTAAGCCCGAAACAGCCTCCAGAAGCATCGACGTGAACAGGCCGAACGCCGCAATAAAAAGCGCAAAGTTCACTTCGCCGCTTATGTTCGGCCCTCCCCGAAAAAAAAGCCTGCCGATCGTGGCCCGCGGCCCAAGCAGCGCTGCCATTGCGAGCAGCCCCGCCATCGCACAGGAAGACCAGGCCGTCTGAAACAGCCGGTTGATCTCCGCGAACTCCCCCTTCCAGAAGAGCTCTGACACGTACTTGGTCAGCGCGCGCCCGATTCCCAGGTTCAGCAGGCCCGCAAAACCCGCGGTCACCTGCACCAGAGCGAGTATCCCGTAAAGCTCAGGACCCAAATGGTGAACCGTGTACGGTGCCGTGACGAACGTAAGCACCAGGATGAACCCCTGGCCCGCGTAGTTCACAATTGTGTTGCTGAAGAACCGCCGGCTCACGCTTTCCTTCTGCGCGCCCTGCGGGTCGGCACTAGCGTTAGCTCGCAACCGAATGTTCCTCCCGGGCCGCGCCGCTCCCGCCGCTCATGGCAATCCCTCTCAGAAACGGAATAATTTCGTCCGAAAACCGTTCTTTGCTGAACATCGCTGCGGACCACGTCTGCGCGTTCCGCCCGATCGCGCTCGCGATCGCAGGATTCTCCGAGAGATACTTGATTTTGCTCGCGAGCTCCCGAGTGTCGCGGACCGTATACAGCAGTCCATTCTCTCCGTCCCGGATCAACTCAGGATTTGCCCCCGTGTTTGCAGCCACGACAGGCTTCCCCGAAAGCATCCCCTCCACCGTAACCCTGCCGAACGCCTCAAACCTGGAGCACATCAAGACTACGTCCGAACTTTGAACGTACGGTAAGCGGTCGTTTACGGAACCCAGAATGTTCACCCGGTCCCCGAGGTCGCGATCGCGAATGATCTCGTCGAGTCGCTCCCTATACCCGGGATTGCTGCGCCCAATCACTAGAAGCTCAGCATCCACACCCATCGTTCGCAGCTCGTCCATCGCTACCACGGCGTCTTCCTGCCGCTTCCCCTCGGAAATCCTGCCCACAATCACACATCGCAGAGCATGTTTCCGGGGCGGAACCGCCTCCGCACCAGTCGCCTTTTCCTGCCACTGCGGGCGCCGATGGACCGATTGAAACATGACCGTGATTTTGGATCGATCGATGTGCTCGGCAAACTTATCGGCCGTGATCTTCGAAACCGCGATGCACGCGGCCGCTGAGCCGATCAGGCCATAGGAGAATTTATCCCCAAAGTCGAACCGCAGCCCGTGGTCCTCATACCCGATTTCATGCAAGTGCCACACATGTGGCTTTCCCAGCAGCTTCGCCAGAAGCGCCCCAAAACCGATCACCATCGTGTTTGAATAAATGATATCGGGCTTCCATGCCTTCAGCCTTAACGCCACCGGCACGCTCAGGAGCAAATTCCTTGCGGCGGACTGCGTGCGCCCCCAAGCGCCCTTGTGGCCCATCCACGGCCAAAACGGGACCCTCCAAAAGGGAATGCCCATTTTCCTCAAATCCGCGCCCAGCCCCATATCGCCAGGCATCAAAACAAGGCACTCAACACCTTGCTCCTTCAGGCACTCCAGCGTCTCGAGAAGAACCTCCTCGGCGCCGCCCCTCCCAGAACCGTGCGAAACAAAGCATATCCGCATACTATTTCTCCGATCCTATAGCCGCAAGCGCAAGGACATCAGATACGCACCTCGCCCACGCCTCCCAATTCAGGCGTACCTCGAGCTGTTCGCGACTCGCCAACCGCATCGCCCGGTACTTGCCGGGGCTATTGAAAAGGTCACGAATTCGAGCCGCGTACCCGCCGCCCCGCGCCTCCAGCGGCAGCAGAAATGGACATAGCAGGAAAGAGTAAACGCCTCGCGCCGCACTTTCGGCAACCGAACCCAGCACGAGCGCCCAAACATCCCGAATGAAAAACGCCAGAATCACCGTCACAATCACCCCGGCGATCCCGCTGCCGTGGTTGATAGTCGCCCATTTTCGGAACCGCATTTCCTTGATCGCCACGTACGCCCGAGTGCTCAGCATCCCATCCAAAATTAGCCCGATACCCGCCACGCGCAAAAGCGCGGAGAGCTCATGGTTGCCGTAAAAATGCGCGGCGAAGGGCGCCGCCAAAAACAACAGCGCGTAAAGCGACGAAGACCGGGCAAGGGCAAACCACCATGCCGCTCCCACGTGGCCATCCTCATGCCCCTTAGGATTCTGGATCAGCGCTTCCCGGACGCCCACATCCATGATCGACGACAGGACGGACGTAGCAGACATCACCACTGCCATCGTCCCGAACGCCTCCGGGGCCAGCAGGCGCGTCAGCAGAATGTTTCGACCGAACCGCGTCGCCTGCTCGGCGAAACTGCCAGAGCCTAACCACGCCCCGCCGCGAAACACCTTTGCGCGCAAACCCTGGCCCGACAGCGCGCCTTCAACGAAAGCTCGAATTCCCCCACGCCGCGACGTCCCAGCGGTTGCGGTATCAGCCATCTGCGTTTTTTCCCTCGCCACTTTCGGCAAACTCGATCACATCTTCGTAAACGTGGAATAGCACCTTGCCCGCGGAAGCCCAGGTGATCTCATCCCGGGTGGATAGAGAGGCCGCGCGGAGCTTCCTCAAGAGCCCGCGATCCTGGTGAAGCATAGTAAGATGCTCGCTAAGCAGCTCAGCATCTCCGACGCTATGAACAAGTGCGTTCACGTTGTGCTCGCACACGGCGCCAGCTGCCTCTGATACCAGCAGTACGCAGCCGCTGCCCCGCGCCTCCAAAGTCACCAGGGCGCTCCCTTCCTCGACCGTCGGCAGCACCAGAATATCGCTCTGCCTCATCAGGTCGGCCACATCGGCCCGATGCCCAAGCACACTCACGCTCGGATCGGCCAGCATCGGCTGCAGCTTCTCGGCATAAGCGGGCAGGAATTCGCCGGCGATCAGAAATTTCCCTTCACGATGCGCCGGGGACTTCAGCCAGGCCTCCAGTGCGTAATGAAGCCCCTTCTTCGGGGAGCAGAGCCCGACGAAAAGCATCGTCAGCCCCCTCGCGTCCCGCCCCTGTGATCCCGGCCGGAAGACCTCATCATCGAAGCCATACTGATGCCGCACAAGCTGTTCGCGTGGGTACCCGGCATCCAAAAACGTCTTCATCACAAAATCAGACGGGCACAGCAGCTTCGTCGCCAAGCGGTACTCCTGCTCTTCCCGTTTCAGCACGAGTTCCTTGTGCGCGTTTTCGTGATCGGCGGGTAATACCACGCCGAGGCGGTCGCATTCCCGCTGCACGGCCTCATACACGTATCGCGTGTAGCAATTCGGCCTCTCGAGCACCGTTGGAATCCCAAGCCTCTTCGCCGTCTTCAGCGTCTGCAAGGATCCCATCGGCCACGTGTGAACTATATCGATCTCTGTGGCCAGCTTTTCTAGCCGCCTCGCCACAATGTGGTCGTGAAGCGCAAGCGTCCTCGCGCTTCCGAGCAGCTTGTAGGGCAGGCGCAGGCGACCACGGGCCAACGTGGGCCTCACCTCCACACTTGGGCGAACAGGCTTCTGCAAAACGCCCGAGCACACGAGTACATCTGCGCCAGCGTCTGCAATGCCGTTCACCTGCTGCCACGCGGTATGGCAAATCCGACCGGCACCAAGCTTGTGCGGAAAGCTGTAGAGAACCCTCACGGCTCCGCGCCCCTGGACGCGACAGACGCGCCGTCATCCGACGCAGCCGCCGATCCAGACTCAATCCGAGTGTGCTTCCCAAAGTCCGACCGCGAATAATACAATTTCCTACGCAGCCCGCGACTTGCTCTCAATAACTCCCGGACAGCCCGAGCGAGGCGCGCACGCGGAACCGTGACGGGGCCCATCGGGCTAAGCCAATGATAGACAGAAGGGTGCACGGGAGCTATGGTCCCCAAGAACCGGCCCCAAAGGCCCCCGCTCATAGAGTCGTGGAAATGAAGCACGCCGACGTCGGCCACCTTTGCCGGATCGTAATTCCCCGGCAGCCAGCTACAAAGAGGGAAGTTCTCCGACGCGTCTAGTTGCCGCCAGCTCAACCCCAGGCGAAGAACCGTCAGCCCCAGAACAACCTGGTCAGCATAATGCACTTGGCTATGCGTCCTTGCCACCCTGCCATCGAGAAAAGCGCGCATGTCCGATCTGTATTGGGTGCCGAATCCGGTTCGGCGTCTGTACGCAAATACCCCAGAATTCCAATAGAACCGAATCCGATGACCGTCTCCTGTATCCAACCACGGGAGCTCGTCGACCGTCTTGCCTATCAGCGCTGCGGCCCTCCCCCAAAAGCGGTCATTGGGGTCGGACCCGCCGACCGACCCGATCACACCGGTATCCGGGGCGCTTGCCGCGAAGTCCACACTAGAAGGTAGGTCCAAGCATCTAGGCTCGCGTGTAAAAATAATGTCGCTATCCAGCCATGCGACCACATTGGTCGCGACCTGCTGCTCAACGGCGGCAAGAGCCTCAACCTTGTTTGTGTAGTGATGCCAGGCGTAAGGGTTTCTAGGGCGAATCACTAAGTGCCGGATGCCTAAAGCGGCCATCTGCCGCCGCGTTTCCCCGGACAGCGGGGGCGACAAGCGCGGGGTGACGGCCACGACATCGGCGGAAGCAAACCTGCCCCCAAAAGCGCGGAGGCTACCAACCATTCGCAGGGTCAGGGGCTCAAGAATCCCCGATTCGATGCAGACCACCACCGTCACGGAAATACGCGGTTCGCCTTGGTTCATGGGATTCTAAACAAGAAGAGGACGCGAAGGCCCCGAACGGAAACTGAGCCGCCACGACATCAGCGCACTAGTGCGCCGAAGCCCGGGGGAGTGCCCGGCGGCCCCGATACGGCGGGCGCGAATTCGTAAGCTCCCGAATCCCAATCGGTGCTACGAGGATTCACACTGATGCCCGAGCTAGTCACGACCTCACCGCCCTGTCCGCTCGTAGAAGCAACCCCGCCGGTCGAGCCGCTACACAAGGCCGAGTCGTGAGAATATGCCGCGCACTGAGAGACCAAGCTTAGTCCTTGACTCACCGTCGCGGCGCCCTGCGCAGTCGGCTGGTACATATTCGCGGCAGCATAGCCTTGCGCGTTTGCTGCTGATTCGCTCTGAAAAATATTGGCGCCGGAATTATTAACCGTAATCTGTGAACCCGTCACGCCCGATTCGAATTGGTACACGCCAGAGAAGGCCGTCCACCCAATAAAGTGCATGTTTTCCATGTAAGTGTCGCTGCCAGTCCCACCTGAATGGGCGTAATCGAGACCAAAATCTATAGCCACTCGACTGATCGAACGTGTTATTCGAAAAATAGAACGTTACGGGACCGTCATCCTGAAGAGCCATGTCCATACACTGCGAAGGATTGGCCGTATGATACACTACGTTATTGAAGATGTAAGCGGCGCTATTTCCATGCGGCTCCAGCGCGATTCCCACCCCCTCATTCGATAGTCGATAAACGTTATTATAGAAATATACATTTCCTGGTGACTCGCCATTCGACTCCATAACGTTACCGTGCACGCCGCTAATGCCATCCGCATTGTAGAGGTACTCGAACAAATTGTCGTGGATGCTTTTGATGACGCCGGTAACACCCTTTATCGCATTGGACATCCTGCGGAACACGTTGTGATCGATCTCCTGTCCGACCCCGTAAATACCGAAACCGCAATCCATGCCAGCGGTGGTCCCGTTCGAGGAATCCGAGCCGTCGAAAACGTTATGATCGATCCGCACGTAATTCCTATTCTGGGTCACCGAAATCATGGGAAAGTTGTCATCCCCGGAAGTCGTCAGCGTCCAACCGTGGAAATAGCAGTTGGATATCTCCACCATGGTCCCAGTTGGATCGACAAAGCTGCCCCCGCTCGCGCTTCCGATGCAAGCACCCTGTACATCGAAATCATCAATGATCAGATAGCTGCCGCTGAACCTGATGAACGTCGAGCCGCTAGAATTATAGGTACAACTGGCCGGCATTGAGGTTGACAGCGGATTGTCCGCCGTCAGGATCGGCCTGGCGAAAGCGGCGCCCGCGTACCAGGACTGGTCCGTTCCTACGTAGATGCAAGACGTAGTAACGACCGTTCCGGCACTGGCGTCTAGTTCGCAATTTGATGAGGTTCCAGAACGCGAAAATGTCCATCCGCCACTACCAACGTAAGGACTCGCCGAGCTATTTGCAAAGTGCCACGCATCGCCGCCCCGGAAGATAAGAGAATCGCCCGCGCCGACCGTGGCAGACGAGCACGTGGCAGAGCAGTTGGGCATCCCCGGCGCATGCAACCATGGCGAGGTCTTGCTTGTGCCGCTGTTGGAATCCGAGCCGTTGGCCGCTACGTAATAGGTCGTCGCAGATGCCGTCCTGGCAATCATCAGGCTCATCGCCATCAAGATCACTGCGCTGCAAGCCAAACGTCTCATGTCTCCCCCCAGGGCTTTCTCTTCCGGCGTACAGATTAGCCTCGGTACCGGTCCCTATGCTGCTGGACCCTGGGACAGTTTCGGCACAGGTGGGAGGGAACCTGTCCGGGGTTGACTCCTGGTAGCGAAGGCCGCCCCGCCGCGCGGATCTGCCAGGCGTGGCTGTGGCGTCATGTCCCTGCCCAGAAGCCGGAGGCAGAGCTCTCGTGCGTGTCGGCGCATCAGGTCCCCGTTCCAGCGCGTCACCCGCACGCACGTCGTCTGGATGGGCAGGAACTTCTTCCACCTTTTCGCGATATAGCGGCATCCCTCGTCAAATCCCGGTGCCACCGCCCCGAAGCTCGTATTGTGAACCGCGAACGCCGGTATCGCGTAGCAGCGCTTCCCCTGCTCTCGCGCGGCCATGCAGATGTCCGTTCCGTAAAAGTGAAAGTGCGGCAGATTTGGATCGAACCGCAGCCCGGACGACTTCCGCAGAATCAGCACATATTCGTCGAGCGTCTCGATCTCGATTGGCCGCTCGAACGGCCCTCCCATCACGCCCAGGCCGGTCGAATACACGTATCCAAGCCACTCTCTCCGGTTCGTCGCGCCAAAGCCGCCGAGCACGCCCCAATTCGGGTCGGAAATCGCCAGCATGTCCAGGGAGCGTTGCAGGTCCCCCAGCCAGCTCTCGGGGAAGTAGACGTCCTGGTGGCAAAAAACCACCAGGTCCGTCTCGGCCTTGTCGAGCGCGTCGTTATAGGCCAGCGAGGCTGACCGGTACCCCTCCTGCAGGATCAGCCGGTCCGCCGGCCAGTCCGCCATGAAGGGTGATGCGGCGAAGTTCGTCTCGTAGACCTTCGGGCTCCCCAGAGGTACTACAAACGTCACATCAAGTGAAGTGGTGGGCATGTGTTTTTAGTGGTTTTAAGCGCCAAATCGCGCCATTTTCGTGCAATTAGGGCTGCGTTAAGGTGCAAATTTGCTTAAGCGCTTGAGGATCTTGTGTCAGACTGCCGCCGTCTCGGCCGGCGCCTTCTTCTGAATCTCATCGCACAGGATAGAGATGATTCGCTCCCCGGCCTTTCCGTCCCACTTCTCCGGCACGCTCCCGCTTCCCTTCGTATCTAGCTGATTCTGAATGGCTTTTCGGATGTTCCCTGCGTTCGTCCCGGCAATCACGTTCGTCCCGCACGTCACCGTCACCGGTCGCTCCGTGTTCTCGCGGACCGTCACGCAAGGCACGCCCAGGCACGTCGTCTCTTCCTGGATGCCGCCCGAGTCCGTCACCACGATCGCGGCGTGCTTCATCAGCGCTAGAAAGTCGATATATCCCACAGGATCAAGCACATGGATGCCGTTCCGCAACGTGCCCCCGTCGCCGGTTTTAGCGCCGTCCAGCTGGAAAAATGGCTCCAGCCCGAACTCCGCGATCCGCTTCCGCGTCCGTGGATGCGTCGAGAAAAAGATCGGCATCTCCGCCGCCAGCCCCGTCAGCCCGTCCAGAATACTCAGGAAAGTCTCGCGATTGTCCACATTCGAGGGCCGGTGCAGCGTCAGCAGCGCGTACCTCTGCGCCGTTCCGTCTGCGTCCCGCTCTATCCCCAACGTGCTGAATACGTTTGACTTATCGGCCTTCTCCTGAGAGACGAGCAGCGAATCGATCATCGTATTTCCCACGAAGTGGATCTTCTCCTCCGCGATGCCCTCGTTCTTCAGGTTCCGGACGCCGCTCTCCTCGGTCACGAAAAGCAGGTCCGAAAGGTGATCGGTCACCACCCGGTTGATCTCTTCCGGCATCCCGCGGTCAAACGACCGCAGCCCCGCCTCCACATGCGCGATAAGCGGCCTGTTTCCATTGCTGTACGCGATTTTCGCGGCCACCAGCGCGCAACCCACCGTCGAATTCACATCCCCGACCACCACCACCGCCTCCGGCTCCACATCCTTAAGCACCTGCTCGAATCTCCGCATTATCTCTGCCGTCTGCACCGCATGCGTCCCCGATCCCGCCTCCAAATGAACGTCAGGCGCCGGCAGCTGCAAATCGGTGAAAAACGATCCGGACATTGCACTGTCATAGTGTTGTCCCGTATGCACGAGCACCAACTGAATTCCGGCAGGCAATACGGAGGTCTTCCTAACAGTATGCCGATCTTCTGCGCGAATGGCGTTAATCAGCGGCCCTGCTTTCATGAAGTTGGGACGCGCACCGACAACGATCATGATCTTCATTTTCGCGGTTCCCCTGAATTTTCGACGTCAACGCTGGGTGTGCGGTGCAGGATTAGGGTTTCCACTTCGCAAAGGCATAGAGAAGCCATCCGAGTTCGTACGGACGACACTCCCACATGACGCGCAGTCCACGGCGAGATTCTCCATCGTCACGGCGAGTGAGGAGCGCGAGTGCGGTATCGAGTACTCTCTGGCTCGTCGGACGATAGATACTGCGCCAGACAATGTTTATGTCCGACGCTTCCATATCCATGGCCAGTTCATTTCTTCCAATCCATTGAAGTCCCCTGTAGATCCACGGAGAGAAATCCGAATCCGTGGCTTCACCCAGCGCCAAAAGCGCCATTGGGCCCATTGCGTGTTGATGGACAGAGAAGACAGGCAGGCGTCCAGCTACCCGGCCACCGGCGGAATCATAGTGCCACCACCACTGGCCCAACGAACCTTGCACCTCGCATATCGTCAAACCGCATTCCAGCGCACGCTCGATAGCGCCCTTATCACCATAAGCCTGCCCGTATCGAGTCATGCCGTAGATCGGGTACACCTGGTCGGCAAAGCTCCCAACCCGGCCTCGCAGCACTCCTCTGACGCTGCCGTTTGTTGCGATGTGGCCAAACATTCCTCGCTCGCCCTGGTTCTTGACCAGCAATTGGTAGGTTTTGGTGGCGAGCTCTTTGAAATACGCGGGCGCCTGCGCCGCTATGGCCGCGTGCGCCAGGCCTGTCAAAAACCAGGCCAGTTCCATGGTGCGTCCGTCGCGCACGCCAGGGAAACGCTCAAGCGCCGTCCTCACATCCAACTTGCGCGCGACGTCTTCGATCCGGTCCGGCGCTACAACGGCACTCGTCCAGAGCAATACTCCCAAATCGCCGATATTGTCGATCCAATCAAAATTCTCGAACAGCTTATCAAGAACCAACCCAATCGGGATCGGTGAGGACATGCCGCTCTCTCCGAGCCGTTTTAAGCCCATCAAAGTCATCATGGTGTAGCGATGAGAGATACCCTCTCGGACGATTCCCTGTTCAGTCTTCTTGAGCTTGAAACAGAAGAGTTGCTTTTCTGAATCAAGCATCTGTGGAAGCCCTTGCGCCGCGAGTGTGACAAGACGCTTGATCGCGCGACTCATGTCGGCGCGTTCCGGGAACTGCTCTTTATCGGCGATCATGCGAAATGACGAAGTGATTGACATTATCTCTCCACGATTCGAATCAGGTCGTTTACGATTGATTTAAGTGCCGGTTGAACTGCTTTCCCAGGTTCCGCCGGTCGATTCCAACGCGTGAGGGCAATCTTTGTCTCGACATCCTCAGGTTTCTCGATGAGAATCATCCGGCCACAGTCCGCGAGGTAGCGGTCGACCGCGCCGAGCTTTCCTCTGAAGACGCTGTAGACCGGGACTCCTAAAGCAGCGGCCTCCCGATTCATTGTTCCACCACCGCTGATAACGAGATCCGAGAACCAGATCAGGTTCATTCCGTCTAATGGGGCATTAGGAATGATCATCTTTCCGCTAGCGATCATTTCCGACCAGTCATTCTGCAGCTGTTTCTTTTGCCGGTCATTGCGAGGCAAAGTTACGGCTCGAACATCCTGCCTCCTCTGCAGCATTCGGACCGTTGCGTCAAAGAGCACTTCGCTTTCAGGGTTGTGGTAGTGAGCTTCCGTAGCAGGAGGACGCAGCGTTACTACCAGCTCGCCGGCTTTTATACCAAGCTCGCGCAGAACGGTCGGATCAGGTTGCAGACGATGGGAATAAACGTCTTCTTTGAGGCCCGGATATTTCAGATGATTGCCCGCCTTCGCGCCCATAGCGGTATTTGGAATCACGTCCGGCGTTAGCGTCCAATTCGGCTCCAAAAAGCCGGTTTTCGTACTGTGCTCGTAGTCGTGCATCATCGCCGTGGGAATTCCGAGAGCTTTGCACGTGAGGATTTGGGCGCGAGAGCCGTGTGAGAGTGCGAGATGAGGCCGACGCTTTACAGCCGTCGGTAGCAACTGCGCCACTCTTACAAAAGTGCCTAGGAATTTGAGCACCTTGGCCTTGCCGTAATGACGGCCAATAACATCGCAGCGGAGCTGGAAAAATTCGAGCAGTTCGCGTACCTGATACATGTCCCGTGCCGTTAGAGTAATGTCGAAACCCTCCTTCTTCAGCTCCTCGATGATTGGAAGAAAGAATGGCACGTGCGGCGAATTATCAATATCAATCCAGATCTTTTTTCCGACGCACCGCCGCCGCGGACTAGCCTCAACCGCTCGCGTTTCGATCTCGCTCGCAACAGCCGCATCCGCGTAAACCATTTCCGTAGCTAGTTTCGCATTTGGCATTTTAGGCCTTCTGTGAAGACACGTGCGCCGTCACGGTTGACGATCGTGGATCAAAACAGAGCGCTCTACTCAAAAGCAGGCTACTGAAGTTTGAAAGCTAGAATGCGTCGCCGCCGAAGACCACGGCGCGAGGCGTGGCAAAGAGAATTCGGATATCCAACCAGAGTGACCACTTGCGAACGTATTGCAGGTCAAGCCGGACCATATCGTCAAATCGAACGCGACTCCTGCCTCGCACCTGCCAGAGACCGGTAATTCCAGGCTTTGCCTCAAGAACGCGCCGGCGGTGCCAGAGATCGTACTCTTGGTATTCGTATGCCAGCGGAGGCCGCGGACCAACCAGTGACATATCTCCGCGCAGGACGTTAAAGAATTGAGGCAGCTCGTCAAGACTCGTACGGCGAAGAATCCCGCCGATTCGCGTGATTCGCGGATCGTTGGTCATTTTGTAAATCGGTCCGTTAGCGCCTTCCACTTTCCCATCAGCCGCACCGTTGATGACGCGCTTCATAAACTCCTGATGAATCTTCGGGTCATTATTCGCATACATCGTGCGGAACTTCAGGCAATTAAACCTCGATCCGAATTGGCCAAGCCGCTCTTGCTTAAAGAACACCGGCCCTTCAGAAGTGAGCCTCACGCAGAGAGCAATCAGCAGAAACAACGGCGAAAGCACGACAATCGCGGCAAGACTGCCAGCGATATCCATCGCCCTCTTAACCATGCGCGCTATCCGCTTCGAATCTTCTCGGTGAAGTAGATCGGGGTAGAGCGTGGGCGGCTCCGAGCCGTGCTCTCCGTCGATCTCTGAGCTGTCCGGAAACACGTGCATCGTCATGTGAACACACTGTAGGTCGGAGGCCGACAGGTGCATGTGCAGAGCCTCTTTAACCTTTTCGACTAGAATCCTTGTCGTTGTTCGGGAATTCGGTTCCTCAATCTCGGCAAAAATAATCCCCAGGACCGCATCTTGTCGGTACCAGCCGGCCGGATCCGTTTCGCGACGGGCTGCGTTCGCTGCCAGTACAATTCCATCTAGAATCTGCTGTTTGCGGGGATTTCCGGCGGCGTCTTCGGCATCCAGAAGGATCAAAGCGAGCTTGTTGCCGGAGCGCTCGGCGCGCTTGCGATCCAAGCACAAAATTCCAAGAAAAATTTCCTCCGGCATGATCCGGTGCAGTAAACGCGTCGGGTTTAGTGACGGCCGCGCAGCCGCCGTGGGGCGCTTCGGCCAAGCAGAACGTACTGAGGTCGTCGCTAGTGTGCCGGAATTCGGATTTGTCGCCATAGTAAGTGGGTTATCCTGCTGCCGCTTAGGCAATCAACGGGATTTACTTCGCGAAGCTCTTATGTGGCCTGCGCGACGTTTTGAGGTTTCGGCCACTGATTTGGGCAAGCTACCGCCATTTTTGCCCCATATCGGGATCGCGCACTTATCGGGGTGCAATTCGCCTACCACTCACCGCTTAAAACAGTCAGGGCTGCTCCATCGCATCAAATCGTAAGCACCTGAAAACCACGGACATACGGCACGCACTGCGCAGTTGCTTTGTCAAAATTCGGCTACAGCCCGGTTCCTACGTGTTACAGGTGAAAACATGTGCCGGAAGTGTGAAATCGGATTCCCGAACAGGTCAAACTCTTGCAAACAGGAAGTTTAGCGAACGGCAAGCTCGTTGATTGGTTTTACCATCTCGGAACGGCCCTGGGCTGTTTCTGATTTCTGCAGAAAAAGAAGGACGGGCCAGAGCATGACAAGTGCAAGTAGGAAAAAGACGATGCCGCCGTCTCGATGCAGGGGCCCACTTAAGAATCGGGGATCGACGTAGATGCTCAGAAGCGTCAGCGTTGCTATGCGAATTCCGTTTTTTACAACCGAAAAGACCGTCGCGAGTGCTACGAAGAACCAGACTCGCCAAGCTTTCCTGAGAGAATAATGCGCTGCGAGCAGGCATGTGATGAATAGCGCAATGCTCGACCTAATGCTGCTGCATTCCTGAGCAACCTCGATCGTAATTCCAGGGACCGACAACAAAACACCCTTCCGCAGCACCGGCACTCCTGCCAACCTGAACAGGTCGTACGTGATTGCAGCAGAGCCCTGTTGCAACAGATAGATAACGCGATTGAGGATTGGCGCAGGCCAGGGCGTTGCCAAAAGCAGGAACAGCAGCGGGAAAAGAGCCGCTCGCACGGCGCTTGCTCCATAGCAAAGCAAAAACGCACCCATGCAAGTTGCTATGAGCGCGATTGTTGCTCCTGCAAAGCCCCAGCTTCCCGGCGCAAGGCCGAGTGAGCGAAACGAGAAATAGGCCACTAAGCCCGCGGCAATCATCATCGCCCCGTAGGCTGTCGACCAGACTGCTTTGACAAAAACTGCGTCTCGCGCCGCGAAAATCAGGCACGCCGCGATAAAGGGGATGAGTATGATGTGCGACGAAGATTGATCCTGGAGCGAATAAACCGTCAGATTACGGAGCAGTGTCCACGTAATCGCGACGATTGCGGCCGCAAGGAGAGCGAAACAGGCGTGGTGACGCCACAGGCGCGGCGTCGATGATTTCTTCCAAATGCGCTCGTCGGCCACCAGTCCGTCCTTAGAGGAGCCTCAGCCGATATGCTTGTATAACGTGGCGCCGATAGCCGAAAGAATCGGCGCTGGAGTGTGCGCGAAAATCCTTCCGGCAATGCGCTTGCGCCAAGCCGTGCCAGGTTCAAAACAGTGGACGGCGCTCGCAGTGCGTGGAATCCGGTAGTACTTCAAGCTCGAGATCTGGGCTCCCCAGCGGCTCTTGAAAGTGATGAGTCCAGGCTGATCCACGTCCGAGCGCCCCAGATCGAAAGTCCGCAGACCGAGTCTCTTCGCGTCTTGAATGGCCTGCCAGTATACATGGTGCATTCCGCCAAGATTGTTGAATCGAACGTCGGATCCTCCGTACTTGTAATACATCGAGTCCTTGTGCCGGATTGTGATAATTCCCGCCACGGCTCGCCCCTTATGCGAGGCGACGCGTATCTTCAAGTCACCGCCAAAATTCGCCATCAAATTGAGGAACCAGCTCTTCGGCTGGGGCGGCACACGATGTCGTCTCCGAGTCGCTACAAGAAGTCGATAAAACTGATCCAGAAGAGCCTCGGTCACCCCTTCTTCGTAGCCCAGTAATTCCCGTTCGGCCCGCCTGATCTTTCTCTGTATCGAGCTTTGATGAAAACATTCGAAAATATCATTGATGCCGGGGCGAAGATCGACGCGATGAAGCGTGTACGTCACACAGGGCTGGCTCAGCCGGGCCACTTGATCGCTGAACGCAACAGGACGCAATTCCACATAGCGCCAACCGCGGTCTCGTGACATGGCGATCAAGCGGTCGGCACAAAATGCCACTGTCTCGCCCTCCTGGCACAGCACCTCGCAGTAGTCGGAAAACGGCACGGAAACCAGCCTGCAGCCCGTGATCCAGCTTTTTACTTCGCAAAAAACGAAGCCGTCTCGCAGCGGCCCTAGCGGCTCCGAAGTCGTGAATGCGATCGGCTTGTAACCGTAAGTCTGCTGAAGCGCCTTCAGCCACGCCGCCGAGTGAAACAAGGAGCCGCGCGGGTCCCGCTCCACTAACTCAGACCAGCGAGCATCCTCTATAGGATCGATCTCGTAAAGATTCGCCGGCCGAGCAACCGCGGATGCAGCCGCAACTTCATTTGGGATATTCTCAGTCAACACCAGCGACGAATCCATCCTTTGCGTTCCCCTCTTTGCGCGTCGCGTTGTTCGCAACACGACCGCTACCGCGAGCGTTGACCATTTAGCCTTTCACTCGGGCTACACAGCCAACCGCACAGGGCGAAATCGCGTATCGACTCTTTGGACTGGAGTGACGTCTGAGGTATGCAGTGGAGTGACCGCTTCGGAATCGATTTCGACCGCGACAGATCGATGTAGCAGACTGATCGACAGAACCAACCGGTGGTTCCCCTTGAAATTGACCAAAAGACCCTCGTAACCGCGCAGAGGGCCGGCCTCAATTCGAACCCGCTGGCCAACTGTCAGGAACGGCCACGGCTGACTGGGAAGCCCTGATGCTACAAGAGCCTGAATTCCGGAAATTTCGGATTCGTCGATCGGCACAGGCACCCGGTTGTAGCCGACGATCTGGATCACGCCGGGCGTCTTCAGGATCGGAAGCCGTTCTTGAACGTTGAAACGGCAAAATACATAGCCTGGAAATAGTGGCGTCTCAACTTTTTTCGTCCTGTCAGACCATTGCCTTCGGGATGACACCAACGGCAGAAAAAGCTCGTAGCCCTTCGCTTCAAGGAATCCAGCGACTCCCGATTCGTGCCGGGTTCGTACTTGCAACGCAAACCACGAAAAGTGCTCCACCGTCGCTATCATGTGCCCTCAAGACGCGTTTTCGACGCCGTTCTGCGATGCGACAAAGCTACGGCCTCTATAGACGGCACGGAGGCTGCCATACACTAGCGGGCACCATCCTTCGCAACTAACATATTTACAATGAGTTACAAAGAGGCTGCCAGCGTAGCATATCCAAAAAATGAAGGCAGTGGACCGTTCCTACCCTAAAGTGCCAAGAGATTTCCACCCTTAACGGCGGGTTCGACCGGGATCAGTTACGGTTTGAATTCGATTTGCTACTATAACCGTAGCGATAGGCGTGGTAGTACTCGGAATTGTAGAGGTGCCCTTCGCCAACCGCATTCAGCACCACGCCCACAATATTCCGACCTTGCAGTTCCTGGCTCGATCGCTGTGCCACCGCGGAAGGAGTCTCGCCAGCCTTCACCACAAGCAGGACGCCATCGCACAAGGCTGCCAGAATGCTGGCGTCGGCAACTGGGAGGCACGGCGGCGAGTCGACGATAATCCAGTCAAACACGGGCGTCAGTCGCTGAATGAGCGCCTCAAGGCGACCGTTTGAAAGCAACTCGCTCGGATTCGTCACCTCGCTCCCGCCCGGAATCATGCAGAGATTGCCTTCTGGTCCATGCTGGATCACGCGAACGTCATCCGCCTCGCCTCGCAGATAGTCCGTTAGGCCCGGCGCCGAGGGCGCGCCAAGCATCGCGTGTACGCGCGGGCACCGCAGGTCCGCGTCAATGATCAGTGCGCGCCGGTCTGGTTGCCGAATGATTGCCTGAGCCAGATTCACCGTCACGAAGGTCTTTCCCTCGCCGGGCACAGAACTGGTGACCAGCAGCGTCCGCAGCGTTTGGTTCGTCCGAGCTTGATAAAGCCGCGACCGCAGCGTCCTGAATTGTTCAGCGCCGTGTTCGCTAAGCGCAGGATTCGCAAAAATGTTGACGTTCGGATCGAAGTTCCAAGTGGGGTGCGCGCAGCGCTGCTGCAAATCGGCGAAACGCAGGTAATCGGATCCAACCGCTGCCGTAGAAGCGGCCGGCAACCCAATTTCGCCTCCAAGAACCGGCGACCGAAACTCACTTGTGGGAACTTCGCTCGGCGCTGGCTTTTCGGGTGCCGAACCTGCCACGAGGACCGCAGGGCGTGAAGGCGCCGCCTCGTCGGGCGATGACGAGCGCTCTTGCTCGGCTTTTTTCAGCGCTTCGTGGATACGGCTCATGATTTCCTTTCGCGCGAGGCAACGAGGTTCGCCTGGCGCAAGCGCCCGAGCAACTCGTCGAGGTTTTCCAGCAATTCTTCTGTGTTTGCTCCGTTAGCGGGATGGTGTGCGGCGCCGTTTCCGGCAATCGGAGCGATTTCGTCCAGTTGAAACTCTCGGGCGACTTCCTCCACCAGGTGTGCCGGCACGGGACGAAGGCTATCGACGTACGCGTTGATCATCGCGTGCTCGCAAAGCAGGTTCACAACGCGCGGAATTCCCCGTGAATAAAGGTGCACGGTCTGGATGGCCTCTTTCGAAAAAATCGGCTCCCCGTTGGCCCCTGCAATCCGTAGCCGCTCCGCGATGTAGCCGAATGTCTCTTCCAGTGAAAGTGGCGCGGTGCGGCAGCGCAAAGTGATTCGCTGCCGCAGTTGGCGTAATTGCGGAATCTTGAGCTTCTCTTCGAGTTCGGGCTGTCCGGTCAACACGATCTGCAGGAGCTTCTCGGTCGAGGTCTCCAAATTCGTCAGCAGCCGAATTTCCTCCAGCACTTCGGGCGAAAGATTTTGCGCCTCATCGATAATGAGCACGGCCGTCTCGCCCGCCCGGTAGCGCTCGAGCAGCCACTGGTTCAGCCGCAGCAGCACGTGGCTCTTTTCTCGCGAATCGTACGGAATCTCGAAGTCTGCCATCATGAAATCGAAGAGATGGTTCACTTCGAGGCGCGAGTTGAAAATGTAAG
>Ga0335072_10004197_pt1 | contig 21504 bp, 16 predicted proteins | sample Lox_Sample_21_FD_206725 | JGI IMG/M metagenome (GOLD analysis project Ga0335072, IMG submission 206725) | Soil microbial communities from Loxahatchee National Wildlife Refuge, Florida, United States - Lox_Sample_2.1 | ecosystem: Environmental > Terrestrial > Soil > Wetlands | place: USA...
GAGCCCGATCAGGCCGGAGCCGTGGCTGGTGTTCGCGCCGCCGCGACCGTTGTCGCTGACACGGACCCGGAGAGCGCCGCCTGCGACAACCACCTCGACGTCGGCGGCAGAGGCGCCGGAGTGCTTGACCGTATTGGTCAGCGCCTCGCTGACCACGTAGTAGGCGGCGATCTCGACCGGATAGGGGGGCCGGTCCGGGACCTGGACGTGCAGGTCGACCGGGATGGGGCAGCGGCGGACCAGCGTTCGGAGCGCCGGGCCCAGCCCGCCCTCGACCAGCACCGCCGGGTAGATGCCGCCAGCGATCTCGCGCAGTTCCTGAAGGGCGGCGTCTAGGCCGGCGGCCAGGCTGTCCAGCCGGCGCGCCAGCTCGCCAGCCTCAGGCGGTGCCGCCTGTAGCTCCCGCAACCGCAGCGCGAGGGTGACCAGGCGCTGCTGAGCGCCGTCATGCAGGTCACGCTCAATGCGGCGCCTCGCCTCGTCGGCGGCGGCCACGACACGGGCACGGGAAGCGGCTAGCGCGGCGTGCGCCTCGGCATTGGCGACCGCGGTGCCGATCAGCTCGGTGAACCCGGCCAGCCGCTCCTCGGTGTCCGCCGGAATCGGTTCTTCCCCGGTCGTCCCGACGGCCAGGACACCCCACAGCCGGCCTTCGACGGTAATCGGCGCCCCGACCGCCGCACGGAACCCCCAGTCACGCCCGACGTCACCTGCCACGCCCGTGGCCTCGTCGTAATGAACTCTCACCGGGCGGCCGGTCTGGAAGAGCAGCGTCGTCATATTCTGTCCGCCCAGGCTTGCCCGAGTGCCTACAGTCACGGCAGTGCCTGTGCTGCTCCACGCGCCCAGGACCGTCGTGTCGCCACCTGGCTCATACCGGCTCACGGCGGTCATGTCGGTTCCGAACAGCCGTCCTGCCGCAGCGGCGACCGTGGCGAACACCTCCTCAGGCGGCACGGCCCGGGCCACCAGCGTAGCTACCCGCCGCAGCGCGGCCTGCTCCTCTGCGTAGCCACGCAGCTCAACCCGCGCCTGGGCGTTGGCGATCGCGGTCCCGGCAAGCTCACTGAAGTCGGCCAGCCGCGCCTCGGTGTCTGCGGGCAGAAGCTCGTCGCGGGTGGACGCGACGCTCATAAATCCCCACAACCGTCCCTCGACCGTGATAGGCGCGCCGACGGCCGACCGATACCCCCAGGCCCGTCCGACGTCCGCGGCCGCGCCCGTGGCATCGCGGTAGTCGTCGATCCGCACCGGGCGGCCAGACTGGAAGGCCAGCGTAGCCAGGTTGCGCCCGCCAAGGCTCGTCTCGCCGCCGATAGCGGACGGCATGGCGGCGCCTGTGCTGCTCCACCCGCCAACCACCGTCACCACGCCGCCCGGGTCGTAGCGGCCCACGCTAGTGATGTCAGCACCCAGGAGCCGCCCGGCTTCCGCCGCTACCGCGGCGTACACCCTGTCCGCTGGAACTCCGCCGGCCACCATCGCCGCAATCCGCCGCAGCGCGGCGAGCACCTTGGCTATCCGATCGCGTGGTCGGGCATCCATCATGGCCTCCACGGCGGCAGCCACGCCGCCTGATTGTCCCAGGTTACGGCCATGTTTCCCGTCAGAGCCCGCAGCGTTTTAAAGGCCTGCGGTCCCGGCCGGTGCGAAGGCGAGGACGGCGGCCGGGACGTCATTGCTTCATCGCGCCATTGAAGAAAGGTGCATCCGTTTCGACTCAGACAGCGGTGGGACGGTGGACGCACGGCGGCCTGCGGGGACCGCATATTCGGCCGGCACGCACACGCCAGTCGCATCGGCAAAAGGTCAGGACTAACACGGATTTTCCGGACGCTGGCTGGTGACCTGCGTGCACGCAGACCTGTGTTCGGGCACCCGGGTTTTCAAGCCGTTGGATGTTCGGGGCCGGGCAGTCTGCCAAGGTGCAGAAGCTCGCGGCTACAGCCAGCAGTACCGCCACGTTCATCTGCCCGCGCTCACTCCATCTGCCCGCCGCCGTCCACGTGACTCAGAATATTACAGACGCCTGTCGTCTCCAATTGGGGTGTGCCCGGCGTTGTGAGCGGAGCGAGCCCGGGCCGGCCAGGGTGCGGCCGTTCCTGAGCGGGCCGCTGCGCAGCGGGGTGCGCTCCTCCACTCACGAATCTTTCCCGTTGCCGCCGCGGCGGCGAATGCTGCCAGTAGGCAAGCAGCGTCACAGTCCAGTGATGGCAGTAGTCAATCCGGGATCGTGAGGCGGCCGGCCACAGGGATTTCGATATGGGAGCCGGCCTTTTATTCGTCTCGCGTACCGGGCTTGTGCCCCACTTGCCCGTTCATCGTGTCCTGAGCCGCGTCAGGACCGGGTAAACACGCTGGCTCGCGTTCAGGGCAGAACAAGATCGCCCAGACGGACTTGCCGCGGCCGGCTACCGGGCTCCAGCCCCACACGTCGCTCAACGCGTCCACCATCCGCAGGCCCCGCCCCGACTCTTCCATCGCGCCGGCCGGTCTGAGCACCGGCAGGGCACTGCTGGAGTCCAGCACCGCGCAGACCACTGCACCACTCCGGCGCAGCAGGCGAAGCCCGAAGACTGCGTCGTCAGCCCGCCTGCCGCCGCGTTCCGGAACAGCGGCGTGAGTGACAGCGTTGGCGACCAGTTCCCCGACGATCATCTCCGCATCCGTGGCAAGCGCCGTCAAACCCCATTCGCCGAGCGTGGCCCGGGTAAAGCGGCGCGCCGCCCCAGCAGACTCGGGCGCGCCAGTCAGCGCGCAACCCGCGGCCGCGGGCGACTCCCACCATTCGGCGGGCATTCGGATCACCCGCGGGCACTCGCATCCCCGCAGCAACCCTGCGGGCAGCGCCGGCGCGTGACCGGTCACGGTCCCGACCGGCGGCGACTGCGCCTGTCCGGTGGCACTCATCAGACCCGATTGCCCTTTCTCATTCAGGACACCAGGAAACCCGGGCCGGCTCATGGCACCCTGACAGCCTCAGCCGGGCGGCGTGCAGCCGTCAAAGACGTTCCCTGGACCAAGCCGCTGACGGCCCCCCGCATTTGGCGATCTCCTTGTCCGGGCCAGAGCTCAGGAACGAATAACGCGGGTTGGTCATCATCAACAGCCTCTCAACCCGTGCCAGCTGGTAGTTCAGCTGCGCCATCTGCATCTCGTACTCGAAGTCGCTCACCGCCGCAGGCGCTTATCCATCACGGTGATGCCGTTCGCCGCATAGAAATCGACGAGCAGCCCGCCGAACCGCTGCCCACGCATGTTGCCGTAGCCGGCAATGACCTCGCGACGTCCGCGCCTCGAGCCTCATGGAACCGGATTCCCGGCCGACAATGCCGCGTCCCTAAGAAGCCGCCAAACGCATTGAGTGTGAAAAACGCGCATAACGCCGGCGTCGACAGCAGTCCCGGGCGAGACAAACAAGTCGAATACCACGCCCTTGAACCGGTAGGGCCGGAAAGGATCCCATCCGGCCTACCCCATCCGGAGCTGATGTTCTCCAGGCTGGCCTGTCATATGTCAGCGCGATCGGTGGTGCTTAGCTGATACTGAGTATCTTAGTCGCGGTATCGGGTCCCATCAAGCGCACTCATAGTAAAGATGCGGCCAACTTATGCCTACGGGTGGCCCCTCGTGCAGCGCCGATGAGACGCGGGCGGTCTGCCGGCCGGTTGCGGGCGGAGGTTGACGGCACATCGGAGTCCACGCCGCCGCAGGCGGCGCGCAAGGTGGCCGCGGCCTGCTGCTGGTGAGACCTTTGCCGGATTAAGGGGCCACTACCGCCTCGCCCTGCTGCCGTCACAACGCGGGGGCCCCCGGCTGCCGGTTCGGCTCCCCCGGACATTGCTCTCACAGAGGACCGCGATGCCTACCATGAGAGCCTTACCGGGCCTGTTTAACCGAATTCCCGTTCGTTGCTCGGATTCCCGGCCGCTGCGGGGCGGCCGGGAGCGCCCGGCGGACGCAGGACCGGCTATGCGCGGGCCAGCGGCGGCGGGAGCAGGCCAGGGGCATGGGCAGCGGCCGGGCAGTCGTCCAGATGACGGATCTTGTTGTGCCCGTCGACGTGCACCACCCGGGGCCGGAACGCGCGCGCCTCGGCGTCGGTCATCGACTGGTAGGCGATGACGATAACCGTGTCGCCGACCCCCACCAGGTGGGCCGCGGCGCCGTTGATGCCTATCACCCCGCTGCCGCGAACCCCTTCGATCACATAGGTCTCCAGGCGCGCCCCGTTGGTTACGTCGACGACCGAGACCTGCTCTCCGGGCAGGATGTCGGCCGCCTGCAGCAGGTCGGCGTCGATCGTGACCGACCCGACATAGTGCAGGTCCGCGTGCGTGACGGTGGCGCGGTGGATCTTGGCGCTGAACATGGTGCGGTGCATGGGTTCTCCGTTCCAGTCGCATCCTCGCGGCGAGGTATGCGCTCGTTGGGCACAACCATTGTCATCCGCCGCGCCGACGATGGCCACGCCGGGTCGGCCGGCGCACCCCCGTACTCTCCGTCTCTAACCGCAGACGCTCACCGCCAGGTTGATGGCGGGCGCCCTCCGCACCGGCTTCCAGCCGGTGCGGTCGCCGACCGGCAGCGGGCTGGCGGAGGAGAACGTCCATGATGCTCGGCGCCGGATGATGCGGGCGCGGGCGGCAAGGCTGCCATGATCCTTTGGCGCTGCCAAGGCCCGGGTGGCTGCAGGCCGGGACCCCGGGAACGTCCGGATCGGACCCGTGCAGGCAAAATGGGCAGATGGAGATCTCGGACACACTCTCCTTCCTGCTGGGCAGCTGGGACGTGAGCCGCTCTTACGCTGACTGCCGCGGCGGGACGACCGGCTCATTCCAGGGGCAGGCGGTATTGGCGCTGGACGCCGGCGGACCCGGCCGGGCGCTGTACGAAGAGACTGGTCAGCTGTGCCTCGGCTCCCATCGAGGCCCGGCCAGGCGCATCCTGGAGTTCGACCGGCGGGCCGACGGCGCGGTGATGCTCTACCGGCCCGGCCGGCAGCCGTACGTCGATCTTGATCTCACCAGCGGGGCCTGGGAAACGTTCCACCCGTGCGGTGCGGACCGCTACGAGATCTCCACTGTTGTCCGATCGCACGGCGTCGTGCAGGAGTACTGGCGAGTCCGGGGACCGGACAAGGACTACACCGCCGTCACGACACTCCATCGCGTCGGCTAACCGACTATCCGTCCTCGTAAGCGCTCACCTCGTTCGATGCGTGCCCGCCGCCGGGCGGGCGCTCCTCGTTATACGTGCAAGGCGGCAGCACCATCCTGCAAAGCTGGAACCACGCACGCCGCTGTCGTCAGTGCCGAGCAGCACCACCCCGAGTTGTTCACGGCGCACGCCTGACGTCCGACCATGGTGAGAGCACTTGGCGCCCACCCGATGCTGCACAGGGTCGAGGAAGCAATAGCCGACGGGCGGGAGATCAAGGGATTCGGCCACTCCGGGTGCACTAACGGCCACCCCCGCAGCCATGCAGGGCGCGCCACCCTTGGCATAATCGCCGCTCTCCACGGCAGACAGGACTTCCTCGAGGTCTATGTGCCATCGCGACCGCCCTATACCAGGGAAAAGGACTCCACCCCAACCTCGACAGCCCTGACACGGTGGTCGCCACAGCTTCTGAGGCAAGTGGTGGAAGCCCCACTGCTTGCGGTCACGGGAAATTCCCGTCGCCGACACAGGCGGCCGACAACCCCGTGATCACGGAGAGCGACATGGGGAAGGGACGCGAACCCGCAGGCTCGGTGACCGCCTCAGCTCCCATCCTCAGCCCGCGACCACAGCACCACAGCTCAAACCGGTGGCAAGCCGACTGCGGCGCGCAGGGCGCTCGGCGCCCGAGCACCGCAGTCAGCGCGGCAGCTGCTCTTCTCACCTCAGCCAGCGGTTGCCGGCAGCGACAAGCTGGCCTGAGGATAAGGTGCCCAGCGTCGACCGGGATGGTGACGCCGGTGACCTTGGCCGCCAGGTCGGAGTTGAGGTACAGCGCGGTGTCGGCGATGACCTGCGGGTCCATGAACGTGGTGCCCTTGTCGCGAACAGGTACACGTGGCTCGGCGGGATCGCAGCGCTGCGCAGATCTTAGTTAGGGCAGCGCGATCAGAGGCCGCCGTCGGGCACTGCGCGAACTACCCGACGGCCCAGCGCAGCGGCACGTTGTCGAGACCGACCTGGCCGCCGTGCTCCCGGATCGGGACGGCGGCGTCGAGCTCGTAGTCCGGGATCCGTTCGTGCCACGCACGCAGGCCGATGAGCAGCTCCTGCCGCGCCAGGTGCGAGCCCAGACACCGGTGCGGACCGGCGCCGAAGGCGAGATGCCGGTTCGCTGTCCGGTCGATGATCACTTTGTCGGCGTCCGGGAACTCCTTCGGATCGCGGTTGGCCGAGGCCAACGGCAGGAAGACCATCTCCCCCGCCCGCACCGGACAGCCGGCCACCTCGGTGTCCGTGACCGCCTTGCGGCCGGGCGAGACGAAGGCGTAGTAGCGGAGGAACTCCTCGACGGCGCCGTCCCAGAGGGCCGGATCGACGACGAGGCGGCTCCGGTCCTCCGGATAGCGCGCCAGGTGCAGCATCGAGTAAGACAGCTGCATGGCCACGGTGTCCAGGCCGGCCATGAACATCAGCAGGCAGAACCCGAGCAGGTCGCCGTCGCTGACCGGCTCGCCGTCGATCCGCCATGTCGTCGCTGCGCTCAGCATGTCCTGTCGGGGTTCGGCCCGACGGCGACGGATCAAGGCCGCGAAGTAATCCATTACCTCCTGCATCGCCGCCAGGGCTCCCTCCGACGCGGAATTGCCGACGTGCAGGATCGCGGTCTCCCAGTCCTGGAACGTGGCCGCATCGGCGACAGGGAGACCCATGATCTCCATGAAGATCGTGTTCGGGAACCGAAGGGCGACCTGAGCGACGTAGTCGCACTCGCCGCGGGGGGCCACCTCGTCCAGGATCTCGTTGATGACCTCGTGCACCCGGGGCTTGTACCTGGCGACCGCGCCGGGCGCGAAGAAGGGACCCAGCAGCTGACGCCATCGTTGGTGCCGGCGGCCGTCCAGCATCTCCGGGATCCAGAGGTAGGGCGGGTCGGGCGTGTGGGGGACGACGGCGCTGCTGGAGAACACGTCCGGGTTCTGGAAGCACCCGCGGATGTCTGACATCTCGGACACGAGCAAGAAGGGGTGGTCCTGCGCTCCGGCGACGCCGCGGTGCACGGGGGCCTGATCCCGCAGCCGGTCGTAGCGCTCGAAGTGCTCGCAGGGACCGCTCGGCACGTTCATGTCCTCGAGTCGTAGCGGCGCCGAGGCGACCGCATCCGGCTCGTCCGTCACCGTCATCGTGTTCTCCTTCGCATGCTGGCGGGCCGCCACGGCGGGGGTGGACGAGGCTGCGGAGAGGCAGGCAATACCTTTAATTTAAACTAAAGATACAACTAGTCAACCTCGATTTTCGCGCTCATGCGACTGCGTTTCCCCAGGCCAGCTGGACCCCGAGACGACAGGCTCTGGCGTCCGGTTCCGCTGCCGGCAGCCGTAGCCCCGGGACCGGCTGACGGCCGCGAGTCCGTCGCAGGTCCCGAGCTGTTTCGTTACCGGGGCCTGGCGGTCGTCAGGACGGCCGTGCGGCGATGCCAGGAGGCGCTGGCCGCGGCGTCGAGGACGAACCCGGCGACGTCGGCACCGGCGGGCGCACCCGGCCACGTGGCGGCCCGCAATCCATGGTCGGTGCAAGAAGCCCCGTGTCTTCATATCGCTGGGGTTGACGTGGGTCTTGGCGGTCGCCGGGCTTATGAACAGCCAGCCTGTCCGCGCTGACCGCCCGCGAGCGCGAGGACAGCGTGAGGTTTGGGGCGTCCACCGTGCCCACGGCGCCTCGAACGACAGCCGCGGGGTGAGCCACTCCGCCCAGCGGGGATAGGCCCAGTTCCAGTGTCCGGCGAGCTTCATCAAGGCCGGGATCAGGGTCAGCCTGACCAGGAGCGCGTCGATGATGACGGAGATGGCCATGCCGACTCCGATCGAGGCGACGATCCGCTGGCCCCTGAACCCGAACGAGCCGAATACGCATGCCATGATCGCCATGGCCATGACGATGACCCGCGCGGTCTCAGTGACTCCCTGCCGGATGGCCCCGGCGTTGTCCCCGGTGCGCTGGCACTCCTCGCGGATCCGGCTGACGACGAACACCTGTTAGTCGGTGGAAAGGCCGAACACCATGCCGACGATGCGCACCGGGATGATGAAGGAAACCGGCGCGGCCGACCCCACCCCGAACAGGGCCGATCCCCAGCCGAACTGGAAGATCGCGGTGATCGCGCCCAGCCCGGCGAGGATGGAGCCGAGGCTGGTGAGCGCGCCGGTCAGCGGGATGAGCACGCGCTGCGGAACGCCAGCGCGAGCAGCACGAACCCGAGCAGCCCGACCAGCCCCAGGTACAGCGGCAGCTTGCTCATCAGCGCGTCGGACATGTCGATCGTTGACGCCGTGGTGCCGCCGACGTACACGCGCAGGTGCGTGCCCGCCTCAGCGACCGGGATCACATCCTGGCGCACGCTGGTCACCAGATCGCTTGTCTGCACGGCCTGCGCGCTGGTCTGCGGCACGACGGTGATTACCTCGAGGCCTTTCCCGACGGCCGTAGGGGCGGACACCGAGGCGACATCGCGGACGGAAGGCAGTTCCGTGGCCAGCTTGGCCAGCGCGTGCTGCGACGCGGCATCCGGGGCCCGGGCGACGAGCAGCAGCGGGGCGTCGAATCCCTGGCCGAAGCCGTCGGCCATCACGTTGTAGTACGCGCGGGTGGACGACCCCGCGGGGTCGCTGCTGGCGTCGGCGGAACCAACGCGCATGCTCAGCACCGGAATGGCCGCCGCGACGATCGCGAGCAGGCTAAGTGCGACGGCGCGCCGGGGTGCCCGCTCCACCAGCCCCGCCCAGCGCGCTGCCAAGCCGTGCCCGGCGCGAGCCTGCGCGCCCGCTATCAAGCCTCCCTGCGCCTGGTACCTGGCCGATGCCTGGCCGCCGGCCAGTGCGCGACGCTGGCGGCGGGACAGCACCCGCGCACCCAGGATGGCGAGCAGCGCGGGGAGAAAGGTAGTCGCCGACGCTACCGTGAACAGCACGGTGACCGCCGCGGCCTCCGCCATGCCGGTCAGCACGCTGAGGTTGACGACGAACATCCCGAGCAGCGCGGCGATGACCGTCACCCCGGCGAACACCACGGCCCGGCCCGACGTGGTTAGTGCCCGCACGATCGCGTCCGGTGCGGACTCCCCCGCGAGCAGGCCCTTGTGGTACCTGTTGACGATGAAGAGGGCGTAGTCGATGCCTACGCCCAGTCCGATCAGGCTGCCCATGGTCAGGCTGGTGCTCGACAGGCTCACCACGTGCGAGCCGAGTACGACCGCCAGCGTCCCCAGCCCCACACCGGTGACGCCGGTGATCACTGGCAGTGCCGCCGCCCAGACCGAGCGGAACACCAGCAGCAGGATGAGCAGGGCAGCCAGGATCCCGACCGCTTCGGTGCCCTCCGAGGCACCGACCGACGGGGCGAAGGCCGTGCCGCCGACCTGCACGTTGAGGGCCGCGCTGCGCAACTGCTCGGCGGCCTGCTCAACCGGCTTGACATCCGCGCCCTTGGCCAGGGTCACGGTCGCGTAGGCGGTGTTTCCCGGCGGGCTGACCTGTGCCGCGCCCGCCGCGCTGTACGGGCTGACGACCGATTCCACACCGGGCAGGTGCGCGACTTTGCCGAGCATCGCGGCCACGTCCTTCTCGACCCCCCGCTGGTGACCGAGCCGCCGGTGACATGCCAGGTCCACGGATCCCCCTTCGGGTAGGCACAATCTGACCCTGCTAGCCTCGCGATTCTGGACGCGTAAATCGTCGGCCGGGCGTGGTCATTTCTCGTACCGCGACCGCGGTAGCTCCGCTGAGGTCCGGGGCGACCGCCCGCGTCTGCTGCGTCTGGGGTACCGGAAATCTTGCCATCTACTTCTCACCCAGGTGGCGGCCGAGGCCGGGGACGGATAGCGGGTAAGGAACCCCAGGCTCATCGGCGACTCGACGCCGGCGAGGACGGCCTTCGCGCCGGGCCATTGCGCCTCAAGCAGCGCCCCGAGCCGGCTCGTCGCAGCTACGTGTATCTCCACCAGATGGCCGCGGGTACGGACCACCGTGCGCAGCGCCCTCGTCCCGCCGGAGTACGGCACGGCCGGCGCCAGCCGGCTGGCAGCGTCCATGGCCATCGAAGACGCTGTTATCCGTTATCCTCGCCCCCGGGCGCCGGTGCCAGGCAGCAGGGCCGTGACGCCCGGCCCAGGCGGCTCAGCTCAGGCGGATGCGCGCTCTATGAGCTTCCAGTGTTCCTGTGTGGCAACATATGGTTCGCGGCCCGCCAGGCTGGCCATGATGACCTCTGCCCGCCGGCGGCCGGCCTGCCGCAGGTCGAAGGTGACCGTGGTGAGCGGCGGAGCCGCCAGGCGAGCGGTGGGGATGTCATCGACTCCGATGACCGCGAGGTCCGCGGGGGCGGTGAGACCCAGTTCCCGCAGGCCGGCGAGTACCGCGATCGCGGTCTCGTCATTGAAGGCGCACACACCGGTGACAGAGCGGCTGGTCCACTGCCCTACGGCCGCCGCCGCGACTGGGATCTCCAGGCTGGTGCTGAGCACGACCGGCGGATCGAGGCCGGCGGCGGCGCAGGCTTGCACAGCTCCCTCGAGGCGGTCTTCTGCCATCTCGAGCAGGCCCGGGTGTGCGGGCATCGCGTAGCCGATACGCCGGTGCCCGCGGCTGATGAGGTGCTCGGCCTGGAGGCGCCCGACCGGGTGCCCTGCGTCAGCGTGACTGAAACGGGACGGTCGAGCACGGCGTCACGGTGCACCTGGCACGCGGCCGCTGACGAGCGCTCTGGCACGAGGCCGGAAGCCGTCAACAATGCGAGGCGGTCACCGAGGGAAAGCTGACCGCCAAGCTGGAGAAGGTCAAGCCCCCCTAAGGCCGGTGCGGCAAGGATGAAGAAGTCTGGCGCGGACCTGATCGCGTACTACCTGGACCCGGACCGTATAGGTGCCGGAAACAGTGTCATGGGCAACGACCTGCATTGTCGCTGCACGGCGAGCAGTCCTTCGTCGACTGCCGACGGGCGAGATTCTTGGATAGCCGAGGGCCGATGCCTGGATGCGAGAGTACCTCCAACCCGGTTTCTCCTCCCCCAGCAAGCACGCCACCGTTAGTCCGATCTGGGCCCCAGAGTCCGGCGAGCACCGCGGGCATGCAGCATCTAGTGGCCGGACGCAGTGACCGCGGCCCGCCTGACCGGAAAGGTAGGTCGATGGAGGGCGTGGCCCCGATCAGCGGCGGTTGTGCTCTGAGGCCAATTGCCGGCGGCGACGCTGGATGGCCATACGGACCGACGCGTTGTCGGTGCCGTAGCCGTCGTAGCCGTGGAGCCGTTGTACTACCTCGAAGAAGATGCGCTGTCCGAGCACTTCGGTGGCCAGGTGCAGGTAGCCTCCGGTCCCGTCCTCCTCGTACATGAGTCCGTATGTCCGGATGGCGGTGAGCAGGTCGTGTGGAAGGTCGAAGCGGGCGGCTAGGTCGTCGACGTAGTTTTCCGGGACCGGAAGCAAAGGGGCGCCGTTGGCGCGCAGCGCGTTCGCGGTGGCGATGATGTCGTCGGTGCTGAAAGCTAGGTGCTGCGGGTCGGGTACGCCCGGCGCCCAGCCATCGCGGCGTAGCGCCGACACGCTGAGGGCAAGCCTTATGCGTCGGGCAGTATCGGTGACCGCCCTGGTGCGGATGAGCCCGGCCGGCGTGGCGAACTCGCTAGTCGCCTGGGGCTCCAGGCCCAGCACAGCCCGGTAGAACAGGCCAGCCTCGTCGAAGTAGTCGAACGGCTGGGTCAGCCCCGCATGATCGATAGCGGTCAGGCCAGTTCCGGGCCCGCTGACCTCCCCCGTAGGCAGGAAATCGGCCGGCCAGCCATCGGGTACGGTGCGTGTGAAGAAAACCTCGGTGCCGTCGGGAGCGGCGACCGCTGACAGCTCCGCCTCCGCCGCTCCGCGGTTGCGGGGCAGCACCGGAGCTTTCAGCGCTTGGGCCCGCGCCGCCGATTGGCCGGGATCCTCGCTTTCCAGGCCAAGGGCAGCGACGGCAGCGATACCAACCGCTGCCGGGCGGACCACGGAGGCATTGAGCAGTACCCGTGCTGCGCCTTGCTCCCACAGCTGCACCGGCTTCGACCGGTGCTGCCCAGTGTGCGTGAAGCCTAGTGTGGCCAGGACTGTGCCGAGCCAAGGGCCGGAGACACCGTCCACGGCCAGTTCGCCGAACGAGTACCCGGACAACGTCGGGGCCGCCTGGGGAAGCGCCCACCCGATGGCCGGGGACCGGCGGACCAAACACTCCTCCAACCACAGCAGCGAACGCATGGCGTCGACCGCGGTGCGAGCGGGGTCAGCCTGCCGGTAGACGTCGTTAAAGACTTCGAGCGACAGTGGCCCGTCATACCCGGCGGCCAGTACGTGCCTTAGGAAGCCGGGCAGGTCGAACGCGCCCTGCCCGGGGAACAGCCGGTGGTGTCTGCTCCACTGCAGCACGTCCATCTGCAGTTGCGGGGCGTCGGCTAGTTGAAGGAAGAACAGTTTCTCGCAGGGGATCTGGGCGAACGCACCTGGATCCCCGCCGCGGGAGATCACGTGGAAGCTGTCCAGGCACAGTCCAAGGGCCGGGCAGTCGGCCCGGCGAACCGCGTCCCAGGAGCGGTCCCAGGTATCGACGTGCCGGCCCCACGCAAGGGCTTCGTAGGCGATCCGCAACCCGCGCTCGGCGGCGCGGCCGGCCGCGGCAGCCAGCTGCTCGGCGAGGCAGTCGGGATCGGCGACCGCGTCGGGCGCGACCGAGGAGCAGACCAGCATGGTATCGACGCCCAGTTTGACCATCACATCCAACTTGCGTTCAGCGCGCCGCAGATTGCTGGCGAATCGCACAGGGTCGCTGGAGTCCAGGTCGCGGAAGGGCTGGTAGAGGTCAATGGTCAGGCCCAGGTCGGCGCAGCGGGCGGCGAGCTCCGGGGGCGACAAGGGGGAGGCGATGAGATCCGGTTCGAAAAGTTCAATGCCGTCGAAGCCCGCAGCAGCAGCTGCCGACAGCTTGTCCTCCAGCGTGCCGGACAGGCACACCGTGGCGATCGTCCGCCGCGGGACAGGTCGCTTAGCCGACATGGGGATCTCCTTCTTCTCCTGGCCCACGCGCTCAGGGCAGACCGGGGAACGCTTCGGTGTCTACCTCGCGCTCCGTTCCTGGCGGTTACCAGCAGGGCACGCCAGGGCTGAGACGGGCCAACGAGCCTTGGCCCGGGTACTGTCTTACGACATCTGCCGAACCCTCCAGCAGCCGTTCCACCTGGACACAGGCCATCACGCCGCCCCAAGCCGTACGTGCCTCGACGACAGCGGCCCCTGCTCGCCTTGGCGCTCACGGACCGCACTGGGTCTGTTCGCGATCCGGAAGGTCCTCAGATGCCCGGTGATCTGGTCATCCGCGCGGTTAGCATGCGGTCCCGGCGCAGGTCGATCCGACGACCTGCACCGGCTGCTACGTGCTTCCGTGATGCCTTGGCGGAGGACAGAAGGACTCGGCCATGGCGAAGCCCGTCAGCCCGGAATGAATCGCATCATCCTCCTGAGCCCTAGTCCGCCGATGTTCGGCGCCACACGAGGCTGATCAAGACCGTTTCCGACTGTCCCTTATGCTGTTCCGCTCGGGTTACGGTGCTGCTGGAGCGTGGCCTGCGATCTCATGCGGTCTGCTCGGCCAGGGACTCGATGACCGCGACGAAATCGTCTATGCGCTCGTAGTAGGCGTTGTGCGCCATGCCATCGGCGATGACGAGGCGGCTGCCGGGGACGAGCGACTGGACGGTCTTCGCCCCCTCCAGCATGCGGTCTTCGGATCCGACGAAAAGCACTAGCGGTGTGCTAATCGCCTGGAGGCCGGCCTTGACCTCTGGGTCGCCGGCCCCCCAGCCGGGGTTGCGCATGGTGGGCGGCCGCGGGTGCCGTTCGGCTTCGATTCGCGTCGCCGTCGAGCGGACGCGGATGTAGCGATGGAATTCCGCGGGGTTGGCGGCCTTCCAAGGGTCGGTGAAGGAGTCGCCGACGCCGACCCAGATCCGCTCCTCGTCGTCGAGGACCTTGCCCCGGCTTCCGCCTAGCGGCCATCCCATGCCCGCGGCCACGACGCCGCGGGCACGGTCGGGGTGGCGGATCAGCCATCGCAGCGAGGTTAGGCCACCCATCGACTGGCCGACGAGGATGGGGCGCTCCACCTGCATGGCGTGGAGGAAAGCATCCAGTTCATCTGCCCGGTCGTGTTCAGGAGTATCCCGGGGTGTCCCGTCCGAGAACCCGTGGTTGACGCTGTCGTAGGCCAGTACCCGGAACCTGCCGGCCAGGCGGTCTATATGCCTCTCCCAGCAGGCTGCGCAGGAGCCCATGCCGTGGATCAGGACGACGGTCTGCCCCTGACCCGCGTCGGTGTAGTGAGTGTCGTGGCCAAGCAGCGTTACCCAGGCCATGTCCTTCCCTTTCCCTTCTTGTTCGTCCCTGGCCGGCTGGTTCAGCTCGCCGGCAGGACCTGGACGGGATCTATGTCGCATTCATCGCCGGGCACCGGCGCGCTGATCGTCTTGGTGGCGAAGTAGATAACCGGCGAGAACCCGACCGGGGCGAACCAGGCCTGCTTGACTGCCGTGGCGTAGACCTGATCCCACAGCGGCGCAGACGCCGAGGCGGGAGCGAGGACCGCCTTCGCCTCGGTCGCGCCCATCTGCTGGTTGGCCGCGCCGAAGATGTTCCAAGCGCTGGTCGGATAGAAGTCTTCCAGGTAGGTCAGGTATGGCGAGGCCATGTTGAGCTCCTGCACGAACGCGGGATATTTCTTGCTCTCGATATCTGTCAGGTATTCACTGAACGTGGCGTCGTCCTTGATGGTCGCCTTGATCCCGACCTGGGCGAGCTGCCCCGCGATAGCTTCGGCCATCAGGTTGGTCTGTGTCGTCCCCTGCTCAAGCAGCGTCATGGAGAACCCGTTCGGATACCCTGCCTGAGCGAGCAGCTGCTTCGCGAGATTCGGGTTGTAAGGGTAGTAGTTGTTCAGCGATGGGTCGTAGCCGGTGAAACCGGGTCCTTGGATCTGCGAGTTGGGCGTTCCGAAACTCTCGTTCAGTACCTTATTGACCGCGCTGCGGTTGATGGCGTAGTTGACCGCCTCGCGGACCTTCAGATTGCTCAGGGCGGGCACGACCTGGCCGGTCCGGTCAGCCAGGATAAGCCCGTCCCATTGCACGTTGCTTGAGAGGATCTGGACCGAGGAGTTGCCCGTCAGGGTCTGAGCAAGCGGCGCGGTGCCGATCATCAGCTGGAGCTGCCCGGACTCCAGCGCCTGCAGCGCCGAGTTCGTGTCGGTGAAGACCTTGATGACGATTTTCTGCCAGTGGACGGCACTCTTGTCCCAGTAGTACGGGTTCGGCGTGTAGGTGTAGGTGTTGTTAGCTATCGTCGCGGCGGAGTCGAGCACATAGGGCCCGGCGCCAAGCGTCGCGGTCAGCAGGGTCTTCGGGTTCGCCAGGCCGGCCGGCGCGATGACGTCACCGAGCTGCCAGTACTGGTCGAAGGCGTACGGCAGCTCCGGGTTCGCCGCCGAGAGCTTGATCTGCACCGTGTACGGCCCGGTTGCGGTGACGCTGGTGACAGTGGCCAGGTCTGCGTCGAAGACGCCGTTCTTGCGGTAGTAGTCGATGGAGTTGACCACGTCCTGGGCCGTCATAGGGGTGCCGTCGCTGAACTTGACGCCCCGCCGCAGGGTCAGGCGGAACTCCTTGTTCCCGGAGCCGACGTAAGACCATGATGTGGCGAGGTCCGGCTTCAGCGTGCCGTCCGGCTCGATGGTGATCAGCGGGTCATACCCCGGCTGGATGAATGTGCCGAGGCGGCCATTGCCGTCCAGGGCCGGGTTCATGCTGATCGGCGGCGACGAATCGGCGATTGTGAGAGTGCTCCCGACAGCGTTGCCGGACGATGGGGAAACCGGCGACGAGGGAGACGTCGTGGAGCAGCCCGCCGCAAGCATGGCCGCGGCTGCTGCTCCCGCGACGGCCAGTGAAGCCGCGCCTCGGCGGGCCGTCGGCCGGCTGGATCTCGCAGTCCTGGATCCCGCAGGGGTGGCGTGGTGCTGTTTGATCGGCGCAGATTCAGGCATTTGTTTCCTCTTTTTCACGAAGAGCCGAAGGTGCTGAGCTGGGCTGGCTGTCCAGCAACGTTTTGATGTGAGCGCAGAGCTCGTCTGAGGTACGGTCAGCCGCAACCGAGACGCCGCCCATGCCGAAGAAACCGTGGATCATGCCAGGTCCGTCGTGGAAGATGACTTCGACTTCGGCCGCCCGCAGCGCGGCTGCGTACCGGTACCCGTCATGACGCAACTGATCGAATTCCGCGACACCGATAACTGCCGGCGGCAGCCCGGACAGATCCGGGGCCAGGAGCGGAGAGACGCGCGGGTCTGTCGCGAGTTCAGGACGCCCGCCGAGGTAGGAGGAGCGGACATAGCCGAGATCGGTGGCGTCGCCAAGATCGCCCGCCGGCGTGAGGTTGACCGCAGGGTAGAGCAGGAACTGTGCAGCCAGTGCGGCGCCGCGGTCGCGCATCTCCAGGCACAGCGCGGCGGCGAGATTGCCGCCAGCGCTGTCACCGCCTACCGCCACTCGTCCGTCACCGCCCAGCAGGCGCTGATGGCCGACCGTCCACAAGATAGCCGCCAGGCAGTCGTCATAGCCGGCCGGGAACGGATACTCGGGTGATAGCCGGTACCCGACATTCACCACTGTCGCGCCGACACGGCTGGCGATCCGCCGGGCGTGGCCGTCATGGCTGTCGATATCGCCGATCATCCAGCCGCCGCCGTGCAGGTAGACCAGCACCGGTCGTGGCCGGAGAGTCATCGGCTCGTAGATCCGCACGGGAACCGGCCCGGCGGGGCCGGAGATCGTGCGGTCCTCGATGGTAGCGACCGTCGGACGCAGCGGGGGGTAGTGCCGGGCGCGGGCCTGCACACCGCGCTCACGTGAGGCTTCGGGCGGTCCGGGCCGGTACAACGGGGTCAGCCCGTCGCGTTCCATGCCCGCCAGCACGCGCGCCAGGTCGGGATCAATCGGCATCAGTGCTGCCTCCTCGGGTCGTGGCGTAAGAGAATGCGGTGGTCATGGGGGACTCAGCGTGGGCATATCTGGCGGCACGGACACGGGCAGCTGGGTCTCAAGCGCCGGGATGCGGTCCAGTTCGGTGCACGCAACGCGCACTCCCGCCTCGGCGAGCACCAGCGGCGGCGCCGCCAGCGAGCAGGTAGGTACCGCGTACGGGCACCGATCCACAAACGAGCAGCCCCGGGCATGCGGCGAATAGCGGCCAGGCTCCGCCGCAGATGCCACGGATGCAGCGGGTGCCAGAGGGGCGGACCCACGCGTCGCGCGCCGGCCGCGCTGCAGAGCCGGATCCGGGACGGGTGAGGAGGCGATGAGAGCCTGCGTGTAGGGGTGCCGGGGGCGGCGGTAGATCTCTTCGGCCGGGCCTTCCTCCACGGCCATGCCCCGGTAGAGCACCACGATGCGGTGTGAGATGTGGCGGACGACGGGAAGGTCGTGGCCGATGAACAATAGGCTCAGGCCGCGGGAAGCCTGCAGATCTCGCAGCACGTTGAGGATCTGGGCTTTGACCGACAGGTCCAAGGCGCTCGTGACCTCATCGCAGATGACCAGCCGCGGACCGCCGATTACAGCCCGGGCGATGGCCACTCGCTGGCGCTGGCCGCCCGACAGCATGGCGGGGTACCGCTCTGCAGCATCGGCCGGCAGGCCCGATTGACGGATGGTTTCGGCCACGCGGGCGGCTACCCGCGTACGCGGCTCGCGGCGCTGCGCGGCAAGGCCCTCGGCGATGGCCTGGCCGACGGTGCGGCCTGGATTGAGCGAGCTGTACGGGTCCTGGAAGACCGCCTGCAGCTCGCTGCTAAGCTGCCGCCGGGCACGCCCGCGCAGGCCCGTGATGTCGTCGCCGGCGAACCGGATGTGACCAGAGGTTACGGGAGCGAGGCCGAGCACAGCGTTCGCGAGCGTTGACTTGCCCGACCCGGATTCGCCCACGATGCCGACCGTCTCGCCCTCACGTAGCTGCAGGCTTACCGCTTCCAGGGCGGGGACGGGAGCCGAACGGAGCGCTCGGTAGACGACGGTAAGGTCTTCGATTTCGAGGAGGTTGCCGGACGTCATGTGGTTGACCTCGCTTGGTGGGGAATCCGCTCGCTATGCCGGCAGCGGAACGCGCCGGCGCCGGGGCCGGCCAGGGTAAGCGGCACGGCGGACTCGGCGCAGTCGGGAGAGGAGACAGCGCAGCGGGGCTCGTAGCGGCATCCCGACGGGCGTTGCCCCGGTTCGGGCACGCGTCCTGGAATTGTCCGCAGCGCCTGGCCAGGCGGGGCGAAGTAGGGGTTGGCGGCCATGAGGTCAGCCGTGTAGGGGTGCCGGGGGCGATTCCACAGGTCGGCGACAGGTGCTAGTTCCACGATTTCGCCCGCGTATAGGACAGCCGCCCGGTCGCAGATGTCCGCGACCACCCCCCAGTCATGGGTGACCAGGACGATGCTCATGCCGGCCGCCGAATTGAGCTCCCTGAGCAGGTCGAGAATCTCGGCCTGGACGCTAACGTCAAGGGCCGTCGTTGGCTCGTCCGCGATGAGAACCCTGGGGCCGCCGGCGAGGGCTATGGCGATGGCAACGCGCTGGGCCATGCCCCCGGACAGCTGGTGCGGGTATCGGGCGGCGACCGCTGCCGGGTCGGTCAAGCTGACCTGCCTGAGCAGTTCCAGCACGCGGTCCCGGGCGGCGCGCCTCGACAGCGAGGTGTGCGCGCGCACCACCTCAGCCAGCTGGGAGCCGACGCGGAACGCGGGATCTAGCGAGGGAATTGGTTCCTGGAAGACCATTCCGATCTGCGACCCTCGCAGGCCTGCCAGGTGGCGGGCATCGCCGAGCGCGATCTCCTGCCCGGAGAGCCAGACGCGCCCCGAGGTCACGGCCAGACCGCTGGGCAGCAGGCCGAGGGCGGCAAGCATGGTGACTGACTTCCCGCAGCCGGTCTCGCCGACGATCCCAAGGATCTCACCCTGGCGCAGGTCGAGATCCATGCTGGTGACGATGTTGCGGGGTTCGGGGCCGCTGGTCGTTGTGATCGTCAGGTCCCGGATCGCCAGCACCGTGTCCGGATCACTGGGCTGGGTGGAGCGATCCTCTGCGCTCGACGTGCTAGGAACCTCGCGGAACACGGCTTTGGAGATGCCCCGCCCCGCCCGGTGCTCCTGCAAGGCGTCGCGGACCGAGTCCCCGAGGAGGCCGAAGGCCAGCACGGTGAGCGCCACGATGACGCCTGGCGGTACGAGCTGCCAGGGGTCGCCGATCAGCACCTGCTGCGCGTCAGCTATCATCCCGCCCCAGCTCGGCGCCGGCGGCTGGATACCGAGTCCGAGGTAGCTCAGGCCGGTCTGGACAACGAGCGCGACCGATGCGAACAGCGAGATCTGGACGATGATCGGACCCTGAGCGCGGGACAACACGTGCCGCGTGATGATCCGTCGGTGGCTGAGACCGCAGACGCGCGCGGCGGCGACGTAGAGTTCCTCGCGCAGACCCAGAGCCACGCCCCGGACGACGCGGAACATGGCGGTCGAGCCAAGCACGCCGAAGGTGACCATAGCGGCCAGCATGCTCTGATCGAACAAGACGAGGACGGCGAGCAGGATGATGATGCTCGGCAAGGACATGAGCACATCCGCGACCCGGGCGAGGACCCGGTCGAGCCAGCCGCCGACGTAGCCCGAGAGCACACCCATCGACACCCCGAGGACTGTGGTCACGATGACCGCCTCGGCCACGCCGAGCAGTGTGGCCTGCCCGCCGAACAGGAGTCTGCTCAGCAGGTCACGCCCCAGCGAATCGGTGCCGAACAGGTGGGCCGCTGACGGTCCCTGGTCGACTGCGGTGAGGTCCTGGGCGAGCGGACCGTAGGGTGCGATCAGGCTGGCGGCGGCGCAGGCGGCGACCAGTAGGACGAGGTAGACCACCGAGGCCGCCCCCAGCGGCTTACGCATGACCCTGCGCCCGATGGCGACGAACCGGCCGGGAGCCGCCGCAGGTGGCGCGGAGGTTTCCGGGGCGGCGGGGGTGACGACGCTCATGCGACTCGTACCTTCGGGTTCAGCCAGCCGTAGGCGACGTCAACGGCGAGGTTGATGACGATGGTGATCAGGGTGAAGTACAGGGCGATGCCTTCGATCACTGGCAGATCGTGCTGCTCGGTGGCTTGCACGGCCGCGCTGCCGAGTCCAGGCAGCACGAATACCGACTCGACGAAGACACTTCCTGCCAGGGCGCTGACCAGTACCAGGCCGAGCACGGTCAACGCAGGCGGGGCGGCATTCTTGAGCGCGTGCTTCCAGATGATGGACCGCTCGCTTACTCCCGCCGCCCGCAGGCTCCGGATGAAGGGGCGGTCGAGGACTTCCCGCATGCTCTCGCGGGTCTGCTTGGCGACCCCGGTGACTCCGCCTAGCGCCAGCGCGACGACAGGGAGAACCAGGCTGCGCAGCCAGCCGGCCGGCGACACGGTGAGCGGCGTGAAACCGGTGGCCGGGAAGAGCTTGAGGTTCACTGCGAAGATTCCGATCAGCACGACCGCCACCCAGAAGGCCGGCAGTGACAGGCCGAGCATCGACACCGCATCGATGATCCGTCCGGAGGCCCCTTCTTTCCGGGCGCCCAGGACTCCGAGCAGTACCCCGAGTGTCGAGCAGACCACGAAGACGCCAGCCATGAGCGACAGGGTGACCGGTGCCATCACGTTGAGTTCGGTGACGACCTGCTGTCCGGAGAAGATCGAGGTCCCGAGGTTGCCGCGGATCGCGCCGGCGAGCCAGTGCCCGTACTGATCCCACAGCGGCAGGTTCAACCCGAGTATGTGCCGTATCTGCTGGTATTCCGCCTGGGTGGCGTTGGCACCCGCTATTTCACGGGCCGGGTCGCCGGGGACGATTGCCTCGAGGATGAACGTGAGCACCGATACGATGAAGACCAGCGGGATAGACAGCAGCAGCCGCCTGGCAACGAGCCGGATCATGCTTCCCTCCCCTCCGTTTCCAAGGTCGGTCCGGCGGTGACGACTGGATGACTCATGTCACCCCGCCGCCCATTGGTATCCGCTGTGGTCCCGGTTGCGAGATCCTCAGCCGCGACGAGTTCCTTGAAGTGCGCCAGCATCCGGCCGGCATCTGGCAGTCGCCCGGTAAAGAGCCGGAACGCCTCCAGCGCCTGGAAGACGGCCATGCCCCCGCCGTCGAGCACGCGGCAGCCCTTGCTGCGGGCAGCGCGCAGCAGTGCTGTTTCGAGCGG
>Ga0335072_10004199_pt1 | contig 21497 bp, 24 predicted proteins | sample Lox_Sample_21_FD_206725 | JGI IMG/M metagenome (GOLD analysis project Ga0335072, IMG submission 206725) | Soil microbial communities from Loxahatchee National Wildlife Refuge, Florida, United States - Lox_Sample_2.1 | ecosystem: Environmental > Terrestrial > Soil > Wetlands | place: USA...
TGATCTCGGTCGGCCCGAGCTGCCTCGGCCCGAGCTGCCTCGGCCCGAGCTGCCTCGGCCCGGCCGCGCGGGGCCCGGCATTCACCGGGCGCCGCCGGGCATGCTCTGGACCCGCAGCACCCGGTAGCCGGATCTGGCCGCGACCCGCTCGGCGGGCCAGCCGGTGCTCTCCAGCCAGCGCTGCAGCGAGTCCGAGCCGAGGTGGCGCTGGACCACCAGGTAGGCCGCGGCGGCGGGTTCCAGCCGGGCGAGCCAGGTGGCGAGCAGCGCGTGCAGCGCGGGCTTGCCGATCCTGATCGGGGGATTCGACCAGATGAGCCGGAAGGCCGCGGGCACGGCCAGATCATCAGGCGCCACGCACCGGACGTTGGCCAGGCCCGCGCGCTCCGCGTTCGCGTGGCACAGCTCCCGTGCCCTGGCGTTCACGTCGATCGCCCAGACCCGGGCGCCGGGCGCCCGGGCGCCGAGGACCAGGGCCAGCGGGCCGTAGCCGCTGCCCAGGTCGAGCAGGTTCCCCTCGGCGGGCGGCGGCGGCGCCGTGTCCAGTAGCAGCCGGGTGCCGGGGTCGAGCCGGGACGGGGAGAAGACCCCGGAGTCGGTCGCCAGCTCCAGGTGCAGGTCAGCGGTGACGACGTGCACCGAACCGGGACGCCGCCGCGCGGCCGGTTGCTCGGCGAAGTACTGCTGGCCCACGCGCTGCCGGGTACCGCTAGCTGGGCCGCTGCTGAGCGGGCGGAGGACCGGCGGGCGCGGCCGGAGTGGCGCTTGGCCCGGGACGGCCAGCGCCGGCGGCGGCCAGCGCGGGGTTGATGTACCGCCGGGTGACCCAGCGCTCGACCACGAACGTCAGGATCGGGATCGTGCCGGCCAGCAGCACGATGACGGTCTGCGGGCTGGCCAGCTTCATGCCCACCTGGCGGGTCATCAGATAGGCGGCGGCCAGGTAGATGAGGTAAAGGATGCCGTGCGTGGTGCCGACGTAGTTCACCACGACCAGGTTGTTGGCGAACACCTGGAGCGGGATCCCGACGAAGCACAAGATCATCAGAACCACGCCGGTTATGTAGGCCATGATGCGGTACCGGCGCACCGTCCCGGCGAGCGCATCTGCACGCACCGTCCTGCCTCCTCGATATCGTCACGTGGGCGCGGCGGCGCCGCCCGGCGGGCCGTCCGCGGTCGGGCCGGCCCGGGGGATGGCTAACGCAGGCCGTGCCACCTGCCGTGTCCCTTAACTTGCTGGTTCAGGCGAGCCAGGTAGGCGTTGTAGGCGGCGAGCTCAGGATCGTCCGCCTCCTCGTCGTCCCCGCCTCCCGCGCCGCGCGCCGCACCGGCGGCGATCCGCCCCGGCATCGCGCCGGAGCCGGCGGTCACCGGAAGCTCGGCGTCCTCGGAGTGGTCCGGGACGGCGGGCGGCTTGAACTCATCACGGATGGTCTTCGCCCAGAAGACCAGCGCGAAGATCGCGAAGATCGGCCACTCGAAGGTGTACGCCCAGCTCAGGGCGTTGCCTCCTTCGGCGCGGTGGAATTGCCAGTCGCCGAGCCACAGCATGCCGAGCACGGCGACGACCGCGAACGCGTGCCAGCCCAGCCACTTCGGGGTGATCAGGAAGCGCCACCGCGACAAGGCCGGACCGCTGGACATGCAATGAGACTAGTGCACCGGTGCGATTACCCCCGATGGCGGACGGGCGAGCCGCCATACCGCGCATTGTGCCGGACTTGGCGGGCGTCCGGGCGAACCGAGCGGTTCGACGTACCGTAATCAAGCGTGTTCAGCAGGTTACGACACTGTCCGCGAGTCACTGCCGGGGACGGAAGACCGGTCGGCGATAATCGGAGCCATGTCTATTGCCGAACTTCTCTCCGGACGCGTCGGCCTGGCCGGGCGGCTTCCGCAGCGGCTGGAGGAATTGCGCGGGCCGGCGAAGGGCGTCATCGTCCTGCCGAGGCACCTGTCCTGGCCCGGCCTGCGCGAGTGCGATGTGACGGACGACAACATCCGCCGCAGCATGTACGGGATGGTGCTCACCCAGGGCAGGCGCAACGACGTCGCGCGATTCCTCAACGCCCGGCTGCTGAGCGAGGACTGGCCGCTGATCCGGGCCTCGCTCGATCCCAAGCTGCGCCGCTGGTGCGAGCGGCGGTTCGCGCTCCGCAGTTCGCCCGAGGCCCAGCAGACGCACAGCTAGGCCGGCGCGGCGGCGCCAGGGCGGCGTCACCGGCGGCGGCCAGGGAGCGGCTGCCTCGCCCGTATGCGAGGGTATTGGCATGCGGAAATACGTCATCATGGGCGTGCAGGGCAGCGGCAAGGGCACGCAGAGCGAACTGCTGGCCGCCGACCTGGATCTGGTCACGATCGGCGTGGGAGACATCCTGCGCTGGAACGTGCAGCAGCACACCAAGCTCGGCGCGCAGATCAGGCGCACGATGGCGGCCGGCGCGCTGGTCGACGATGACGTGGTCGAGGGGATCGTCCGGAACCGGCTGGCCGAGCACGACTGGAACTACGGGTTCATCATCGACGGGTTCCCGCGCAACGAGCGGCAGGCGGAGTTCTTCCTGGAAAGCTACGACATCGACGGGGTGATCCATCTCGACCTGCCGGACAGCGAGGTCCGCCGCAGGGTGATGGCCCGGCGGCTGTGCGCGGACTGCGGCGTGGACTACAACCTGATCGACAACAGCCCCCGGGTGCCGGGCCGGTGCGACTCCTGCGGCGGCGACCTGGTCACCCGGGAGGACGACACCGCGGAGGCCCTGGCCGTCCGGCTCCGCGAGTATCACCAGAAGACCAACCCCGTGCTCGACATCTTCCGCCGCAAGGAGTACGTGGTGACCATCGACGCCCGGCCGTCCAAGGAGCAGGTCCAGCAGGCGATCAGGGCGCGGCTCGGCCTGCCCGGCTTCCAGCTGGCGCAGTCACCCGGCGCCCCGGCGGAGGCGGCCAGCTGACCCCGCTTCGGGTCGTTATAGCCCCCGATTCGTTCAAGGGCAGCATCGGTGCGGCGGGCGCCGCGGCGGCGCTCGCCGAGGGCTGGCGCCGGGTGCGCCCGGATGATGACCTCATTTGCCTGCCGCTGGCCGACGGTGGCGAGGGCACGCTGCAGGTGCTCGCGGCGGCGGACCCCGCGGCCCGCTGGCACCGGGCCCGGGTCACCGGCCCGGCCGGGGCGGCGGTCACCAGTCGCTGGCTCGGGCTGCGCGACGGGACGGCAGGCATCGAACTGGCCCAGGCCAGCGGGCTGCCGCTGATGCCGGCGCCCGATCCGCTCGGCGCGCAGACCACCGGAACGGGGGAGCTGATCGGCCGGGCGCTGGACGCGGGCGCGCGGCGGATCGTGCTCGGCCTGGGCGGCGTGGCGTCGACCGACGGGGGGAGCGGAGCCCTGACCGCCCTGGGCGCCCGCTTCCTGGACGCGGCCGGGCGGGAGCTACCGCCGGGCGGGGGAGCGCTGGCCGGCCTGGCCGCGGCGGACCTGACCGGGCTGCGGCGCCCGCCGCCCGGCGGCGTCGTCTGCCTGACCGACGTCCGGTCGCCGCTGCTCGGCCCGCGCGGGGCGGCCGCCGTCTTCGCTCCGCAGAAGGGCGCCGACGCGGCCCAGGTGGCGACCCTGGAGGCGGGCCTCGCCCGCCTCGCTCACGCGCTCGGCGGCGACCCGGACGCCGAGGGAGCCGGGGCAGCGGGCGGCACCGGCTACGGGTTCGCCGCCGCCTGGGGAGCCGAGATCACGCCGGGCGCCGCGGAGCTCTGCCGCATCGTGGGCCTCGACCGTGAGCTGCGCCGGTCCGACCTGGTGCTGACCGGCGAGGGACGCTACGACGTCACCTCGGCCGACGGCAAGATCACCGGCACCGTGCTGGCCGCGGCGGCGCGGGCAGGCGTAGCGGCGGCGCTCGTGGCCGGGACCATCGCCGCCGACCCGCCGCCGGGCACCGTGGCCGCGATGTCGCTCGCCGAGCTGGCCGGCGGGGCGGCCGGCGCGATGGCGAGCCCGCGGCGGTGGCTGCGCCGGGCCGGCCAGCGGCTGGCCCGTCAATTGTCCGGAGAACCGGCCGGTGAACTTGCCCGTGAGCTAGCGCCCGAGCTGGCCCCTGAGCTGGCCCCTGAGGCGGACGGACGCTGAGGCCGTAGCCTTGGCTCGTGCAGGAAATCGCCGTCTTCAGCGGCAGCGCCCACCGGAGCCTGGCCGAGGAGATCTGCGCTCACCTCGCCGTGCCCCTCCATCCGGTCCGGCTGACCAGGTTCGCCAACGACTGCCTTGAGGTCCAGCTGCAGTCCAACTGCCGCGAGCGGGACGTCTTCCTGATCCAGCCGCTGTACGCGCCGGTTCAAGAACACCTGGTCGAGCTGCTGCTCATGCTCGACGCCGCCCGCGGCGCCTCGGCGGCGCGGGTCACGGCCGTGATCCCGCACTACGCCTACGCCCGGTCAGACAAGAAGGACCAGCCGCGGGTGTCCATCGGCGGCCGGCTCGTCGCCGACCTGCTGGTCACCGCCGGCGCGAGCCGGATCCTCACGATGACCTTGCACGCGCCGCAGGTGCACGGGTTCTTCTCGGTCCCCGTCGACCACCTGCACGCCCTGCGCGAGATCGCGGGCCACTTCCGCCAGCAGGATCTGCGCGGCGCGGTCGTGGTGTCGCCGGACCTCGGCAACGCCAAGCAGGCCTCGGTGCTGGCCCGGATGCTGGGCCTGCCGGTGGCCGCCGGCGCCAAGGAACGGCACAGCGACACCAGCGTGACGATCAGCTCGATCATCGGCGACGTGGCCGGCCGGGACGCGATCATCCTGGACGACGAGATCGCGCGCGGCACCACGATCCTGGAACTGCTCGACCGGCTGCGCGAGCACGGTGCCCGCTCGGTGCGCATCGCGTGCACCCACGGCCTGTTCTGTGACGGCTCGCTCAAGCGGATCGCGTCCCAGCCCCAGGTGATCGAGGTCGTCTGCTGCAACACCGTGCCGATCCCCGAGTCCGAGCGTGATCCGAAGCTGCACGTGATCTCGCTGGCGGCCGCGCTCGCCGAGGCCATCCGGCGCATCCACGAGGGCGAGTCGGTCAGCGCGCTGTTCGACGCGCAGGCCTGAGGAGGGCCCGGCTCTCACGGTGCGGGCGGCGCGGTGCGCCCGGCCGTGCGCGAGACCCACGCGGCGATCTGGGCGCGCGAGCTGAACCCCAGCTTGAGCAGGATGTTGGCGACATGGCGGGCCGCGGTGGCGGGGCTGATGCCCAGCTCCTCGCCGATGCCCTTGTTGCTGCGCCCGGCCGCGATCAGGGCGACGATCTCCCGTTCTCTGGGGGTCAGGCCGCCCGGGGCGTCGCCCGCACCCGCCTCGCCGCTCACGCCGGCGCCACCGGCGCGACCGGCGCCGCCGGCGCCGCCGCCGCCCGTGTCCCGGCCCGGCGCCGGGACCGGCGCGCGGACGGACTCGGCCGCCAGGGCCAGCCCGACCGCCGCGCTCGAATCCAGGCCCGCTCCGCTGGCCCACAGCCGCCGGATCTCGTCCGCGCCCAGGTCCTCGACGGCGGCCAGGTAGCGTTCCGCCCACGCCGCGGAGCGCGGCGGCAGGTGAGCTGCCTCGCGCAGCGCCGCCGCGGCGGCCGCGAGTCGCACCGCCCGGTCCGCCCGCTGCTCCTTGACCGCGAGCGCGGCAAAGGCCTCCAGCCCGCGGACGATTCCGATGCGGTTGCCGATGGCCCGGCTCAGCTCGATGCTCTGCGCCAGATGCTGCCGCCCGAGCGCCAGGTCTCCCTCGTCCATGGCGATCCGGCCGAGCCCGGCCAGGCACCGGGCGATCTCCGGCCGGGCGCCGAGCACGCTGAGGATGGCCAGCGCCTCTTCATACCGCTGGTGCGCGGCGTCCGCGTCGCCGGTCAGCCGGGCCAGGTCGGCCAGGCCGACCAGAGTGCGGGCCAGCCCCCACTGCTGGTCGATGTCGCGCATGACGGCGAGCGCGGCCTCGCCGAGCCGGCCGGCCTCGGCCAGGTCGCCGCGCTGCCCCGCGGCGGCCGCCATGGTCCCGAGCGCGTACCCCTCATTCCAGCGGTCGCCGGCCAGCCGGGCCGTGGCCAGCGCCTGCTCCGCCCACCCCGCCGCCTCCTCGGCCCGCCCGGCGTGCAGCGCGGCCTCGGTCAGCAGGTTGCAGGCGGCCGCCGTCCAGTAGTTCGCGGCCGCCGCCCGGCACAGCTCCAGCCCGGCCAGCGCGTGCGCCCGCGCCCCCGCGGGATCGCTGGCCAGGGTGAGCTGCGCGCGAGCGACCAGGGCCGGGCCGCGCACCCCGGCCGGCACGGACGGCGCATCGAGGCCCAGGAACGAGGCGAGCCACTCGGCGCCCTCCCCGGACAAGCCCCGCACGATCCACGCGGGGCTGACCGCCGCGGCTGTCCGCAGGCCGATCTCGGCCTCTCTGGCGTTCAGGCAGCCGCTCAGCACCTGGCGCAGGTTGCCGAGGTCATCGTCGAAGCGGGCGAAGGTCTCCACCGACACCGACCACGGGACCTTGACCAGCGCCATGCCCATCTGCATCAGGCGCTCGGACTCATGCATGGTGTAGTCGCGCAGCCGCCTGCGCATCATCTCGGTCTCGCCCGCATCGGACAGCCGCGTCGCCGCGTACTCGCGGATGGTGTCGAGCATCCGGTACCTGGTCTGGCCGCGGGCCGCGGTGTCGGCCACGACCAGTGACTTGTCCGCCAGAGCGGCCAGCAGGTCGAGGACGTCGGCGGCGGGCAGGTCATCGCCCGGGCAGACCTGTTCCGCCATTTCCAGCGACCAGCCGGCGAAGACCGACAGGCGGCGCAGCATGATTTGTTCCGGCGCGGCCAGGAGATCATAGCTCCAGTCGATCGCCGCGCGCAGCGTGCGCTGGCGCGGGGGAGCCGTCCGGTCGCCGCTGGTGAGCAGCCGGAACCGGTCGTCCAGGCGGGCCACGATCTGCTCCACGGACAGCACCCGGACCCAGGTCGCGGCGAGCTCGATGGCCAGCGGCACGCCGTCCAGGGACCGGCACAGCGCGCCCACGGCGGCCAAGTTCGCCGATCCCAGCGCGAAGCCGGGCATCGACGCCTCGGCCCGGTCACCGAACAGGCGGACCGCCTCATACCGTCGCAGCTCGTCCGCGGTCTCGGCCACGCCCGGCTGCGGCAGCGTCAGCGGCGGGACCTGCCACACGGTCTCCGCCGCCATGCGCAGCGGCTCCCGGCTGGTCGCGAGCACCCGCAGCCCCGGCGAGCTCGCCAGCAGCCGGTGACACAGGCCGGCGCAGGCGTCGATCAGGTGCTCACACGTGTCGAGCGCCAGCAGCAGCCGTCGCGGCCTCAGCGCGTCGGCCAGCGTGTCGAGAAGAGGGCGGCCGGGTTCCTCGTCCACCCCGATGACCGACGCGACCCGCGACACCACCAGGTCCGGCTGCCGCAGGTCGGCGAGCTCGATGAACCACGCACCGTCCGGGAAGTCGTCGGCCAGCCCGGCCAGGACCCGCAGCGCCAGCCGGGTCTTCCCGATGCCGCCCGGTCCGCACAGCGTGACGGCGCGCATCGACAGGACCGCCTGGCGGAGCTCGTCGAGTGCGCGCTCTCGGCCGACGAAGCTATTCGGCTCCTCGAAAAAACTGCGAGGCTGATCAATGATCATTTTCCGCACGAAATTCTAGTTCTGTGCCGCCTGAACAGGCCAGACCGACCCGGCTGGCCAGCTTAATGACGCTCTCTGCGGCGCCGGGGGTTACACAGAAGGGGTTTTGCGCCGGGAAAAAGCCGTGAAAGCGGTGGAAAGCCCGCCGCGGGCGGCCGGCGGCCCGCCCCGGGCCGCTTCGCTCAGGCCAGCGTCTGCCCGCTGATCCGCAGTTCGTGCGTGAGCAGGTAGCGCTTGCGCTCGATCCCGCCGCCGTAGCCGGTCAGGCTGCCGTCCGAGCCGACCACCCGGTGGCAGGGCACCACGATGCTGACCGGGTTCTTCCCGTTGGCCAGGCCTACCGCCCGCGACGCCGCCGGCTGGCCGAGCCGGTCGGCCAGCTGGCCGTAGGTGACCGTCTGCCCGTAGGGGATGGCCCGCAGCGCCGCCCATACCCGCTGCTGGAACGCGGTACCGGCCAGGCTCAGCCGCAGATCGAACACGGTCCGCTGGCCGTCGAAGTACTCCCGCAGCTGCCGGAACGCCGCGCCGAACGGTTCGCCGGCCGGATCGCCGGCCGGATCGCCGAACACCTCCTGCGGCGGGCGGTGCCGCTGCTCGTCCATGTACAGGCCCGTCACCGCCCCGTCGAGCGCGACCACGGTCAGCGGGCCGACCGGGCTGTCCACCACGGCGTGCGACCTATGTCCGGCCGGAGCGGCTGAGGTCATGCTCGATCATCCCTTCGTCGTGACGCGCGGCCGGGAGCCTGGTCCCGGCGGCACCGTATCGTCCGGCATCCGGTTGATCGGGTGATCGCCCGATGCCCACAGGTACTGCACCGCGTAGCCGCGCCAGGGACGCCAGCCGGCCGCGCGGCGGGTCAGCGGGGCGGGCGTGGCCGGCAGGCCGAGTTGTGCGGCCGCGATCCGGACCCCGAGGTCGCCGGGAATGAAGGCGTCCGGGTCGCCGAGGCCGCGCATCGCGATCGTCTCGACGCTCCACGGCCCGAGCCCGGGCACGGCGCCGAGCCGGGCCCGGGCCTCCTGCCAGTCGCTGCCGACGTCGAGGTCGATCTCGCCGCGGGCCAGCGCGCCGGTCAGGGCGCCGAACGTCTCGCGCCGCGCGCGCGGCAGCCCCAGCGAGGCCGGGTCCGACGCGGCCAGCGCGGCCGTCGCCGGGAACAGGTGGGTGAGCCCGCCCGCCGGGTCGTCGACCGGATCGCCGTGCGCGGCCACCAGGCGCGCGGCGTGCGTCCGCGCGGCGGCCGTCGACACCTGCTGCCCGAGCACGACGCGCACGGCGAACTCGCCGGCGTCGACGGTGCGCGGCACCCGCCGTCCCGGCGCCTTGCGCACCAGCGGTGCCAGGACGTGGTCCTGGCATAGCAGGTCGGCCACGGCCACCGGATCGGCGTCCAGATCGAGCAGGCGGCGGCACCGGCTGATCGCGATGGCCAGGTCGCGCAGATCGGTCACGGACAGCTGGCAGGAGATGTATTCCGGCCCGGGCCGCAGCGCCACCACGCCGTGCCCGTGCGGCAGGCGCAGGGTGCGCCGGTAGGCTCCGTCGCGCCATTCCTCGACCCCGGGCACGGCCGTGGCCACGAGATGGCCGAACAGGTTGTCGGGGACCAGCGGCGCGCGGAACGGCAGCCGCAGCGACAGCGCTCCGGGCGCCGCGGCGGGCTGCCCGCGGCGGGCGCGCCGCCGCAGTTCGGTGGGGGAGAGGGCGAACACCTCGCGCACGGTGTCGTTGAAGGTGCGGATGCTGGCGAACCCCGCCGCGAACGCCACGTCTCCCATCGGCAGCGCGCTGGTCTCGATCAGCAGCCGGGCGGTCTGCGCGCGCTGCGCCCGGGCCAGGGCCAGCGGCCCGGCCCCCAGCTCCGCGAACAGCTGCCGTTCGATCTGGCGGACGCTGTAGCCAAGCCGGGCGGCCAGGCCAGGCACCCCGTCGCGGTCGATGATCCCGTCGGCGATCAGCCGCATCGCCCGGGCCACCAGGTCGGCCCGCTCGTTCCATTGCGGCGATCCCGGGCTCGCGTCGGGCCGGCATCGCTTGCAGGCCCGGAACCCGGCCTGCTGGGCGGCGGCGGCGCTGGGGAAGAACCGGACGTTCTCCGGCTTCGGCGGGACCACCGGGCAACTCGGCCGGCAGTAGATGCCGGTGGTGACCACCCCGGCGTAAAACCAGCCGTCAAACCGCGCGTCCTTGGCCTGAAACGCCCGTAGCCGGCGCTCGCGCTCCTCCGGGCTCTCGCCTGTCATGTCCTCCCGCACCCGCCCAGCATCGGTCCCCGGGCGGGCACAGGTCTAGCGAAAAATCGACATGTACGCTCCGTCCCGGGGGGCATGTCGCCGTCTCGCCAGCGGGAGACCGGGGGTATTTCCCGCGGCTGAATCACACCGGTGGCATTTACTGGGCGCTCCGGCGCCGGCGCGCCCGGCGCGGCCTGGGTTAAAATCTCGCAGGTGAGCAGCAGACCGGCCGAGGCCCAGCACCTGCGCGACCTCGCGCGGCTGCGCCGCGTCCGGGACCGGATCGACCGGGAGTACGCCCGGCCCCTCGACGTCGAGGCGCTCGCCCGCGGGGCGCACATGTCGGCCGGGCACCTCAGCCGCGAGTTCAAGCTCGCCTACGGCGAGTCACCGTATAGCTACCTGATGACGCGGCGCATCGAGCGGGCGATGACGCTGCTGCGCCGGGGCGACCTCAGCGTCACCGACGTCTGTTTCGCCGTCGGCTGCTCGTCGCTGGGCACCTTCAGCACCCGGTTCACCGAACTGGTCGGCGTGCCGCCCAGCGCCTACCGGGCCCAGGAAGCGGCCCGGGCGGCGGCGGGCATCCCGCCGTGCGTCGCGAAACAGGTGACGAGGCCGGTCAGGAATCGAGAAGCGCGGGTCACCCGGCCGCGGCTAGCGTGACCGCCATGGACATCACGATTCACGGGGCCTTCCTGCCGCAGAACGACCCGGATGCCGCCGTGGCGTTCTATCGCGACGCTCTGGGCTTCGAGATCCGCAACGACGTCGGACGGGGCGAGAAGCGCTGGATCACGGTCGGCCCGGCCGACCAGCCCGGCATGTCCATCGTCCTGTACCCGCCGGGCGCCGACCCCGGCATCACCGACGACGAGCGCCGCACGATACTCGAGATGATGGCGAAGGGAACCTACGGCATCATCACCATGGCCACCCACGATCTCGATGGCACCTTCGAACGGCTGCAGGGCAGCGGCGCCGAGGTCGTCCAGGAGCCGACCGAGCAGCCCTACGGGATCCGCGACTGCGCGGTCCGCGATCCCGCGGGCAACCTGATCCGGATCAACCAGCTGCCGTAGCCGCTCAGATCACGATCGCGCGCCGGTCAGGAAGTGCAGGCAGGCGTGCTGCGCGGACTCGAACCGCGGCGAGCTGGTGTCAACAGCGGGGCCGGCCAGGCCTTCCGGGCCAGCGCCTTCGATGTTGCCGTCGGGCAACTGGACCGGATCACGGGTGTCCGGGAACCCGTGTGCGCGCAAGCACGCGGCGTACTTCAACTGCCTGCTGAGTTCCTGCCGCCGCTGCGCCGCACTCGGGTGATAGGCCGGGAGCAGGTGCCCGCAGGCCCTGGTGGCCGACAGGTACCGTGCGGAGTGGACGTCTACCGGCCCCAGGTCAGGAAAGAGCCCCTGGTTGTCGGGGTCGGGAAAGCCCGGCTCGCCGCTGGATCGCATGCACTGCGCGTAGGCCACCGCCTGCTGGAACGGCGTCGTCCCGGGGGCAGACGAGCCGCCGCCGCATCCCGCTGCCGGTACGGCGAAGCCGGCCAGGGCGGCGGCCAGGATCACCGATCGCCGCAGCCCCGCCTGCTGCCGGCGGCGGTCCCCGGCGCCGTCGTTCGTGTCCTGGTTCATGCCGCCGTCCTCAGAGTTCGCTCGATGCCTGCAGCCCCGTTCTAGGACGCCGCGGGTTTCGCGAAGGTATCGGCGGCGCGCGGGATCGGGTTCAGGCCAGGGGCGACCCCGGCCGGGACTGTTTCGTTATGCCGTCGTCTGCTGCCGGTAAGCCGCCGGGGTGATGCCGAAGGCGTCCCGGAACGCCGCAATGAACGCGCTGGTGTTGCTGTAGCCGCTGGCGCTGGCCGCACCGGTCACGGTGCTCCCGGCGGCGAGGAGGAGCGTGGCGTGCTGCAGCCGCAGCTGGGCGCGCCATTGCGGAAAGGTCATCCCGGTATCGCGGCGGAACAGCCGGCTGAGGGTCCGCTCGCTGGCTCCGGCGGCTCGCCCGAGCTCGGCCAGGGTGCGTTCATCGGCCGGATCGCGCGCCAGGATGGCGGCGACATCACGCAGCCGCGGATCCACCGGGGCCGGCAGGTGGTGCTGCAGGGCGGGCGTCGGTACCAGGCGGCGCAGCACGACGCGGTACAGGTCGGCCCGATCGTCCGGGCCGAGGGACTCACCCAGGGCGAGCGCGATGATGACCTCACGCAGCAACTGGCCCACGGCGATCACGGTGGGCTCGGTCGCGGAGACCGGGTTGAGCCGGGCCGCGAACGCGAGCGTCAGCATCTGGGTACGGCCGTGAGCGCGATGGCTGTGCGGGACCCCGGCCGGAAGCCATACCGCGCGGCGCGGCGGAACGACCCACGCCCCGCGGTCGGTGCGCACGTGCAGGACGCCGGAGCTCGGGTAGACGAGCTGGTGCCTGGCATGGTCGTGCCAGTCGATGCGTTCGCGGTGCTCCAGGCGCCGGCGGGTCGGTCCCGGAAGTGGATGGCGGTCTATCGGCATCAGAGGTCAGTTTATTGGTAGCCAGCCAGACAGGCGGCCGGTGAAGCTGACCAGGTGACCGATGTTCAGGTAATCAGCCCGCCGCTCTCGGCCTGGCGGCGGATGCGCCTGTGGGCTGCCGCGCACGCCGTCGACGACGTGTACCAGGGTCTGGTGCCGGCCTGCGTGCCGTACTTCGTGCTGGACCGCCACTACGGGTATGTGGCCGCGTCCGGGCTGAGCCTGGCGGCCACGCTGGGCGCGGCGCTGCCTCAGCTGGTCGTCGGGTTCGTGGTGGACCGGTATCCCGTGCGCTGGATGGCCGGGGCCGGGGTGGGCCTGGCCGGCATCGGCGTGGGGCTGTCGGGCGTCCTGCCCGGGTACGGCTTCGCGTGGATCGTGCTGTTTACCTCGGGGCTGGGCGTGGCGATGTTCCATCCTGCCGCCGGGAAGGCGGCCCGGCGCGCGGCCATGGCCGGGGCAGGCGAGGTGGGCGCGGCATCGGCGATGAGCATCTTCGCCGCCGGCGGCAACGTCGGGTTCTTCCTGGCTCCGGTGCTGGCCACGCCCGCTCTCGATGCCATGGGCCTGAGCGCCACCGCTCTGTTCATCCCGCCCGCCGTGCTGGCCGGGTTCGTGCTGCTGCGCCACCAGCAGCGCACCCCGCCCGCACGTCGGTCGTCGGCGGTCGGCGGCACCGACCGGTGGGGACCGTTCCTGCTGCTGACCGCCATCGAGATCACGCGCTCGGTGAACTTCTTCGGGACCAGCACGTTCATCGAGCTCTACTGGATCGCGCACCTGCACGCGAGCCGTCCCCTGGCCGGGGCGGCGCTGACCTGCTTTCTCTTCGGCGGCGTCACCGGCACCCTCCTCGGCGGCCGGATCGCGGACCGGTTCGGGCTCACCCGGACGGTGCTGGCGGGAAACGCGGCGGCCCTGCCGGCCCTGATCGCGCTGCGCGTGTGTCCCGGCCCCGGCGTCGCTCTCGTTGCGGCCCTGGCATCGGGGATCACGGTCCGCATCCCGTTCTCCGTGCTGGTCAAGCTCGGCCAGGACTACCTCCCCAGCCGCCCGGGCACGGCATCGGGCGTGACGCTCGGCCTCGCCGTCAGCGCGGGCGGTCTCGCCGCACCCGCCTTTGGCGTCGTCGCCGCCGCCCATGGCACGCCGGCGGTATTCACGCTCCTGTGCCTGCTGCCCGTGCCCGCCGTGGCGCTGTCGCTGCTGCTGCCGGAGCCGGTCGGCGCGGCCGCGAGCTAGCCGGCCGGCTGCCAGAGACGGAACGCCGCGCCCTGGTCGTCAACGCACTCGGCGAGCAGCCCGAACGGCCGGCGCCCGGGCTCGTCGGCGTGGCCGCCAGCCGCCCGCACCCGCTCGACCGCGGCCGCGATGTCATCGACGCGATAGGACAGCTGCACCTCTGGCTCCGCGCCCGGCGCCGACTGGATGCTCAGCGGCGGGCTGGTCTGCTCGGTGCGCCACGCGCCGGGGTGACCGGACGCGAACGGCACCCGCAGCACGGCCTCATAGAACTCCCTGGCCCGGCGCCCGTCCTGCGCCACGATCGTCACGTTCGCGACGTCGCCCTGGCGCAGCCTGGTGGCGCCCGCGGGCCGCCTGAGCAGGATCCAGCGGTGCCCGAACGGGTCGACGATCACCGCGGCGCGACCGTAGGGCTGGTTGGCCGGCTCCCGTTCCACCGAGGCCCCGCTGCGCCGGGCCCGTTCGGTGCTCGCGTCGACGTCATCCACGTCCAGGTGCAGCGAGTGGCTGAACGTCGCGGGGGAGTCCGGCGCGCGCACGGGCACGTCGGGCCAGAGGTCGGAGGCCTCCGAGAACATCAGCACCGCGTCGCCGATGCCGACCTCGGCGTGCCCGATCGTGCCGTCCGGGTTGACGTGCGGCTCGCCGCGGCGCTGTGCGCCGAGAACCTCGATGTACCAGTCCATCGCCCGGCGGGCGTCGGATACGACGAGGTAGGGCGTCAACGCCGGGGGCCAGGCGGGCTCGCGCTCGACCCTGGTCTCGACCGTCTGCTGGGGCATGCTTCCTCCTGAGGTTGCGAAGACCTCCCGGGTCAGCTGCCTGCGCAGCCGCCCGGCGAAGTCGGGGTCCGGGTCGACGGGCGTGACGGGCTCGCGCAGGGCCTCGAACGGATCGGTCATCGCGAGCCCTCCTCTGCCTCGTAGATCCGGCGGAACGCGGCGCGGGCCCGGACCAGCAGCGCCTCGGTGGCGTGCAGGGTGCGGTCCAGGTGCCGGGCCACCTCGGGCACCGGCAGTCCGTCGAGGTAGCGCAGCGTGAGCGCGGCCCGGTGGTGCGCGCCGAGCCGGTCGAGCACGTCGCGGGCGCGGATCCGGTCGACGACCGTCTCCCATGGGTCGTCGACGCGCGCCGGCTGGTTGTCCAGCAGGCGCAGCCCGCGCTGCTCCCGCTCGACCCGCCGCCAGTGGTCGGCGAGCTTGTGGCGGGCCACCCCGATCAGCCACGGGGTCGACGGATCGGGCGCGCCCGGTTTGCGGACCGCGTGCACGGCGGCCAGGAACGACTCGGCCGTGAGGTCCTCGGCCAGGCCGCTGTCACCACAGCGCGCCAGCAGGTAGCCGTAGACGTGCGGCAACGCATCGTCATACAGCTTGAGCAGCCCGAGCGCCGGGTCGGGCTGCACCTGCGGGTTCGTCACACCCTCATCGTCGTCCGGGCGGCCGGCGCTCCGACGGCCGGCGCCGAACTTCCTCCGGAGGTCTCATCCGATGCCGCTCATTTGGTGGGCACGTCCGGCCACGCATCGAGGGGCCAGGGCGTGTTCCAGACGGTCGATGACTCCCCGCGCCCGCCTCTGCGCAGGGCCTCCTCGGCCAGCGGGCCCGGCACCCCGTTGTAGAAACTGATGAGCGGGTCGTCATGACCGGTCTTGCCGCCGTCCAGGCGGGCCTGCTGTTCGGCGGCCTGCCGGTAGCCGGTGCTGGCCCACCATTCGCCCGGGCTTTCGCCGGGGGCCGGGATCATCCCGGCGAGCAGCACGAGCAGCCGCGCGGGGAGCCGGGCGGCCGTCAGGGTCGCGGTGAACGCGCCGTAGGACTGGCCCACGATGACCAGGTCCCGGTGGTTGCCGGCCGCGTCGGTCACGGTGCCCGCGTAATCGTCAAGGCTCGCCGCGTCGCTGTCGCACGGCAGGTCCGGCGCGATCGTCTGGTGGCGCGGCCATCGTGGTAGCCGCCCGCGTCCCGGCCGCACGCTACGGCGGCGCTGTCGAGATCCGTCCCGCGGAGGTGTACTGGTAGCGACGCTCGGCTGTCTCAGGGCAGCAGGGCCAGCTTGCCGATGGTGGCTCTGGCCTCCAGCTCCGCGAGCGTTTTCGGGCCGTCGGCCAGTTCGTACGCGGCGGGCCGCCCTGGGGTCAGCACGCCGGCGGCGATGAGCTCGGACAGCTCGCCCATGACCTCGCCGAAAATTTGCGGCGCGGCCTGGATCAGCATGCCGATGTTGAAGCCGATGACGTGGACCTGGTGCTTATAAACCAGCTCCCAGTTGGTGACCGAGGCTTCGCCGCCCGCCACGCCGTAGACGACGACGCGGCCGGTGACCCGCTTGGCCGCGGCCAGGCTGGCGCTGAAAGTGGCGCCGCCCGACGACTCCAGCACCACATCGGCGCCGGCGCCGCCGGTCAGCCGCTGCACCTGCGCCGCGATGTCGCTGCCGAGAGAGTCCAGGACGTGGTCGGCGCCCGATGCCAGCACCGTCTCGTGCTTGCCCGCCGAGGCGGTGGCGATGACGGTCGCACCGTAATGCTTCGCCATCGTGACCGCCGCCTGGCCGGTCGCGCCGGCCGCGGCGTGGACCAGCACGGTCTGCCCGGCGCTGACGCCGCCCAGGGGCTTGAGCGCGGCGAGCGCGGTGGGCCAGTTCACGACCAGGCCCAGCGCCTGCTGCTCGGTCCAGCCGGGCGGCACCGGCATCGCCGCGGCCGCGGGCAGCACCATGTACTCGGCGAAAGCGCCGTTTCCGACGCCGACGACACGCGTCCCCGGCTGCGGGTCGGCCACCGCCTCGCCCGCCGCGACGACCTCGCCGGCGGCCTCGAAACCGGCCAGGTACGGTGGCCGCGGGCCGCCCAGGAACGTGCCGCGGGCCTTCGAGATGTCGGCGAAGTTGACGCCTGCCGCGATGACGCGGATCAGGATCTCGCCGGCGCCAGGGCTCGGCACCGGCGCGTCGGAGATCAGGCGCATGTCCTGCGGCCCGTTGAGGGAGGTCTGCTCCAGGGCGCGCATGGTGGGGGAGATGCTCATGGGAATCGGCTTTCGCTCCTCGGCGTACGTGGTCAAGACCAGCCCGTCCGGCGGGCCGCGCCTTCCTCCAGGTAGACCTCGGCCGCCGCGAGAAGGAATCGACCGCTCCCGAACCGCCAGATGACCGCCCGTCAGATTCCCCGCCACGGCGCGATGAGTTCGGGCCCCGCCGCCGGTATGTACTGACGAGTTCGCCGGAATACCCCGGACGAGCCGTTCACAAGGGAGAATCCGATGTCAGACAGTCGCGCGGAGGACGAGGCCGCCATCCAGGCCGTGCTGGCCGACTCCTACAGGGCGTGGGAGGCCGGGGATGCCGCCGGCATGGTCGCCAGCTACACCGCGGACGCGACCGCCATCATGACCGGCTCGCTCCGGGACAGCCGTGACGTGATCCGCGAGAGCATGGCCCTGGCCTTCGAGGGGCCGCTCAAGGGCAGCTCGACCCGCAACAAGCAGCTCAGCCTCCGCTTCGTCGGCGACGACGCCGCGATCATGGTCAGCGAATCCGGCATCCTCTTCGCCGGCGAGACCGATGTTCCGGACACCGGGAAGGTCAACGCGACCTGGGTTTTCGAGAAGCGGGACGGCCAGTGGCTGATCGCCGCGTATCACAACAGCCCGGTGCTGGCGCCCGGGCCATGATCCCTCTCTGTAATCAGCACTTACGTTATGTAGTTACTCTGGGGTCTGCCGTCGCCAGCCCGTCGTGAAGGCCCTGGTAGAAGTAGGTCTGGACGAGAGACCCACCTCACCAGGGGCTTCGCGAGCTGACCGCGCGCATGGGCGACCGGCTCGGCAATTGGTGATCTTGATAAGAGCGCAGGAGGATCGTGGGCGTGACGACGAAGGCCGAGGGCTTCGATCGCCTGGTCGAACCGTTCCGGACGGAGCTGCTGGCGTACTGCTACCGGATGCTCGGCTCGGCTCACGACGCGGAGGACCTGGTCCAGGACACCTACCTGAGGGCGTGGCGGGCGCGGGAGCAGTACGACGAGACGCGCAGCTCACTGCGCACGTGGCTGTACCGGATCGCGACAAACGCATGCCTGACCGCCCTGGAGGTCCGTGGCCGCCGGCCGCTGCCGTCGGGGCTGGTGGCCGCGTCGGACCCGCTCGGGCCGCTCGTCCGGGGAGAGAACGCCGCCTGGCTCCAGCCCTTGCCGGACTCGTTGCTGGACGCGGCCGATCCGGCTCGGGCCGTGATCGATCGCGGCAGCCTGCGCCTGGCGTTCGCCGCCGCCCTGCAGCACCTGTCGGCGCGTCAGCGTGGAGCGCTGATCCTGCGTGACGTGCTCAGCTTCTCCGCGTCCGAGGCGGCGGAAATCCTCGGCACCACGGTCGTATCGGTGAACAGCTCCCTGCAGCGGGCGCGTACCCGGCTGAAGGAAGCCGGGGTCGGGCAGGAACCGCTCAGCGAGCCGTCAGCAGCCGAGCAGCGCGCCTGGGTCGATCGCTACATGAAGGCGTTCGAGCACGCCGACGTCGAGGGCCTCAAGCGGCTGCTCACCGAGGACGTGCTCATGGAGATGCCGCCGATGCTCAACTGGTTCACCGGCCCCGGCAACTACGGCCTGTTCATGGAATGGGTCTTCGAGGTGGGCGGAACGGATTGGCGCCTGAAGACGGTCGCGGCCAACGGCCAGCCCGGCTTCGCCGCCTACCGGCGCGTCGGTGGCGGATACGAGCTGCACACGCTCCAGATCTTTACCGTCACCGCCGCGGGCATCAGCCGGAATTCGGTGTTCCAGGATTCCGAGGTCTTCGCGTCCTTCGGCCTGGCGGCCGGACTCGACGCCCAGGGTCGCGCGCGGCGCCGATGAGCATGCCGCGCTGGGTGTCGAGAAAGGCCTGTTCGGCCAGGTTCGCGGTGAGCGAGCGGGCGGTAGCGTAGGCCGCCGTGGCTTCGGTGCTGCGGTCGAGGCGGCGTAGCAGGTCGGCGCGTGCCGCGTGGAACAGGTAGTAGCTGTCCAGGCCCGAGGAACGCAGGTCGTCCACGAGGGCCAGGCCGGCTGCGGGGCCATGGACTTCGGCGAGCGCAACGGCCCGGTTGAGTGCGACGACCGGAGTCGGCGTGAGAGCGTACAGCTGGTCGTAGAGCGTCAGGATGGCGTGCCAGTCGGTGCTGTCAAAGCCGGGCGCAACGGAATGGACCGCGTTGATGGCGGCCTGGATCTGGTACGGGCCGGGGCGGCCGCGCTGGACGCACGCACGCACGATGCCCTGGCCTTCGGCGGTCAGGCCCCGGTCCCACAACCGCCGGTCCTGTTCGGCTAGGCGGACCAGCGAGCCGTCGGCGGTGACGCGGGCGGCGTTGCGGGCGTGCAGCAGCAACAGCAGCGCCAGCAGTCCCTGCGGCTCCGGCTCGCCGGGCATCAACTCGGCGAGCACCCGGGCGAGCCGGAGGCCCTCGGCGCAAAGATCGAGCCTCATCAGCGAGCCGGCGGTGGCCGCGTAGCCTTCGTTGAAGATCAGGTAGACGACGGCGAGGACGGGCCGGAGGCGAGCCGGAAGTTCGGCTTCCGCAGGCACGCGATAGGGGAGGCGGGTATTCCTGATCTTGCGCTTGGCCCGGACGATCCGCTGCGCCATGGTCGCTTCCGGAACGAGGAATGCGCGCGCGATCTCCGGCGTCTCGAGCCCGCCGAGCAGCCGCAGGGTCAGCGCGACCTGGGCGGACTGGTTCAGCGCCGGATGGCAGCAGGTGAAGATCAGCCGCAGCCGGTCGTCGGGCACGGTCTCCTCCTCGTCCGGCGCCAGGGCATCGTCCGCGGCGGCCGGAACGGCGGCACCGTACAGGTGGCGGGCTTGCGCGTGCCGCTCGTCACGGACCGACTCGCGGCGCAGCCGGTCGATGGCCCGGTTCCGGGCGGTCGTGACGATCCACGCACCGGGATTGGGCGGCTGGCCGTCCGACGGCCACCTGGCGATGGCCACGGTGAACGCGTCCTGGACCGCTTCCTCGGCGGCGTCGATATCGCCGAGGAAGCGGATCAGCGTGGCGACGCAGCGACCGTACTCGTGGCGGAAGACAGCCTCGACAGTAACTGCGCCAGAGTTCATGGTCGCGGCGCGCATACGGTCACTGCGCGTCGGACCCGGCATCCAGTGCATCGTCGAGGTCCCCGTCGAACATGGGGCGGACCTCGATCGCCCGCTGTTGCGCGGCCGCGGTGAGCTTGGCCCACTCCAGGGCCTCGTCCAGGTCGGCGGCGTTGATGATCCAGAACCCGGCGAGGTGTTCTTTGGTCTCGCTGTACGGCCCGTCGGTCAGCAAGAAGTCGCCGCCGGACTGGCGCACCACGGTCGCCGACTCCGGGCCACCGTCCATGCCGCCCTGGAACACGAACGCGCCGGCGGCGGTCAGCTTGTCGCCCAGCGCCTTAACGTCGGCCCACACCTGACGCGTCTGTTCCGGGGGAATGGGAACGGCATAGTCGCGGTAGAGCGCGAGCAGGTACTGCGTCATGACGATCACTCCCGTTTGTCATCCGGGGCCGGTCTGTGGCCGGCCCTCACTCCCGCTACGAAGTCGCCGCCCCCGAATCGACAAGTCATCGCAAAATCGCGTGGTCCGACGGTAGACGGAGCGCGCCGGGCAGCGCAGGTAACACGATTCGGCCACGCGCCGACCCTAGGCGAGACGCTTCCCTGGCGGCACCTCCGCCCCGTGGATCAAGAGGTGGGCCGCGCAGGATCGCTCGTCCGCCGATGAGTTCGGGCGCCCCGGCGGGTCTGGCAATCAGGATGTCCGTGCATCGCGTACCGGTTAGGAGAGGCTCGTGCCAGCGAGTGAGCGCATGTTCACGATCAACGGAGCGGCGAGCTGCGTGGAGGTGGAAGGCGGCGCGGACGACCCGACCGTGTTGCTCGTGGGGTCGTCGATGTTGAGCTGGCCTGACGAGCTGTGCGAGCGGCTCGTGGCCGGCGGGCGGCGGGTGATCCGATACGACGTGCGTGACACCGGGCGCTCGGAGTCGTACCCGCCGGGCCAGCCCGGCTACTCTCTCGCCGACCTCGTCGACGACGCCGTCGGCGTGCTCGACGCGACCGCGACCGAACGCGCCCACGTCGCCGGGATGTCGGCCGGCGGCTGGATCGCGCAGCTGCTCGCCCTCGACCACCCCGAGCGGGTCGCGACGCTCACGCTCGTCGCCAGCCGGCCGAACACGCCCGGCCCGGTCGACGAGGACCTGCCCGGGCACGACGAGGCGCTGATGGAGGTGATCATGAACACCCCGGAGCCGGACTGGTCAGACCGGCGAGCCGTGGTCGACCATCTCGTGCTGCAGGCCAGGACGTTCGCCGGGGCGGGCGCATTCGACGAGACCTCCGCTCGTGCTCACGCCGAGGCCGAGGCCGCCAGGACCACCGACGTCAAGGCCGCGACGATCAACATCGCGTTCGCCGACCACGGCCCGCGCTGGCGCGAGCGGCTCGGCGAGATCACCGCGCCGACGCTGGTGCTGCACGGCGAGGACGACCCGTTCTTCCCGATTGGCAACGGCGAGGCGCTCGCCGCCGAGATCCCGGACGCTCGTCTCGTCCGACTCGGCAGCGTCGGGCACCGGCTCCCGGCCCACGCCGTCCCGGCCGTCGCGGACGAGTTGCTCGCGCACACGGACTGACCGGGCGACTGTCCTGTCTCGGCGAAGGTGAGGCAGCGCCACGCCCTGACCTGCGGTCCCTCAAGTTGAGTGAGGCGCCAGCGGGCCATCTTGTCTCACAGATCATGAAGCAAGATCCGGGACATGCTCGGGTTGGTCCGGCCGACCGCGCACTTCCCCAAGATCATTTACTTGCTAGCTTTCGACCGTGCCAAGGTCGAGC
>Ga0335072_10004200_pt1 | contig 21490 bp, 19 predicted proteins | sample Lox_Sample_21_FD_206725 | JGI IMG/M metagenome (GOLD analysis project Ga0335072, IMG submission 206725) | Soil microbial communities from Loxahatchee National Wildlife Refuge, Florida, United States - Lox_Sample_2.1 | ecosystem: Environmental > Terrestrial > Soil > Wetlands | place: USA...
GCTTTGTTCAGGCGTTCATCACGCTGAGCGTGGGCGAATCGACCTTGACAACGTCGCGCGCCGAGGGCACCGGCCCTGTGGACGCAGTCACCAAGGCGATGCGCAAAGAACTCGAGAAGTGGTATCCCGCGCTGGCTGAGATGCGGCTGGGCACGTTTACCGTTGCGGCTCTCGATGTTTCGGCGCACGACTCGGCCGCGCACGTGCGCGTCACGGTGAGCTTCCACGCCGACGGTTACGACCCATGGATCACAGCGGGCGTAAGCAGCGATATGAACCAGGCCGCGCTGATGGCGATTGTGGATGGGTTCCACTACTGGCTCGAGACTAAAGGAGCTAACACCGGCCAATCGGAGTTGGCCTCTCCGCTCTCGAAGTCGAGACCTGGCGCACCCGCAGCTTCTACTTCTCAGTTAGAAACCGCAAAATCTCATTCATAACGCGCGGGCCCTCGGCGGTGGCGAAGAGATACTGCGCGTGCGCCGAGCCGTCGACAACGATGAGCTTTTTGGGTTCCGGCGCGCGCGCGTAGTGTGCCTTGATACCGGGCAGGCGCGGGCCGTCGCCGCTCGTGTCGTAGCGGGCTACGAGATAGAGTTTGCGTCCGGTCAGCTTTTCGGGATTTGAACCGCCTTCGGATCCGAGAAACACAACCCGATCGAATTCCCTCGGAGCCGCGGCGTCGGCATCGCCCACTGCGTCACCGCCGAGGCTGCCTCCTATGGCTGAGACGCTGCGCAGGCCTTTTGAATGCAGATAGCGCGCGGCGGCCAGCACATCGGCAGCGTTGTCTTCATACGCGCCCTCCGCGCTTGTCGATTCGTCGGGGCTCTTTTTGTCTCCGCGAAATTGAACGGCAAGAACGGTGAATCCGTGTTCGGCAAGAATCTTCGCTTGCGGCGCCCAGCTATCTTTGCCGAATCGCCCGCCGTGCGCGAGCACGATTCCCCGCGGACCTGAGCCGTATACATCGGCTTGAATCGTTGAGTGACCGTCAGGCAAAGAGATGGTGATGGTCTGTTGCGCGCCGGCCTGGCCTGCGAGGAGAATGATTCCCATTGCGATGAGCGATCGTGCGAACATCATTCCTCCTCAACGGCGCTAACCGGCTTTGAATCTGCATGGAAAGAGGCGTCAACGCGTAGGATACCGTAAAGCGAGACTCGCGTCCGGAGTGTGACCTAAGGCACACGGGTTTTCAACTTCAAGGGTAAGAATGAATTCGTGAGGCCGTAGCTCATTGCTTTAAAGGCCTGGGAGGAATTGTATTTATGAGTGATCTGGCGCCATTGGCTGAGGCCGTTGCTGTTGACCCGCTGGTCGGCCACCCGGCAGACTATCACGTCTTTCACAAGTTCATTGCCCGCTGCAAGAACCTGCCGGCAATCACCACGGCGGTAGTGTGGCCGCTCTCTGACGTTGCCCTGCGCGGCGCAGTCGAAGCCTCGGCCGAAGGACTGATCGAGCCCACGCTTATCGGACCTGAAGACCGGATGAAGGCCCTGGCGCAGAAAATTGGCGTCGACATTAGCACCTTCCCCGTTTTACAGGCAGACACTGAGGACAAGGCAGCCGAAATCGGCGTGTCGATTTGCCGCTCGGGCGTTGCCCAGGCGCTGATGAAAGGCAGCCTGCACACTGACGAGCTGCTGAAGCCTGCCATGGCCCGCGATACGGGTCTGCGGACCCCGCGGCGCATCTCGCACGTGTTCATCATGGATACGCCGGCCTACGCGCGCACTCTGCTAATCACCGATGCTGCGATCAACATTACGCCCACGCTCGAAGACAAAATCGACATCGTGCAGAACGCGATCGATCTTGCGATTGCGCTTGGAATTCCCGAGCCTAAGGTGGCGCTGCTCTCGGCGGTTGAGACCGTTAATCCAAAAATCCAGTCGACGCTCGATGCCGCAGCGCTGTGCAAAATGGCCGATCGTGGCCAGATTACCGGCGGAATTCTCGACGGGCCGCTGGCCTTTGATACAGCGGTTAGCGCCAGGGCAGCAAGCATCAAGAAACTGGTTTCGCCGGTTACCGGCCAGGCCGACATCCTGGTGGTTCCCGATCTCGAAAGCGGCAACATGCTTGCTAAACAGCTTGAATATCTGGGCGGCGCACAACTGGCCGGGGTGGTGCTCGGCGCGCGCGTGCCCACCATTCTCACGAGCCGGGCCGACTCGGCCGAGACGCGCCTGGTGAGCTGCGCCGTGGCCGCACTGCTGCACTACGCAACGCGTCCGGCGGTAAAGGTGTAGCAATTTGGGAGTCGAGCAAAGCAGGAGCGGGCGTTGGCGGGGGCCAGCGCCCGCTTTCTATTGGTGCGCGAGGTTGCGCTGAACGGTTATATTCGTTTGCATGAAACCTCTTCCCCTGCTTGCACTCACTTGCCTCTTTGCGGCCGTTGCCAATGCCCAAATGTCGGGCATGCCGCCTATGGATGGCATGCAGCCGATTCCTCCGCCCGAGCAGCTTCCCGCGCCCATTCGCATGACAGGCATCGGAAACTCGCACATCGCCATCAAGGCATCGCCTGAGGCGCAGGCCTGGTTCGATCAGGGGCTGAGCCTGATGCACGACTTCTGGGATTACGAAGCGGCCAAAGCGTTCGAGCAGGGGATTCGCACCGATGCAAATTGCGCCATGTGCTACTGGGGACTCGCACAAGCCGAGACATTTCGCGGCGATGAAGAGAGACCTTATGCCGAGAATGCGTTGAACGAGGCAAAACGGCTCGAGAGCAAGGCGAGCAAAACCGATCGGCTATACATTGAGGCGGCTATTGCCGAGTCGAAGGCCAAAGATGGCGATAACGCCTCCGTTGTTGCGATTTATCGGCAACTGGTGAAGAAGGAGCCGAAGGATATTGAGGCGCGAATTTTTTTGGCGAACGCATTAGATGACGGCTTTGACGACAACGGCGATCCGAAGCCGGGCATGAAAGAAAAAATTGCGATTCTTGAGAGTGTGTTGAAGGATGCGCCCAACGATTCGGCGGCAAACCATTACTGGATTCACGCGATGGAGCCCAGCAACCATCCTGAGCGCGCAATTCCAAGCGCGGCGCTGCTCGCCAGTCTCGCTCCAAACAGCGGCCACATGGTCCATATGCCGGGGCATATTTACTATCGCGTTGGCGACTACGCAAGCGCCGACCGCTGGTTCAAGGCATCGACTGAAACCGATGAGCGCTATCTGCGCGAACAGCACGTAGACGTGGACGACGACTGGAATTACGCCCACAACATGATGTATGCAATTGCGAACCTGATGGAGCAGGGGAGGTTGAACGACGCCAACACGCTCTCTGACCATCTGGCTGCGGCGCGTGGGCAACTTTCCGCCTCGCTTTATATTTGGAATGCGCGCGACCAGATTTCGCGTTTAAGCCTGCGCCTGCCGGTTGCCATGCGGACCGGCGACTGGAAGACCGTGCTTGCGATGCTGGACGATTCAAAGCTGGCTGAAAGCGAAAATACCGCTCATCTGCGTTTCCTGCGAGCAGAGCTGCGCAGCTTTGCCGCGGGCATGCTGGCGCTCGACAACGGCGATGTTGCCGCGGCGCAAAGCGCATCGGATCAGATGGACGCCGGGTTGTGGCGGGGCGAACAGGATGATAAAGCCGCCGGGCAAAAGAAAGACGACGAGCAGAAGGCGGCTGACAAGGCAGCGAAGGCCGACACAGCGAAGCCCAGCACTGCAAAGCCGGTAACGACAAAGATCAATCCAGATGCCGAGCCGGAGCCGCTGATGCAGGCTCTGCGCGTGGCGTCGACGGAGTTGCGCGCCGGAGTGACGCTCGGCCAGGGGAAAACCGCGGATGCAAAAAAACTCTACGATCAAGCCATTGCGGCAGAAAAGAAGCTTGGCTATCACGAACCGCCGTTTTACATCCGGCCGGTTGCCGAAACTGAAGCCGAAGCGCTACTTCGCGTAAAAGACTACGCGGGAGCCAAGACAGCTTACCAGGCTGCGCTGGTTGAACGGCCGGCGTCGGGCTTTGAGCTTTACGGAATTGCGCACGCCGATGAGCTGGCGGAAACGCGTCGGCGGCCGAGGCCGAGTACCGCGCGTTTCTCAAGTCATGGCCGGGCGCGGATGCTGCGCTGCCGCAGATGGTGCATGCCCATCGGCAGCTGGGTGATCCGCCAACATCTGCCGGGCGGTGAAGCGTTAAGTTTTCAACATGATCGGCCCCCTGGCGAATGAATTCCAGCGGAACCAATGCGCCTGTGGCGCATCAAAATACTGAAAAGAGAGCGACGGCGGCGTCCCTGCATTTGAGGCGACTGGCTGGTCACACGCCGGGTTCTCATAAGGAGATCAAAATCATGTCGACGCGCACCCCTTCAGAAACAGAGGCGGCGAAGGCCGCTATTCGCGACGGATTTACAGCAGAGCAAGTCAGGGAGCTCTCAGGCGTATTGAACACGCTGCTGGCCGATTATTTTGCGCTTTACCTCAAAACAAAAAACTTCCACTGGCACCTGAGCGGGCCGCATTTCCGCGATTATCATCTAATGCTCGACGAGCAGGCCGACCAGATATTCAAAGTCACTGACGACATCGCCGAGCGCGTCCGCAAAATCGGCGGGCAGACCATTCGCTCGATCGGGCAGGTTGCGCGCCTGCAGCGTGTTGCCGACAACGATTACGAATTCGTTCCGGCGCACGGCATGCTTGAAGAACTGTACTCCGACAATCAGACGTTGGCCGCGAATCTGCGCAAGGCGCATGAAGTGGCATCGGAGGCCGGCGATTATGCAACCACAAGCCTGATTGAATTGTGGATTGATGAAGCCGAACGGCGTGCGTGGTTCCTGTTCGAGTCGACACGCTAAGGCTGGTCGCATCGATCCTGTTGCGGCAAGTCTGCGACACTCAAATCCAGGAGTTCGATCCAACGCCAGTGAGCGCGCCTGTACTTATCTTCGACCTCGATGGAACGCTTACCGACTCGAAGCCCGGCATTTTGGGCTGCCTGCGCAAAGTCATCGATGAACGAGGGATGAACCATGCGGGCCCGCTCGACCGCTTTATCGGTCCTCCCGTGGAAGAGTGGGTGAGGGAATTGCTTCCCACGGGCACTGAAGAGGAGCATGTGGCGCTGGCGCGCGACTACCGCGCGTGTTACGACCGCGAAGGCTGGTCGAACAACGCAGTGTACCCAGGCGTGCGCGATATGCTCGTCCGTCTGCATGAGGCCGGCTTTCCACTTTACGTTTGTACATCGAAGCACGAACATTTCGCCGTGCGCATTCTCGAAACGTTTGAACTCATGCAGTTCTTCGCGGCCGCCTACGGTGACAAGCTTGAGTACGCGAGCCACACCAAGGCCGATCTGCTGGCGCGGATCATCCGCGAGCGGGAGATCGATCGCGATATTGCCTGGATGATCGGCGACCGCAGCTTCGATATCGAGGCCGCGCATGCTAATCAAATTCGCTGTGTGGCGGCGGGATGGGGCTACGGTTCGGCGGAGGAGTGGGCCGATGCCGACGCGGTTGCGCCTGCGCCGCTGGATGTCTTCGATATCGTTGCGGGCGAACTCGCCATCAACAGCTGAAGTTTCAATTCGTCGCTGAAGCTTTAATTCTTCGTTGGTGAGATTCCACGAGGCTGAAGGCCTCGGATTCACCCATATTCATCCCCGCCAATTTCTTTTGAGTTTCCACGTGCCGATGCGGCGCGGGATGGAGAACACCTGCCATTTACCTGCTGTGGAAAACTCATGATGCGATACGCGATCATTGCAGACTGAGTCACTTAAGCATGAATAAATGTTCTGGAAATAAGGATTTCAAAAAGATTGTTGACAATCGAATTGTTTGCGAATTATTCTGATGACGGTGACTACCGTCGCCAAGGAGGTTTTAAATGCGTCATATCATCACCTCTACTATCGTACTTTCATCCCTGCTCCTGCCCGCGGCAGCGGCCTTCGCCCGCTCGTCAAACGATATTCCCACTATCACAACCGCGCCGCCGCGCGTCTCCACCGGCGTCACTGGGCCAGTCCTTCAAAACTCGTTCTATCTTGTGCCCCCTTTTGGATTCTCTTCGTCTGACATTCCGGCCGGTGCCAAGGTCGGCGTTTCGTACGTGGTGAATGCGAAGGGGCTGCCTGAGAACATCCAGGTGACCAAGAGCCTCAACCCGGTCTGGGATGCGCAAGTTGTTGAAGCCGTCAGCAAGCTGCACTATCGCCCTGCCCGCATTGACGACCAGAAGATCCCTATCGACATGAACCTCACCGTAGTTATCGCCCGGTAGCCCTCCCCAACCCCGTCGCAAATCCCCATGGCGCTTCGCATTGCGCATCGTACGATTCGTGTGCACTGCAGAGCGCCTCTTTTTTTCTTGTGGCGCCTCGACAACCTATTCGAACTTCGATCGCCCCAGCTTTTGTCGATCAGCGATTGAGAAACTGGACCATCTTTGGCGCGATCTGGCTCGAGCATTGAACGGGCGCGAGATGACCGCAACCGGCAACCGCATCGAGTTCTGCGTGTGGCAGCAGTTTGAGCATCATTTGACCCTGCGTGAATGGCGTGATGTGGTCCCGATCGCCCCACACGATCAGCACAGGCATTTCGAGCGTCGGCAACAGTGCATCGGTTGCATCCTGGCCGGTAAGCATAGAGGCCATGGCGCGCCGTAAGATCCAGCCGTCTTCGTGAGAAACGCGCAAAATGTCGCGCGCAACAAAGCCCGGCAGCTTCGGTGGATCAGGCATCAGCAGCGCGTCAAGCTGGTCGAGCTCCGCAGCGTTTGCCGGCGTAAAGAGCCGCGTGTCCCAGTCAGGCTCGACATGGATTCCTGCCGAATCGAAGAGCATCAAGCGATTGATGCGCCCCGGGATCTGGCTGGCGACAAGCTGCGCGATCCAGCCACCCATCGACCAGCCTCCAAGGTCGACGCGGTCGAGATTCATCGCATCCATAAAAGCGATGACGATGCGCGCCTGGTCGTGCACTGAGTAGGAGAAACTCGCCGGCCGCTCGCTGCGGCCGAAACCGGGCAGGTCGGGCATGTATACCCGATATTCGGCGTGGACCAGCGCAGGCGTCAGGTTGCGCCAGTCTTCGGCGCGGCCGCCCAGGCCGTGCACCAGAACCACCGGTTTGCCGTTTTCAGGCCCGGCAACCAGGTAATGCAAGCGAATGCCGTCGACGACCACCTCTCTATTGTGAACTCCAGTCAGCGCCTCGCGCAGGTACATTGCGCCGTCGAAGTAACTCACTGGTCGCCATAGAAGACCGGCGCCGGCAACAATGGCCAGCGTGAATCCAGTCCAGATGATGCTCCGTGCCAATCTCATTGTTTTGCCTCAGATTCGCGCGCCTGCGCCATCTGCCAGCCATTCTCAATTACGCGCACGGTAATTGGGTCAAGTGTGAGCGCGCTGTGACTGTTCCACTCGGCGCGCTCGACCCAGCGGACGGCGTCGGCATCGGAGCCGGCAATCAACTCGCCGCCGGTTACGCGGCAAAGGTAATCGGCAATCACGTAGTGGAATCGCACTCGCCCTTCCTCACGATGAATACGGTCGAGCAGTTCCACAAGTTCAAGCACCGCAACTTCGAGGCCGGTTTCTTCACGTACTTCGCGCGCTACGCCGTCCGCAAGAGACTCGCCGACCTCGAGCGCGCCTCCGGGGAGGGTCCAATGGCCTTTGAGCGGATCGCGGCCGCGCCGAACGAGTAGCACACGGCCATCGTGCACAATCACCGCGCCCACGCCGACCAGTGGCGCTTGAGGAAACTCTCGCTGCATGAAACTACGATAGTGCGCCACGGGGTGCATACCGCAAGCGGCGCCGCGACGAATCCAGAATGGGGCCGCTATCATCGATAAAGTAGACGCATTGTTGGGGGAGGGCCCGAATATGGCACAGGTGACGCTTCAGATTGATGGAATGCATTGTGGATCGTGTGTCCGCCGGGTGAGCCAGGCCCTAGCCTCCACGCCGGGAATTGAAGTGAAAGAAGTTCGCATGGGCGCGGCGCGGATTGAGGCCGGCGATGAGGCAGCCGCTGCCGAACTGGCGGTGTCCGCGCTGGCTCGCGCCGGATATAGGGCCATTGCCGACCAGACCCAACCGAATGGCCAGGCACAACCGAACGACAGGCGCTGAGTGGCTCCGACCGTAACAGAATCGCTCGATTTGCCGGTGTTGGGCATGACTTGTGCGGCGTGCCAGCACCACGTAGAGGCAGCGCTGCGCTCGACCGCCGGAGTAGAGTCGGCGCACGTGAACCTGATGGCTCATCGAGCCAATGTGGTTTTCAATCCTGAGGTGGCGCGGCCCGAGCAGCTAATTTCCGCGATTCGCAGCGCGGGATACGACGCCGTGCTTCCACGCGCGGGCGAAGCGGCGGGCGATTCAAATGATCGGGAAGAAGAGAAAACCGCGTCGCGCAAGGCCTGGATAACGATTGTTGCAGGTGCGGCGGCAATGATTTTATCAATGCCGCTAGGTACGGAGATGGGCGCGGCCGATCATGCGCTCATGCAATTGTTGCCGTGGCTCTACGCGATTCCGGCTGGCCCGCTGCGCTGGTTGCTGTTGGTTTTGACGGCGATTTTGCTGGCCTGGGCGGGACGCGGCATCTACGCGAGCGCCGTTCGTGCTCTGCGTCACGGTGCAACCAACATGAATACGCTGGTGGCGCTGGGCACGTCAGTGGCATTTGTTTATTCGGCTTACGCAACGCTCGATCCCGCGCCTGGCCGCGCGGTCTACTTCGACGCGGTGCTGCTGATTCTCGGGTTCCTGTTGCTGGGTAAAGCGCTCGAAGCGCGGGCCAAGCGCCGCGCATTAAGCGCACTGCAATCACTCATCCAATTGCGGCCAGCCAAGGCTCGACAGCTTGTAGATGGCATCGAGGTTGAGACGCCGCTTGAGGAGATTCGGCCCGGCGACAAAATTGTTATCCGGCCCGGCGAGCGTTTCCCGGTCGACGGCGCGATTATTGAGGGTCGCACTACAGTCGACGAGTCGATGCTGACCGGCGAATCGACGCCCCTTGCGCGCGAGGCCGGCGGGCGCGTTTTGGCCGGGTCGCTCAACTACGAAGGCGCAGTGGTGTGCCGCGCAGAAAGCCTGGGCGAAGAGACTGTTCTCGCGCAGATCACGCGCATGGTCGAGCAAGCTCAGCGATCGCGCGCGCCCATGGAACGGCTCGCCGATCGGGCCAGCTCAATTTTTGTTCCCGTGGTGCTGGTGCTGGCGCTCGTCACTTGCATTGGCTGGCTCGCGGCCACACACTCAGTCTCATTGGCGATTGCCAACACGGTCGCCGTGCTGGTGATTGCGTGCCCATGCGCTATGGGACTGGCTGTACCGGCTGCTCTCACCGTCGCGGTTGGGCGCGGCGCGCAGCTCGGCGTGCTCTTCAAGGGTGGGGAAGCGCTGGAGCGGCTCGCGCATGTTGACGTTGTCGTCCTCGACAAGACCGGAACCATCACGGTTGGACGGCCAGTGCTTGAAAAGATACAGGGAACAGGGAAACAGGGGAACAAGGGAACGAGAATGCTGGGTGCCCCAGGTCTCGATTCTGAGACCTGGGAAGGCTACGTTCTAAATCAAGACGAGCTGCTGCGAATCGCCGCTGCTGCCGAAGATCGGTCGAACCATCCGCTCGCGCACGCGATTGTGGCTGCCGCGCGCGAACGCGGAATCGAATGGAAACCGGCCGGCGATGTGCAGGTGCTGCCCGGCCGTGGACTCACTGCGCGAGTTGAAGACCGCGAGATTTTACTCGGCAACGAGGCATTGTTTGCGGAGTTCTTTGTCGAATTGCCTGCTTCGGAGCGAGCACCGGAGCCGGGCGTGACGCGGCTGTGGATGGCGATCGATTCAAAGCCGGCGGCGTATTTCGATGCGCGCGATGCGCTTCGCCCCGATGCCGCTGAGGCTGTTGCCGCGCTGCGCCGCTCCGGCCATCGCGTGATGATGCTGACCGGCGATTCGGCCGCCGCGGCAATTCCGATCGCAAAGGCGGCGGGCATTCAAGAGGTCGAAGCCGGCCTCGATCCTGCCGGTAAACTTGCGCGGATTCGCGAACTGCAGCACTCTGGGTTGCGCGTGGCCATGGTGGGCGACGGCATCAACGATGCAGCCGCACTTGCGCAGGCTGACGCGGGTATTGCCATGGGTTCAGGCGCCGATCTGGCGCAGGAGGCCGGCGACGTTTTGCTGCTGCGCGCTCAGCCCTCGCTTATTCCCGCATCCATCGACCTGGTGCGCGCCACGGTGCGCATCATGCGCCAGAACCTTTTCTGGGCGGCCGGCTACAACATAGTCGGCATCCCTGTTGCAGCTGGTTTGTTATACCCCGCGTTTCACATTCTGCTTACGCCTTGGCTGGCATCGGCGGCCATGGCGCTCAGTTCAATCTGCGTGCTGTCGAATAGTCTGCGACTGCGCGGATGGCAGGCAGGTGCAACTTTCGGCCAGCACACGCGATAAACTGGGAAACAGAGCCCGCTGTGCGCATCCTTACCCGCTACATCCTCGGCGAAATTCTTTCCCACACCTTCATCGGGTGCGCGCTCTTTACGTTCATCCTGTTCATGCCCCAGCTTCCGCACATTCTTGAAGTGGTGGTGCGCAACAGTTCCACGCTCATTGACGTTTTCGAAATCTTTCTCTTCACGCTGCCCAATCTGCTTAAGCTCACCATTCCCATGGCTGTTCTGGTGGGCGTGCTGCTCGGCCTGAGCCGTCTGGCTTCTGACAGCGAGATCGTCGCCATGCGCGCCTCGGGCCTTGGTATCGGCTATTTTGTGCGCGTCTCGGCAATCGTTGCCGTCGCAGGCACACTCATTGGCCTGGCCAACACGCTTTACCTTGCGCCCCGCGCCAACCAGGCCATCCTGCAAATGGAGCAGGCGCTCGAAACCTCGCAGGCTTCTTACGAGATTCAGCCGCGCGTCTTTTATGAGGACTTCAAGAGCTCGGTGCTATACGTGCAGAATGTGCACTCGGGCGCCGGCCCATCGAACTGGGACCAGGTATTCATGGCGGACGTCACCGATCCTGCGAGCCCGATCGTGACCACCGCCGCGACGGCTACGGTAGTGAACGGCAGCAGCCAGGAGCTGATGATGCGCCTGCGCGACGGTTCGCGCCACGAGACCGTCCCCGGTGAGCCCAGCCAATACAACATCTCCACCTTCAACACCACCGACCTTGGGCTCGCGCTCAGCCAGACCAGCGACGTGCACCTGGGCCGCATGGATACGGCCATATATGCTCTCCCATTCGATGCGCTGCTCGCCCGAATTCATTCGCCCGATCCGCAGCGCATCCTTATCGAGTTGCACAATCGCTTTGCATTTCCGGCGGCGTGCGTGGTGCTCATGCTGGTGGGAGTTCCGCTCGGCGCGGCCTCGCGGCGCGGGGGCCGCAGCTCTGGCTGGGTCTTCACCATCCTTCTGGTTTTTGTTTATTACTTTCTCTCTTCCACCGGCATCGCGTTGGGCCGACAGGGCAAGCTGCCGGTCTTTCTGGCCGTGTGGTCAGCTAATATCCTGTTCGCCGCGGCTGGCTCTTTTTTGCTGTGGCAGATGGCCGCCGGCGGACGTCTGCTAAGCGCTATCTCAGGCTGGGCGTCGCACCTGCCGCGATTCAAATTCAAGTCGCGGCCAAATTCAAACGGCACAACCAACGGCTCGGCGCTGGGAGGCCTGCTCGGCTTCAAGCCGCGCCCTATCGGATCACAGGCCCGCAGCCGCAATGCTTTTCCGCGCATTCTCGACGAGTACGTGGTCCGCGAATTCCTCATCATGTTTCTGCTGGTGCTGGCGGCATTTGTCCTGCTCATGATCGTCTTCACTTTCTTCGACCTGGTCGGCGATATCATCCGCAATCACATTTCGCTGGTCACTGTGGGCGACTACCTTGTAAACCTCACGCCCAGCATGCTCTACCAGATCGCGCCGCTGGCGGTGCTGATTGCCGCGCTCGTGGTCTTTGGCGTTCTCAACCGCAACAGCGAGATTATTGCCATGAAGGCCACCGGCATCAGTCTCTACCGGCTGGTCATTCCCGTCGTCTCAATCGCCGTCATCCTCGCTATTAGCCTGTTTCTCTTCGATCAGTACTATCTGCCGCAGGCCAATCGCAGGCAGGAGGCGCTGCGTAACGTCATCAAGGGCCGTCCGCCGCAAACCTACCTGCATCCCGAACAAACGTGGATCTTCGGGCACCCCGGTCCCGGCGAGCCGCCGCGCATCTTTTACTACCAGTTCTTCGATCGCGGCCGCAGCGAATTTGCCAATCTATCGGTGTTCGAATTCAATCCTCAAACCTTTGCGCTCACGCGCCGCATCTTTGCCGGTCGCGCGCTATGGGACAGGGATAAAAACTCGTGGAAGTTCGAGAACGGCTGGGTGCGCGACATCAGCGGCGCAAACGTCACCAACTACCGCACATTTCTCTCCACTACTTTCCCTGAGGTGCATGAGCCCCCTGATTACTTCGAGAAAGAAGACCTCGAATCGCAAGAGATGAACTTTGGGCAGCTAAACAGCTACGTGCGCGACCTGCAGCAGAGCGGGTTCGACACCATGCGGCTGCGCGTGGCCTTGTGGCGCAAGCTGGCTTACCCGCTCATCTCGGTTGTGATGGCGGTTCTGGCCATTCCGTTTGCGCTTTCAATGGGACGCCGGGGATCTCTGACCGGCATTGCCGTAGCTATTTCGGTGGCGCTCGCATTTTTTGTTGTCGATGGGCTGTTCAACGCCATGGGCGACGTTAATTATCTGCCGGCGGCGATGGCTGCCGGATCGTCTGACGTCCTGTTCGGCCTGGTGGGCGGATATCTGCTGCTCAGAACGCCGACGTAGGATCAGAGATCAGAGATCAGAGATCAGAGAAACAGCCCTCAGGGAATTTGTTCGTGGACCGCACTACCCTCTATCGGCCCGTCGGTGACAAGGAACTCGCGCTGATCCGCGAGTGCGGCTGGCGCGCGTTTCCACCGCGATTGCCTGAACAACCAATCTTCTATCCGGTGCTGAACGAGCATTACGCCATTCAAATTGCGCGTGATTGGAACACGCGTGACGGCGGAACGGGCTACATATTGAAATTCCAGGTCGAAGCCGAATACCTGAAACAATTTCCCATCCAGACCGCCGGCTCGCGCATCCATCAGGAGTACTGGATTCCAGCGGAAGAACTTGCTGAATTCAACCGGCACATTGTCGGCTTGATCGAAGTGGTAGGCCAATTTCGCGGCAAATCAACCGACCCCGTAGAATAGGAATTATGCTTCGCGACCTTGCCCCGCTCTTCAAACACATGCGCCGCTACCGCTGGGGCTACCTGTGGGGCACGCTCTCCTGCATCGCGACCAACATTATCTGGGTGCAGTTTCCGCGGGTGCTGGGCACCGCCATCGACACCATCGCCAAAGGCACGACGCACCAGCGCATCCTCTACTTCGCCGGCCTCATTGTCGCCATTTCGCTGGGCAAGGGAATCTTTCTTTACGCGCAGCGCTGGATTCTGATTGGCATCTCGCGCGACATCGAATACGACATTCGCAACGACCTGTTCTTAAAGCTCGAGTCGCAGGACTCCGGCTTTTACCAGCGCTACCGCACCGGCGATCTGATGGCCCGCATGACCAACGACCTGAACGCGGTGCGAATGCTGCTTGGCCCGGGCCTGATGTACAGCGCAAATACCATCTTCCTGAGCTTGTTTGCCCTCGTTTACCTGCTGCGTTACAGCCCCTGGCTTACGCTGGTGGCGCTGGCGCCAATGCCCGTGGCCAGCATTCTGGTGCAGTATTTCGGCAGCCTCATTCACACACGCTTCGAGCGCATCCAGGCCAGCTTCTCTGACATTTCAGCGCAGGCGCAGGAAAACTACTCCGGAGTGCGTCTCATCCGCGCATTTGTACGCGAGAAGACTGAAATCGGTCGCTTCGAAAAGCTGAATCGCGAATACATCTCTCGCGCCCTCAGGCTGGTGCAGCTCATGGGCATGCTGTGGCCCACGCTAGAGTTCATCCTTGGCATATCGATGGTGATTACGCTGCTTGCCGGCGGACACCTTGTCATTCAGCACCGCATCACTGTGGGCGACTTCATTGGCTTCAACACCTACATGCTGCAGCTCATCTGGCCCATCATCGCCGTGGGCTGGGTGGTAAACATCTTCCAGCGCGGCACCGCGTCGGTCAAACGCATTCACGAACTCATGGTCACTGAACCCGCCATCGCCGACCACGGCTCCGCCGCTTTACTTTTTGGAGGAGAGAAGAGGCTCAGCGGAGACATCGAATTCCGCAACCTCAGCTTCAGCTACGGCGATGCGCCGGTGCTGAGCAACATCTCGCTCAAGATTCCGGCCGGCTCGAGCCTGGCCATTGTCGGCCCCACCGGCTCGGGCAAAACCACGCTGGTGAATCTGATTCCCCGTCTTTACGACGCTCCCGAAGGCGCGCTTCTCATCGACGGCCATCCCGTGACCGATTACCCGCTCGCGGTTCTGCGCAGGAACATCGGCATGGTTCCGCAGGAAACATTTCTATTCAGCGAGACCATCCGCGAAAATCTGGCCTTCGGCGCGCCTCACGCCACCGCAGATGACCTGTTGCGTGCCGCAGAGGCAGCCCACATCCGGCTTGAATTCGAAGAGTTTCCGCAGGGATTTGAAACCATGGTTGGCGAGCGTGGCGTCACTCTTTCAGGCGGGCAAAAACAGCGTGCGGCCATCGCCCGCGCCCTCCTCCGCCGGCCGCCGATCCTTATCCTCGACGACGCGCTGGCCAGCGTTGACACCTATACCGAGGAGCGCATCCTGGGCGGCCTGCGCAGCTATACTGAAGCGGCTACGACCATCCTGATCTCGCATCGCGTATCGACAGTTCGCAATGCCGACCAGATTGCGGTGCTCAACCGCGGACACATCGTCGAACTCGGCGCACACGATGAGTTGCTGGCTCGCGACGGTTACTACGCCAGCTTGTATCACAAGCAACAGCTCGAAGAAGAACTCACCGTGGCGGGGTAAGACGCACAGCCGGTCATCACGGCAAAAGGCCGGCAACTATACCATCCAATTCACAGGCTTGGCCACACCGGGGTCGGCGTCGTCCAACCTCTGGCCGGCGTACTGCGCCGGCCGCATTGCTCCCGCGTTGGCCGCGGGATCTCGCGCCACCTGCCGCCATGCCTCGCGCACATTTTTAACGCAATCGGCGGCATGTGCGAATCGCGCCTTCGACGCCGATCGCGAGGCTTGCAATATCTGCGCAAACACCGCTGCGTAAAACTCGGCCAGCGCCTTCGCAGGTGCGCCGCCCACATCCATGCGCAGCCGCGCCTGCAAGTGAATAATGATGTCGAGGGCACGCTTAACCGCATACCGGCGGCCGTCTGCATCGCCGCGGTCAACCGCGCGCATGGCCTCATTAAGAAAACGCACGATTCCGTCGTAGAGCGCAACCACCAGATCCACCGCCGATGCCCCATCGAGTGCGTGCTGCCGATAAATACCCATAAATTGTCGGGGCTCCTTAGCCATTCGAACCTTGGTTGTATCCGGTAATGGCCGAGTAGAGCTCGTTCATGCCGTTAAGCTCGGTCGGCAGTTGCTGCATAATCTCGTTGGCGCTGTTCAGCTCGGCCGTCAGGCTCGACTGCTCGGCCGAGATCGTTGCGTTCTCTTTCGAAATCTCTGCGTTGAGCGTGGATTCGATGTTGCTGTTTGAACCTGAAGCAAGCGAAAGTATGCCGGTCGGCGAGCTTGTGCCCGCATTGTTCAGCACGCCTGAAAACGCCTGCCCCCAACTGTTCGCATTCTGGAAGAAGTTCACCACGCTTGAGTAATCGGTATTCAGCAAGGTATCGAGCGAGCTGGAGTCGAAGGTAAGCGTCCCATCGTTGTTTACGCCGATGCCCAGGCTCGTGAGACTGTTGATGTCTGACCCGCTGCTGTTGTAGTTCAATGCCGTTCCGGTCGTCTGGTCGGTCACATTCGAAGTAACGGTAAGCGCGCCGGTCGATCCGGCCGTCTCTGAAAAGAGCTCGAGCTGCGAACCGGTGCTGCTCGAAGTTATCGAAGCCGTCACGCCGATTTTTGCCGCATTGACAGCCGCAGCCACTCCGGACAGCGTGTTATCTGAAGACGGGACGTTGACCGTTTGCGTCGCTTGGTTGCCTACCTGGATGGATATCGATCCTGAGAGCGTATCGCCTGCGTTGGTAATCGAGTCGAGATAGCCGTTCGGATTCTGCGCATTGACACTGTTAAGAAGTTGCTCCTGCAGCAGCGATAGCGTGGGCGATCCGAAGAGCGGCTCGGGCGTGCCTGAGCTTGTGTTCCCTTCCTGGGTGTTGATGGCGCTGATCAGTGAGTTGTAGTCGCTCACAAACTGGTTCACCGTGCTTTCGACATCGTTATTGTCGTTGCCGATAATCACCTGCACCGGCTCGCTTGAACTGGACAGCAGCTGGAAGGTCACGCCCGGAATAAGGTTGCTGACAGTATTCGATGAAGATTGGATGTTCGCCTTGCCGTCGATGGTCAGGTTCGCATCGACCCCGGTGACTGCGTTTGTGTAGGCCAAAGCGGTTGCGCCGGAATCCACAATGCTTGAATTCACGGTCAAAGAATTTGCGCTGCCTGCGTTATTTGAGGTCAGCGTCAGGCTTACGGTGCCGTCACTGTTCGTCGTGGTTCCGGCGGTTATGCCGGAAAGCGCGGCATCGCCACTGATGAAACTGGCAAGATCCGCAACCGTCGTACCGCCCTCAGCCGAGCTCACGGCACTCATTGCTACCGTCACGGCAGCGCCACTGCCCACCTGGATTGAGAGTGAACCGCTGAGCGAGTCATTCGTTCCAACGCCGGTTAATGCTCCTGTTGACGCAGTCGGGTTGCTGCCGTCGGTGCCTGACGTGCCGGTGTAGCTTAAAACCTGGCCGGGCGCCGCGATTGAGTTATTGCTGACCGAGATGTTTCCATTCCCACCTGAAGTTTCAGATGTGAGACTCAGCCACGAACCGGCCGAGTCGCCCTCAACGTTGGCTGTAATGCCCACCCCGGAATCGTTGATTGCGGAGGCGAGATCGGCCAGGGTATTGTTCCCGCTGCCGGTATATACAGTGGCGCCGGTCGACGAGCCTGCGCCTATCACAAACGTTACCGCAGAGCCACTACCTGTCTGGAGCGTGATCTGCCCTGAAAGCGCGGCTGAGGAACTCGAGACTTCGGCAAGGTAGCCGCTCGATGTCGCTGCCAGGCTGTTCACCGTAACCGTGTGTGTACCCGCGACCGCCGCGGTCGACGCCGCTGTAAGTTCGAGCACGTTGGTATTGGAGCTCGATCCGGTCTTCTCCGCCAGGATCCCTTCGAAATTCGTCAGCGAGCTTACGTCGTTCGAAAGATTCGAGACCAGCGTGCCCAGGCTGGAGATCGCTGTGTCCTGGCCTTCGAGCGAGTTCAACTGGTTCTTCCATGGCGTTTCAACGTTCTGGAGGTTCGCCACAATCTCAGAGACCGTTTGGCTGACATTGAACCCCGTGCCGCTGGTCGGCGAACCAAAGCTCAATCCCACTGTGCCCATTGCAATCTCCCGCAAAACTAGAAGCAGCCTTCTGGCCAGACGCCTGTTGAACGGATTGGAAACCGCTCATCAAGACGTAATGAAGCTAACTCGCATTTCTTACAGACGCCCCCAAATGGAACGCCGGGCTCCAGCACGGATGTCTCTGCGGGCCAGACCGCATGACGCCCCCAAATGGCGTAATTGGCGCGCATCTCGCGCTTTGAGAGGAATGCGCCAAATGCGGACCGGGCGTCCCAAGGGACGCCCAGTCCTGTTATGCGCCGGTTGGCGGTTGATTGTTGCCCGGCGTCGCGCATTTCTTAGCCGGGCTCCGGGTTTGCTATTGGCCGGCGGCCGCGCAGCCTATTCATCGAACTATTGCAGCAGTTTGGTTACTTCCTGCTGCATGCTGTTGGCCTGCGCCAGGGCCGAGATGCCGGTCTGGCTCAGGATTTCGTACTTCGACATGTTGGAGGATGCCGACGCATAGTCTGTGGCCTGTACCGCGTTCTGCGCCGATTGCATGTTTTCTGCCTGCGTGCTGATCACCGAGCTGACCGCATTGAGCGTGTTGATCTGTGCGCCGATGTAGCCGTCCTGTGCCGCAACGTCGGTAATGGCGGCGTTCAGTGCGGTCAGAGTGTCTTGCGCGCCCGCCTGGGTGGTCAGATTGTTTTGGGTTAGGTCCGCCGAGCCGTTGGCGCCTGCCTGGTAGCTGATGAGGGCGCTGCTTGATCCGGCGTTGTCGTTAACAGCAGTAAAGGCGGTGCCACCGATGGCAAGCGTGAACCCAGCATTGGTCGTATCAATGCTGGCGGCCTGGCCTGCCGCTTCAGGATCGCTGCCTGCACCTGCTGCTGAAGTGATGTTGCCCTGAATCTCGAGACCAGTGTCGGCGTTGCCGGCATCTCCGGCCGCCGCTCCTGTGGTGATAGTGGCTACCACACCGATATTCGAGCTGTTGATCTGCGCGGCAAAAGCGCCAAGCGTTTCGCCCGCCGTGCCGGTGATGGTTTTGGTCACCACACCGCCGGACAGGGAATCCCAAACATCGACCGCGATGCCGGTTGCTCCAACAACAGAGCTGGCATCTGCCGTAGTTCCACCGGAATCGAGAAACACGTTCTGGCCGGCGCTGTATTGCATTGAACCATTGGCGTCGCCCACTGAAGCCGAGGTAACCTGCGCGAAGTGCAGGTCATCCTGCGAGGCGCTCAACGTCGAGGAGTCGCCGGTGTAGATGGCGACATCCGGGCCACCGAAAACCTTCTGCTGGTTGTAGGTCGTGGTTGAGCCGATGTTATTGATCTCTGAAAGGATTGACTGATATTCCTGGTTGGCCGCGGTATCCTGCGAGCTGTTCAGCGTGCCGTTGGAGGCTTCGGTGGCCAGCGTAACGGCGCGGTTGAGCAGGCTTGTGACCTGCGAAAGCGCGCCATCAGCCACCTGCAGAAGGCCTACGCCTTCTGTTGCGTTGGTTTGTGACTGGCCCAGGGCCATTTGGTTAGCCTGCAACCCGTCGACTAGTGAAAGGCCGGCTGCATCGTCTGCGCCAGAGTTGATCCTGGATCCGGATGACAGCTGTTGCAGCGTCTTCGACAGGCTGTCGTTAGTGTTATTGAGATTATTCTCCGCATACACCGCGGAGAGGTTATTTAAGACACCCAGGGACATGGGGTTCTCCTTGTTGGATGCGGTGAATTGCGGCCTCAATACCGGATGCGCTCCCCTCATTGAACCCTGGGTTGCTGCTCTCGGTTTGGAGCCGTCGCATCTGGCCACTTCTTCGGCCTTGCACTCTTGGACTTTACTTTGGTGTGCCCGGTGTCTCGGGCTTGGACACTTTTGCGGACAGGTTTTAATTTATTAACTTCTGCACTCCCGCGCCGATAAATTCCGCGAAGGAGTTCACGGCCATGATCGACTTGACCCGCCTCAACGGCAGCACAATGGTGGTGAACAGCGACCTGATCAAAACCGCTGAAGCTTCGCCAGACACCATGCTCACCCTTATTAATGGAGAAAAACTGATTGTTCGCGAAGAGATTGGCGAGGTCGTCGAGCGGGTCCTCGCCTATCGCGCGCGCCTGCTTGCCGCCGTGGGCAGGCGCATGACGCACTTCGGCGACCTTGAGCGAGTGGTGGCGCTGGCCAGCCTCGACGTTGCCGACGCACGGCATGTGCCGGGAAAAAAGTCTTCAGAAGACTCCGAAAGATAAGCGGCACGACCCTTTTTTTCTTCATCTGTTGTTTGGGCCGAGGTGCGGTATATGGATAAGGCAAGTATTGGCGGAGTCATTCTTGCCATGGCAGGGATCATGACCGGTCTGATGATTGAAGGCGGCAACCTGGGCCAGATTTTGCAGCCTACCGCCGCCCTGATCGTTTTTGGCGGTACTTTAGGCGCGGTCATGCTGCAGTTTCCTCTCACCACCGTGATTGGAGCATTTCGCAGTCTGGGCAACATCTTTGCCGCACCGCGCAAGCAGGAAGGCGAGATTATCAAGCAGCTTGTCGCGTTTGCCAACAAAGCCAGACGCCAGGGCGTGGTTTCGCTCGATTCCGATCTTGAGTCGGTTCGGGACCCATTCATGAAGCAGACGCTGATGCTCGCGGTCGACGGCACCGAGCCCGCCGAGCTGCGCAAAATCATGCACGTCTGTCTCGATTCGATTACCGAAGAGGAAGAGCGGCTTCCGGCCGTCTTCGAATCGGCCGGCGGGTTCTCCCCCACCATCGGAATCCTGGGCGCCGTGCTCGGCCTGATCCAGGTGATGCACCACCTCGACAATATGCAGGAAGTGGGCCGCGGCATCGCGGTCGCATTTGTCGCAACCATCTACGGGGTGGGCATTGCCAACCTGTTTTTTTTGCCCTTCGCCGGCAAGATGCGCCTGCGTATTCGCGATGTCTGTCGCCGCCGCGAAATGATGCTCGAAGGCGTTATCTCGATTCTGGAAGGGATAAATCCGCGCATGCTTGAAATCAAGCTGGCCGGATTCGTCGACGACCTGGCTTACTCAAAGAAAGCGAAGGCGGCATGAGAACGCGGATGCTCCGCAGCCGCGTGAGCCACGACCGTTGGCTGGTCTCGTACGCCGACTTCATTACACTTCTCTTTGCATTCTTCGTTGTGCTCTATGCTTCTGCCAATGCCGACAAAAAGAAGCAACAGGATGTTTCTGCGGCCATCGACACGGCCTTCCGCGCGCTGGGCATCTTTCAGGAAGCGGCCCGCAAACCGTCGCCTGCGACAGGCCCGGCGGTAAGCGCCGACCATCCTGCTCTGCCCGTGAACATCGTGATGGGCGAAGAATTGCTGGCTCCGGCCGCGGTTAGAGACGATCTCGAACGCATTCGCCGCGACCTGACCCAGACGCTCTCTGACCAGGTGGCGACGCATACGGTTTCAATCAAGATGGGCCGCGATGGGCTGGTTATCAGTCTGCGCGAAGCAGGGTTTTTTGCTTCGGGCTCGGCCACGCCCAGGCCGGGGACCCTGCCGACTCTGCGCATGATTGCCGCGCGGCTGGCCACCACGCCCTACGACATGCGCATCGAAGGGCATACCGACAACATTCCGATCCATAACGAAGAGTTCGATTCGAACTGGGAGCTTTCGTCGGCGAGGGCGACGCGCATTGCGCGAATGATTGTGGATCAGAAGCTCATTGCGCCGGAACGCATATCGGCTGCCGGGTACGCTGAGTTCCATTCGGTGGCAACCAACGACACGCCGGAGGGCCGCGCTGAGAATCGCCGCGTGGATCTGGTGGTTTTGCCTCGAGCGAAAGTTGACTTTAACGCGCCGGCCCAGGAAGCACCGCAGATTGAGAGCGGAGTCTGGCGGAAGATCACCGACGATTAGCAAGGCAGCGGGTCAGCAAGTCAGCCGTCATCAATGATCGTCACGTGGT